>Ga0179593_1650639_pt1 | contig 15167 bp, 16 predicted proteins | sample CZODoug2_1_08_16_FD_185931 | JGI IMG/M metagenome (GOLD analysis project Ga0179593, IMG submission 185931) | Vadose zone soil fungal communities from Angelo Coast Range Reserve, California, USA - CZODoug2_1_08_16fungal (PacBio error correction) | ecosystem: Environmental > Terrestrial > Soil >... | reverse complement strand
CCCTCTCAGTTTATCGAAAATTTCACTTCCTTTTTCCCCTCCCACTTCCCCTGAATTCCCCGCAGAATAAGCCCCTGGCCACTGACACGCGATTCGAAGTCTAATGAATTCCCTTGACATTTTCCCCCCCCACCGGAGCGCTCGAATTTTATTTCACAACCCCGGTTCTTCGCGTGACAGTTACGCCGGTTAATTCCCCAAGAGACGCAGTGTCCTCCTCCATTTTTTTTTAATCCCCTCACGTCGATGGCCGCTAAATGCACCCCCCCTTTCCTTCCCCCCCCCATCCCTTCTTTTGTTCCCTTGCAAAACCTTGCAAAGGTCTCCCGAAAGCAGCGATTTTAGTTCCATTCTGGAGTTCTTTGGTTTCACCACACGACTTGGTGCCGTTTTCTTTTCTTTCGCATTTTTTCCCCTGAGAATCCCCTCTTCATAAAGTTTTTCCTCTTCTATTTTTTTCCCAAGACCCCCTCACCTCGGGTTTCTAACTATGGTCCCCCTTTTTTTGCCCATCGTACTCCCCCACGGGGATGTGGCACCGCTTCCTCGTTTTTTTTTTCTCACACTCTTCTTGTCGCGACTTCCCTCCAAAAATTTGGTCCCTGCCCCCATTCTGATGAAAGCCGAATGGTGTTCCGCCGTTTTTCCCTGGGTTTTTTAAATCAATGCTGACCTTTTCCCCTTTTCACCCCCCCCCCCGTGCATGCGACTTTCTTTTGGGATCTCGGGCGTTTCCAAGAAGATTTTCCCCCAGCTTTTTCCTTCTTTTTTGCCCCAGCGGCTGGGTTATCGAACGCCCTCCTCCCCCCCCTTCGCACATAAGGGGTAATGGTGGCACATTTTTAGGTTCGCGGTTCCCCCCCCCATATGAATGGCATTAAGGCTGTTTTTCTCACTTTTTTTCTAGGCTCGCCGGGTCTTCACCCCCCATCACCTGATGTCTAAGTAACACTTCCTGATGTCCAGGACAAAGAAATGCTACCTTGTTTTTTTTCCCACCCCCTTTTTCCCCCTTTTTTGAGTTAATGACGCGCGCACACCCCAGAAGCATTGTTCTTGTGGCATGTCCCCTTGAATAATAGAACGGCGCACCTGTCGTTACAATCCCCCCTTTAGGGCTTTTTTCGTGCTTTCAAATTCCAGCTCGTTTGCTTTCTTCCCCCCTCTGCTTCTAGCCCGTCGCTTCTCTCGTCCCCCTTCCTTCTTCTTCCCCCTTTTGACTGCCCAAAACCATTGAAACCTTCCAGAAAAAACCTCCCCCCCTGCGCCCCCCGGCCCCCCACCCCCCCTCCCCCAAGAGATTCCCAAAACAGCCCGTTTCCCTTTGTCCCCCCCCCCATTCTTTTTTCGAAGGATTGCGGCGTTTACCCCAACTTGGCCCTGGGCCTCTGTTCTGATAAAGCCTCCCCTGCGTAGGTTACACGTCCCTATTACCCACCCTCTGCCACCCCCCCGACCCCACGTCCGCCTCTAAACTGTCACCGGGGCCCACCCCCCCCCCTTGACTCCCCCGTCCCAGAAATCATTTTTTTGTTTTCATTTTGACGCTGCCCAAGGTTCCAATGGCATGGCATCGCCCCATGGTCCATAGACCCTCGGCACTCCCCGGACCCGTACCTTTTTTATGAATCTTCCCGATAATTTTCCGGCCTGAGGGACTCTGGCTTGGTTTTCTGGTACGGCAACATACCCTTCAACTCGTTAGCTTCCTCCGCCAGCTCAATTCGGTCGCCGTGGTTCCCCCTCCCCTTTCGCTTTTTTCTTCCATGGGCACGGGGAGTTACTCTAAAAAACTAAGAATTGCGTGTCCTATACCCTCTCACTTTGTCATTTCCTACCATTAGCAGTTCGGTTTGTCCCCCTTCATCCCTTTTTTTTTCTAGCGTTACCGATGAGGAGGCTTTGCATGTAGTTCTGGTGGATGACGTTACCCCTCTCTTCATCCGTCTGGGACTTAGTTCCGAGGCTTCACCTTTTTTTCTCCTTTTCGAGTGTTTTGAAAGCCGAGAGTGTATTAGAAACCAGGTCCTTTTCTCTTTTCAATCAGCTACCCCCAAGGCACAGGGGCCCCCCCCCCCCTTTCCGTTTTTTCACCCCCTTTGGTTGCCCCCCCTGGCAGCCGGTTTCTTTCTCTTGCTCTACAGCCGATGTGCCTCAGTCCGGCCTTCCCCCTCCCTTTTCAAACTTTCACCGCGGCATCTTCTCTTTTCCTCTCCTTTTTTTTTGATTTTTTAGATGTTATGTTGAGCCATGATTTTCTTCGCTCTTCGTGTTCCCAAAAGACAAAGAGAACGGTCCCCCTGTTTCTATTTCACTTGCCCCAAGTAAGGGGGGGCCCACGTGAACCCAGGCCCCTCCTCCCTTTTTTTTAATTTCCCCCCTTTTCGAAAATGAGGGCGTCGTGTTTTTGACATCATCTCGTCCCTCAACCATCTCTGTCCTCCCCCCCACCCCCCTACCGTGCCGCACCGTCCGGATTCTTTCTTAAAAGCTTCCTCCCCACCTCATTGCTAAGGCGCCGTTTTATCGGTTTAAACTTTTCCCCCCTTTCTGAACCCTGCAATCAAGTGAGTTCCGTACGGTATGCATTTAGTTGCGAGTGTAACCACGCCCCCCCCTTTTTTTTTCCTTGGTTTTTTCCCATACTTAAACTTCTTTCCCACCATCTCCCAGCCACTAAGGTTCCTTTTATTCCCTACGGACCTCGACTGGCGCTTCTTTCTTTCAATTTTTTTTTCTTACTCCTTTTTATTTTTTTTCTTTTTTCAACTGGTTCTGAACTTTCACCCCTTTCAAACTCGTGTCATTCTCGGTTCAGTGATCGATTACTTTTCTTGTTGCAGCGCATTGATGTACCTAGGGTTTTTCCCCCCGACCTCCAACTGGTTTTGCGGAAATTTTCCCCCGTAGAGTCTGCTTTGGGGAGGTGCCTTACCCTCGACATGATTTCAGGGGACGTTCCCCCTTTTAAGGTTTTTTCCCAAGCCCGGACAGTTCTATGCCTTGGTCCCTTTCTTCTTTTTTATTTTTGTTGATTTCAGCTTGCACTTCTTTTTTTTCCCCCAGGCACCCCAATTTTCTCGTTTTAGCTGATACGGCTTATCCCTGCCGTAGTCTCAGGGCACCTCTCTTTTTTTTCTTGTACTTGCCCTTTCAATGTGGGCCCATTAATAGGGTCAGCTGCTGTTGGTGTTCCTTGTCGGAGTAAGGTGCCTTTGGTTTAGTGGCGGATTTTTGTGAACGGTGTTTCCCACTGCCCTGTTTATTTACGCTTTTTTATCTGAAGTCCTTTTTCCTCCTAAAGCTGCCTTTAGACGCCATTTTGACCCGAGAGTGATTTTTCCCTGCGCGAGTTGGAATTGGAAAACCAGTTTGTTTGAATTGAAGGGAAAAAAACCTACCCCTCCCCGGGGTTCCCTTTTTCTTTCCCCGACCGTCGTTTCCCTCACTCCCGTTTCGTCTTTGACAAAAAACAAGTCACCTGCTTTTCTTTGGTTGGGCCACGTTGCATTACAGCTCCCCTGTAGGGGCTTAATAGCAAGGTATCTCTTTTTAATTTTTTTTTCGGCCATCGGATTTCCCTGGAGTTGGACTTTAATTTTCCCCGGACTTTTCCTCTGCAAGACAGATTCTCCTATTTTTTTTTTTTTTCTTTTTTTTGTTCACCCCGTTTATTTTACCCTTCTTTGATCGCGTAGGCACCTTATCTTTTTTTTCCGCGGGCGTCAAATCCCCCTTTTGGGGAAAATGAAAATTCCCGATGGTGGCTCCTTTCGTTTAATACATTTCTTTTTTTCCCCCCTTTCCCCACTTCCTCTGACGAACTCGGCCGGGGAGACCTTGGTCTAAATTTTCGGGTCCCTTGGTTTTTTTGGGGCCTTATATTCCCTTGTTTGGTCAAACTGGCTTCCCTAGCTTTTCTTTTCCTTTGACTTTTCTCCCGGTCATCGTTCTGCTCCCCTGTTTTTTTCGTTTCGTTCTCGGTTCTCCTGCCTCAACTTCGGTACGCCCCCAACCGTTGGCCGGGTGCACATCGTTTTTTGTGGCCTTTCCTTTTTTGGTTTTATGGCCCTTCACTGTTGACTTGGGTGTACCCCTTTTTCAACCGATTCTTTGTGTCCCCCCTTCAGTTGGCGCAAAGGGTCTTCCCGGAGACCCCTCTTTCCAAGTCTGTGGTTTTGACTCCATATGAAAGATTTCTACTTTTCCTCCCGTACTGCCCATTTAATTCGTTTTTTTCCTTTTTTTTCCCCCTTCGTTTTTTTTTTCACGTTTTCGTTGTCACTTTTTATTGTAGGTCTCCCCCTTCGGTTTTTAACCTTGGCATCTGCTGGGGCTTCTTTCTCCTGGTTTTTTTTTTTTTTTAGTTCTGTCACTCTTATTTGAGAAGCCAGGACCTACTCCTGCCCCCGATCGAAGCCCCTGCTCTTTGATTTTTGTCATTGTTCACGTGTATTCTTCACTTGATTTGATCTTTTGTTTTCAGGTGGGTTCCGAGAAGTGGGCCAACGAGTTCTTCTTCCCTCGTAAAAGTTCCTTTTCCACAGTGCTCCCTTACTTTTTTCCCTCGATTTAAAATTCGATTGGTCTTTGAGTGCACGGGTTCAGTACGAACCTGGTCCCAAGTTTTTTTCCCGAAAACCACATTTCTGTTTCCCCTTCTGGATCTTAATTTTTTTCATCCCCGAACCTAAGTCCCCCCACCTCCCCCACAACGGAGTAACTTTGGTTATTCTGTTTTCCAGTCTTGTTGGGAAAAACAGCTGGTCGTTTTCCCTTGCCCTCCGACCAATTGGTATCTAGAAATTAATTACCTCTTCTCTACGCCTGCGGCGCAATTTCATCCTGGAACGTCCTTTTCTTGCGGTGCATACCACCGTTCGATCTTTGAAATTTTGGTACTCGCCACTTGGCGATTCACAGGGGAATTATCTTCCCCCCCTCCTTCCCTCCCGGCATAGAAGACACTCACCTTGCGGTGCGCGGAACGCCCCATTTTCTTTCTACCCTTGTCGCTTTTGTGGAGTGTACAAACCCTTTATTCTTTTGTTTCTTGGCATCGTGGAATTCAAGGGGCCGTGGGCGGCTTTTTCAATTCGTTGTGTTCTTTTTCCTCAGTACTTGTTGCACCTTGGTTTTTGGATTCTGGGCCTTTCCTGTTTTATTTTTTTTTTTCCCACCGCTAAGTCGAATCGACAACGAGTGTTGTTGCGTTCTCGGGACCACCTCTGGGCTTGGCCATGCGAATGCCTTCCGATCCCTCCCTCGCCCCTTTTTCCTGGTGATGTGGTTTTTCCGTATCAAAGATGTATCACAAGGTCTTTTGATTTTTCGTTCCGATCTTCAGTAGTTCTCGTTGGTCGGTTCCTTTCTTCCCCCATCTTTGTCTTGAAGATTTTTTGATGCCCTACGGCGAGAAACCTGTCCTGGCGACCAATTTCAATTCCCTCTTGTGAGATTCTTTTTTTCCTTACCTTAGTCCTTCCTCCCTCGAACACTGATCTCTTGGGCGGGTCTCCCCAACTTTTTCGCATTTTTCCCCCGCAGGTTTTCTCGGCTTCGAGTCACCAACCCCCCCCTCCCCTTCACGTCTGCTTTTCCAGGTCCGAGAATTCCCTTCGGGAACCCCATGGCCCAACAACGTACTATGGTCCCTTTCCCCCAATTTTTCCCCCCCAATTTTGCCGCAACGGGCCAACTTAATTGTGGCAAACAAAACCTTTTCCCTTTTCCTTGAACCCTCTTTGGGCTTTTGCAAGATGGGCGTTTTCGTCCCCCCCCAATTCCCTTTGTTGATTCCCAGAACCGTTCATTTTGTTTGCTTTTGGAGGATCATCCCTTTACCCCTTCCCGTTACCGTCGCGAGGTTTTTCCCTCCCCCACTTGTCCGTAATAAATCTTTTTGCACTGGGGCTTGCAGAGTATCTTATACATTTTTTTTTCCCCCTCGAGTACGATGTTGTCGCTCAACATGCTACTACCCTCACTTTTCCCTATCCGTTGGGCGTACTCGTCGTCAGGTGGCGGGCACACCCCCCGTTGGTCCCATTATGAAATTCCAGCAAGCCTCTTTTGCGTTTGGTTTTTTTTTTTTTTTTTACAATTGGTATTTCGTTACGTCCCCCCCCGAATTACTCATCTTACTTTGCCCCTCTGACTCACCCTCCCACAGGAACTTCCGGCAGGTTAGCAACTCGTGCCCCTTTTTCTTTAAACAATCTCCGCGTTTGATGAAGAATTTTTTTATTTGGACATGAACCCCATCAAAGGTTCTGCGCTTCTCATTTTTCTTAGTCTTCTAGTCGTTCTTTTCCTCAGCTCCCGAGCGTCTGGACAGTATACTTTCAGGTTTTTTTTCGATTTTTTTTCGCACTTTCTCTTTTTCGATCCCCTGACACCGGACTGTCCCCCCCATCCCGGGTTCTCGTTTCCCCTTTTTTTTTGGCCAACCTGGGCAACACACTCTATCTTTTCCCCCCTTTTTTTTTCTCGGACCGCGTGTCTTTTAGGTTGTGGAAATAATCTTCTTTTATGTTTTCCCCCCACCCGAATGTTGGACTATACCTCGTGTTTTTTCCTGCTTTTGCTGCCACAATGGTTACACTCTACAAGTTGTCATAGCGTGTACCCCCCTTTTTACATTCCATTTTGCCCTCGTCAATACTTTTGCCCCTCCCTTTTGGGGTCTTTTTCGCGGGTCGCGTCCCTGTCAAATTTTTCATGCAGTCGCCCAGTCTTCATAATTTTTTCCTTTAACGCATGAACCTTTCTCAAGCCCTTTTCCCCTTTTCACTGTACTGTGCTTTCAACCTTTGCCTGACAAGGCCCCCACCAACCCCCAGGATGCCCGGAAGGTTGATTCTCCTTTTTCCCGCACCCCCCCCCTCTTCGCTCAGCCTTTTTCCTTGTCATGTTCAAAAGACGCATGGGTTAGGTACTCCCTCCCTGGCTCTCACCCATCGCAAATAAGGTCCTTACTCCTTTTTCAAAACTTTTTTTTTTTTCTCTTTTGGTCCTTCCCCACCCCCCCCCCTCCATACCCCTTCAAGAATTGATGACACTTTTTGACGTCCCCCCCCAAAGGCGGTCGCTCATTTTGTGTCTTTTCTTTTTTCCCCACTTGTGCTGGGAAGTCCTCCTTGCACGCGATGGAAGGACACCCTACTGCTCACTTGCTATTGGGAAGTACACTTCTTTCTCCCCGTCTCCCCTAAGAACAGAGCAGTGGATTGTTTGCCTGCTGTCGGGACCCCTGTTCTATAGCCTCCTTCCGTGGTTCGCGAAGCCTTCTGCTTTTCTTTTCCTTCTTTGTCCTTTTTAAATTCCAGGCTCTTGTTCTACACTCTCGTTTTGTCGAAAAGCCCACGTGCGATTAGGCCAATTCCCTTACCTCCCCCAAAGCTGACAATCCCAAAAAATTCTTCAACCACCATGTGAACAAAATCCCCGCCCCACCAGGCCCTTTTCCGTTCCCATGCCTCTTTTTCCCAGCCCTGGCCAGCGGTGGGCCCATGTTTTTTGGGCCGTTCCCGGGTTTTCTCAAATTTGCAACGGGCCCTTCCCTCTCTCCCGGTCCTGCGTAAGGTAACCATCCTCATGTCCTTGCAATCCCCCCAGACAGAACCCCCGTGGCACTTGAATCGACCTGGTATTTTTTTTTTTTTTTTCCCCAAACCGGAAATGAATATTTCCCCCAAGGCCTGCTTAGCAGAGGTACATTTTCCCTTTTCCGTCTCAGCTTCTTGGGCGCCTGGGCACCTGCGAACCCCCCTGGAACATCTCCCGTCATTTCAACCAGACAGTAATTAGACCCCCCACTTGATGTCAAGACATTTCCTGCCCTCTTCGCTTTTGGCCAGTCAAAGGTAAGACCAGCTCCTACTTTTTTTCCCCTTTAGAGTTTTCCCCCTGAAGCCCCCCCCGGTCGTTCAGTAGGAAGTGTCCCGTTTATCCAACGTTCCTTTTTAATTGTTCTTTCCTGTTGCATGCACGCCCGTTTCCATTCTCCCCCCCCCTCCGGCGTGTGTATACAACCTAGCCCACCCCTCCCGACGTAAAGTCGGATACACACGGGGTATCCCCACTTTCTTCGGTTTTTCCCTCTGGAGTTTTGCGTCTTAGAAATTTTTCGAGGGTGGCTTCCCCTTCTGACGCTCCGACTTTTCCGCCCTTGTCAGAGCGTAGGCGTCCTTTTGTAATGATCGAGTTCGTGTTGATTTTTTTTTTACTTATTTTTTTTTCAGGACCTTCCTACTCCTTACCATTTTTAAAATACAGCTACCCCCAATTCGTGCCCCCACAAGCTGTTTTCCGGGGCCATTAATTTTCTGCCCCCCCTTCCCCCAGGGCCTTTCTTCTTTTTTTTTTTTCATTACAGTCTCGTTCTCCCCGCACCAATCATGGCTCACCTCCTCCTCTCTCTATTTTTTCCTCCCTTCTGCTTTTTCTCATGCGCTTGTTGAGCCATGAACCCCGTTCTTTCTTTCCTCAACTAACCAAAAGAGTGAAACCAGAAGTGCCGGGACGTTGACAAGGGTTTCCTTCCCCGCTTAAAGTGATTGTGGCTCACCTCCCCCTTCTAACTTAATGAGGGGATTTTCAGTCGGGTTAATACCTCTCCCCACTTCTTTCCCCCCCCCCCAAAGAAATTTCTTTTATTGCCCCCCCACCCCTCCTTGTAACGGCTACCCAACGTTCGAGCCCGGACCTTTCTCCTTCTCCTACCCCGTGACCCGACATTTTTACTTCCCCTCCCCGCATCACTTTACACCGTCTCCCGCAAAATGGATCAATTAGACTTTTGAAGCTGAGTTACTTTGTCCTCTCTTTTTTTTGGAGAGGGTAATACCCCCTCCCCCTTTTTTTTTTTTTTTGTTGTGGACAATACCTTACCATCTTTTGATTTTCCCAGGACATCCAGGACGTTTTTTGCAAGTCCCCCCCCCGTCCCTTCTGAGGATTTTTTTTTTTTTACGATTTTCTTCCTTTTCTTTATTCTGGTTTGTGAACCCTAATGTGTATTTTCGCTTTCCTGAAACTCCTCCCCCTATATTTTCAGAATAGGAATTCCTTTTTTCGGTGTTTTTTCTTATTCCTCTTGATATGTAATGTGGTCGGCCAATGTCGTCCCCCATCGTACTGCTGGTTTTTGTCTCCGCAACATGGAAACGCCCCCTCCTGCTTTTTTTACTTTCCCCTTTATTTCCGGTTTTCCAGCCACACGGGACATTTCTCAGACTTTCTTCCCCCCAGGCAGTTTTTTTTTCTTTTTTTAAATGGCATGTTTTTTTTCCCCCTGACACGCAATTGGACCTTTCCTGAACACTTGAGGGAGTCTTTGCCCCCTTTTGTAACCGGTGCCCTTCGTCTTTTGCATCATAGGGGTTTCAACTCTTTTTCGTGTGTTTTTGTGATTTCGGGGGGGCGTGGATTTATTGTCCGGGTCTTTCTTGTTTGTTTGAGGTGTTCCGACTTTTTACCCCCTTTTTTTTTTTTTGTTCTGTACCCTTGACGGCGGCCGAGAGACCAAGAAATGACGTGTTCCGCCCATATTGACGTGATTTACCGCCGCTTTTATTCTCCTTGGTTTCAGGGCCGTTGCCCCCTCCCCGGGTCAAAACCGCCAATACACACTTCTTTTGTTGAAACGGAAAGCTTTTTTCCTCCTCCATTTTTTCGCTTTTAGTCTTTTCTTTCCCTTATTGCTGGCCAACCCACACTCTTTGTTTCCTTTGTTGTATTCTTGTTTTGCCTCTAGTTATTAAGCCTCCCGTTGATTTACAACATTAGGCAACTTTTCTCCTTTTTTTTCTTTCCTGTTTTGGTTGACCCCCACCCTCTTTCCGGCTTTATACCAAATGGATGGCCCTGAACGGAACGGGCGATTTGAGGAGCGCTTGTAACCCCCCCCAAGTTCTCTTTTTTTTCCCTTTTTTATGTCTTACTGCGAATTTAATCTTTGTGTTTTGCTTCCCTGTAGGACCCCCTGCGGCCATGACCTTATTTTCTATTTGCGATGTTTTTTTTTGGTGGTGTATTAGTCCGCGTAACCCTCTTTCCCATTTCATTCCCACGATGATTCTGGATCTACCGTTGCGTTTTTTCCTCTGGTCACCCCTTCTGCCCCCCCCTCCCTCGGCATTTTTTTGTTGGGATTTTTTTTTTTAATCTTTTTTACACTTTGACAACTCTTTTTCTGCCGGGGATTTCTCTTTACTGCTTTGATTTACTTAATTGGCTTGCCTTTTTTTTCTCCTTCCTTTAAGATTCCCCAGGTTACGGTTTTTCCCCCCCTTACCCGGCGATGCCTTTTAACCCCTACCCGTTTGGTTCGGCTGGTGTTGTTTGCCCCAAAATGGGCCTTTCTTAGATATGTTTTTTTCTTTGTACAAACCCTTTATGAAGAGTTTTTCTTCTTTTGATTGGTCCCCTTGCTGCAATAAGGGCGCAAACCCCCTTTTACTAACTTCTGATTCTTTCTCCCCCGTGTTTGACAGAAGGGAAGAATTTCACCGAGTCCCTTACAACTACTCCCACAAGCTCCGATGCTGCCCCCTCACATTAACTAGGGATAGAGGTTTGTGTCCCGTTTTACCTCTTTTGTTTCTGTTCTGTGGTTTCAGGGGATGGTTTTATCTCTCCTTTCCTTCAACTTTTTGTTCGAAAGGGCAACTTCTATGCGGGCCTCCTGTGCTTTTTCTATTGGTCTAGATTTCCTTTCGCCTGAAGACGGAAATTTTCATTTTCCCTCCTCCCCCTTTTTGAGTGCTCTTTTTTTTGTTGCTTTTCATTGGAAGCCTTTTCCTCTTTCTTGATAGCTTCGTGGTTTCCTCGTGGGAGTTTACGCGTCCCTTTCTCAGTTTTCACCAAAAGTTTTTTACAGATGCCGGAGTTCCCCGGGTTGCTTAAGATTTGGAACGATTGAGACTCTTTCCACTGGACTACCTGCAATTTTCCAACCCCCTGGCTTCCCTGGGACCCCCCCCCCCCATGCTTTTCTTGCTGGGGAATTTTTAAGTATCTTCTTTGCAGGGGCCCGACCCCTAAGTTTTAGGCCCACCGGACGACTACTGATATTTTTGTCCCTTGCTTCACCAGCTTGAGGGTAGTCAGTTTTACCCTTTTTTACAAACAGGCTTTTGGTATCGGATCCACCCTTTCTGAGACCACGAGGTTTGCTAGCGTCAGTGTTCTACATTTAGGTTACAATATCCTTTCTCGTTTGAGCTGGCAAATGGCTGAACTTTTTGGGAACCCCCCTTCCTTTTCGGGAACGGTTGGGACTTTTCCGAAACGTGGGTTTAACCCGTTTTCTGATTTAGCCACTCTTTTTGAAAGGATTTCCCTTGAATATCACAGACCCTACCCCTTTTTTTTTTCCATGTGGTGGGCGTTTCTTCCCAACGGGAAAATTTGCTCCTCCCAACCCGATTTTGTTCTTTTTTTCCCTCCTAGATTTCTGGTTTCGTAATGTGGCCACAATACCGTGTCAAGTTTTGAGCTTATTACCGTCTAGTGTTTCTTTGTGAGTACTTTTCGCCCTTTGAATTTGCTTCTTATTAAGGTGGGACGGGGTCCGCCGGAGATCCTGAAATTACGACTTCTTAGTCAAGAAGTTTTGCCTGCTTGTTGGTTTGCTCCCTTCCCACATCTTAAAATTTGGCGGGGCAGCGTACTGCCCTTTTCAAGTCCCCCCCTCCCATAGATAAAAACCATGATCTCCCCGGTTCGTGGCATTTGAGTCCGTACCTCCCCCGTGAGTTGATTGACCAGTCCTGTCCGGGTTTAGTAGTTTTCAGAGGCAACTGCCTCGATTTTTCCCCCCCTTCCTTCCGTTGTTGTTTCGTTTGTTCCCCCGGGCGTTTGGGAGGAAATACCATTTTCCCACTTCCCTCCCCCTAGTCTGAGCCCGTGGAAAGGACTCTTTTGTTTTTTTCAATTGGTCCCCCCCCCCAGGTTCCAACCTGTTTGCTGTTCTCTCAAAAGTTCTTGTGTTCTTTTGAAAGAAGTCAGGGTGGCGCCTTCCCCCAACCAACACACATCATCGGTCGGTACCTTCGACCCCCTTTGCTTTCAAGAGGTCAGATCTTCTGACCGCCCTTCGCCCCAATAACCGGCAACAAACGTTCCTCCCATTCCCTTAAAACCACTCCTCCCCCCCAACGACGGCAAAATTGGTTTTCCTTTCCCTCGGTAAGAACACCCTTCCTAGGTGCAAATGAACTTCCCCGCGGCCCTGGATTGGACAGTTCGATGGTCCCCCCCCCCGCCTTTTTATTGTTGGGGAGATTACCATCTATTCCCGTCACCCTTGTGGCAGGATAATTCCCTCTTCCCCGTTTGGTACACGCCCCCTTCCCCCCCACTCGCGGAGTTTAAGGTTCCCCCCCCCCGTCGATACATATTTTCCCCTTCCCCTTGTTCCCCTGTGGCCTTCAGTTTTAGAATCTCAGTTTCGAGATACGCCTTTTTTTCAACGTAGCTACCCCCCGTTCAAGCTATCCCAGTTGCCAGCCTAGGTCCACCTTGTTTCGGTTGGGCGGCATACCATTAACTTAGTTGGTCCTTCCCTTCCCCTTTTTAAATCCACGCAGTTCCCCCTCATGGTTTCTGTGCCTGTTTTAAATGGTCTTCCCCTGTACCCCCGGCTCTCCACGATTTCCTTTTCCGGAATGCACTTATTCTTCTCCCTTAATCTCAAACCCCAAAGGAACCTCCGGTACTCGAAATTTTGCCACTTCTTCTTTCACAATGCGAACCTCCCCTCTTAGTTTCAGATGGAAGACCCTCCCTCTGCCCCTTTTCAAATGAGCCGGGCTTTTTTCGGCGCGTATACCCGCTTCCTTTTTTTTTCATTTCTTAAGCTTAACGATCCCCTAAGACCAAAGGATTAGACCCCCTTTGCGCTGCCAGAGCGACCTTGTCCCCTTTTTTTCTATATTCAGAACACCCTGCACGACACGTTTCCCCCCCCTAAGGAGGGGCGGCCCCCCACGTCCCCAAAACTAGACCGTCGGACCCAAACCTTCTCTGACTTTTGATTCTTTGCCTGGCCAATATTTTGGGAGGTTATCACCCCCATGCTTCCGACTTCTTCTCAGCGCTTTTGGAGTCTGCCCCCAACCCCCTTGACCTACTAAACTCTTCCTAGTTTCTTTCGTCACGAACCTTAGTTTTTATCCCTTCCCGGCTTCGTCAATCCTTCAGCCCCACTTTTGATTTTGGCCCGGAAACTGTCTTAGGGTGGACAAACTTTTTTTTTGAATCTTCTTACGTCATCAAACCCCCCCTTGCGTCCCCGACCCCCCGGCAACCCGAGACACCCTCGTGACCCGTGTCGAAGTCTGTCCTTCGTTCCCTAACCCCCCCCCGATTTTTAAAGTCAACCCCCCCCAAAAAAACCCCCAGTCGGCCATACGGAGTCTTTTCTTGAACACAAAAGGTCCCCCTATGTGCTTTGCCCTTTTCACGTCAGATTGGGCTCCCTTACCATTCCCCCTTTGGTTAGTTCGCCCCGTTAAGACTTTTTTTAGGTGCCCCGTTTTCCCCACATTCGGGTCCCCTTCCATGTGCAAACGGAAATGTGCGCTCTGATTTCCTTTCCACCACCCCTATTTCAAGCTACGAATTTCCACGCGTATTTCCGTTCCCTTTTTAGGTGGGGCTTTTGTTCCCCCTTTTTTTTTAAGAACTGCCCTGCGCCAGGTTTTTTTTTCCCGATTTCCTCCATTCGCGGTTTTTTTCCCCCATTCCCCCATATTCCAATGATACCATATTTTTTGGGGAAAGTCCAATCACCGTGTAAACGATTCTACCCACGTCGGACAACCCAGTCCACCCCCAGGATTTTCCCCCCCCCCTGCTTTTTGACACTTGAAGGTCTTTTGCCACCCCCCCGGCTAGGTACTCGTTCTTCACCCCTTTACAAGCTGTTATTTTTTTTACCTCTTTCGCAATGCCTTTTCAATTTCCCCCCACCGGGCTCGTGCTTCTCCTCCTCTTTACCCGTTTTAGTGCTCTCCCTGTCTATTCCACTCAAGTAATTTTCCTTCCAAAAAAGGCGTCCCCCCTTCCCCCCCCCCATGATTAGCTTTCCCAACAACAGACCCCCCAAAAGTCCCCCGCGCCCACCCTTGCCACCCTTTAGATTAACAACAGTTCCCCCCCCCCTGGATCCCCCCATAGATGGACGGCTGGATTTGAGTTGGAGTACCTAGTCAACGTCGTTCTATAGGGCCTTCTTCCACTTTGGTTGGGGGGTGTGGGGGGGGGGGGTGGGGGGGGGGTGTTGTTTTTTGGGTTGTGGCACCTACGATCCTTCCTTAAAAACTTTCCCATCCCCAGAACCCTGAAACCCGTTTTTTTTTATTGGAACTGTCCCCTTTTTGTGAACCAACCCCCCGGGACCTCCCCCCTTTTTTTTCCATTTCCACCCTTTGAATCAGAGTGTTGTCCATTTTTTGGCGCCCCTCGGCTCTCCTGTCCTTGCAACTCCTCCCTTTCTTATTCGGAAAGAAAACCTCGACCTCCCAGAACCTTTTAAAACCACTGAACCGAGATTCACACCTCTTTTCCCAGTTTTTCAGTACAAATGACGCTTCTCCAGGTACGCCACCAGATAACCCACTCCCCCTATGCGGAGCCGCCGACCGGCCTCTTTTCCTTCCCTGCGTGCTGCCAACTTCTGAATTGTCCCCTGGGGAATGCCACTGAGTTAATTTCCCCGTCCGCCCTCAACCCTTCTTCTGACTGCGTGTGATTTATACCCCACTCGCCCCCGCGCATCGACCGTATTCAGGCTACACCCCCTTCCTTTACCCCCCCCGTCTCTAGTTTACCGCGTTCGGCGCTTCCAAGGTTTTTTTCTTTTTTTCGGGACGGGGATGTACCTGCGACTTCCGCTTAAGTTGACTGCCGCGTTGCCGCGTTTCCTTGATGGCCTCGGCTTTCTGAAAGTCCGGTGGACGCCCTGTTTAAACACCCTTTTTTCCCTCTCGAACCCACCAGTTTTGGTTGACAAGCTTTTGCAACAAGGAGACCCAATTTCCCTTTCCTCTTTACAAGGGTCCCTTAATTCTTTTCCCTTCATTGACAAGGTGGTTTTTTATCTTTCTTTGTGATTTTTTTCACTTACCCCATCGTTCTCCGGCCTAAACTGATTCCATAAG
>Ga0179593_1347162_pt1 | contig 15167 bp, 15 predicted proteins | sample CZODoug2_1_08_16_FD_185931 | JGI IMG/M metagenome (GOLD analysis project Ga0179593, IMG submission 185931) | Vadose zone soil fungal communities from Angelo Coast Range Reserve, California, USA - CZODoug2_1_08_16fungal (PacBio error correction) | ecosystem: Environmental > Terrestrial > Soil >... | reverse complement strand
AACCCCCTTGAGTGCATTTACCTATATTTTTTCCCTTTTAACTCCGATCGGCCCCGACGGTCAACGCCCGCCTCATCATTTTCCCCCGGGCCCACCCCCCTTTCTTGGTTCCGATGGTATGGGTGTCGCCTGTCCAACACCCGATCCTCCGCATCCAGGGTATGCCTTGGACCCCCCGCATTGCCCTGGTCTTTCGGGGCGAGGGTGAGACACCATTCGTCTGCATCAGACACTCACAACCCCCCTCCCCAGGTCCCCCCACGCACCCCCGACTCGTCTGCCCTAGGGTCCGGGTTTGTTCCCCCCCTGTGTTTTTCGTCCCTGGATGCACGGTTGTGCGTATCCCGCCCCCACAGCACCGCCCCGTTGCTGCCCCATTTTTCCTATCCCTGGTTTCTCATCTTATTTTTCCCTTCTTAAAATTGAAAGCCGTGTGCAGTAGAAGTCCCTTCCAAGTTTTCCGGGTTCCTCCTCATTTGTTTTCTTCTACGTTCAAAGATTCTTTTGATCCCCAAGTTTTCTTTTCTGTCTGATGACGGTGCAACAGTGTGTACAGGTTCGCCCCCCCTCTTACACCCTCCATGCCCGTCTCCCTGGTGTCCATTTTCTCTTTCTATGTCCACAAACTTCTTTCCCCGGCTGGCCCACTTTCTGCTTCTTCTTGTCAAATTTGTCGGACCTACGTCTCTTTTCCCCGTTTTTTTGATGCGGTGGCTCACCCTCCCCAGACCCTGCCCGGTTTGGCGGGAAAAACATCGCCAGGTGGTACGGTCCCCTTTGGGACGTTAGTAATTCCCCCCCCGGCGCCCCCCCGCCACCTCTGATTTACATTGTTGTAAGAACCGGTCTGGCTCCTGCTCTTTGGTAACCTTTTTGTTTTCCGTTCCCTGGTGCCTTTTGGCATTTTTCCTCCCACTTTGGCAGGAGGTTTTTCCCCCCCACACGTGTTTGATACCCTCCTCGTGTTCTGCTGGTTTTTTTTTACCGGGTTTGATTCCTTCGGTTGCGGGGAACACACTGGGTTCATCCAGGGATGGAACGAGATTTTTCTTTTCCCCTTTTTTTGGTTTTTCTGGCTGGTTTTGCCCCTTTGACCCTTGGTTCAGCCTTTGTTCCCCTTTGACGTGGCCGGGTCCCCATCTCTCCTAGGTGATCAAGGGCCACATTGCTTGTTTTTCCTGGCGAGACTTCCGTTTTCCCCCAACCCCCGCCCCCCAAGCTTTTGGTCAAGAAAAGCTGAGTCGACCTCGCTGCACCGGCACTGGTCTTTTACTTCCCCTGTTGCCCCTTTTTCAGACAAAGAGTCCATTTATCTCTTGTCCTGAAGTGGAGTCTGGTTATTTAATGTCCCCACCTTTTAAACTCCGGAGGTTTCCCTTTTTTCCCTCTGGGAATCATGGGACGGTGGGGGGCCAGATTTTAATTTTAGCTTCCGAGATTCCTTTTTTCCTTACCCCGGTTTTCCGCAGCCAAAGTCCCCTGTAACCAAAAGTCTTTGGCAATGTACTCTTTCTCACACCCCCCAAAGTAACTTAAGAAGACCCCGCCATCCCCAGATCAAGGGCTACGACGGCATAGTTGCCTCGCTGAAGGAGGGACCCATGACGTTTTGTGCCCTTGACCCCCCCCCACAGGAACGGCAATCTTCCTGTGGGGAAATCTAACCCGTTTTTGATTGCTTACTTCAGTTTTTTTATCTGTCCTCGGGGGTCCCAATTTTTTCCTTTTAGGGAGAGGACTTTTTCGTGTCGAACTGAACCCCTTTTCCCTTTCTTATTTATCCTCTGCATTTACTTTCCTTTCGTGGTTTTGTGATCAGTACCCTTTTTCCCCGGAAGTGTTTCTTCCGCCCCCCAATCGAATCAGGGTCCAGTGGGATGGCCCTTTTTCCCCGTCACCGTTTTTTTTCGCTGTTTCCGTTCTGCTGGTTTTTCCCCCCCCCACAGATGTTTCGACCCAGCCTGGTGGTGCAGATCTCTGGGGAACCGCTTTGTCTCCCTTGTGACCGGGAAAGTATCCCTGTTATGGAAAACACCCTCTCTTGGGAATACCTGACAAGCACGCTTGTCCCTCAGGACTCCTGGCGGTTGATAGGCCCGGCATCTTTTTCCCGCTGTCCTTTCCTCTTCCCTGTATAGTTGTATCATCTTGAGGGTGACGCCATCTAGGATTTTCATTTGGTCATTCTTTACACATTAGACGAGTTGATTGTTCTGGACGGGGAGTGACCCGGAGAACAACGAGAGGGTCTTCTTTTTCCCCCCTCCCCGCCGTGCACGCAGTCTCGAGGTGTAATCTCTTTCCCAAAGGGTTTTTTTCCTTTTTTTTTTTTCCTTCTTCCCCGTTTTCGGAGGAAGCTTGTTTTTAGGTGAAGTTTGGGTCGGTTGGTGCGTAGCAAGTCCGTCAGCCAGTTTCCCTTTTTCCAGGCTTCACCCTTCCTTGGATTTTACCCTAGTTCGGGGTCTATCTTTCAGTTTCCTGCCCTTGGATCGGAGGCTGGTATTCGGACGGTCTTCAACTTGTTCCCAATTTGCGGTACCCGATTTGTCCCCCATTAAGGTGTGAGGGTCCTTTTGTTTCAGAAGAGCTGATCCTTTTTTTCCCCGGCTCGTTTGTCACCGCGTTACCCCTCCCTTCTTGGTGACCCGGATTTGTTCTCTTGTTAACCCTTTGAAGGTGTATTCCAGGTTAATCCAGCCCCCCTTTCGGCGGTTTTTCGTACATTCCCGTGACGTCGTCCATAGCTGGTCCCGCCCCCAACATCTTTTAACCTTTAATGTGATACACAGTCTCCAAGTTCGATTTAACAGATTTTTTCTTTCGTTGGCCTTCGTCCCCTGCCCCCCTTTTAACCGTTCTTAGTACTGGGTTGGGGCGTTGGTTGGTTCATTTTCCAACCACAGGTTTTGCGGCGAGGCGGGACTTTCGCGGTGTGTTCCCCTTGTTCTTTTTTTTTTTGTTTTCCGGATTTTTTTTGATTCGTTCCTTTTTCAGCTACACTGTCCCTCAGTTGCCCCCGGCACCCTGGTCATCCTTGTCGGTGAAGTTACTCTTGGCAATGGCCTTCTTTCCCCCCCCCCCCCTTGGACCCGTTCTGACTTGCCGCTTGACACATCGCTAACGCCAGGTGCCAACCGAACCATCTTCCCCATTGGCCGTTTTTCCCCCCGCATTCCCGGGGGCTGTTCTGCCAATCCATCTTTGCCTTCGTGTGTTGACTTTTTGCAGTGCACGGCATTGTACCCCTTTTTTGCCCCTTGTCTTTAACGACAGGATCAGTCTGGTTTCCCAACTCACACGTTTTTTTTTTGGTTTGGCTCGTTTTTTGGTCCTGACCTCGTCTTTGTGACCACTTGTGTGATCTGAACCCTTCCCCTTTTCCATTCCCTGCCTTCTGGTTTCATTTACCCCTTGCGCTTCCCTTTGGTGTCAGCACCCCCTCCCTTCCACCAACAGCCAGTGTTTGTTTTGTCGAGTTTTTTGGTCTCATTTGGATGGTGACCAAAATGGATTTCACTCACGGTTTTTTGTCTGGTCCACTCTGAAAGAAACACGATTTCAGGGTCGTCTGCTTTTTATCCCCCCCGGTGGACAACCAACCAAGCTAATTCGCTGTTGTATGCTCCCTCCTTTTTATTTTCTGGGCCCCACGCCCGGCCCTTTTGCTTTATGTTACCATTGGCTCTTTTGGTCCCGTAGGCTTCCCTCTCCGTTTTTTTAACTCGTTGGGTTTTTCGTTTATTCTTTTGGCTCCTTTTCTCACCCCCATGTTCAGTCTCCGTCCCCTTTCTTTTTTTCGTCATGCTCAATGCCCCCGATCCCGAGATCGCCGCTCCTGAAAGTGGGTTCCGGACCAGTTACTTTTTCTCCCGGTTTTCCTTTTCATTTCGATCCTTTGGTTTTTTGGGTTGACCCCCCTCCCGTCGTGTTGCCCCACATCTCCTTATACTTAATTCCTTTTGTTGTTTGTGAGATTCTCTTCTTGGCACACCACACGCTGTTTTTTTTTTGTTTCTGGGTCCTTTTTTTGCCCCACCCCCTGTTTTTCCTTCGTTTCATGACCTGATCGCTCTCGACCCCCTTCGGGAGCTCTTATTTCTATTACAGTTGAGAACTAAACGGGGGCCTTTCCTCACCCTCGCCTTTCCGGTTTCGACCCGGTGATCCCCCCCTTCCCCCCCCCCCCCCCTCCAACCTTTTCAGGTGGAAACTTGGCTTCCCCTTCTTGTCACACTTCCCACTGCACTGCCATGTCCCCGGGCGTCGTGGTCCCCCCCATAGTTCCGTGCCCGTGCAGACCGCCGCGTCGTTTTTGTTTTTCTTGCCGTTTGTCTGGTCCCCCTTTACTCCTTCCCATGATGTTCTGTGCACCCAAAGGGATTGGCCGCCCTTTTCATTTTTCAACCATCCCCTTGAAGCCATAGCGTCCACCCCTTGTTTGTTTTTGTTCCCTGGTTTTTGGAACCCACTGGTCCTTTCGTCCCCGTTTAGCACGACTTCTGAGCCCCCGTCTACCCAGGTGGCCGTCAAACAAGCATCCCAAGCTCCTACACCTGGCCCAGCGTTTTTCCTGTTCACCTTCCGGGGGCCCTTACTGGGGTTGTTTGGTTTCCCCCCCCCCTGGTTGGCGGCAGGTTTTGACTACTGAGGCCAATTTCCTTTAAGGACTTTGATTCACCCCCTTTTCCCAAGTTTTGATGATATTACCACGTGCAGTCGGCGGTTGTCACACCCTCCAGTTGTCTATTTTGTGACTGTGTTTTGTGGTATTCTTTAGGTCATGTTATTCCTCGAAGAATTTTTATCCTTTTTCTTTTTTTTTGTCACTGAAATTTTGCTTCCTTCCTGCACCTGGATCCCCTTTGTCTGCACGTCTTTTTCCTTTGTTTCTGTATTGATGACCGATCGGAGACCCAGATTTTTTACTAACCGGCTCCGGCCGGGCGCACACCGCTCCCCCCCCTTATTTCCCCCCTCCACCCCCGGTTTAATGTGACCCCCAGCCTGGCCACAAGCCCCCCGGTGGCCACGGCGTTTCCACCGGTGCCCCCCTCCGGTTTTGGTCCCTTTTCAAGCTTCTCACTTGGGCTTCATTTTGTTGTTGGTGGGGTTCCTTCTGCCCGTACCCTTGTGGTTTTTTTTGTGGGACAACCTTTTTTCTCTTTTTTTTTTCTGTTACGACCGACCGCCTTGACTTTGTTTTTACCGACGTTTGTTTTCTCTCCGGCCCCCCCACGCCGGAAGTTTTCCGGGTCGCTTTTCGCGGTTATCCTCTCACGGGCGGTCGAGCAGCTCGTCCGTTTTACTCCCCCGTCTCTGCCCCCTCCTCGACGTAATGCCCCCTTGGGGCCCGGGCGTCTCCCGTTCCTTTGCCCTGGCGGCCTGTGATATTACCCGCTCTTTCCTGCCCTTTTTCGGGTTTTTTCCGTTTCCTGCCGGCCTTTACCTTTTCCTTTTCCAACCTCACGCTCCATAAAAGGGACACGCCTTCGCTCCACCCGCCGTCCCCGAAACAACCTGTTCCCCGCCTAAAAAAGTTGATTGGATGCTTCTTTTCGCGTCTCGGCTTTCGTTCGCCGCTCCGCAGGTTCTACCCAGTCAACTCTCGATCTGACGCACTTTTCTGAGATGTTTCCCCCCATCGGGTTTCCCTGACTCTCCTCGAACACTTTGCCGCGAACCTCCTGGGTCCCTTTTATGAGCACCCCTGCGGCTGTCCGATCCCATTTGTCCCCTTCTCCCGTTGAATTCACACCGCGCATACCATGGTGCTTCCCGGAGAGCGCAAGAGTAGATAGTTGGTTAAACCACCCAACGGGGTCTTTTTTTGGCCTTGCCCCCCCTGTTCAAATGTTCATTTCTTTTGACCGTAATGGGTACCGCTTGATTAGTTTTTTTTTTCCCCCCTCCAACCTTTCAAGAGTATCCCACACAAGATGCTTGCTTTCACGCTCGAGTCCCCCCCTCTTTTTTCTTTCCTGTCTTTCGGTACAGCAAGTTTTTTCCTTTGCCTGACTGGTTTTAGTCGACGCCCTAAGAGTGTGCGCCCCCCCCCCCTAGTTATTTTTTGTTCTGTTCCGGTTCTGGCCGCGCCCCTCCCTTCTTTCCAAATTATGCACCTTGATAGGTCCCTCTTATTTTTTTTTTGAATCCTTTTTCTAAGGTTCTTTTTAGGTGTGTTCGGGGTGCCGGCGGTTTTTACTGTCCCTTTGTTCCCACGTGATTCATTTTCCCTTCCCCTGGTCAAGGCCCTGGCCCCCAAGTGAGTGTAACTTTTGCACCTTCTTTTACCGTGGTAGTTCTCGTTTTTTTTCTCCCCCGTGACACCCCAACTGCGCCTTTTCCCCACACGGTATCTTCGTTCCGCGTTTTCTGGGCAGTAGTTTCTGGAACTAGTCTGAATACCGTTTTGAGCGTGTTCAGGTCCCCCCTCTTCGGGGGTTTTTTTTTTTCCCTGCTTTGGGCCTGCTCCCTGGCCCCCCCCCCTTTTCACTCAACCTGGTCCCCATGGTCCCCCCCAGTCCTCGTGTGGAACGGATTTGAACACGGGCTTATTCCTCCCCCCCCCCACTCTTATTCGCCTTCTTCCTTCCAGACTTGGTGCCGGACCAGGGCGCAACCGTTTTTTCAGCGGCACTATCTTTTCCGTCCCTTGGCAAAAACCCTCGACTTTCACCTTTTTGGAGCTTTCCCCCATGGCACCCCGGTACCGGTCCCCCCCACAGTTCCCAAATGACATGATACGTTTAGGACCCCATTTCGGGCCTTTCAGCTGGTTCTTTCCTAGCCAGGGGGCTAAGCACTACCATTCTGCCCGGGCGTTTCGCCAAGGTGCGTTGGCCGTTCACTTTACTCCCGAGAGGGCAGGTCTCCCTTTCATGTACGTTGGCCCCATTTTGGTACTGTTGGCCTTACCCCTACAACCTTCCTTCTTTCACCTTTGTGCCGACCCTGCTTCAGCAAGTACCCTCGAACATTTTTCCCTTTGCGCGTTCCCCTTTGAACCTGCAACCTTTTTGCCTCCCAGGGACCCGGTTTACCTGGAAAAAAATTTTCGACCCCCTGGCGCAACACGACCTATGCGCCACCTTCCCCACTTATTGGCTTGTTACAGCGCCCTGGATTTTGTTCCCTTTTGAGTGTTGTTGATGCCCTTGGGGCTCGCTCTACCCCCCGTGCCAACCGTTCAGGGGGCGCACCTCGATTAGTCTTGTGTTAGTGTCGATTGGTGGGAGTTGTTGGTCCTACTCCATCCCGTCATACGACCGCCTCTCCCCCTCACTCTAGTGGGACAGCAGTTTTTTTTCACCACCAACAACATAGTCTTACCATGTCGATGGTTTCAACCTGATGCTTTTTCCTTGGCATAGGTGTTTGACCAAGAGACCTCCCCCCGAAGTGTTTGGTATTCATCTCGGCAAGCTTTACTTGCCCCTTTTATGTCCCCCTTGTTATGTGGGAACCGTCTAGCTCCCTGGTTTCCTCCACATTCAATTCAGCGGCGGCTTGAACACCCGTCAGTGTTTATCTATTTTTACTTCCTCCCGTCTTGTTTGTTTTTTTATACTCTATCTGACCTTCCGTTTTTTTCAGGGTGTTTCAATTTGCTGCTGGGAAAGCCCCTTGGACGATATGGTTCTTCGCCCCGGGGTTTTCACTTCTGCCTCGTTCAAAAATCCGTCAGACCTCACCGACAGGCCCCAACGGTCCTCCCTCGCCCCCCTCCTTCCGTTTGCCTGTGGCGGCGGTACCCCCAACAAAGATTACCAACCAGATCATCCAGGGTTCCACGGATGGCATTTTTGACGCTGGTGCCCCCTTAGTGGAGTTCCCCAGGTTTGTTTAACCGCAGGCTTCTTGCGGATTGCCCTCCTGAGTGAACCCAAGGCCCCCCCCGGACAATTCCACACAGTCCCCACGACGCTGGTCAGGGTTCTTTGTTTGGGACGCGATATTTGTCACCTGTTACGCCCACGATCCCAATACTAAGCTCCTAACCCCCCCCCAGGACAACTTTCTCCGCGTGGCCACCAGACGTTTCTTAACTTCCTTTTTTCTTTTTGATTTCTTCCCCCTTTGGTTTGCTTTTGGACTGAAGAAGTCCCCCGGACTGTTGCTTTTCCCGGTAGCCCCCCCCCCCCCCCATGGTAAGCTTTCCACAAGGTACTGAACTTGAGTTATGCAGTAGGCACCCAAGTTGGTCCAGGTGGTAAGTCCCCCACTTGTTCTGGGGTAACCTTGCACATTTTAACTGGGATTTGTTGATTTTTTCGCATGTTGTCCCGTGTCCAGGCCCATGGCACAACCCCGGAGACGATTTTAAACGTTGTCGGACACCACCCCTCTTTCTTTAGGCACGTGATTCCTCTTCATGACTCCCCTTTCACCTGGTCTGCCCCAAATTTGACCCAAGCATTGTGGTGGGCGTCTTTCCGATTTCCTCTGAACGCCCCCCCCCTTTTGAGGCCGCTTTTTTTTTTTTTAGTGCCCGTTTTTTTTTTTTGGAGAACTTTATGTGTGAAACTGTTGTTCTTTTCTTTTTTTCCCGTGTTTTGGTGACCTTCCAAATTGTGGACTTCAGTTGACCAGTCCGCCTGCTTTTCGTTTTCTCTGACATGGGTTATGACCTGGTTTTTCCGGACAAAACTTTTTTCCTTAGTTTTTTTTTTTGTGGGTCCGCCTTCTCCCTTTTGCCCTTCTTGTTTGCCTGCGTAAATCCCGTCAAGCTACAGGCGTCGTTTTTCTTTGCCATCTTTGTACGGTCAGGGCCCTTTGTTTTTGGTTTTCTTGAGTGACAAGTCTTTCCCCTTTGGTCCCCACAGAAAGTCATTCCAAAAAGATGGGTTCCCCGTTCCCTTCTGTTTTTTTTCACGGTATGGCTTGCCCCTTCCTTTGTGATAATCCACAACATTGTTTGAGGAATAACCTTGCTGGTTGTATGGTTTCCCTTCGTGACGTGAGAGGTAACTTGTCCAACCACCCTTTGGCTCGGCGTTGACTTGTTTTTCCTTTGCTTCAAATCTCTCCCTGACGGATCGTTTTTGACTGCGTTTTTTTCAGATTTTTTTTACTTTCGCCCCCAGCCCCTTTTTTTAATTTGTTTCCCGACCACCATTTTTTAAAACCCAACGGTTGGAGCTTCGAACTGTTCTAAGTTGACCCTGAGTCCTCCGACTTGCACTTATTTCCCCAGTGGCCTGATTTCCCCCCCCACCGCTTTCTTGGATTGACCCCCTTTTTTCCTGGGCTTGGTTTCCCGTTCCCACGCTGTGAGTTTTGCCTTGTCCACCTCCCTTTTGCCTGCGAGACTCTTCGTCTTTCCGAAACTTGAATTTAAACGGTCCAAGGTTGTCGTTCTCTGGGCGCCAAGTGCCGCATTCGGGGGGTTTAAATGGACCGGCTCTTATTCCGACGTCAATCGATTTCATGTCCCCCCATGGCTAACTTTTTTCGTACGTTCACCCCCCAAGAAGGTCCTGATGTTAATTCCTGTTGGGTCCGGGGCCAACCACACGTCCTTTCGGTACCACATCTCTTTTTTTTTGAACGAGGGGCAACGCACATGTTTTTTTTCGGGAAGGTCGTACGCTGGGCCCCCTCTCTTTGGGTGCCATTTGAAGAAGGCTGACTAGGAGGTTTCCCTTTGCTTGCTTGCCTCAATTGGCGGGTCCCCTCCGAGGAGGTTTTTATAAAAGTTGTGTTTTTTTGCCGGTGGTTCTCAGTTTTTTTTTTTGGGAGTCCCCCCCTAATTTTTTTCACGTCCCCTCCGGTCGTCTGTCCGGTCCCTTTTTCCGGTCGGGTTTATCTGCATATCTCTTCAGCTAAAGATGCAGAGTGGTTTTTTTTTGTTATTACACTGGTACCTTTTTTTGGTGTTTGTCGTATTCCGGTTTTTTGGCGGAGAGGAGTCTTTTGGTGTGGTATCCGGTGATGTCCTTCCTCAGCTTTGCGTCATTCGGGCCGTTTTTAGGCCGACCGGCCGGAATACTCTTGGGTCCCTTTCCTTTTCGGGTAGAGCCTTCGATGTTACTCGTAATGGGTCACGAGTTATTCTGTCCTGTTGTCTCCCTTTTGCCCTTGTCTTAGTTTTTCCCAGAATTGGATCAGCACGGTCCCCTCACTTTGTCGTCACCGGATTTTTTTAAAATCCTTGCCTTGGTTCCACTGTCTCTTTTCGTTTTTTCTTTCGTCCCACCGCCCTTCGTCATACGGTCAGCCCGTGGTTAGGTAGTCTTCAGACCGAGCTATCACAAGGAAACCTGTTTTTTTCCCCCCCTCCCCAACCTGCTTTGGTACGTGCCGGTCCTCCTCCCAGCAAATATTTCCCCCCGTTTACGTTAGGAGGATGGACCCGGGTCCTCGCGTTCGTACTCCCCTTTTGGGCCCTTTTCTTTTCGGGGGTTCACCGGTGTGTTTCTTTTTATGGGTAAATGGAATACCGGCATTCCTTTGTGTGGCCCGCTGGGACCTTTTTTTTAGAGCGTTGCGCCTTTTTGCGTGTGACTTTTCCGGTATTCGGTTCCCACCCTTCGGCGCGCTCTTTTTCAGCTTGTGGAAAGGTTCTGCATTCTCCCAAACCGTCTTCGGTGTTCGACCCCTCTCCCTTTTTTTTTCGGCCACTTTCCTTCCAGGCTGCCCCCTTTTTCCTTGCAGGGTGACCTGTTTCTGTTCCGAGATATGTCCACGCCCCACCAGCGGCTATGATCACCCGATGCAACTATTTGCCCGTTTTTCCCCCCCTCCTTTTTTGGGTGTTTGGTTCCCTCCGACTCTGCTGGGTCGTGTTTTGGTCTTTTTCCCCTTTCCTTGACAGTTTCCATTTATTGTCTTGGGACCCCCGACCCCCCCCCCCCCCTTTAGTTTTTTTCGGTCCCGTACCCTTGCCGCTGTTCTTCCGGTCCGTAGCGCTGGCACTTTTTATGAGAATTGGGGTTGATCTTGGACCGGTCCGTTTCCTTCCGGGGCTTCCTGTTTGGTGCTGGAATTACCGTCGGCCCCTTCTTTTCCTTTTGGTAAAAGACCCCGTCCCCCCAACCCTGTCCCCGTTGCGCTTTGTGGTCTTTCCCCCTGGATGGTTGACATCCCTTTCAACCCGCAACACACCACTACGGCCGCCCACCCCACGCCCTTTTTTGCACGCCCTTGCACCACTCCGGTTTTGTTTTTTTCATTTTGCACATCCCCCCAACTTTTCCTTCTTTCTTTTTCGTGCCCTCCCCCCACCCCTTTTCCCCCTTACACGCTGAGGTCCCTTCCCCCCCCCCCCCACGGACAGGAGGTGTCCCCACGGCGCCTTGTGCTCTTGTGCATTGTCAGTTTTTTGCGTTTGGTGGCCTTTGGGGTGGTCAGGGCCCATCGCCTTTTACCCAGTTGGTGAGGTCCCATCTCGTCGTTTTTTTTTATCAGTTCTCTCGTTGGCTCCCTGGCCCTATTCTCCTCCACTTTTGTTTTTTTTGTGCCCTGTTCAGATTTCCTCTCTCGCCGGGTTTAAGGGTTTCTTCCGGTTTCCTTCCGGGGTTACCCTTTTCGAATCGGTGTGGCCGGTGAGTGTTACCAGCCCCCCCCTTTTTTGGTTTTTTCCGGTTTCCCCTCTCTTCTCTTTTCTTTACTTTCCCTCCTTTTTTTTTCCCTTTTTTTCTATTGTTGAAGGGACGGGGATGTTCAACTTTCTTCCCCCCCCCCCCACCGGATCGGAACTTTCGGATTTGACACGTATCGATCCTTGTTGCCCGACCCAGTTTTTTGTCGCCCTTTGATCGGCACCCTTGACCCACCCTCTTTGTGAAGATGGGAAAGGAGCAATGAAAATTTCTTAATCCTAACGGACCCCGTTCGGTGAAGGACTCTTTTCCCCCCCCATGACCCCCCCCGCGTCACCCTTTTTCACCTTCAGCACTTAGTTGTTGCAAAAATTAGTGGTGAACGCGGTAGGGCTGATCGGTTTTTTGCCGAACGTCCAACCTGTCTTTTTTTTTTCTTCGGGTGTTCCACCCCCTGGTTTCTTTCCGCCACCGTCCCCGTTTTTCCCAGTTGTTCCAAAGAAATAGAGCACCCCAGCCCGTGGGTTTTTTGCGGGTGGTACCTGGTTTTTTGTTCCGGTAATCCGCTGGTATCCTTCCACCCACCCGCCCGCCGGAGTCCTTGGGCTGTGTTTTTTTCTCTCCCCCCCTTATTCCCAGGGAACGGCGCGCATTTACAGCCACAGGAAGACCTTTTGTGTTTGACTTTTTTTTGCTGTACCTTACTGTTCCGCTCCCATTCCATTTCTTTTACGGCCCGTTTTTTCCCCCGTCTTCTTTTTTACAAGGTCGTAGTTTGGTTACCCCTTCTTTCCGTCTTAGTTCCGGGGTCTAGGATCCGTGTGTGCTTCGCTCTGTTCTTTTTTGTCCCAGCTCGCCCATCACTGCGGACGGGTCTTTCCTTTCTGGAAGGACTGCGTTATGTTCCCGCACCCGGATTCCCGGTGGTTTTTGTCCTACTTTCGTCATGCTCTGGGCACTGCTTATCCTTGGTGGCACCTTCCCGTGTTTGTTTCGGCACGGAGCCAAAAACTACTCACGTCCTTTCCTCCCCCTGCCCCTTGTTTGTGAGTTTATCTACCCCAAGTGGTCCTTTTGACCCTGTCCTTACCTCACGCTGGTTGCCCGTTTGCGGTTTATCCCCTTCCCCCTCGGCTTTTTTTTTTTGGAGAATTGACGAGTTTTCGACTTGGTCTTGCTTTTTTTTTGCGCGGGCAACGTAATGGATGGTGGGCGTTAAAACCCCTTTTTTTTCGTCTTTTTGTACTTCCTCCAACCGCCGAAGGGGGGGTTCTTCTCCCAGTCGGTTGGACGCTACCTGAAGGAGAACTGGGTGCACCTTTTTTTTGTCTGTCCAAGGGGTGACCATTCGGAGCCCCCGGTGTCTCTTTTTTCGTTTCGGGGACTTTGGCTCTCCCTGCCCCCACCTGACTGTCACATTCCCCCTGTTTATGAGTGTGGGGCCTTATAAAAAGTCTCTTCTACCCGGTTTTTTCGTCCTTAAGATCGGACCCTCTTTGCGGGGTATTTCCTTCCGGTCGGTCTTTGCTTTCCCGTCTTTGCGTTGTCCGCGTTGCGGTACTCACCTCCTACCCTCCCCCCATTGAACGCAGTTCCGGGAATAAGTCCAACCCTTTACTTGTTTTTTCCCCCAAAGTCCACTCTGATGCTGTTGTTTATCTTTGCTCGTTTCTCCCCCTTCCTGCGTTTTTTTGGCGGACCAGTTTCCTTCCCCTCTCTCTTCGGACCAGCCCCCATGGTTGATGTTCTTTACCCCTCTTTGTTTTTCGCACCTACCCTGATAGGTTCCGGTGCCGCTCCAATTCCTTTTCTCGAACTCGTTTCGCCCTCACCAGCGTCTTCCGTTCATGCCCGCGCCGGTCGATCTTCAGGTTGATCGGGACATGTTCGGCTGTAAGCCCTCTTGTCCCCGTTTTTTTTTTGGGCCCCGGACATGTTTTACTTGGTCCCCTCGGTGTCTTCCTCGGTGGCCTCCCCTTGGACCTTTCTGGTCTTGACTTTTTTAAACATTCTCGTGCATTTACTGATCAAAAACCCCCACCTCACGCTAGATCAACTCTTCTTTTTTGTGCCCCCCGTCCCCTTTCTCAGTTCGCCACGCACATGTACCCCTCTTTCTACCCTGCGACCCGGATGTTTTTTCTACCGCTGAAGATCCAGAGTGTTGTGCACCCAGCAGCCGTCCTGGTTCCCCGGCCAGCGCTGGCGCCGTTCCGCTTTTTTTTGCCCCCCTGTTGAGTCCGTGGTTGATCGATTAGTACCCTTCGTTGTTTGTGGTCAATCTTTCGGGACCCTTTTTCCTTTTCTGGGGGCTTGGTTCTGTTTTTTTTTTTTTGGCTTCTTCCCTGCAAAAGTCGGATGGCAATGTGTCCGGTTTTTTTTTTTTTTTCTAAATGTTGCCTCTTTCAGTGTGTGTCCAGTTTCCCTTCGGCTTTCGGACCACCAAATGAGTCCGCAGGCGTTTATATGTAAGTGTTTTGATGATCCCCTTTCCAGGCCCCGTCCCATCGCCGTTGTCTTTCCCCTCCGGGCGTATTGTTTAGGACAGAGTGCGCGGGGTTGGCAGGTCGTGGCACCTTCTTTTTTCCCTCCCCCCAATGTCCTGACCCTTTCCGATGGCCACGGCCCAGTTTCCCCCCCCCCCCTGGGTTGGTTACTATTCAAGGTCTTGCCGTTCGGAATGAGGAAGTTCTGCGTCTCCCCTGCAACCGACCCTTTGTGTGTCCCTCTTTCACTTTGGTTTCGACACAACGGTCTTTTTTGCGAAAGATATGGACGTGACTTTTGGTCAAACCTCTGTACTTCACCGTGGACTGGCCCCCCACCGGCGGCAAATTCCTGCACAACCACTGGTTTTCCCCCCCCCCATCCCCTGCCTCCCCCTCTTCTTCTGAACCATTTTTCTTTTATTTTCCCCACTCGCCTTGCGGCTTTCACCCGCTTTTTTTTTGCCGTAAATCCCCTTCCCCTTGGGTTTTGCTCTTTTTTCGTCCACTTCGCGGGATTTCTCCCCCGTAAGCTGAAGTCCCTGTCGGAGTCGATTTTCCCATTTTCCCATCTTCCCTTCGTGGTTTCTTCTTCACTATTTTCCCGTGGCAGAGAACCACCCCCTGGTGCCCCGCAGCGGTTTTTCCCCTTTTGGTGTTCTCGACCCCCTTTTTTTTTTTCCTTTTTGGCCGAATTCATAGGAAGCCGTGGGTTTTCGGTGACAGCAAAATTTTTTTTAATCCCGGGTCCCCGTGTCGCCCTCGGAGGGCAACACCCTGTTTGGCGTTGTTTCAAACTTGATGGATCAACATGGCATCTTAGGGCTGTTCGGTACGTTCTTCTCGTGCGTGTTCTTGTTGGGCAGATATGCCCTTCCTTTAGGAGTCATTTGACCACCATGTGAGAAGGCTTGATTTCCATTCCTTCGGGGTCTGGGTACTTGCAGGTGTTTTTGTTTCTTTGCTTACGTTGGCCCCATCCACCTTTTAGGACCAAGTGACCTCCCTTCTGGGTACCCATCTCGGGGTCCCACACAAGTTGTGGCCTTTTGATTGGTTCTCCCAGTTGAATCGTTACCGCGGCTTGTGGAACCCCCCTTTCTGCCGTTGCCCACTGTGGGGAACTGCCCTTTAAGTGTTG
>Ga0179593_1815861_pt1 | contig 15168 bp, 18 predicted proteins | sample CZODoug2_1_08_16_FD_185931 | JGI IMG/M metagenome (GOLD analysis project Ga0179593, IMG submission 185931) | Vadose zone soil fungal communities from Angelo Coast Range Reserve, California, USA - CZODoug2_1_08_16fungal (PacBio error correction) | ecosystem: Environmental > Terrestrial > Soil >... | reverse complement strand
CGGGTAACTCGTACCCCCCCCCCCCCTCCCAACATGCAGAGCCCGTAAAAGTTACATCCCAGATCGGAGCAGGTGGTGGACGTAATTGGACGGCACCATTGAGTACCCCCTTCTCCTTTTGTTCCACATGAAGGTCTTGATTTCGTGGCTCATCCGGCTCATGACGGGTACTTTGGGACCATCCCCCTAGATTATGACTATAAGGGGAAATTCGAAGGGGGGGGATTTTCCAGAAGCGGGGTTAGGAGCAACGGGTCCTCTTTCCCGGGGTAAAAGGATACGCCCCCCTCTCCTTTTTCAAAGTTACACTAAGTCGCCTTTCCCCCTCGCGGCATTACGTGAGCAACATCGCGGACCGGCGTTCTTCTCTCCGTCACGCGGTGGTTTTTTGTGCCGCACGCCGAATAGTTCTTTTATGACCGGGCTCCCCAACGCCCAGCATTCTCTTCTTCCCCTCCTTTTCGCACCGGAAAGTAAATTTTCCTCTGTTTTCAAGCTGAACAAGCATTCGGCACCGATGTCTTCGCCGACTTTCCCCTTTCTCTCCCTTCGCCCTCTACTTTTTCAACAACCGCTCCCTTCTTCCTTTTTTTACCGCGCGCGATGAAGTCGGGACTGTCGTACTTTTCTTTTCGCGAAGATGCAGCGACAAGTAGTTTCCTCCCACTCATGCCAAACGGGACGACGCCCCCTTTGTGGCGAGCAATATGGAGAATCGTTTGGCTCCTTCCCCCCAAACGATGCTCCCATATTGCTCGCCCCCTTCCCCCTCGTAGAGACAAAGGCGTTCGCCCCCCCTCCTAAGTGTTTCGGTCCTACTTGTCGATTGCCATCTTCGCGTCCCCTCCTCTTTTTTTCCTCTTCCGGCGACGGGAATGAAGAACAGTCTCGCGCGCGGGGTACAGGCGATTTCAGCGAAAAAGAGCGGTTTGTTTCCCCTTCTTCCCTCCCTCGTAGATTGTACAGTCGTCGAAGAAATCGTGTGCTTCTTTCCCTTTCTGTTCAGCTTGAAACACAGTACCATCAATCGATTGAATCCGGTCTTAGCAAACCCCCCCCCCCCCCCATCCCGGTTTTCGTTGTGGATTTCGCCAGTAACCCCGTCAATACTTATTAGGCGTGCGTGCACCCCCACCACCGAGTTCCAAAATCCCTTTCCTCCAGATCTCCAGGTTGTCCGCGATGTGCTAAAAGCGTAATCCCTGATCGAAGGATGCGTCTTTCCCTTCAGTTTCGGAGACGCTTTTTTTTTTCTTAGGCCACCGCTCAACGAGTCGATATCTTTCGAACCCCCCCTTCGAGGAAAGTTTCACCCAGCTTCTATTTTATGTCACAGTCCCTCCTTTGCGAGCCAAAACGGACTGCGTCCCCCCTTTCCTCTTTCCCCAAGATCTCCATTGATCAGTGTGTAAACCCTGATTTCAAACCAACCTGATCAGATTTCTTGGAACACACTCCTCCTTTTCCTTTTCTTTTACGGGTCAAAGGTGTTGGCATGTTCCTTTTCTTCCCGATTTACCCGATCTAATCCGTGAGTACACATAGGTTCGCGCCTTCCCCCTTTTTCTTTGCTTGGCTGCCAAAGGGGGCCAGGCGAAAATTTCTCCCCCCCTTCCCATCGTTATCGAATGGTACGCCGCTCCTCCCTTCTTTCAGCGCTAAGGAAATACTTGCGCTTTACCCTCACCCCTTAGTGAGAAGTCCTCCGTCCCCCTATTGTGGCGTCTCAGAAGGTGGGAGACGTTCTTCCCCCCTCGTTTTTTCCTAGGATTTTTCCATCTAGTTTACCCCCCTGATTAGCCCCGGCTTCGTCATTTTTCTCTCTAGCTCCTCAGTCTTGATCCTTTCTTGTGGGGTGAAAAGTCTTTTTTTTTCAGGGGAAGTGTGCTGTGAGACAGGTTGATCCCCTTTTTTTTCCCTCCCCGTGGTTCTCGGTAAGGGATAACAGAGCCTTCTTTCCCCTTCTCTTGGAAACAGAGGGGGTGAGCATGAGCTTTTGTGGACCGTATGCGATAGAAGTACTTTTCCGGTTTGGTCACCCCTTTATTCCTCGTTCCGTAGCAGGCTGCATCATCCCCCCTTTTCCTCGCGTTTCCCACGCATTAAAGGTCTGCGTTTTTTCTTTCCCCCCCCCAAAAACCTTAATCTGGGGGATAGAGCACGGCCCCGCGGTTCAGCGCTGGCTGTCTTTGCAATGAGTACGCGCCAGGTGCCTCATACTTCGCGTTCCAATGACAAAGCTATGGCCTTAGAAATCCTTTTTCTTTTGACCGCTCACCCGAAAAGAAAACAGTGCTCTTTTTTCTCCTCTTCTCCCCTTTGTTATCCGGGGTCACAAGGAGTATCTAGATCGTTTAAAGGGTTCCTCGGATGGAGATATAGTCTCTACTGCGCTGTCTTTTTTCCTTTCAACGGCTTTTGTTAAAGATAACGCTTCTTCCCTCTCCCTTCTCTTGGCATAACGGACAATCGAGGTATCTATATTTTCTTCCCTCTCTCCCTTGTGTGTGAGAAGATCGTTTGCGCCAAGACGAAGCCTCTCTTTCCTCAGCGTGAGCGTGTCCCTCCCCTCTTCCCTCGAGAACGATAAGCTCAATCCGCTTTCACCTCCCAATGTTCTGCCCTTGAATTATATAAAGCCGTCGTGACCCTCTCTTACTAACGTTCATGAGCACTGTTTCGGTTTTTTCCGCGGCACCGAATTTCTTGCTAATGCCCATCTCTTTTTCTCCCCTGCGATATTCAAAGAAATGATCCGGCACTTTTCCCGCCCTTCGTGACTTCCCCTCTTTTCTGTATCCTTTACGGGCTCATAGCGCCACCTTTTCCCCCCTCACCTCAATGCGTAACGGGCTGCTCGTCCATCAAGGTCACAAACACTATCGTCTTTCTTCTCTCTCCCCTGAACCCTGAGATACCTGAAGCGTTTGTTTTCCCCGTTCTTCTTCCGCCGACGGGAAAAATGCGCTCCCTGTCCGACAGAGGATCACATCGTTTACATCTATTTTCCCCCTCCCCCCCCTCTACAGAGTTCAGTCCATCAGGGATAATGAATAGACCCCCTTTTTTCCCCCCTTCCCCCACACTCCAATAAGGAACTTCCTCTCGACCGGACTGCTGCACCACGCCAGGTGATCCCCTCTCTTCGCGAGATCTTTTTTTCCGTCGGTCTATCGAGGTATGAAGGCCGACCGGGGTGTGGTCAAAACTAGATCGGAAAAACTCCGAGGCATCCCTTTAGTAGACAACTGTATTCTTCACTTGCGGAGGACTTCGCAGCTAAGGTTTTTCTTTTTTTTCTGCAACCTTGGCCTCAGCAAGTATTTCCTTCCTCCTTCCGGTAGCCGGAGCGGAGGACATGTTTTCGCCAGAGGATGCAGACTTCTGGAAGACATTTTCTCTTCCCTGTTTTGCATAAATGTAGTAGACGCCCAGGTTTTCCCCTTAGTGTACATCACGGAGTAGATCGCTGGTTGTCCATTTGTGGAACAAAAACATGCCAAGCTCCGTAAAATCTCCGACGAATCAAAGCGGCGTGGTCTCCCCTCTCCCGGCCACCCTTGAGTTTTACACAAAGGATCCACTTCCCATGCGGTTCTTGATTTCGGCGCATTCCTTTCTTCTTCTCACTGAGTTAATGTGACATAAACTCTCCCTTTTTACTGGGAAAAAGTCGCGAATTTTTGCGACAGCGACGAAGCGGTGGCTTCTCGCGCGGGAGCCCCCTTTTCGTGGTGATACAAACGGTCTCAGCCCCCACGGCCCCCGAAGCAGCCGTCGCTTTTTTGTACGTCGGCTGAGCACCTCTTTCCCCCTGCGTCTTACCGGGAGATTCGACTATTTTTCGTTCTTGGATTGGTGGTTGGATTTGTGCCCCGCCGAATAAGTATTGCCTTGCTTTCGCTTATGGATGGGAATTTGCGATCCCAACCAACTCCTTCTACGCATGGGCGCAACCTCCCTTAACCTATTGATGTGTTTCCCCCCTCTGACCACAAGAGTGATATATGTTGATGGTTCTTTCCGACTTACCTAGCGCATAGAGGGCGGAGCCATCATTACTTTTTCACCCACCCCTTCCCTCTTTATGTTGGTCACCCAATCTTGTTAAAGGAGAGATGAAGTTCGGGACTTTCTCGTTCTTGACTCGTACGATGGCAGAGACAAAGTAGTTTCCCGACCTCACGCCTTGTCTCTGCGCAATTATGATGGGCGTAGAAACTTCTCTCGTTTTAATTTTCTGTTTCGCACCAACCACCCCCCCTTCTCCCCCCCCCCCCCCATATTGGCAGATCCCTCAGTGTTTCGGAAAATACTTGTGCTGCAGCTTCGCGTTGGCCCATCCCCTCTTCCTTTTCTTCTAAGGTTTATCCAGAACGTTACACGGAATCATTCTGTCTTCTCTTTTCGGGAACAGCGATTGATGACAACCTACCCTCTCCTTTCAAACCGTTGTCTGAAAAAGTATGATGGATCCTGACTTTCTTTTTCTATCCCTTCCTTTTACGACATCGGTTGCCGAAACCATCTAACCTTTTGAACACAGTGGGAAACACATCCACATTTCCCCCCCTTTTTCTGTTGAGCAAAGGTTATCCTTCCTGCTTGGAGTGGTGAGCTCCACCAGGCACTACTTATCGGTGAGTGCACACAAACCCCGGCTTTTAAAATAGCGAAGCTCCGGGCCTGCGACTTTCCTCCGCGATGATCAGATCGAAGGAAGTGGCGGATACGTTTGTAATCCCCCCCCTTTTTCTCTCCGGCCGCAGTTGCTAAAGCCTCCCCTACGCAACCACCTTCAGCGACTTTTCCCCTCCTTTTTCAAAGTACCAGTAAGTGAACCGCCGAAAAAACTTTCCCCAAGCCACCGTCATGGTGGGGCCAATCTTCTATGGTGCCGTCAAAGGACGTAAAACCCCCCCCCCCTCGTCTTACCCAAACGCCATTGGATTATCTCTTGAATATGGCATGTTTTATGTTCCACACTGAGTTACCCGATATAGATCAGTGATACAACAATCTCTTCCCTCCCTTGCCCTATAACCTGGGCGTGACTATCCCCCCCTTTTTTCCCGGCGGAAATTGTTCTTCCCTTCGCATGGTCCGCAGCTCCGGCTCCGTCATTTCTCCCCCCTCTTCGAGAGCCCACCCCCTTCAATACTTGCTTTCCCTAGCACCATTAGGATGCGAAGTCCTTCCCGTTCCTTCCTTTTCTCTCTTAAAGGTGTCGACGCCTCCTCCTGGTATGTAATCGGATTTTTTCCGAATCCTTTTTCCCCCGCCTGTTTCGGCATTAATGACTCGATTCGCCCTGCCTTTTCGTTTTCAGAAGATAGATCTCGTCTTTTTCCTCCCTTCTGTCGAGAGCGCTTGCGGTCCGGGCCCTTGGCCGAAGAAAAAAGGTTCGAGGTTCCTCCCCCCTCTCTGTTTTTCTTAGCGCAGCGTCACTATCTTTGCTCTCTGCTGGAAAGAGGCTTGGTTCAGCGCTGTGCCCCCGTCTGCGATAGAAGAAACGCGTTGCTCTTGTGGTCACCAAAGATTCACTTTCCCGGGTCCTCAGAGGCTGCCATCAATCCCTGATGACGCGCGGTTTTACCACGCCTTCCCCCCCCCCCCCCCTTCAGCAAGTATTGGTGGCCGTACCCTTTTTGCGCTAGATCCCTTCCACAGCGGGAATATTCACGCCAGCGATGGGAGGTATTTGCAATGCTTCCGAGCAGTGAACGGATAATGTTTCCCCCCCCCCTTTCCTCGCGTTCAAATGACAAGCCCTTCCGAAAGTGGTGACCGTCGGACCGGAATTCCCCCCCCCCCCTTCCACCAGTTCAGGAAGTTATGTCCCCCTTTTTTCAGACGGAGGATATAGACGTGGATTTCTGGACCCCTGCCATCGGATGGATTTTCCGTTCTCTACTGCGCTGGCGGTTTGCTTCCGATGCGTCCGCTCGCCCCTTCTTTGAAATAACGGACCCTCTCCTTTTTTTTTTTAAGAGATCGGGCCTGTCCAGGGAGAGAGCGGACGAATCGTGCGAGGAAAACCTCCCCTCCCTGCTCAGTGTAATTATCCCATCCGAGAAAACCTTTATTCCCCCCTCTTTCCCCCCGAAGATAAGTTACCCTCCGTTATGGACCCTCGACATAACGTTAATGAGAATGTTTCGGTTTATTCTTTTTCCGCACGCCTTCTTCATGGCCCATACCTTTCCTCTCCATTCTTTTAAACGCCATGATCCTTTTTCCCTCATGCAAATACCTACCATCGATGGCGTTCCTTCCCGGTGGTAATCACGAGGCCCCCATGCTTTCGTTTGGGGTACGGCAAAAAGAACTCACTTTAAACCGCGGAGTCCTCATTCTTTTTTTCCCACCCACTATATGATGGATGCGACCTCGGATTTTCCTTCTCCCCTTGAATTCGTTGTGACAACGACACCTCCCACAAGCGTTCTCTTATCGCCGGACTTGGCCCCCCTCCCTTCCCCAAGCGTCCCGACCTCTTCCCCCATATAGTTCCCGGCGATACAGAAAGGATCGGTTGCTTTCCTTTCTGCCAATGGGATCAGACCTTCCCCCCCCCCCCCCTTGCCCTGAGCCCCAGAGATGATCGACCGACTTCTCCCTCCCTATCAAAGAGAGAGAGCTATCGTCTTCTTTTCAGGCAGGGCTAATCGAGGTCATGGAAGGCCGACACCCCTTTCTTTTTTGTCACTCGTTAGAAAAAATACAGAGGACCATCTTCCCCGTACAGACACCCTGTACTCCCCCTGCGGAGGAATTAGCAGCAAGGGTTGCTCTTCTCAAAGGAAGACGAAAGTACTTTTCTCTCCTTCTTTGAGAAGGAGAGGAGGACAATTCCCTTTTGATGCAGACTTCTGGTTTTCCTTCATTCCATCTGACATGACCCTGTTTCAGCAACCCCAAATCCTTTATTTAAGGTAATCCCCCCCCCCCTTTCGGCGCGGTTCGCTCATAGCATGAAGTCTATTGTTCAGGCTTTCCATTACTCCCTAAGCTAACACGGAAAATACTGGAGGTGTTGGATGGAAACTGATTGATATTACTATACCTTGAGTACTTTCTTCATTTTCTCCCCATATCAAACCACTTGGGCGCAGTAACAGCACTTCGATGATTGACCGACCGGACAAGATGCACTCATACACTCTTTGGGGGCGTAATACTGCGGAAAAGGCCCTAACAAGGACACGTGCCTTATTCTTACCGATCCTTGTCGGAAAAATTTGTTCAAAAGAACTCCTCTGCAACCCCCACGAGCTTTAACTTAAAGAGCGACTTTATATCCACCGTTCTTTACTTTGGCATTGTCTCCAGTTCCGTAAAGCAGACAGATGTCATCGCGCTTGCGCTCTTATGCTCGCTGGGCCGCTCGTTTACCTTTTCGGAACTTGGTGATCCACCACTACCTTCTTGAATGTGCATCCCCTTGGATTTCGCGTGGGTACACCCACCCTTCATTTAAAGGACCCTCCTCTTTTCATTCATTCCCCTGTCTTCCCCTCTCACCCGTATTACAATCTTTGTCCCCCACGGGCGCGGGATAAGCACCCCGCACCATTTCCGGGTGGCACATTGAGTGTCCACCAGCGCACCTTAGATCGCGGGACCTGTGACTCGCCCCAAGTTCAGTCGGAAGGGGCCACGAATTGTTTATAGTAGGTCCCCCCAAAATCTCCCCAACCACCGAACGCTAGTGAAGCGTGCAAGGGGAAACGCCTCTTCGACTCGCAGCTCGCAGGCCATCATCCACCGTTATCTCTAACACTCCTGCTACCGAGCTTTTGAGTTGGATCGCAATAGATAGCCAAGCCCACCGTTTGCTGTCTACCTTCCGCTCATTGGGTCCTGTCACCCAGGCAAGACGCTCCCGGTCGTTAAGACGCTCAGGTCCTTAGAGCCCAAATACTCCATCGCGCATCTTCCCTACATAAACCCCGTGGGAAACGAATGATACCCTCTTCCATGTGCAGATGCTTCCTCTTAACGAGTTTGCGTTAAGGATGTGCCCCCTGGGTCAGACGGGTGAGTAAAAATTTCCCCGGAAACCACCTCCTCCCTCTGTTCTCAGGAGATCTTGAGTAAGCCGAACAATCATTCCCAATGAGAGGGGCCCCAAACTGTACCCCACGGCATATCCGTGCTCTTTCTGAGCCCTTCTTTCACCGGCGTCTGAAAGTAACAGACCTCACAGGTCCTCTGCGGGTTTTCTTCTCACGATCAGCCGACCAGCTTGGATCGACCCTAATCTCCATATCGAGTACCCTCAGGCTTCTTTCGTTTTCAGAGACAGAAACACTCTAACCTGCGTCCATTCAGACTGGTAATTTTAAGATACGTGCTCTACTGAGTAGCCCCCCCCTTCCTTTCTTCACTGGCACCACTTTGGCTCCACTGCGATTCGGTATCAGGATACGCCAAAATCGCAGTGCTCTTCCCCCCCCGGGGGATATACCGGGTCGGAAACGAAAAAAGCACTTTTAAACGTTAAGGGGAGTTTTTGAGGACTTTACTAGAGGGACCGAATGTATAATTCCGAGTAATTCTTTCCCGAGAGTCCCCCAGGTGGGAAAATCCAACGTCTGGGGTATCGGGGGGTTCCCAGAGCATGTATAACGTCCGACCCCAGGAGCCCCCTTCACCCACCCCCCGCCCCCCGTTCCCAGTTCCTCCCTTACCCCCCCCCACCGTGCAGCCGAGCAGGGCACTCCTCCCCCCCCCCCGCGCGCGACACCACCCCCCCGAACCCCCCCCCCCCTCCCTCCGACCACCACCCCACCCGCGCCCCCCCCCCCCCCCCCCCCCACCCACGACCAAGAGTTTCCGAAACCCTCCTTTTTTCTATGCAAATTATGATTGGGAGAGGGTCTTTCCCCACACCAAAAACGATGGACCATATTGCTCGCCCCCCCCCCCCCCCCCTAATTGAGCCTCGGACGGAGGAGAAAGGGTGGGCCTTTCCACCAGGGAGAGGAAATTTAGGAGGCCAGCCCCTTCCCTGACTAAGAAAAGGAAGACTTCATCGGCGCGCACCGGGAAAGGCGATTGATGACCAACATTTCCCCCTTTTTCACAAAGTATGATGGTTCAGCCATAGTCGCGATAGGTAACGGCGTCGACGCCCCTTTCCTTTTTTCCCCCTCCCTCCACACCTACACGCTGCTGTCAGCTTGAACACATTCTTCCTTTTTTCTCCAAGGTAGAAGAAGAGAATGCGGGAGTTGTGGCCTCCTCCCCTTCGGCGTTGCGTGCAAAAATCCAACAACTTTTTTTTCCTCCCCCCCCAAATCAATGAAGGCTGCAGCGTGAGCCTCCTTTTCCCCCAAGACGTAATCCGCGATGTGCTCAGCTTTCAGTGGAGGATCAGTTTGTATCACCACGTTTTCTCTTTTCTTTTGACCAGCTAGTAGATTTCCCCCCCTTCGAGGACTTTCCAGTAAAGCATAATCTTTCTTCCTTCGAGCGACGCCAAAACGGCCTGACGCCGCAATCCCCTCCCCTTCTTTGGACACCGCTGGCATGATCAGTGTGTAACACTCCCCCCCTTTCCCCCTCCGATTTCTGAGGAACCACTCCCCTTACGTTGGCCTCTTGGAATGTTTATGTTCCACACATTTCCCCTTGATAGAGTTTACGATATAATAAGTGAGTACACAATTCTTCTTCTCCTACATGGTATGCTGGCTGCACCCTTGTTTATCCAGAGTTGCATACTCTGTCTCGTGCTTTCCGACGCTGCTTCACGTAATGTCGAAAAATTCTTCATCCTCTTCCGTGTGATATCTCCATAGCCCTCTTTCATTGTGGAGGTCATCAGTACAGGTTGTCGGGCCCCTCCTCATCCATTATGGATGTCCTCGGATTTTTTTCCCCCCCTCCCCCTGGTTCGGCCATAAGGACCTCGATTAGCCCGTGCTTTCATTCATCAGTGAGCACCTGGAGTGGTGCAGACAGTCGTAGAGCAGCGCTTTCTTTCTCCTTTCCCCCTTCTTGATGGTTTGTAGATAACCATTGGCAGAGACCCTTTTACCGCTCCTGTCTGTAAGAGAAAGGTCACTTCTTTTTCGGCGGGTCACAGAGGATTGGTTCAGCGCAGTGTGTCCCCTTAGATTGAAGAACTTTTCCCCCACACGATAAGGTATGAGGCGAGTTCCTTCCTGGTGTTTGACCTTTGAATGAAGAGAGTTTGACCACGCATACCGACTCTCTTCTTTAGGGTGCCGTACCAAACGCCGGCCTTTCTTTCCCACCTCGTTGCTACGCGAACTAATGGCCGTCACGCCAGCTCCTGCGTAAGCGCAGGTGACGGATCATGGCGTGGCCCAATCCTCCCCCTTCCAAGCAGGGCATTAGCAAGAAAAGTTGTCCCTTTTCCCACGACAAAAGTTGCCAGGAATTTCCTCTTTCCCGACGGCTATATAGATAGCACGGATCGCCAGTGGATTTCTGACTAACTTTTTTTCTTCTCTCGTTCTCAGGCTGGCGTTTGCCGTACCGTTTTTCCGCTCGCCCTCTTCGTCTTGGAATAACGGGAAAAGCACTACCCCCCTCCGTTGTTGTTGGGAGAGAGATCGGGTTGTCCCGTTCTTCTTCCCCCCTTTCCCCCCCCCGAAGCCCCAGGCGCAGATCTCTCCCCCTTTCTCTTTCCAATCCCGCGAAGTGAGAAGATATCCAGAAACCCATGACGATCGGCGATCTATTATACTCCCCCTTTTTTTTTTTTCTTCCCCCCTCGAAGATCTACAGTTCATGAGCCAACTGTTTTTTTTTCCCCTTCTTGCTAATGCCCATAGCTTGTCATTGAACGCGAAGTCATTTTTTTCACCTGGCGCGTAAAGCTTGCCAAATCCCTTCCTTCCCCCCCTATATTGACGGCCAGGATGGCGGCTTTTTTTCCTCCACCCTTGCTTGCGTTGGGTAAGGCCACCACTTTTCTGCGTGGGAAAAAGCGCGTATTCAATGTCCACCCCCCTTTCTCCAGCATAGTTTGACCCTGGAACGCGCGAATACCTTGAACCTACCTCGTTCTATATAGCCAGACTTTTTGAAACAAGCCTCTGTCCCCTCTTCTATCTCAACTGCTGTTCAAGATCTTTTCCTTCCCCTTCTCGTTTGATATGACCTTCCCTCTCAGACTTCCCAGCATACGCAATGAACGCAGCGCTGCTCGACTCCTTCCCCCCCCCCCCCTCCAGGTGACATTAGCGCGAGAGCTATCGCTGAACTACTCTTTCCGAAGGCCGAAAACCGGGCGGGGGTGTTTTCACCCGAGGGACATCAGGTCACGTTCTTATTCTTTCTCCCCCCCCTGTACTTGCGACACAATGAAACTCTTTCTTTTCTTTTCTTTTTGAGATAGAGACGGAAGCCGCCCTTCCCGTTGTTCGACATGGACAGGAGCGGATCTCGGCCCCCTTTTCTCCCCGAGGATGCTTTCTTGAAGAAAATTCGCCTGTCTCCCCCCTCTTCCCCCTCCCCGGCCCAGGTGCTAGGGCAAGGAAGCGGAACCCCCTTAATCCCTTGGTTGTCCATGTGTGGTGGAACATTAAAAATTGCCCCTTCCTTCCCCGACAGCCGGATATCAAGCCGTTCTCTTTGTTTTTACTCATTGGACGAGCACCACTTGCTTTCTCCACACCAGGAAGGTTCTGATTTCGGCGCAGGGCCCTTTTCTTTTTTTTTCTTTGGTAGGCGTTTTTTTTTTCTGTTGGTACTGTGACCATAAAAAGAAGCTTTACTTTCCCATTTTTTTTCTTGCGACATAGAAGAAGCTTTTGCTGAGCCTAGGGGGCCGACGGAAAACCGTTCCTTTCTTCGCCCCTGCCGTTTACAGAGAATCCTTCTATTTTGAGCCACATCGCCGGACAGGCGTTAGTCTCCGCGGAGCTTCTGCCCTTCTTTCTTTTCCCCCTCGTGGGGGTGGGATTTTTTCTTTTCTTTCCTGGGGTAGATTGATGAAGCGGTCTCCCAGCATTCGCGGCTCTTTCCCTCGATTGATGGGTTCCACTACTGGTTCAAGCTGAACCTCCCCCTTCACCGATGTCTTAGAAGACTTTACCTATCGCTCCTCTGTCTTCCCCTCTTTTAAAAAATTCGCGTTTTCGCTTTTATGTTGGTCATCAAATCGCTCTTTTCCTTTTTTTCTTATTCCTTCGGCATTTACTCTCTCCGATGGCAGCGAAAAGTATTTACTGGTGAAACACTTATTCCCCCCCCTTTTTGCGACTTCCTTCTTGTATCGGGCCTTCGCCTCGTGGCTACTGCATGTTTCGCCCCACACCAAACGATGCCTCCCCTCGCAGAGACAAGGCGTAGAAAAGGTGGGCATTAATTTTTTCTCCCCCCCCTTCTTCCATATTCTGCCCAGACCTAAGGCACATCTTCCCCCCAACCAGGCAAGAAGGAAGAGCGGCGCCTTTCTTCCACATAAAAGCGAAACCGCGCTTCTCGCGTTAGCGATAGGTAAGTAGTAGAAGACATCGGTGCCGTCCCCCTCTCCCCCTTTGATTTTTCAGCTTTACCCCCCCATCCTCTTTCCCTTCCTTTTAGCCCAGCGGTAGCAGCTTTTTGGATTTAGCCCGCGTTCCTCTTCTAAACGGCATTACTTTCCCCCCCAACCCCCGCGGTGCAAAATACGTCGGTCCTTTTGAAAGCCCTTCCTTCACGATGTGCCTCATAAGTACCCCGATGTGATTCTCTAGATATGAGTCTTTTGGCAGTTGTTGTATCCTTCTTCACCCCGAGTTGCTAAGACACCGCTTCGTCGATTTTTCGACTTTTCCGTAAAGTAATAAGCTTCGTTTTGGTCCCCGTCCCCCTCTTTTCTTCGAAGACCCCAGGACATGAGCGACCCTTTTTTGTTCCAAGAGAGAATTGATCCGTGTGTAACCCCCTCCGTCAAATGACGTCCCCCAAATGCTACGATTTCTTTCCCGCTTGGATTCTAGTGATGTCTTTTACCGTGTCCCCTCTTTTCTGGCACAAGGGTAAGAGTTACCCTATCTACTTCTTCTTCCACATTCGGGTCACAGAGACTTTCCTTCTCCCCTTTCTCCCGTATGCATGGCGGAAAAAGTGGGCAGGCCCCAAGTATGCATCCTCTGCTCGCCCTTTCCCCCTCCCTCTCAGTCTCCAGTAATGCCCTCCCCCCGCCGCGACTTCGGTGCTATATAATAGCAACCCTTAGTGCCTCCCCCTTCAATGTGCATTGTGCGTCATCATTTTTGCCTTCCCTTATGCATCGGGATTTTTTCCATAGTTTTTGCCCCCTTAATTTACTCGGATTTTTTCTTTCAGGGCCGAAAGCATATCGCGACTGATCGTTGTCCCTTTCGGTCGAGCAGCGCTGACGGTCAGTTCTTCTGCTGTTTAAGGGTTTTCCCTAGAACAAGGTTCGAGGTTGGACTATCTGGAACAGCTGTGATCCCTGCGGGGGCGGGCTTGGTAGCGCCAGGTTTCTTCCCTCTTTTTCCCTGTTCGTGGTCACAAACGATTCAATGTCTTTTTCCGAGGCTGCATCAATAAGATAGTGTTTGACCTTCCTCCTCCCCTTTTGCCAACGCATTCCTTTTTTTCTTTTGGTGGACGTACCAAACGGCAAGCATTTTTTATACGACGCCATAATGCCGTTCACGCCAGATCTTTTCTGTCGTCATGCGTTAACGCGCAGTGTACCCCCCCCCTCCGTTTCACTGACAAGATATGGGCATTAGCAAGAACTTTTTTTCGTGGCACCTCACCTCCCCCCCTCTTTCCAGGAACGTAGCATAGTCGCTGGTATCCTGTTTTCTCTTTTCCCTTTTCCAGTGGATTTATGGACTAAAGGTTCCTCTTTTGCTTTCAGTAAAGGAGGTTTTACGCTCACGTTCGTCTCTTCTTCTTTCTGGCATCAGCCCAGCCCGATCTCTTCTTTCTTTCTTCGCTCTTTTGTCCGTGATGCCAAGGGACGAATCTCCCTGTCGAGCGTGAAAAACCGCCGTGTATCTCCTCCCCCCCTCTCCAGTATTGAGAACGATAGCTCCACTGATGTTTTTTCCCCCCCCCCCCTCTTCCGATTATATTACGCCGTCGTGACCCGGATCAAAAAGCGACTTTTGCGGTGGAATCGGTACGACGTCACTCCTTTCCTCCTAATTGTACTTTATCTAAGTATTTTCCACGCCATGATCCTGTTCATCCCCCCCCCCCCTCCCTCCCAATCGCTGGAGTGAAGGCAAGGAGGCTTTCCCCCATGCTGCGTTTTTGGTAAGGCCACCAAGAACTCACTTTTTTCCCTTATGAGTGGGAAAACGCCCTATTCAAGTGACAAACCACTATCTGATTGATTCCAGGACGCGCGCCTACCCCTTTTTCTTTGTGACCTACCCCGGCAAACCTTCCTCTCCCTGGCACAAGCGTTTTCTGTCCCGAAGAGGCTCACAGCTGTTCCCTCCTTTCAATGCAAGAGACAGGCTTCCCCTTCAAATGGTATTCGGGCCCAACCCCAGCAATAAGGCCCTGACCGCATCATCCTTTCTCCCCAGCTGCTGCACCACGTCCCGTCTTCCGCGAGCATCGGTGAAATTTCTCGGGCTAATCGGAGGGAATGAATGCCTGGCCCCCTTTTTTTTTTTTCAAAAATGATCGGACCTTTTCCGTTATGATCGGCGTCGGACACCTTCCCCATTGAAAACTGCCGTCTTCTTCGCATCTCAGGTGCTATGAGATAGCATCCCCCCCCGTAGCGCTGAAGAAGTTGTTCGTGCCCCTCCTTTTTGATATCGGACCATGCGAGACAGTAAGAAATTTCGCCCTCCACTGTGGAAAGCCAGCCTCCCCTTTTTCTTCCCCTCTGTTGCCGGGCAATCCCTTTTTACTCACGTGATTAGATAGAGGTAACTTTCTTGTTCCATTGTGGAACTACAACCTGCCCCCCCCCTCTTTCCCTTCAAAGACAGAACGAGAAACACCCTCTTCTCCTTGGTTTACGTCTTGGACGGCAACCATGATTTGTACCCTTCCCCAAAATGAAGGTTTCTTCCTTCCTCAGGCCGGCGGCGCTCATGACGGGTACTTTCCCATCCTCCTTTCGCCTTAAGGGCGAAAAGTCTCGAATTTTTCTTTTTGCTGAGCAAATCGGGGCAGACAAACCGTGGTTCCCCCCCTTATAAGCTG
>Ga0179593_1473262_pt1 | contig 15168 bp, 13 predicted proteins | sample CZODoug2_1_08_16_FD_185931 | JGI IMG/M metagenome (GOLD analysis project Ga0179593, IMG submission 185931) | Vadose zone soil fungal communities from Angelo Coast Range Reserve, California, USA - CZODoug2_1_08_16fungal (PacBio error correction) | ecosystem: Environmental > Terrestrial > Soil >... | reverse complement strand
ATTCTTGTCCTCTAAGCAGTATCACACCCCTTTTAGCATTTTCCCCTCCCCCCCCCCCCCCTTGCCCCCTTTTACCCCCTGTGCCTACTGTCAAAATCGGCCCCGACCCTTGGCTCCAAGCGACCCCCTTTTCCCCACACCCCACCCCCCCCCCCCCCCGCCCCCCCCCCCCCCCCTCTCACCCCTGCCTGTCCCTGGCTCATGACTCCGCTTGCACCCCAGGCCGATAAGGGTCATGACCTGATTTTTACAGTTCTTCCTCCCCCCCCCCCCCCCCCCCGACGCCCCGACCCAACCGAATCTGCAGCCTTCCTAGCAGGGTTGGTTTTTTTGCCTCCACGCTGCCCCCTTGGACGTCCCCTCGAAAAGATCTTTTCGCTATTCCTTTTACCTTCTGCGGAAGAGGGTAATCCAACATTGATCCGTTTGGCACTCCACCCTGTCGGCACTACTCAACTTCTCTGCTTAAATTGTTTGTGATCCCTGGGTTTTTGAGTATCTTCTTTACGGGCGTTTTGTGTTGCCAAGTCGTTTGTGAAATTGCCGAATGCCATGTCTGTCCCTTGTGACCCGCACCCGCCAAAAATCGTGCGCATGATCAGGCTTCTGCTCATTGATCTTATTAATTCACTCTTTACCCTTGCGTGTTCGAGCTGTGGTCAGATTTCTGTTACGGCCCTGTTTGCCCCCCCCCCGAATTTTTTTTTTTCTTTCTCGCGGCATCAGGCAAGCATCGCTGAGTTGTCCTCTTGTCGCCGGACACGCCAGACTTAGGCCGACCCCCCACTCTCCCCCCTCGCGCGCTCTAGAGAACAAGAACATCGACCCATTCCTCTTTCAGATAGAAACATATCCTCGATGAGCGTCCGCCCAGCGCCTATAGTTGTGGCACGGCCAATCCCACCTCCTTTCCCCTGTTGACGATCCTCTTCAGCGTTCCTTTTACGGCAAGATCCTTGCAGCGAACCGCGTTATTTTTTTTCAAGTAGAAGGACCCATTCCGCTGTGTGTTTGTTGAAGATCTCTTCGGTTGAAAGTTTGCCCTTTTTGACTTCTAGCGCCGACTTTTCTTCTTTTTCCACGACATTTTGGGATTCCAAAATATTCCTGTCGTTCCTGCCTCTTAGCCCCTCCCTAAGCTCTCTCCGCCGGCCGAATATATGTAATTATGCATAGTATTCACCTTCCCCCCCCACCCCCCTCGCTCTTTGGAGAAACTTCTTCGTGTCCCGGTAGTTGCTCGCGAGTGGCTCTTATGTTTCAGCATGGAACTGTTTTTCCGAAGCCTGCGGTAGTTAATTCTGGATCTCGTGCTTCTAGAAAGAGGAGCTGAAGACCCCCACTGTTTTTTTCCCCTGATAGTCGCCGCTCAGTCCCTTGCCCCCCCACTGGTTCCATTGCAGTGCATGACCCACCAAATGTTGCAGCTATGACGCCTTAGTTACGACTTCGCGTGTACCTCGTTCATCGGTTCAACGCCCTGCAAGTTGCTCTCCTCTTGCCGCTAACATGGCCTTTTGCCCCCCCGATTGATCCCGTTGCCTACTGGCATACTTGACTGCGTCTGCCACCCCCCCGCCCGCAAAGGCTACCTCTCCCGATAGTCCGGAGCTTTCTCTCGCTGGCATCTCTACCCTCGCAAAAGACGGGCTTATTTTCCTCCCTTCTTCTAGATTGACTTCCTTTTGTCCCATATCGTTGATATGCAATGGCATAGATTAACAGAGAGTCCCTTTTTTTTTTTTTTTGTCCGTTCCTCTGAAGTGAACTTCCACTCTTTTGAGTCAGTCCAATGATGCCCCCCCCCCCCCCCCCACCCCCCCTCGTAGAAGTTTCTTTTTCTTCCTTTGTTTGCCTCGGCCCAATCTAAGGTGATGTGACTCGCCCTGCTTGCCCCCCGACGTAATGTTCCCACCTCGATAAACAGATCGACCTGGGTCATACAATTTATAGCTGGCCCCCGATTTTATTCCTGGCTCGCGAACGCCGTAATGGGCGTGAGCCGACTTTTGTCCCACTCGAATTCCCCTGCCTTTTCCGACGCATTCCACCTTTGAGTACACTGCAAATTTCCTGCGATCCCGTTCCACTCTGTCCATTTTTAGCAGTTCGACCCTGCCCACGCAACGTGTTTCTCCACTGCGTTTCGGTGCCTCCTTCGCGTGCACAGCACTGACTTTGCGTTCTCGATTTCTCATTAGCTTAGTTACCCAATTTGTTTCCTACACTCCTCCAGCATCAGTTGTGCTGACTTTGCCGTCATTTCTCTTGTCTGCGACAGCAGATCGTATCGAATTCCTCCCCCGCCTAGTTTTCTTATTCCCCCATTGATTAGTACACTCTTTCTTTTTTAGGCTCCGTCCCCCACCTTCTTCGATGCGGCCTCACCAGTGACCATCCTCTGACTATTTTACACTTCCGCGCATTAAATCACTTTTCTCCTGATCTGGTTCTCGCTCCCCCAGGCCAGCGTGATGAAGTCCGAGACCATGAATCTCTGAGTAGCTTAAGATGTATTCCCCCCCCCCTCCTCCCCCTATACCTGCCCCCCCGGCGAGAACTTCATGTCTTCGTTGCTCATGCCACCCCGCAGGCGTGTATCAGGCAGAACAGCCCCCTTACCTCTGCTTTATTTCCGAACGGTCCCCGCCTCTTGCTCCTCGGGCCATGTGTTTCGCTCCGCTCTTCGTACCGACCGAACCGAGTGGTGACCCGGGATATCCGTCAGCGTTCCCCTGGTTATCCCCACTCCCTTCCACACCGATTCGTGTCATATTCGAATTGCCATGGATTACCCCATCGTCTAGGAAACGCATGGAGAAGCCTTAGCCCTCTGCCAGTTAAAAGCTGACCTCGTTTCTTTCTGCTGGCTTCCGGTACGACTACGACAGTACATGTGAAGAAGATTTGCTGCCCAGTCTCCGTTCCCCCCCGGCCTACTGTTTCCTGGTTTTTTTCTGAAAGGAAGGTACTTCTATTTATCTGTCATGCCAGCGTGAATGGCGCCCCAACCAGCCATATTCGAGCTGTAGTCTTGCCCCTCTCGGCCTCGTATGCCCCTTAGCCTCTCTCGCGCCTGTCTTTGCTTATACTGTGCCCCCCCTCCCTAATTTATTAGCCATATGTTTCCCAATCTGCCCGCCAGAGGCTGAGCAAGCGCGGACCGGCACGCGACAGCCCACAACATTCCGCCCAGCGCACCAAGCCCCCTCTACAGATGGACTTTCTTTTCCTGTCTCGTCCCCCTATCTCCCCAGCGCCTCATGCGATGCTGGCTTATAAGAGATTGGTGCTTTCGTCCCCAACAGTTATTGAGGGATGTTTCGTGTTTTTTTTTTTTGTAGGGCCCGCGCCCACGAACTTTCATCAGCGCCTGTATGACTTTTATAATTGGTAGACCCTTCTATAATTACGCACGCTTAGGAATGACCCCGCTGCGTCGAGCAGCCCCTCTGTTTCAGAGTACCTCCTTGACCTGTAGTCGTTTTTGAGTGAATTCCGTCGCACCCGCCCCCGCTGCGCTGTTTTTCTAACAGATCGAAGAGGCCCTCTGCGCGCACATGACCCTCCCCCTGTAATATCGCCTGATCTTCTTCTTTCCTTTTTCGACTTTATGAGGCAAGTCCGGGTATTTGTTTCTCTGAGTAGCAGACTCCTCCTCCTGCATTATCCCCACATCCACGTAAACTCACCCGCTTTCTCTGCCTTGACAGATCCAATCCGTTGCTGCCCTGTAGCCTACAGCAGCCACGAGACCCCCCCAGTAGTCACCTACTACCCCACCCCCTCGCAGATTTAACTCGCGTCGCGAGAGTAGATCGGAGACCTAGAAGACCAGTCCCCCCTTTGCAATGATTCCATCGATGATCATTTCAATTTAACTTCCACTCGCTCCGGCGACCATATATGAGCCGCTTTTGGTAGTGGTTAGTGCTACTGATGCGATCGGTAGAGTAAATTCCTTACAGCTTCGCTTTCGGACCGCGTGGCGCTCGGCGCCCGCCCCTCTTCTGAACGATCACTATTTTTGGTTTTTGTCTTTTGCCTTGACATTTATTTTTTCTATCACTTCCTCGGAGTTATTCATAGGGACTATATTGTACGCTATACCTTCAGGCCCCTCCTTCGCGTTGTCTTAAGGTACCTCCTCTTCCACTAGGTGGGTTCTCTACTGCCCTCTTCCGTAAAAGCGTGTCACCAGACATCTGCATAAGGGTCTTTTCTTCACTCCTCGAGGTCCCCCACGTCCTAGATTTTACCATTTGAAGTACTCGAGCCAATTTCTCCCCCTTGCGTATCTCTCCCTGGTCTCACTTTTGCGGTTTTTTCGCTTATTCTCTCCCCCATAGGCCGTACGAACCCCCCAGTAGAGTACGTCCTTGACCATGCTCCCGCTCTGATTACTCGACTGAGCGTTCCAGGATTTACCAACATACCCTCCCTGAATTTACCAGGTTTCGTGCCGCGTTAGATAGCGGTAATCGGTTAGAATATCTTCTCGTCTGCACAGTATCCCCCCCCGGTTACGCCCGTTTTTTCAACCATTTTGTCAGCCCTGCGTATCGGCTAGGACCTTTAGACGACGGATAGTTCGCTATCTCCTTCCCCCCCATCCATCAGTATTGCTGAGGTTAACTCCCTCCCTCGCTGCGAAGAATTTGCATGAACCCAGTATAACATGATGATTACCCCGTACATGAGATTCGCCGCGTTTTTCCCCCTCCGGCTGCCCACCCCGAGGAGACGCGGTGTTAGTTGTCTCGTCATCTTTTGGAGTTTACAAGACGTACAACTGCTGTCTATCCACCATCAAGTTCCGAGATGATAATATAGACACTCTTTTTTTTTTTTATTTTTCTTTTTCCCCCTGCTCCACTTCTTTAAGAGTGGTTATGTTGAGACCTGTCTTTTCTCGGATGACGTTGTACCAGCATCCCGCCTCCACCCCCCCCCCTACATTGCCTTCCCTTTTTGTGTGTTTTTTTCGTTGTCTTTCTGTAATACTGGGTTTCAGAACTCTTTCCAAGGTTGCTTTACGTAAGTAAGACAGTGATGAAGTAGGAAAATAGAACTTGAAGAGTTGAGCTGTAACAATTTAAAGTTCACCCCCCCCCTTCCCGGACCCCGTTCCCCCCGCCCCCCCCACGTCCGACCCCGCACCCCCCCCCACCCCCCGCCCTTCCCCCCCCCCCCCCCCCCACCCCTCCCCCCCCCCCCCCACCCGCCACCTCCCCCCCATTCCCCCGCACCGCGTACCCCCTTTCGCACACGAGGGTATCTTACTTTTCCTACTTTCAATCCCGTGTAACCCCCTCCCCAATTGCTTTTTGGAAACATTTAATATTGATCTCATGACTGTAGTTGCCCGGTTCCTTCATCGTATTTCTCTCCACTATGGACCTATTCGTAGTAGATGGGTCGCCACTCCCTGGCCTCCTGCCTTCTGACCTCCTTCTTCGTTCTTCCTATTTTCCTCCCCCCCACATCTTCTGATGAACACCTCTCCGACCTTCCCCTCGAAGTCGACCTTCCCACATCCCCTCCTCGATCACAAGACGGATACCATTTGTCTCAGCTCCATGCATTGCTGAAACGACTGAGTGTTGCCTTCCCTTTCTGCATGACTATTTGGATGTGTGAGTGTCAGACCTGTTCTTTGACACCAGCGTTCCCCCCTACCTTTTCCTCCCTTTGTTCATTTGTCTTGATGAAGCTAGGCCTTTCTCCGTGTGCGAAGGATGTTGCCTTCTTCCGCACTACCCTTCTCCTCACCCCGCGAACTAGTACTCGACTCTGCTTCCCCATCCACGCCGGCACGTCAGCCCCTTCGGCTCGACTGCTTTGCTGGCCCGTGTTTACAATGTTAAACACCCCGCCACTCCTTTCCCCACCGTTCCCTACCCCTGGGAATATTTTTATTTTCATACTCTCTAGCCATGACCTGCCCGAGATTACTAGCCTGAGTCACCTTGAAGATCCAGCAGGCTTTACGTCTTTCTTGTAGTGCAGAAAGGTGTTTACAGGAGCCACGGACTGCCTTTATACCCCCTTATCCTACGTTTTTTCTTCCTCATCCCGCGGAACGCTTCGGCCGACCATTACATTTTTCACCGCAGAAGAGTGGCCTCAGTATCGCACGCGGATGGATCTTGACGTTTTCGCAACTAGGTCCCCCCCGCCACAGGAGGTTTCCTTCTGTTCTGTTGTTGATGAGACGCGGTGGAGACTTTTGAGTTCTCCTATCCCTGAGGCCAATGCGCGAGGTACTAGGTGTTTTCCTCCGTTCCCGGTACTGGATTGGTTTGCCAGGAGAAAGGCTGGTATACGCGAAACCTTGGCCCAGGCTCCGGGATCTCTCGCGTCGGTCATCTGAAGGGCTCCAGGTTGTGATACAGACCTCCAGTTTTTTTCGCGCCTGATCACAGCCGCTGACGAGGACTAGAGCTTTCTCCCTCGAACTTGTTTTCACGTCTCTCTGTCTTGCCCGAGGCGCGCTCAGTGTAGCCGCGCAGTATTAGTCGGATTCACCCCATCCCCTTTGACCTCCCTCGTCGGCTTCCTCAAGATACAGGGATAGGCTAAATTGACCGCACCACGTAGTTTCTAACTGCTCGAGGGTAGTAGGAATAAGAAATGCCTACCGCCCGGAGAGGAGATAGAGTTTTTCCCCTAGGCCGACGCCCCGAATGGGCCCGGTCCCGATCGCACCCCCGCCTCCAAAATGCAAAGACTTTTCTACGGTGGCACACGCGATCCGAACAAAACATCATGCAACTGTCGATCCGGGCTTGTCTCCCCCTTTCTGGTGTTGATGTGCGCACTAACAGAAGTGACTTCCGGGTTTTGGATTCGATATCCGAAGGGCGGCTCATCTAAAGCCTCATTTCTCGTTGAAACTATTTCGGTCCCGCAAAAAGTTACTGCAGACGAGTGACCTTCTTGTCGTCGTTGGAGCAATATGCCGCTCCTGAGGATATCCCCCTTTCGCCGAGCACTAGGGCTCTCCGGTTTGTCGGCACCCGGTTACTTTTTTATGATCGCGATTTCTTTCGGCCTTCTTTTCCCTTTAGTCCCTGAGCCTTTTCTATAGCCCGGGTTTTTGGTGCTTTTTTGTTTCTTTCCCCCAATGTGTCAGCGACCAGCCTGCGCTGATCTACATTCCACGTCTCTCCGCGCCTTCCTCATCTGAAGCCTTTTTCTTCTCAGCGACATCGTAACCTAGCGCGGTTCCCCTCGCTGGTCCGCCTTTTTTCTGTATGGAGAAGGGGTCCCTGGCATGGCGAACTCCTTACATGCTAGTCCCCACGCCTAATGCTGGTTTCTCGTTTAGCGCGCATGCTTCCTTTCGGGAGAGGAAGGTTTTAGCGTCTCCCTCTCCTTGAATGATTTAGCGCATGCGGGCGCAGAACTTTCAATCACCCGCCACAATCCCACCCTCGCGAAACTGCGCGCCAGCCAGTGGCGATGCTCACCCCCCCTCGATCATAGTTTCTAAGTTTCCGGACCTTCGCCATAGTCGGCGGAAAGGGTCTAGTCAGAAGATCCTGTCCATTTTCGCCCACACTGCCGGATTCCCTGCCTTAACGATCCGTAGCTTTTCTTTGCCTTGACCTCCTCCTATCGTTCTCTTCTGAGTGATCGCTGCTCACTGAATAGAAATAAACTCTTCGGCCGTCTTCTCCGTTTGCTTCCTCCCTCACCCCTAGTACGGATATGGCCCAAGTCCAGTCCCAGAATAGCCTCGTGATGTTTTATGCTTATCTTTTGTGTGATTTCCCACGTTATCTCGGGATGTGATCCATTTCCTCGGTAGGTCCCTGCCTTTCGCATTAGAGAGATAGATCTCTTCAGAGTCTTTAGTGCCTGGCTTTCAATTAGTACGTCTGCCCTGACCTCGTAGCAGCGGAGAGTCCTTAGCTCACTACACTCCATCCCATAAGAGAAAGGGCTGAGGTTAGGTATAGACTCTGGATTCGTGGGGCTGTTATGGAGGTAAGTCGACCGTACTCAGAGACTCTATGCATCCGATCCTTGGCCCTTCATTCGCTCCCCCCCCTCGTCGACTCTCGCGCCATAAGCGATGTACTCGATCCCCATTTCTTTCTTGCTGGGCAAAATCCGTTTTCCTTTACTCCTTGATCAGGATGCTTTGCCCCATTAGAGTCTTCTTTACGACCGCCCCCCGATAGTGTTAGCCGGGCCGAGCACTTGTATTTCGTAGTCCCAAGCCTTTCTCCTGGTTTTCCCCAAAATTCCCTCCGGAACCAGTCTCCTCAAAGAACAATCGTGATCCTTCCCCTTTGCCCATTTCCACCTAACGTGATCCCCCGGTCAACAATCGCAGAAAGTCTATCCCTTTCCTGCTTTTTGTCCCTTTGCGCCAACCGCTTCCCCTCGGCGTTTGCCGCCAGTTTGTCTTCTGTCTGTGTACCGATTATTTTTAATTCCCCTCGAAAGGTCCAGCTGATTTCGACTGATCCGAGCCGCTGGCTCACCCCGGCACACAAAATGGAGCTTGGCTGATTTCGCCTTTCTTAACTCAATCGCCTCGAATCCTATCCTGACCATTAGTCACGGCTCAACAGAGAGGAGAGGACTTTTTGGTTGTTTCCGCTTCCTCCCCATTTAGAGAACGGCGTCCATTCGTGTTTCCCCCACTCGACCCGGGTTCTCCAGCACATGCCCTGTCGTACTCAATTGCCGTGTGGAGGTGCACTTTCGAGATGCCTTGCGACCAGCTTCAAATGCTGTCGTGTTCCCTTGATGTTCCTGGGCCCCGCACCTCCTCGCTGAAGGCGACTCTTCAGAGGAACCTGCGGAGATACTACGCCAACTCCTTCTTGAGTACCCGCTGCTTTCTGACAGGGCTCGCAGACACTTTCACAACGCTACCCCCTGTCTAGCCTCGAAATGACTCAGTTTTTTCAAGTTCTTCCCTCGACCTGTCTGTTCGTAGTAAAGCTCGCACGATTTGCGATCCCCCAATGACCGAATAGGCTACTACATCGGTCCGCCGCCACACTGCCCCGCCATAAGCTGACCCATAAATCGGATGCGCCAGTTGGCGCGTCGATTTACCATCCTCAGCATTCGTTATTGGGCCTTTGAGCCCGCCTCCTCGCCGCCGGCCGAAGATGACCCGGAAGAGGAGGTACTATCCCCACTCGTACGAATTGCAACGGAATTCGACAAACCACGCGTGACGCCACTAGAGAAAAGCTAACCAGCATTTTTCGCTGGCTTAACCACTCACTATGTGAGAACGCTAACAGGTTGCAGCAAACGACCCCACCCCTAACCGCTCAACCCACCCCTCACAGAGGGAGTTAGCGAGGACTCCCTTGCAGTGCCCCCTTCTCTCATTTAAACTACCCCCTCCTCACTCCTCCCTCCCTCCCTCTTTCCTCTTTTCCTCTCCTTCTCGTCGCCCTCTCCCTTCTCTTCACGCAAGGATTTATTGAGTGTGCCAGACTAGAGCGGGCATGCCCCGCCTTGTTCGGATACGCCAACCTCACCCGCTTTATCCTTTCATTGCCAACTTCCCCTCGTTCAGCGAAGGCAGCCCACCGCGAAACGTCGTTTCTTTCTCGTGCGGAGCTACTTTTCATTCAAAACAGCCGCTAGTCGGACCAGCCCCCCCTAATAGACCCCTAGGTTCAGAAACAAAATATTCGAATACGACCAAAAGCCCAAGCTGCATTGAAAATTTGAAGAGGAGTGTTACTGTACATGTTTTGCTTCTTTTCTTCCGCTCACCTTTCTCTCCGCCCCCCCTAACTCCTCTCCATCCTCCCCCTCGTCCTTTTCCCCTCCTCCCTTTTTTCTCCTCCCCCCTTTCCCATCTTATCCCATTTCGTTTCCGTTCCAGTAGCACAGACTTGGTAACAGCCGCCGCACTGTCTCCTCATTCGCCCCCACCTAAACAGGCGCATGACACCTCTGCCGAGTGCCCGGCCGAGACCCCTTCCGTAGCAGTGGCGCGCGACTCGGACGACGCGAGTGTAGCGGTGTTGGTTTGGACGAGCAACAGCCCAGTTTCCCTCCGCCATCCCGCCTACCCCCCCCAACACGTTCCATTCTCGAGTGACTTTACACGAATCTTCTCCGGACGTCCTACCTTCCCTTCTCGAGCTGGGGCCCCGGTGACCCATCCGGCCGTCCATCTCGTCGTCGCCGGGTCGGGATACGTTCTTTTTCCGGTTTTCATTTAAAAACGGCAGCCTCTTCAACTGGTCCGGCCGGTCTTTTTCATTGTTGTCTGGATTTCCATTGCGTTCGAACACACCCGCGAGACGAAGAAAATGTCATTCTAAAGACCGCTATTATGCTCGGTTCTTACTTGTTTTACGGTCGGGACTTTGCCTCAGGTGTCGGCGGCAACAGAAGTGTCTGCTTTCGTCTGGTCGCCCGTGACCTAGCTTTTACATCGCTGAATTTTCCCCGCGCCTCTGCAGACGATGATGGCTGTGGTAAGCTTCAACCCCTCGTTCAGATTTGTTCGGCCCCGCCCCTTTCCGGCCTGGGGCATCCTTTTATTCGGAGAGCTCTTCGCGACGCGGACCTGCGCTTTCCATCCCTGCCTAGCACACGCTGCGCGACTCGTCTTCGCCGCCTATGCTAGACTTAGATGATCATCTTCTATGTATAGACAGATATGTTGGGACACACCCCTTAAGTTCATTATTAATTGTAGATTACTGAGAGTTTTCAGCGCCCCCCCCTCTTATCGCGGGAAAATTGGGCTGTGCTTCCTTCTAACACTGCAAGAGCCATCTTGCCTCGTGGCAATCCACACGGCTACGAGAGCGAATACCCGGTCTGGCGCTCAGAGTAGGAAGATCGCAAATGTCATTTTTCAGTTTTGCACGCGGCCCGCGCACCTGTTGTCATTGCTATACTTTCAATTGACGTAGGCCGGCGCCTGTGTTGCCGAACCGGTGATGTCCAAGCGGTCCTCAGCCAATTCTCCTCCTCACGGTTTGGTTGTGCAGATCTAGTGCTCGCCTTGCGTGCCATTTGCAAAACCGCCTCTGGCGCCTGCGGCATGCAAGAAGTTGCCCCGATAGATGTTTCGCGTTGGTCGCCGACAAGCCACGCTTCTTTGCGGAGATTCAGGCTGGAGATCTTCCAATCCCTCCCTAGTGGAGTCGAAGGACTGTAGATTGACTCGGTACGATAGGCTTCATTGTTGGGTTCCACTCCTGAGCTCGATCCCGGGGCGCTGAAGTCTACTTCACCGGGAACGATACTTTCCCCCTCGGATTCACCACCACTGTAACCGTCGAAGGGACCGACTTCGGAGGTCTCCGCTTACAGTGGGGGGAGGGGCCTTGAGAAATCGCGTCGCCCCCCCCTCACCTCTTCACTATCGCGGACGGTTTTGACGCTGCCGAAGTATCTCTGACCCCTTCTTGATTTTTAGTTTTTTTTGCGGGCCTGCGGACTTGCGTTGGGCCCCTGCCGCCCCCTACACCCCCCCCTTCCTCCTCTTCTGGAAGTCAGCGTGAAGGCGTCTCTCGACAGCCTGACCCGCGACCAGTTGCAATGAGAGTCCCCCCTTTTCTTTATTCTCCTAACGTGAGGAAGGCCATCCGGAATTGCCCACGCACACGATTGCATCTTTTTTTCAGTGTATTCATAAGTATTGGAGTTCGGGCCCTCGAGCATTTGTTTATCACAAACGCAGTCCCAGGCACCCGCTCTTAGCCGCGACCTTTGCAGAGGCCTTCCTGGTTTTCTCCAAAACCCTCAAGTACAAATCGGATTGCTCCCCTCCCCGTAGTTTCGGCCGTTCGCGTTGATAATCGGCCTCCCCCTTTTCGAGCTTGGGAGGTTTTCCCTTTCCCTGAGCCGTCGTTTGAGGCGTGTATACCCAATGGGCCGTTAAAAATGTTTTTGGCGTCCCCCTCTAGATCGGTCTTAGACTGAGACCCTTCTCTTGCTAAACCGACAATCCTTTCGAGATCGCGTAAGCCTTTTCGTGGCTAAAGAGTGAAGTGACTCTTCAGTCTGCCAATTCCTTCTGCCCTTTTGGAGGGCTTGGCCGAGAGACCGTTCCCTATGGAGATGGTCCCCTTTCTTTGTTGCGACCTCTTTCTCGCATTAGGTGAGGTCACTGTTTTTTCTCCTTGTCCTGCACCCGGACTCTCGCACGAGCTCTCGACCAGCGATATTGCTTTGAAGGGGCGCTGCGCCCTATGCAAGAAGAGTTTCGCCCCTTCGATTCCCTCTTTATTGTACGTTTTTTAATGATGGATCTCCTTTCGATTGTGTTTGGATCGCCAGGGACGGGATGCGCGCTGATAGATTATGTCCTCCTTTTTCAATAGCTCTGCATTACTGGAAAGTTGAGGATGGGGATTTCAGTCCTTCAGTTCTCTCCGAACGCCTCTGCTCTTTCGTGATGCAGCATTAGTCCCCCCGGGCGGATTAAACGGCGCGGAGATCTGTTGCGAGGAAGAGTATTTCTGTCTTTTACCCCCCCCGTCCACGGCGCCCTCCGATTCTTTAGACTTTAGGTAGTCAACGCGCCCCCTTCATACTAACTCGAATATTGTCAGACGACTGGGTATGGTTGTCCCTAGATTTGGCGCGGCTTTTCCCAGACTGTCTATGCCATCGGCTGGGCGCCCTTCTTTGAGCCGGCTGAACCTACCTATTTCCCTCCGAGGTCTTCGTCCTTTGCTTACCCCCAATTGCCCTTAGCCGCCCCGGAAGCTGCCAAGTCCTGGTTGTGCTTCTTCTGCCTATCCCAAGGTTCACGCTGGGTGGTTCCTCCCAAAGCGTGTTTCTTTATGATTCGCACCTCTGAAGTTCTCCTCCGCCTTTTTGGGTCTTTTCCGGGCCCCCCCCCCTCTGAAACCATATTCGCTACCATTTATCGGACGCTCCTCGCCACTTACGGAACAACAATCTGCCTGTCATGTCCTTTGAAAAGATGGCTGTTCTTTTCTCATGTTCGTAGATTTTCTTTGCACGGGATCAACAAAGTAGGCCGACTGCTCCCCCACCACCCCCCAGGTATCCCCGAGCATTTTTCCGGCGGATCGGCAAAATGTTTCGGGCAACTTTCCCTAATTTAGATAGGCCGGGCGCCAGCCGCATGGCTTTCTTCCGGTCCGAGGCCAATTCCGAAATTTTTTTGGCACTTTGTTTGAGAAGTCAGGGATATAGCCGTTGTCGGCCAGGGCTAAACTTACTCCCCTGACATTCCCTTCTTCCCGGACAGTATCGTGGACTCCCTTGGCCCCCAGTCCCTCGTCTGGATAGTGGGAATATTGTCGTCACCCTCGTTCTCGCCTAATTTTGTTTTTTCCTTCTGCTTACTATGAGCCCCGGGGATCCCTTTTGCCTGTCTCACCTGACGCGCATCGATTACGGGTGTTTTGACCGACCCCTCCCCAATGTTACCCAGAAATTTGCTGGGCCACTGGCTAAAAGGGGTTGGGACCTCTCCACCGTAGTCAGAGAGAGAAAACGTGTAGCGCCTAGTTTCTTCCTCGAAGTCATTGGGCCGTGAGTCTAATCTTTCGCCTGACTGGTCGCGACGATGGCCAGCCTATGATCGAGGACGTTCCTCTCCTTTTACAGAATCCCCGTTTGGAGGTTTTCATGAATGGAATCGATTGCTTCCCCTCCCGCAAGTGACCGCTTGCTTCCCGTGCGTAGAAAGACCAACGCCCGAACAGGCCCCTTAATCCAGTCACCTTCATTGCTCGGGCTTTAACTTCTGAAGTACCCTGAGAGGATGCTTTCTATTGCGTAGGACTCGCCTCGTACCCCCCTCCCCGCAATCTTATGCACCGTTCCTCCTTGTTTTCCCCTGGTTTGGTTAACCTCTAAGATGTCGTAACCCGCCTTTTCCTACGCGGCCCCCCCCGACCTACTCCCCCACTTTGCGCAAGAACTCTCTTCACTTTTTTGTCACCACTATGACCACCGCCATCGCCAGGCGTCTGCGGCCTTTGACTTTTTCCTTCCATATCGTGCTTGGCGGGTTACCCCCTCAAAGAGAAGCTGGTTCCTTTCTTCTCGGAGTTTCGTTTTTAAGAGCGGGCTACTAAAGGATTTTCCCTGCCCCCAGCGACCGCTAAGAACCGAAGTCAAACCTCCCCCCCCTCGACTAATCTTTTTTCAGTTGCGCCGAGAGTGTTTTTCGAATTCTCCTAGCTGTCCTTACTGTACCATTTCAGATTATGGCGGATCAGGTGGCCTTCTAACGATTCTTTCCGCCGATCCTGATTCACGGTCTTCCTGAAGTCCCTCTTCTAGTCCGGTTTCTGGGTGATTTTTTTCTTCGCAACCATGCTTGCGATTCCGAAATGAGGTGTCTTTTCTCCTTCCACTGTGACCCCCTTCCCTCCCCTTATAGCTTCGCACCTTTGACGGCCCTTGTCAACCCTCGAACCTCTTCGGTGCGCGATGGGAATCCTTTTTTCTTACGTTTTTCTACCGAGACCGCCGACCTCTGCTTCTTCGCACCCCAAGCGATGAGTCCGACCTTTCCTCTTCTCTTTCTTTTTTTTCTTAGCTATTCCGTATGGTGACCTTCCAATCTTCGACTACCCCGATCTGGAATGAGAGCTCCCTGCTGTTCCTTCGACCGAACAATGGCGCAGCACAGACTAGTTTTTTTGAACCCTACCTTCCCCCGTCTTGCGAAAACGGCTAGCGGGTCTCGAATTCTTCCATCGCGATTCATTTCTTTGCACCGGCACCTGTCCGGCGCATCTTTTTATCTTTCTGGCCGCCCATCCCCCCTAGATCTTCCCCTTTCCGCCCCACCACTCTCTGATTCGCCTTTCACCTATCTTTTTATTTGGTTGATTTCCGCAGTGTTCGTTCTTCTTCACTTCAGCTTCTTGAGGTCCGCTTCTCTTCTAGATAGAACTCCCCCTCCGTCCCCTCCGCAAGTCTTTTTCAGCGTTCTATGCTGGTCCAAAGTCAACGACCAAAAGTGTCCTTTTTCCCCCTCTTCTCTTCTTTCTTTGGATCTCTTTCAACGTTCGTTTAGGAGTGCGTTGCAAGATCCGTCTGGCGATAGGTCGGAAAATTGTTTCCTATCTGCTCCTCCCTCCTATATTTTTCTCCCGTGATAGAGGGTAAGTAGGCCGGTACGCGGAAAGCCATTTTCTAATCCCCTTCCCCTCCAGTTGCTTCACTAGACGG
>Ga0179593_1280613_pt1 | contig 15168 bp, 17 predicted proteins | sample CZODoug2_1_08_16_FD_185931 | JGI IMG/M metagenome (GOLD analysis project Ga0179593, IMG submission 185931) | Vadose zone soil fungal communities from Angelo Coast Range Reserve, California, USA - CZODoug2_1_08_16fungal (PacBio error correction) | ecosystem: Environmental > Terrestrial > Soil >... | reverse complement strand
TTTCTTCGCCCCTTCAAAAGGCCCATCCGTTCGATTCCCTTAAATTTTGGTCCCATGTGTACCCCTCTATGCCTCCTGTTTGCTTAAGTCGGAAAAGGGGAACGGGCCCACTCGCCCATTCACTTTAAGGGGTCCTGTAAAAACTTTCGTCCCTTGTAAACTTTTTTCTTTTCCTTTTTCTCAATTCCTTTCAATAGGCCCGGGGGACTGGCTTCTTCTAGGCGCCCCACCCTCCCCTGGTTTGACCTGCTCTAGTTGAAACAAGTTCTTACCTTGTCAAGGTTTTCCTCCCGTTCCTCCGTTCTCGCCCCTCTCACCCCATCGCCCTGTACGGTAGGAGCTTGTTTTCCTTTTCGGCCTTCTGTTCATCTTTTCTTACCCGGCAGATGGCAAAACGTTTGGTTAAGCGCACCCGGCGAGGCACGCCCTCACCTCCCTTTCCTTTTTCCGCCTGCCCTTATTGACCGCCCCAAGGCACGAAGCCCTTCTCGCACTTTCCCGTTCGCTGCTAACGAGAGTTGATCATAGGTGGCCCGCACCTTTTTTCGCCCGCGCTTTCTTCGGCTGACATTCCATCCTTCCATTTTCCTTCTCGACAAGGAACGGAGAACACTGTTTTTTTCGGAGCCTTTCCCGTTTTCTAAGAGATTGTTTTCGACCTTTGCCCTCGAGGGCCATGTCCGCTCCTCCTTCTCAATTTACCTCTTCTCATTACGGGACAATTAACTTATTTTTCGAGCGAAGGGCCCTTCTGGAACGGGTTTCTCTAAGCTCCCATGGCACATCGCATCGGTGGCGACTGCGTGCGTACCGACGTGCTCCTTGTTTACTTCTCCCTCCATTGTCTTTCGAAAGAATTTTTTTTTCTTTTTCACTGTCCCCCAATCTTCCCGCCGCTAGCTCCCACTCCACTGCATTCCCGCCCAACATTTCCAGTCGATTGTTATGTATTCTTCCTTCTTCTCCTTCACATCCCCCCTCCGGGTCCTCTTGTAGCGTTTTCGCTAAACGTATAGTTTATGGAGTTGGGGACCCCTTTTTCACCTACGCGTTTTTTCCCGTCCTGCTAGCTTGAAACAGTGTAACCGAATTGTCACCATCTATCATTTTTTGAGTTGCTTTTTTCCAACTCCTCCGTGATTTGTGTACTCCCCCCCCCTTTTTCCCCCCCAGTAGAATTTGATTTGAAGGTAACCAACCCCTTTTTTGTGTCTTCCCTGCTGCATTGCGCTCCCGTGCTAGTGGCGAGGTTTCGACGGAGCTGAGGCGTTTTTGACCCTTTTTTTTTTTCCCACCCTGCCCCACTTGGTGGTTTTCGTTCCCCCTTTCATGTAGCGACAGACCCAATGATTTCTTGAACACTTGGTGTCCTGTGTTCCTGTACACTTCCAAAGAAATTCTGCTTTTATTCTATCACGTGAATTCCGAAGCATTGGCGCCGTGGTCCGTTAGAATTTTACCCAAAGATTTCTCGGTTCTTCTGTCTTTTTCTGATCCCCCCCTACCCAGCATTTAAAAGTCGGATGTTTGTTCACGGACTGGCTATTATGTCTAAGCCCACCCGCCCTTTCCCAAAATTGAGCCCCTTTCTTTTGCTTCTTGAGCAGATCCCCTTGGCTTCTTCTTTTTCTCCCTTCAAAGTTTTTTTCTTCTTATCATTTTTTTCTAGATGTGCTTTCCAGCAATGACGTTGTTTCTTTCCTCGCCGTTCCCCCCCCGCACTAATCTTCCTTTGATTAGCCTTTCTCCACCCACATTCGGTGAATCCTCCCATTCTTCCTGGTTCCTCTTTCTGTTCTTTCCACACAATAAAGGGCCGGGATAGCTTACGATTGTTTCCCCCCATGCGTATGTACTTGCGGTTCCTCGAACGCTGCAGCACTTCTCCCCGCTACTTGATGGGATTTTTACATTTTCGTGTCCGTTCTGCCATTGGCTAATGGGGGGCGTTCGTTTGGATGGCTCCAGTCCCTCGCCCATTTTCATTTATCCTTCCCCGACCGACCCCCCTTTTTCCAGTCTTTAGATACGGGGCGGCATGTGAACGAAATTTTTGTCCATCTCTCGTTTTTGATGCCCGACCCTCCCTTGGCAGTTTGTCATAGTGTTCCCCGCGAATTGATCTTGGTTCGACCTTCGGAAAATGTAGAAGATGTTTTCTCTTGCGCCCGCACTTTTTCCCTCTCTTTATCTTGCCCCCCCCCGGTTCCTTTTTTTTCCCTGAGTTTTTTTTCCTTTTACCGACCCTTTTTTCAGCCTGGGAGACCAGTGAGTAGGTGTCGCTCGATGCTTTCCTTACACGCTTTTTAGTCTGTGACTTTTCCCTGAGTCCCTTTTTTTCCTTCCGCCTCATCTCTGTTTTTTACATACCCCCCCCCGCGCCCCCCCGTTTCTTTTCTAATGGAATTTACGTTCCGTTCCCTCCGCAGTAGCCCGTTCTTATGGTGTCTTTTCTCCTGTTGGGATGTAGAAGTGCCACCTCCCCCCTCTTGAGTTTAGTCTTTTGGTGGAAATAGAAATCGCAAGCCCTGCTCTTTTTGCCCTAACTCCCACATTCTGCTTGGTCTAACGGGTTTTTTGTGAAGTTTCCTTGTAGTCCTCCCCCCGTCCACTCTGTGTCCCGGTGCTTTCCTTTGCTTCGGCATTTATAGACCTGTTTTTTACTATACGGGAAAATTCCTTCCACATTCTCTACCCCCTTGTTTGGACTCCTTCCGCCCATGCGATTCCGGTGGCAAAACATGTCATTGTCTCCCGATCTTGCCTGTTTGTCTTTTTTGACCTTTCTCGACCATAGGAGTGGATCGGTTGATCGTCCCTTCCTCTCCCTTCTTTCCTCCGTAATAATTTTGAGGCTTCCTAATTCTCACCGCTCTCGAATGAAGACTTCTGATTCTCCGTGACTGCTCCAAACAACTCTCCCCCCACAAGGCAAGTTCTTTTCCTTAGTGAAACCTTCTTACATTTTTGCACCGATAAATCTAAATTTTTCGTTAGTGATTTCACCCCTGCCCCCACTTGTCTCTTTTTTTCAGATTTCGGTTATCCGTAGTCTCCCTCAGTTTCTTTTACCCTACAGTTCTTCGTCTTGCTCTTTCCTGACCCGCCGTCCCCGACTTTGACACCCGGCGATCAGCGACAAAGTCCTTTTTCTTTTCTGGATGCAACCCGGAACGGTCCGTGCCTTAGTTGCTAGTGCGGGCCCCTAGCCCTCCAGACATTTAGTTTTCGGAAAGGATGAGCATCCCCCGGAGAACACGATCCCCCCCCTAATTCACTTTCTGACGCTTTCCCTTCTCGTCCCATGTTGGATCGTCGAATTTTATTCCCTGCTAGTAACTAGCAACCAACTAAGATTACGGGCGCCCATTACAGGTTTTGTCGGTTACAACAGTCTCACCTCTCCTCCATCTTTTTCCGAGAGATCTGCGCCCACCCTTTTGTCAGATGTACTCCCGTGTCTTCCCAAAGTTACCTACCCCAATCCTTATTTTTGTCTTCCTTGTCCCACCGTCCCCAGTCAATTCTTCCATCCCTATTCGCCGATACCATTTCTTTTTCTAGGCTTTTTCCTAAAAAGCCTCATCTTTCACACCATCTTCCCCCCTCCAGCTTTTGTTTTGCGGATCCCGAGATTTTCTCAAGGTTCGTTCCCCCTTTTGATGCACCAGTTGTCCACTTGTGTCAGGTAGCTGTCGAAACCTATCTCTAGTTGAGTTTTCTTTCATACAACCCTTGCCCCACAGGATCCCAATTGCTTCGATGTCACCGTCTCGTATGGACCCACCAGACTTGTCATTTCTTCGTTGTCTAAGCTATGCGCTTCTCTTAACTGCCCCCTTTGGTAATACGCCGGGTGCCAATCGCGCCTCTTCTGCACTTAATTGCCTAGGTCTCCAACCGCCATTTGGCCACCCCCGGCCGTCCCCCCGACGATCAGACTTTCTCTTCATGTTGTTTTGTTCTTCCTTATCGTGTACGATCGTTTCGTTTTTTGTTCCCCCCCTCTGTCTCCACCACGTTCCTGGCTGGCTTTCTCTTGTTTGCAAGTTATGACCGATCTCATCACAAACGGTGACATTATATCTGGTGCTATGTTTCACTTGCTCTACTCCCAATCTTGCAAGACTGGCTCGTTATTTTTTGTTTCTTCTGGGCGTTTATAGTGCCAGCTCCGTGAACATCATCCTGTTTTGTGACTTTCGATTTTTCCCTTTGTGCTCCATTCGAATGCCCTTTCCCTCGCACTTAATTTCCTCCCCCGACGTTCCCCATATGAATTCGGTTCTGTAGATCTATCCAAAGCAGCGACTGATTTTTTTCTGTAGGATCCCCTCCCTCCCTCTTGCAGATACCTTTCCCCCCTTCTTCAAAATTCTCTCCTTGAAGGCGTGCTCCCTTTTTCCCTTCACACTTTCGCGAACCAATATCTGGTTTCCATCTGATTGCAGCATGTTTCACCCGTGCCTCTGCGCGTCACCATTCCGTATGACCGCTTCCTCCTTTTGGCAGGACTTCAAACATCTTTTTTCCCCCGCGCCTTCTCCTTCGATATTGGGGTATCAAAATGCTTCTAACGTGCGGCCTTTTCCTCTGTCAACTATTTTTCTTTCCCCTTACTCTTTTGTGACAATGTTCCCCTTTTATTGACCGTTAAATAGGTCCCCCCTTCCCTTTCTTTCACCCCTAAGAAAGTTAACCTAGAAAGTGAGCCCTGCTACTTGATTCCACCTTTCCAGCCAATCTAAAAGGCCTTTCCTTGGTCCCCTTTTTTTTTGTCCTTCCTTCCTTGCATTTTAATCCCCTGTCTTTGGTAGTGCTCTTAGCCACTCCAGGGGGCAGCTTCCTAGTACTTCGGTCCCGATGATGTTGTAACCGTGCTATGCACCTTTCCACTTCCCCTCGGTACTGCTCTTTCACTTGTTCACGATCGCCGCCTCACTATTTCTGCTCCCACAGATGCCGATGCTCATTTCTTTGACCTTCCTTTCGAATTACCGCTTTTACTTTATGTCGCACTCCTTACTCCGTTGACCCTTCTATCGTCATCGCTGTATCCATGATGACTGTACGTCACCTTAGCCGGTTTTATTCCCCGCAAATCTCGTCGACTCTCTACAACTCTTCCCTTTTCAATCTCGCCGTTTGTCTTTGGCACATGTGACTAGCTTCTGGCCCCCCCCCAAGACGAGCGCACAAGTTTAGGCCCCCTCTTTATCCGCACTTATCGCGCAGCGCTGACCTCCTGTTTTTCTTCGAGTTTTTTCTTCAGTGGCTTTTTTTCCCCCATACAGTCTTTCTGTGCCCAGTTTTGGAAAATCGTTGGCGTTCCTTCGTTCTACTTTCCCCCAACGTTTCCTCCCGCCGTCAGCATAACCACTCCAGCGCCGCCCCACCAGCTATCCCAAGTACAAATGGGGCGATTTTCTCGCATTTCTGGATATTTTTTTCGATCCCTTCTTCCCATGAGACCCCTTTGGGTTCCTTTACTGCTTTTAATCCCCCTGTTTTTTTTTGCGCTCTGGAGATCGTTGACGTGGTTAATTCCCCTTTGTATTTTGGAGTTTGTAGAAAATTTAAATAATAGATTTTAGGAGTTTTTGGACCTCTTTTTGCTTCCTTGGATTGCTTATACGGTCATTTTTCCCCCGATCAGCAGAAAATTACGTTGCTATGAAGCGCAAAGGCTTGGATGGCTCCCACCACCTTTTTCGGTTACAACTCGTAATTGATACCTTTGCGGAGATTCACTTTCCCGATCCCCCGCTTCCTGCTTTATGAGACAACAGTATAACGGCGGAAATGAACACCTATAGAGCAGGTGAATATAATGTGATCTTCCGTTTATATGATATTCCACATTGTGGCCGCATCTCTCGTATCAAGATTTTTTGTTGAGTAATGAGTCGTGGGCCCCCTGGGCGAGACCATGCCGAAAGGGAAGTTGCTCGCCTTCTGTTTTGATTTCTCATATTGATGCCTTGTGTTCTTCTCCGTTTCCCATAATTTCAGCGTGGGTGAGGTTTGTTTGGCTTTTCTCCCCAGTTTCAATCCAATCGTTTCTAGTCGCGGTGGCCAAGCAACTCAATAGATTTTGAATCACTTTATCCGCAATGGTGCTGGGAAGCTTAGTTTTCCCGGGATAATCAATTCCATGAAAGGAGAACATTTTGGAGAACCAATTACGTGTTACCCCCCCCCCTTTTTGATACTTTTCTCTGCTCACTTTGCACTCTCATCGTAATTAAACGGAACACGATGTTTGTGTCCCAAAAACCCCCCAGACATGTTTTGCTTTTTCCGACGACGGCCCGGGGAATTAAACCCTTTTTCAATGGCCGCCGCTAAAGCTTATGATTTCACACGTACCTATAAAAATTTTTCCTTGACTTCTTTTGTTGCCCCCCCGAACGAGAGGCCGGTATTGTTCAGGCGGCTTTCAGGAAGACTTTCCCTTTTGGTACTCTCCCTGATCTAGGCCACGCCACCTCCCCCTGTGACTTCATTCCATGCCCTTGTTTTCGCCCTTCTTGCGCCCACTAAAACCGAGAAGTCCACCGTTTTCACCTTTTTTTTTCACTTTTTTCCACTGTTCGGGCGTCCCGCTCAATAGGTTTACCGCAAGTTTCGCTCCCCGATGTTATGGACATCTTCTTTTCCCAATATCCCTGGCCCTTCGATCCCGGCTCGAACTGTCAGTGATCGAGCAGTTCAGTATCGGGACTATCCAGTTCCTTCCAAGGACACAGGGATCAGTTGCCGCGAAGAGTTTGCTGTGATCCCAGTGGACTTTAAACTTTGCCCCCCTTGAATGGACCCAGTCTAAGGTAGGGACCGGAAGCGACTTCCAAGTGGCACTCTCTTTTCTTCTTCTATTATAAGACCTTCCCCGAGCAGTGAGTCCAACAACCTGCAGATTTTCTTGTCGCAGAAGATTGCGGAGAGTTTCAGGCAATTGACTTTGCATCAAGTTCGGTGTGTCTTCTCCCGCTGCCCCGACTGTGTCAAAATAATATTCCCGAAGTTCGCTTCACAGCCCCTTGACCATTTCCATCCAATTCACTGTTAGAGATGTATGGCGTCCCTACTCCCCGGACCACTCGTCCCTCTTAAGGGGACGATTGTGGAGCTGCCCTCCCCGATAGGATAAACTACAGTTGAGCCTCCCTCTCCCGACCCGACGAATTTTGTTCACCTTTTGAGCCTCATTTTGATCACAGGATCCCCAGTAAAGAGTTCTCGGCTCCTGAGTTGAAGATCTCAACCTCCATCTCTGATTGGAGACACTCTCCCCAGCTCGAATTCCGGGTTGTACAACTCCCCCCCTGAGATGGTGTTTGATGCCTCTTTAGGCGGCTCTTAATCATCTTCTGCTCTGTGAGTTTTTTTTGTTTTATTTCAAAGATCCCCCCCCCTGAAATGATGGTTTAGATATCCCCCGTTTGACCAAGTACTGCCCTTCCGGTTTCTCTAAAAATTGGTGCAGATCTTCCATTTTAAATCTGCCCTCTCTGTTGCGATCGATCTCACGCGTCCTTTTTTTATATGGCAAGCCTCAAGACTGCTATTTTCTCCTTCCTGTATTTTTTCCACATTCCCTCGTGATCGTCATGCAGGCCCCCGTCTTTGTTGACACCCCCTAGAAGAGTCGCCCCCCCCCCTGAGCTGATGTTTCCACTGTCGGCCTCCCAGATACTTCCCACCCAAGCTCATTACAAAATTCCGATTAGTATTCCTTTCTCGTCGTGACCCCCGTAGTGGGACTGCGCATTATATAATTAATTTTTTCCCCTCATCATGTCCCTTTGCTGTATTCGCATGACGTTGTGGCTTCTTTAAGACACCCCCCCCAGCTTCTATCGTCAGCTCTCAGATTCAAAACAATACCTCTTCCCTCCTAATTCGTCTTACAGGAAGGGCCCTATGGATGTTTTCCCAGCTTAGCCACTTACAGTTCTGTATAGCTTCCATTTCAAAGGTAACCCATTGAAGGCTCTGTTCAGCAGCCAGCCCTTCTTCTCCTTGTTCCTTCCAGATGCGGATCCCCTCCTTACTTGCTTAGCGGCCAATTGGCCATAATTTGGGGTTTTTTTCCTGTCAGCACCTTTGTCGCAATCCCATGATCTACCCGCATACACGATCCTCCCTTTTTTGACCAGTCTTCCGATCCTTTCTCCTTTTAAAGAAGCGCTCCACAAATTCTCGTAGATGCAGTCCCTCCCCGCTGGGCCGTTGCCATTTTGACAAGAGACCTTTCTCTTTGCTACCCCTAGAAGCGTGCTGAAGGATGTTTTCTATCGGCCGAAAGAGGGATCGTATGTAATTTCCTCCCCCAGGTGTACACTTTCCGTCCTATCCCCCTTCAGGTCCGTTTAAGTGACCGAACCACTTTGGCCTCCACGGGAGGCTCCCTTTCAGTCCCTTTCTTGCGCTAGCTGGAGAACCTTTTCACTTCCCTATCTTACTTCCAAGAGAACTTTTTCCTTTCTCGACCGTCTCTTGCCCTCCCTTTTTTCTCACTCATGTTAACAGTTGTCCCTATGTTCTAACCAGGGCCTTCCTCTCCTGTCTAGCCCCCCCAGCCCTCGGGCTCTTGGTCTTTTGTGATACCTTTTTTATGATAGACGGTCCCCCTATTTCGTTGGTGGCCCTCGCCATCGCCTCTCCCGACTTAGTTTTTTCTCCCCTTCCCCACTCATTCCCCATTTTTGCTTATACGGGTGTAAACCTTTCTTTTGGCTCTGGACATCAGCCCCCACAGACCTAACGTTTTTTTATTTTATCTCCTTCCCTTTGTATTCGCCTCTTTCCCTTTGAAAATCTGGCAACACCATTACGAACGCAGTTCAATCACGCCATACACTCATGACCCTCGTTGACCCCTTTGTTTTACCCTGTAAGAATTTTTCTCTTTCCCCCGACTGTATTTTTGTAGCGGTGTTTTGGTTGTGAAGTTCACTGCGATTTTTTGCTTTACTTACTTCGTGGGTCGGAATCTTTCTCTATCTTTTCCTCCTCCGTTGTGTTGTTGTTTTCGTATTCCCATATTCTATCCCCGCTCCCATCTCAGCGAAGATTTTTCCTCGACTATCAGTACTACAAACCTCTTTCCCCCCCACCCTTCCCCAGGATCTTTAACGTACCCATGCTGAGCACCTCCCCCAATAGACATGGTTCGCTTATGATTTCCCCCCCGGATTTCCCCTCGTTCGTCTTTTTCCAGTTTTCCTAGATAGAGCGGCGATACCCCGCATGCCAGCTGTCTTCCTTCCCCCCCGGTCACTTTTTTTCCTTTTGGTGCTGAATCAGCTTGACCCCCGTATCTTCTTCCATCTTGGATGATAACCCTCATGTCGCATTTCCCCGTGCTGCTGGAGGCGACACAAAGAGCCCGACCCCCTTCCTTGCTTTTTCCCCCTTTTCTACCACCGGTCAAGAGACCCAACCTCACTGAGGCGACTTTTAGGTCCCCGTTGGATTCTCCCTAGAAACAGTAGGTCAACGGTACCGGACGATTTTTCCCACTTCTACCCACCTCCCCTCTTTCTGCTTTAGCATGCCAGTGCTCGTCGGACACTTCCCTCCTTCCCTAGGTTCTCGTCCGCTAGTACCACGCACGACCATTTTCTACCAGCTGCCCAATTTTTTTCTTTTTTCACCGTTACCCACTGATTTCTCTTTTTTCCTTTCCCCACGCAACGTTTCATTACTCTTCTGCCGTTCTTCTCTACTTCTCCTCGCTTCCTTTGAAGTTCTACCAACTTCCCTTTTTTCTTGCCAAGAGGGCCCCTGTTCGTTTTGTTGCGTTCATTCCCCGATATTTGAACCTGCTAGTCCCCTGCAGCCCTATCGACATACTGTCAACAAGTTGTTATATGTTGGCTTTTCCTCCTAAGATTGTGAGGGACGTCCCCACCAAAACCCGACCCGCACCCCAATGGCACCTTGCTCCTCTAGAGCCCCGTTGATGCGAAAAAATCCCTCCCTTGTTTTTTTCGTCATGCTTCTTCTGCGCTCTGACACCCGGCAACGGACATATTTGTGCCCCCCCATCTTCCCATATATCCCTGCGGTTATAACCCACGGGACAGCACCAGCCATCGCGTCCCCCCTTTCCACTGAAGAAGAGTGCACTTCGTTCCGTCAATGTGAGGTTCCGTCTCCCCCTCTGAGTAGCTTCCCCTCTTTTTCCTTTGTTTTTTTCTTCTCTTCGTATCCACATTTTTTGCTTGCAGCGCAATCATCAGGAGCAGAGGATTGCCTGATTCCCCCCCCAATTATATGATGGCAATAGCTTTAACGCTCCCTAAATCGGTCACGCCCCGGCTTTTGAATTTGGTCTTCTGGGTACTCTCGGTTTCCGATATTTGTGGCAAAATCATGTTTATCTCCCCGGCTGCTCTTCTTCCCCACTTTTTTCCCATCGCCTCCCCCATTCGCTCCCTCCGGTAATTACCCCTGCGCCGTTGTACCATCAGGCTCGGCATGGACGTCTGTATTCCCCCGAAGATTACATATTCCTTTAGATCGACCTGCCAGATTCGGGCGATGTAAATTCCCAATCTCCCCTTTTTTATCCGTGTCAGGGGATCTTGCGCTGTTCTCAGCACCGTGTTTTTTGACCCATCTGTTCGGTTCAGGTTTGCAGAGCCCTCACTCCATTCCCTCCCTGTGCACTTATGATCCCCCTTTTTCAGGACGCATGCAGTTTTGTTACACACGCTTCTTTGTGTAATTACCCCATACTGCGAGGTTTTTATTTCGTGTCCCAGATGCTCCGGCGTTGTTGACATTGCCCCTTAGTACACCCTATCCCCGCACACGCGACACCCTCGCAGACCAACTTCCACCACCTCTCCACTGGCTTAACTTTAGTAAACCCTTTATTCTTTCCGGACCCGGTACCAAATAGTAACGTTGGAAGTCTGGTTCTGACGCCCAATCTCCACTTTTCCACATGCCGCGGATGTGATTTTAGACTCCTTCCTCCAATCATAACGTTGACTGGAATTTCCCCTGCAGGGGATCATTTCCTAGGATTTGGAAGATGAGGTTGACCGTCTGAAGTTTTCCCTCAACATTCTTTCCGTCCCAGTCCTGAGTCCGTAATAGACCTTTATTGCTGCTCCCTCTTCTATTGATGTCTCGGCCCAGATCGCGAACGTTCAAGTCGCCCCCTCGCTCCAATAACGTTACTTTTCCCGTTCCATGATATCGTCCTCCGATTCCCCAGAAGGAGCGTCTGGTCTCCTTCCGTGCGGTTCCACTGCTCCCGCCCTTAGTCAGTCTTCTCTGAAACTGGCTCTCTTTCACGAAAGTTCAGAACGTCTTTCTTGACCGTTCAATGGAGTTTCCTCCCGCCTCCTCAAACCAAATCAGAACCAGTTGCGGCACCCCTATGTTATATGTCGGAACCTTCTTTTTCCCTTCCATGCCTAAGCTGACAATCAGGGGTTGCCCCCCTTTCTGGAGATTAGTGATCTTTCTCCCATCCCCCAGGCCTTTCCGTCAATGCATGGACCCAGTTGGCGTTCCCGTAGAGCTGGCTCTCACCAAACGTTAATCTCTATGCAGTCCTTAACCTTCGCTCGGATCCTCCCACCCGCGATATCCTTCCCCACCTCTTGGCTCGTTGATTAGCTGATTATACGTGATTTTCTTCCGTTAATCGCCTTAACTCTTTGTCCCCCTTGCCCCCCGAGATACGGTAAAAGGCGGTTTCGCCTACTTTTTTTCCGTCTCTTTTCCCCCTGGGCGCCCGCAAGGCACTATTGAGCAAATCAAGACCCCAGACTTTCCGGGTCTTTGTTCAAGCGGTGCAGGGACTTTCTTTCTCCCCGGTCATTCCTCCAGCCCGCAAAGACATTTGGCGAGAACTCTTGATCACCCCTGGCTGTTTTTTTTCACCCGGTATGCAAATCGAAAGATTGTCATTCCACCCCGTGCCTGGCCCTTTTTCCTCCCATGCCCCCCCGCTTCAGTCTGGATAGTGTTCATAAAAGTATCTCCTCGTTCCCTCCCTGAATCTCGCTTTTCCTCCCCCTTTGAGCGTTTCTCCCCAAAACCCGCGTTTGATCTCTCGCTTCCTCCCTACTGTGTCTCTTCTAGGTCCCGTGGTTCCTAGACAGCGCACGTTCATGCTTTCCCCCCGTCTTCTTTTGTTTGTTCCGCCCGCTTCTTACTTCTTGCGCAGCTAGACCTCACTCCTGCTGGGTGGGTTCTTCTTGCTTTTTTCTGATTTCCCCCTTTGTCAATTTTCCCTTTTTGATTCCCCGCCAGTTTCCATCCCCAGCCATCCCAGCCTTTTTCGCCCCCCCCCCCCTTTCGTTTCTGCTGGACGCAAACGTTTTTTTCCCCGCAATACCCTTCCCCCCCTGTTTTGCACCTTTCCCCCACCACATCACTGTACTATAACACCCCCTCAAGCTCTTTACGCTTTTTCACTCGTGCCCCAGTGGGGGCTTTCCCCCCCGTCAAGATGTAAAGGGGTCGGCTGGCCCCACACCAGACTGACCTCGATCAGACCCGGTTCGACCGCGGTTTTCCCTCATCGACTCATGATCTACATACGTATCCTACTCCTTTCCCCCCCCAATTTGTCCGTTCTCTTCGGTTTGTTAGGAGCTAGAGGACGTGAGGGTTCATTTCGGGTTTCTCGTTTTTTCCGATTGACATTTCGGTACCGCCAGCGCAGATGCCCTCCACACTCCTTTGCTCCCTTTTTACGCCAAACTTATTGATTCAAGTCGCAACGAAGCCCACGTTGATCCCCGTTTCTGTTGTAAGTTTCTTCTTCGTAACTATCCTCTTCCGTGATCCCGGTTTCCGCAAATTTTTTTCTGCGCGGAGTCTTCTGCGTCCTATCTTACCCTCCTGGAATCGTCGAAGGAACGGCGATTGTACTTCCCTGCATTTCTCTTTTAGCGTCGATTGCGATACATTCCTGATACGGGGCATTTTCTCAGACTTTTTCTGCACTCGTCTCACTATCTCTTGCCAAAGGACCATTCAGTTTTCTTTTTCCCCCCTCGTTAAGGGAAATCTGTTTGAACGGTTCCTCGCCTTTCTCGAAATCTCACCCCCCCTCTCTTTCGCAGAAGTTGTGGCGTTTTCGGTTCTCTTGCTTATAAATTTTTTTCTTGGCCTGCTTGCCTTAGGCAGCGTTCCCCATCTCTTCCCGCTCTGCCCCAGAACATTTAAAACGAAACCATTCCCATTCGCTTCATTCCGACTATCGACACGCCCACATTTCCCCCTTTTGACCGGGACGATTATGTGGGGTTCTTTATAAATTTCTAGGCTTTCTTTTTATTTACCCCCCCTTTCCTTGTTCCCCCTGTTTCCCTCCCAAGAGCCGATGTTTGAACCGCGTTTAGCAACTTATTCTCCCTTTTAACGATTTTCCCACTATATGTTCGTTGACCGAGTTTCCCGCTGCAAACCCAGCGAGACGCTTGGAGTACCCGCTCCTCCCACTAAGCAGGCAAGGCGCCCTTTTCCCCCCCCACCCTCCCCTCTGGTGTGTGGTCCTTTCCAGCTCCCTGATTCCCCCTTATTCGCGGCCTCGGCGTGACGTTTTCCCTCTGCAAGCGCATCCCCTTCCCCCACTGGTTTTATTCCCCTTTGCAGCCCCCAACACTCCCCTATCCCTTTACCCGGTATCCCCCCTAACCATGTGACTCATGGACCTGTAATCTGCGGGCTATTCGATCTCAGATTCTTTCTGAATAATATTCCCATGCAGGCCGGACCTCCCTGCGCGATGGTCAGCTTTCCAAACCTATCGGCCGTCCCAGGCCAGATGTATCACACCACTTACATCGCATCTTTCGAGTGCTTATGTACCCTTCCTCCTCTTTCTATAAGTCCCCCCCGCCCAATCCCACCCAAACTTCTTCTTGCATCCTTGCCCTCTGATATTTCTAGTTCCTTTGGGCATGCTCAGCATACTCTCCCACTGTTGTCCTTTCCTTTGCTCCTATTGCCTCCGATCATGACGTGTGGACCTAGTCAGCTCGTCCCCAACGCCAGAAGTCCCTCTCGCGCCTGATATACAACAACCTTTCGGCGATTTCTATGGAATTAGTCTTTACATCCTGTCCCCCTCTGGTGTTTCTGCCACGTATGCCCCCTTTTCCTGACGGGTTATGCTTCCCCTTTGCCCTCCTTTCGTAGGTTACTGCCCGGTGTCCCTCCCTTCACCCTCACTCCTTTTCCCCCTGTTCGGTGATTTCATACTCTACTTCTGGACTCGCTGTCTTCCCCCTTTTGGCCATTATGGTTGGTGCGAGGTTCTTGTTTATTGCTCTCCAACGGCCTCGCCCCTTCAATCTTCGAACAGCCCGACACGCTCCCTCTTTCCACAACGTGTTCTAGGTTTTTGTCGATAGCACATTTTTCCCACATCTCTCGTGATTCCTGACAAGCATCTTTTCCCCCTTTTCCCTTTTTGAGCCCGTAATTGCGTATGGGGAGTTGCCCCGTCTTTTTTCTGTAACTCGTCTTACCCCACGCCCATGGCGCCACTCTTTTCGGTTGACCCACTGCAGTAGATGTCAGTTAAGTGGAGTTGTCCCCCCTCCACTTTTTCCTCCCCTGGGTTTTGCTCCCTGTTGCCGTCAGCGTTTTGACTGCCTTCTCTGCGAGACAAGCTTCTTCTCTTTTTTTACTTCCACTTCCTTTCTTCTCCCCATTAATAGTAGGTGGGTTACTCTCCTTTTGATCAAATCCCTACTTCCCCCCTTGCCCTACTTTTTTCTCCGATCCCATGACGATCCTCGCCAGTAGCCCCTTTCTTTTTGTCCCTTTTTTCTTCTGCTCAGACTGGTTCTCCCCCGCACCGCTTTTGTTCTTTTCTGCCATCCCCAGTCCTCGACTGCGACATTTTTTGATAATTATTTGGAGTGCCTTCTTTTTTCACCTTTTGTTCGGGCGTTCATGGCCGTTCACCCTTAAGATGACACCTGTGGCCATTCTCCTTCTTCCCTTCTTCTACTCTCCTGTTCCCTTTTCACCCCACGCCGATAGTTCAATACTTTTTTTGCATTTCAATCATAGAATGTCGCGATCGTGGCAAAAACCAATTTTCAGCTGGATCCTTTCCCCCTTGTTGTGCTTGGAAGTCACTTTGAGCTCTCTTCGCTGAGAGGAGCTTGATGATTTTCCCCC
>Ga0179593_1731023_pt1 | contig 15170 bp, 24 predicted proteins | sample CZODoug2_1_08_16_FD_185931 | JGI IMG/M metagenome (GOLD analysis project Ga0179593, IMG submission 185931) | Vadose zone soil fungal communities from Angelo Coast Range Reserve, California, USA - CZODoug2_1_08_16fungal (PacBio error correction) | ecosystem: Environmental > Terrestrial > Soil >... | reverse complement strand
AGGTATGCACCCCACCCCCCTTGCGCCCCCCCCCCCCAAGGCCCAGACGAGGGCATCCCGCCCCCTGTTCCCATGTCTTGGTGAGAGGACCCCCTTCTTGGTTTCTCCCTACTGACGAATAGCAAACCCATTTCTGTTTTTTTTTTGACGGGGGTTTCCTTCAGTTCTAATACCCCTTCCTCCAATGAGCCAGGACAAGGAAATCTGCTTTGGTCTCTACTATGATTGGGCTGTACTTCATGCCACGCCTTTCTTCGGACAGTTTCTATTACAACGGTAATTTCTTCAAATGACGTTTGATTTCCCCCCCCACCAACAACAAAAAGTAACCCTGGGCCTCCACCCCTTCCGCTGGTTTGAGTAAACTTGCAGTAAACGGTTCTACCCCCCCCCTCCCTTGTGGGTGGGGAGCTAATGGGAGGGGGTCAAGAATTTGACAACAGTCAGTTTGTGTGCATAGGATGGGGACACCCTGTGCTTTGAGGCCTGTAACCTGGATGTGAAATTTTTGATACTTTTCTTTTTTTTATTTTTCTTCTTTGAATGTGGTTCTTATATAAGTATTTTAATTTCCCATTGGTTTAGGCGTTCCCCTGTAACATGGTGGCTTCTTGCTTTTCTAATTGTTTATTGACTGAGTAAACTCTTTCGTGATTCCTCCCCCCCAAAGTCCTTTTTGAAACCTGAACACCATACCCAAAAGCCGCGGCCTGGGCCAGGCATACCCCCCTTTTTTGGTTCCTTTTTTCCCCCGTGTGTTTTAGTTTTTTAAAGCCAAAGATCCTTTCCCAATCCCCCTCAGCCGCGGCTTTTGAGGACAATGGAACAGCACTCTGGAAGCCACATGGGGTTCTCCTATTCTTTTTGAGGTCCCCCGCTTTTATAGATGACTGATCAAACATTCTGTATCCTTACTTCCCCCCCCGTCCGGCATGCTCGCCACTTCAAAATAAATTCGCTTTTACCAAAATTTACTTCGCCCTCCAGTTCCTCATTCATGTGTAAGACTGAACTCCCCATTCCCGCTTTCTATCTCAGGGTACACATCCACTTCCTACAACGTTTGAAAACAATTTTTGCCTTGTGACTTTCTTTTTTTAACTGAGTCGGAGATTCTTCTTCGTCCTAGTTTTCCTATAGAAACTTTAGAGGTTTTTTGTAATAGCCATTTGGTAGAATTAAATTGCTGCAGGGGTTTTTTTTTATGATATTTCATTTTACTATTTTGTTTGTGGTTTTTTTTTTTTTTTTTTTTTTTTTTGGGTTTGGGGGGTTGGTTTTTTTTTTTTTGTTTACAATTTCAGAGCAGATATAATTGGTAAGTAGTGACCTCTCCCCTTCTGTACGGGTTCCCTTGCCCCCCCATATCCCCTTCGATCACATAGAAAGAACTTTGTAAACCCTGCTTTCTTACCCTTCCCATTCATTTCCCCGTCAGTCCACTTTCTGAACAGTAGCGTGCACTTGTCCCTCGATTCCAGTAAAAAACCTCCCATGCTTTGACCTGCTGCCCCATCCCCTGTTATACCCCCCCCCCGGTGGCCCCTTATTGCACTGGTTTTTTCCCTTTGCTTCAGGTCTACATTCGGTACGAAAAAAATCCCCTAAATAGTGAAACTAAACAATGTAGTGGTAAACCAACTTCCTAACCCATGCCCTTCTTCTATCCAATGCACTTGTGGATTGAAGGGTCTTTTGTTATTTCATTCAACGATTATGATTTTCTTTCCCCTCTACTATGGTATGGAGATTCCACCCCCCTTATCTCTTCCATACCCCCAACGCTGATAACCCTGCACCCCTCCCCCCAAATGAATCCATTTTCTCTCGTGGGGCAGGTGATTTATGCCCCCTTGTGGGTCTGGGTTTCTTTCTACCACCTTTGTTTTCCATATTGCAAGGGGTTATGAGTGTGTTTTTTACGTTCTCCTTTTCAAAAAGGTCTCCCAGTCCCAACGTCCAACTTTGATGTTCATTCACTTGGAAGTTGGATTTTGTGCTCCCCCCTTTACTTTTTTACCGTTGTGATTGGAAGTCTTTTGAAGGTCCCTCCAAGTCCCTGGTTTGAAAAGTTAATGGCCTTTTCCTTTTTGCTTTCTCTAATGTTGGGGTATAACGGTTTTCTTCTCCCCTTTCTCCGTGATGATATTTTCCTCAGACTCTTCTACCATTACAGACTCTATCCTTCCTTTTCATTGCCCTCCCAACCCTTTATTTCTCTTGCATTCCCACATCCCCCCAACAACCCCTTTATCTATTCCCTTTTCGCCACAGGCACCTAACGCATTTGCTAGTGACTTTTTTTCCAACTCCCGCCTTTTCTTCCCCGTTTCCTCCTCTTCCCCTGGTTTTTCCTCCCCCCCTTCCCCCTTTTTTTGAAATTTGTATAGAACTGTATTCCCCCCACTTGCCTTCTGTCGAACTAACCAATTTTGCCCCCCATTTCTTTCCCCCCCACAGTCCCTCTGAACCTTTCATGTCTTAATTTAATTTTTTCCCCCCTAATCTTTTTTATTGTTAGGCTAACGGATTTCTTTCTTTTTGCGGCAGCCCCCTTCATTTATCACTCATCTCTGATGATGTGTCCTCCCCCCCCGGCATTGCAGGAGAGCAAAAATTTTGCCCACCTCTTTTTTTTTGCCTTATGGCTCACCCAAGCCGCGGATTTTCTTGAGGCGTCTTGCTTATCAACACACAGCTTCCCCCCCGTCCCCCCCCCCCCCACCGGTTCCTGGCATTGGCTTGGGCGCATGCGTTTTTTAATGTCCCCTGTTCAAATTTTTTCCCCAGTTTCCAGGGTTCTCCTTCAGTTCCCCTCGCTACATGTGGGCGAATTTTCCCACAATCTCTCCCTTCCCTCCGGCTACTGACGGCCAAGCACACTCCCCCCTTTTCCCTTTTCCTACAAACCAGGGAGGAGGTAATTAAACACATGTCTAATCCCCCCCCCCCTTGTTGCCCATTCCTTCGCAGACACCTGAGACCTCCAGCCCCAAAACCGTTTGCAGGGATACAACCCCTTTTTCAGACGTGTTTTATTCCCATAAACATATCCTGGTCCAGATAGGGGGCCCCATCCTTAACCCCCAATGACTGTTGTATAACAGTGGAACCCTCACTCAAAACGCGAAAACACCAATTCCCTGTCTGTGGTGTCTTTTTCCGTTTACCCACCCTGCGGAGCAGTTAAAGATTTCTTGTTTGTGTGCCGGGGCATACTCAGGAGTGGGGTTGCCTCAATTGTCCATTCATTTTTACTATTACCCTTCCATCTTCCTCCTTTCCTTTTTTATTTCCCCATAGTAGAACCCAAACTCTGTCCCACTCTAAGTCATTTTATAATGTTTCTGGACCTCTCTAGTATTTTTACGTTGTTGTAGTAATGTAGTAAATCCCCCCTCCTTTTTTTCCCCTAAATGAGTAAAATTGTTGCTGTGGGTGTCCAGGTTTTTGCCCCGATTTTTTTTGGGACCATTTTTGTAGACCCCCCCCTAACTCTTTTTGTCCCATTTACCCCTTTTTTGTACTTTTGTGGTTTGATTTGCCTGGTTAATTTTGGAACATTGTTTTACTCGATTACTGAAAATCTCTTTACCATTAAACCCCCCAGACCCCCTCCAAACAGCCCTTTCCACTTCAACCCTAGGTATCTCTTCCCTTTTGGATTTTTGCAATTCCCTTGTTGTGGTGTCACACTACTCCTTTCTTTCCTTCCTCCGTTTTTTTCTCGCTCTTTTTTTCAAACATATCCACACTTCCCCCATGTTCCCCTTTTTTACTTGTGGGCCCCCCATGTTGTTCCTTTCTTTTAATTTTTCCCCCTTCTCTTTTCATTAATCGGGATACAACGTGACCCAACCCCAATTTTTTCCCCCACCCCCCAACCTGCCCCCGCCTCCACCACACCCCACCCCATCTCCCTTGTGGAGCCCCGTACCAAAAACCCACATTTAGTCCTCTCCCCAATTCCCAAACCCACCCTCTCTCCCCCACTTTTGGATTTGAGCCCCCAACTTTCCCAGGTTCGAGGTCCTAGTAAAAGAGGGGAGATTTTAACCTATTCTTCCCACCCCCCCCTGGGGTACGACATGGGAAGCGCCTTCCCCTTTCCCCATCTGGCCTTCTTCCCTGTGAAAATGGTGGTGTTGACGAGGTCTGTTGTCCTGAATTTCCCTTTTTCCTGATTTACGATGGAGAGTGCCAATTCCATGACTTGGACATAGGAAAACAACCCCAGTCCTTCCTTCTTCTCCCCCACCTTCCCTCTTTGAGACCCTCCCTCGAAGGGTTTCCCTTTTTTATCCCCCCCCTCCCATGTAATTGGGGGAGAAGGTTACTTTTCGCTGTCGGTTCCCCAGTACTGTTGTGTGTCGGACACCCTGAGAGTGCCCCCCTTTTTTAGTGCTACCCCAGTCTTCCTTTTTGTGTGAGGATGAAGCTATGTCCCCTTCTTTTTTTCCGGAATGTTCACACTTTTTTTCTTCGACATGTATTTAAGGGGGTTATGCTGCTTGTTTTCCTTCCCCCAATATTTTCTCTTTGCCGTATCTCCTGATTTCCCAATTTTCTCCTCGTTTTATTTTCCTTGCTCCCCCCCCTATGTCTGGTTTCTGAATGAGCCCAATCCCTTTTTCAAAATTTGTTTTTTTTTTCAATAACAAACTCCCCCTCTGTCCAAATTCCACGCCCCCCCAAGGGCAAGGCCCCGTTTCTTCTTGCCTTTCTGTTTAAACCAAAGTAGAATCAATCCCATCCCCCCCCCCAACTCTGGCCTTTTTTCCTCCGTGGCGACCACCTCCCTAGCACATTTTTTCTTTATGCTTCTAAGTTTCCCCCTAACCTCGACACCTCTTCTCCTTCTTTCAAAATTTGATCTCCCGTCCGGCCTCATTTCCAATGGAACCCCCCCAGCACCCCTGGTATTTTCCCCAAAATTCCAAATTCGCCCCAAGTCCCGTCCCACTCTCCGGTGTTTTTTCCCGGGCTTCCCTTTTTTCTTTTTCCCTTCTTCTAATCCTGTCCCCAGCTCCCAATTTCCCTGGCCCCCCTTTTTCTTGTAGTGAGTGGTCCCCTCAAGTTTGCTTCTCTCTCTTCGGGATGGTTGTCACATTCCTCCTTCGTGGGAAGTGCCTCCCAATTCCTACCCCCCTTCTCATTGTGTTGGGGGTGATATCACCATTTACCCTTTCTCCCTTCCTAGCCTCTTTCTAAATGGTTTCAATCTCCCCATTGATTCTCTCCTCCTTTTCCGTTTATTTCCCCTACCTCCCTCAACTGATACCCTCCCCCTTTTTTCCCCCTCCCAATGATGAGTCCAAGCCCCTTCCAGTCTTTTTTCACTGACCAGTGTGTGTTTCATGTTCCCAGACTTCCCCCCAACACCTCAACCTCGCCTCTTCCCCCCCCTTACAAGTGCACTCACTTTTTTAGGTCCCCTGGGAGACTTTGGAGTTACGCCCCCACCCCCCTTCCCCCACTGAACCCCCTCTTACCCGACAACCCTTTCTTTCTGTTTTCTTTCCAACTTCCCCCCTCGTCATATACCTTTAAAAAAATGATGAGACCATTTTCCAACCTCCTGTGTGAGCCCCTGGGATGATTGGCAATGCACTCCCAGATTCTCTGTTCTCCCCGGTTGTTTTATCTCTCTTCTTCCAACTTAGTATCGTATTGCCAATCCTTATTCCCCCCTATGAGCAGTTGAGAGCAGCTGTTTGGTGATTCCTTGTGTTCATTGAGTTTTTCCTATCACCTTTTTCATTTTTTTTCCTCCAGTGTCAGGTATTGCTCTAGTCCCTCCTTCCCATGCTTCCGGTCTCACAGGCCCCCCCCTTTGTCGATGGATCATCCCTTTTTTTGGAATTCCTTCCCTAACAAAGAATTGTTTGACCCCCTTTTCTTTGCTGGTCAGGGTTCAATCCGCAGTAAACCAAATGGGATGCCCCCCCCCTTCTTTTTGCTTTTTTTTTCTTCCCCTCATTTGTGAAAGTCTTTTCTAGTGATTCAGTTTTCTTTGATTCTTTCCTTCTATGTCCCCGTCCTCTCAGATCTATGTGAACTATATTCCCACCTTTTCTTATTTCGATGATTTGTATCTCTGTTCCCTTTTATTCTCTCCCCCCCCACCCCCCCCTTGTTACCTTACCCCCTCCTTCCACCCCCCTCCATCCGGGGAGAGAACTTTCAGTTCCTCTTTCCCTCCAGTCCTGAAGTTGTGCACAGTGGTCACCCAAAGGTTTTGCTCAATTTATCAATGTCCCCGCCTCAGAGGCTCCTCAGCCCTTCCCTTGTTGGCTGTACCCCCTTCAGGAGCGTCGTTATCAATTTTCACTCCCCCCCCCACATACCTTAGTAGTTTCTCCTTCACTTTCTGAAGGAGTGGCTAAAGATTTTTTTTCTCTCTTTCGTTTCTCCCCCTCCCCACGAGTGAAGTCTGCAGGCTCGTCAGTCCCTTTCCTTTTTCCCAATTTAGTTCCTCTTAAGGAAAGGTCCTCCAAGCCGCGGATTTGGCTTGAGGAGTCTTTTTTTTTTTTACCCACCTTCCCCCCCCCCCCCCCCCAGGCAACCTCGTTTTCCCAACTTGTTCCAGTTTTTTTCCTTCCCCCGGCCGCTGAGTGGGTAGGTGAAAGGTTTTTTTACTTTCCCCTTGGTGTTCACAGGACTCCTAATTAGAACCCAATAGACCCAGCATCCCCCCATCTTCAGCCTTTTTTTCCTAAGGAGCCCGCATCCCCCCCCAGTGTACCACCACTTATTTCCTCCCCCTTCAAATCCCAGAAAAAAAAGGGATTCTTACCTCTCCCCCTACCCCTTTTTGGACCATGTTCCAAATCTACAATCCACTCCCCTAGAGTTCTCTCTCCCCCAGGGTCAGATTTCCTTGCCCTTCCAAACCCCTATCATTTCCCATCGTGTCCATGCCCCTCTGTTGTCACCTAAGCGGTTTCCCCCCCCCCCTTCCCGCCCTCTCCCCCCCATTCCCATGTCGTTGTGAATAGAACCTTTTCCTTTCTCTTTTTCACCTCGTTCTTGGTGTGATGGGACCTATTTGGTTGTTGTTAGTTTCCATAATTTTCCCCCTTCCTACCTTTTCCTCGACCTAGTAATACTGTTCTTTCTTTATTTTTTGTATACACATACTCTTAGATACCCCTCCTCGATTCTCCTCTTACTGTCCTGTTTCATTTTGATTACCTTTTAGTTAGTTAAATGTTTCATTTATTTTACTTCGTCATTATCTCCCACTCATGTCTCGACCTTGTCCCAGTTGTTTCTAGTTTTCCCTTTGGTGGTTTTGGGAGATGATTGGTTGGGGTTTAATTGGTTCTCAAATGATTTCTCTTGTCCCCTTCCCTTTTGCTGGTTACTTGGTTGGTGGTTTTTTTTTTCGTTGGGCGGGTTTGAATGATTTTTTCCCTTTCCCCCCCCTTTGGACCCTAGATAATGAAACTCAGTTTTCTTTTCCCCTCCCAACATCCCTCCCCATGAAAAACCTGCCTAGGAGTCTTTTTTCTCTTTGTTTTTTTTTTTTTAGCCAAAGGTTGTTCCTTCTATTTCCTCCTCCTCTTTGTTCTCTCCCCCCCACTTTATCCCCACCACCAAATGCCCCTCCTTTTCTGACTTCCCCCCCCCTTCCCCGTTTTGGGCCCTTTTTTTTTATGTTCGGGTTAACTTCCTTCCCCCTCCTCACCTCTCCCCCCCCGGTTCACCAATGACCCCCCCCCCTGACCCTCCCCGCCTAACAACTACGCCCCCCAACCCCCCAAACCCCCGCCTTCTTGTAGACAACTATGCGCGTCTCTCCCAATCCCCCCCCCCCCCCCCCCCACCAAAGCAGATCCCCCCAACCACCAACCTTTCCCCCTGAACCTAACCCTGGGACCAGGTCGTTCGGGACCAATTCGTTGGGAGAGCCTTCCCTTAACTCTCCCCCCCACTTGGCTCCGGGAAAGAACGAACTGGCCAAAGAGATTCCCCGGCATCTAGTAGCCTGACATTTTGTGTATCCCCCCCCTCCCCCTATTCGACGACCCGAATAATTACCAGGACCATTCTTTATGGGGATGGTCCCCAATTTTTCCGCGGAAAAATCAGACCCCCCCCGACCCCCCACAAACCCCCCCAACGTCACTGTGGCCCCAGAACCCCCCCCTTTCGCCCCAACCTTCCTCCGTTTTTGCCAGGGTGATCCCCTCGCCCCAACCCCCTCTTTTTTTCGATTAATGGTGAGTGGGTTCCCGATTCTTCCCCCCGTCATTTTTGTGACACAAGATGCCTATTTTGTGTTTCGGCAATTACCAGTGCTCCAAGTGGTTTTTTCCTATCCTTTCGTTTTCCCTTTTTCGACGGAATTGTGGCCCCCTTTTTCTTTTCCCTCCTCCTTTTCCTTGCTTTCACTTTTAATCCCCCTCTTTTTTTCCCCTTTGGCTTCTTAGTGCCTGTATGTCCCTTTTTTCTTGAATGTCTCCATATGGATATCTTTTCTCCTCCCTTAATTTCCCCCCCCCCCCTTCCTTTGGTGCAAAAACCTGCCCCCCCCCCAAAATCGCGGTCTGGGCCCATGCCCCAAGTGCCGACCCTTTTTTCTTGGTCCTTCCTTTGTGAGAATCCACCTAGCCCTCCCCTTCCCCAACCCCATCGCGGCCTTTGAGGCCCTCTGTTTCCTCCAATTCCTTTGCAGCCGTGTTATTTTTCTTTTTCCCCGCTTCTTTTTTGCTCACCTCTCAGAGTATTCTTATCCCCCTTTGACTCGCCTTTCAACTCAAGTCCCCTGCTGCCCCTCTCACACACAATCATTTCAGGGGTATACCCCCAACCCTTCAACTTCCTCAACTAACGTTATATCCTTTTTCCCCTCTGACACTTTTCAAATTTTGAACTTTCTTCCCTGCCAATTGATACCCTAGACAAATGCCCCCCCCTTTGCTTCCCTTTTTTGCACCTTTTGAAAGAGCTCTCGTCTTCTGCTTTTAGAAGATCTTATTTTTTTTCACATTCCTCGCACCTGTTTTTTTGGTCCTTAGACGTAGACTTCCACCCGCCCTTTATTGTAATTTTACAATATGGACCCCCACTCACTAAATTTGTTGTCACGTCCTCTTTCCCTCAATTTTTTCTTTTTTTTTCATTATGTAAGGGTCTGACCCCCCCTTTCTCTTTCCAACCCTCAAATGATAAAAGAGATAAGCCCTAACCCCTTCCCCCATCTGACCGCCACAGTCTTTTTAAACAGTCCCAACTTGGGTTGTTACCCTTTCTCCACAATTCCAAAATGGAAACCCTCTTTTCCCCCTCCCCTGCCCCCCCAGGAAAAACCCTTTCCTTCTCCCCCCATCCAAAGGTTGTTTACTGGAAATTTGGTCGTTCATGTTAGGTTCCTCCCCCCCTAATACCCCTTTCCCCTCCCCCCATCCTCCCCCCTGTTTTCTTTTTATGACCCACCCCCTAAATATCACCCCTGCCACCAACTGTTAACCTGGGTTGCACGTGGCCTTTCCCTACAAGTCATTTTCTTGTGTTCCCTCCCCTTCCCCCTTCGGTGTTTTGTTTTGAGAGAGACCACATCTCTTTTTTCCCATCTGAAATCCCTTAGAACACTTTCTGTGCGCTTTTTTTTCTCCCGGGTTTTGGGGATTCTAGTCTCCTTCCCTGGGTTTCCTCCCCCCCCATCATCATTCTAAGGTTGTTTTTTTTTTTTTTTCCTTGAGTTTTTAGTTCTGAATTCCCCAAACCCCCACCCCTTCCCCCTGTCCAACAGGGCTCCAGTTGTCCTTTTGTACCTTCTTTTTCTGTATAACCTTGCGACGTTGGACGAAGCCTTTTTTACCTTTGGTATTCTTTAAAGCATCCTTACCCAAGTCCTTTCCCCCCTTCTTTTGTAAAGGGAATGTTCTTCTCTTGTTTGATTTCTGTCCCGGGGAGAATTTTCTCATTTTGAGTTGCCCCCTCCTTCCCCCCCCCTTACCTCCTATCAGATTGAGTCTTTTCCCCTTTTTTTCCCCCCCCCCCCCAACAATTATATCTCTTTTGCTTAATGTCTACCACCCCCCCCCCCCCTGCACTCAATGTATTTATCCCTGTCTTCTCCCTCCCCCCTAACCCCAAGAAGGGTCCTTTTTTTTCCCCCCCTCAAGCTTGCCAAGTCTCCTTAAGTCTCTTTCCCTTCCCCCCCCCCCCTTCCCGACACTTTCCACTTTTTCCCCCAAATGGTGCTCCCTTGCATGGAGACTGCGGTCACAAGTGTACCCCTTCCCTTCTGGCGGGTACCCCCCCCCGGTTTTAGTTTTTCCTGCTTTGTGCGTCTGTAAGGTTGTTTACAATACTACCTTCTCTTTTTTCAATTTACCAGAATCCGACCTCCTGGCCTGCCTCCCCACCTCTTTCCTCCCCTCTTTCTCGGAAGCTGTTTTTCCTCAGCCCCTTTCCGTCTGCGTTAGCTGAATCCCCAAAGTTTTTTTTCTTTGTACAGTCCCGGATATTTCCCCCCTCCCCTGGTGATTGGTGGAGGGCGTCCCCACCGGCCCCCTCCCCCTACGTCCATGTCCCTGGTTCTTGTTTTCGGACTGTTCCTTTCGCTTTCTGTAAACTTTTTTTCGTTCCCCTTTTTTTTCCTGTTCTTGCAGATGCCTAATTATCACTCTTCTCTCTCCCTACCACATGTCAGACGCGGACACTACGCCCCCCCCAAACCTAGATTAAATTTTCCGCCTAAAAAACTTTCTCTCCCCCTTTTCCCAAAAAAGTGTGGCAACCTTTGCTTTCCTTCCCCTCCAAAGTCCAGAAAAAAAAGGCTTCATATCTCAAATAAGTCCGTGCCCCACCCCATACCCAAGGGTACTAATATTTTGTCATCGATCAAACCCTCCCTTTGTTGAAAGAGGTAAACACAACCTCCTCCCCCCCCCCCATTACCTTGCCTTTAACCTTTTCCATGGATCCTTTCCTGGTAGGGGGGGTTGATGGTCACCTTTTTCTTTTTTGTTGCCCCGTTAATAAGTTGTCCCATCTCTTCTGGTCTTCTAGTGGATCCCCCCCCCCAAAATGTAATCTTTCTACCGCTGTTCTGTCCTTTGTATATTTAGTCTTTCCCTGTGGTTCTTTTCCTAGTGGATGTTAGTATTCCTCCCCCAATTTCCTCTTCCCATTTTCCCCCCAATGTACCCCCCTGTGATTAGTCTTTTTTTTGTGTTGCGTGCATGGGTTTTGGATGGTGTCTCTCCCCTTTTCTTTCCCCCTTACAGGGGTTGGGGTACGGTGGTTGGTTTTTTTGGTGGCGTCGTTTTTAGGTTTTTTCCCTTTTTCCCATTGTTCCTTGTTTCCACACAGTTGGATCTAAACTCTCTTACAACCTCAACACTCCTCAAAAAACTTTGTCACCCACGAGTAGCCCTCCGCATGTCTTCAAGTGGTGGTGGTTTTCTTCCTTCTCTCCCTCCTACCTCCGTTGTTGACCAAACCTTGTTTCCCCCCCCCCATGACTTTCTCTCCCCCCCCTTCCCAATACGTACCCCCCTCTTTTGGGCCCCTGTTCCCTTATTTTGTTTAACCCTTAGAGGTTCAATTAAGTCTTTTCTCCCCCTGCCAATGTCCTTGGCACAACCTGAACCCCTGTTCCCTCACACCCCCACAAACCTTTTTCAACAAAGCCACTTTTCCCTTTCTTTTTTTACCCTTTCCCTTTCTTGAAGACCACAATGAAACCCCCCACCCCTTTCCCTTTTTTCCCCCCCCCCCCCACACACATTTTGAGTCGACAGTCCATTGTCCATGTCTTTTTTTTCTTTATGTCCCCTTGAGGGTCTTGATTTTTTCCTCCTAACCAAAAAACGGGTCCGTCCTGGAACTCCTCTCCGCCCCGAGCCAAGACACCCCACCAGTAGTCAGGACGCGCCTCTTTTACTGACCATTCCTTTCATTACCTTGTTCTTTTTTTTTCCTCTTTTGCGGGACCAGGGGAAGAGGACCCCCTTTTTTCCCCCTTCGTGAACCTACACACCCCCCCACTTTTCACTTCGTTTATGTCCCCCACCTTTCGTCAAACTTTTTCAGGGTTGCCCCTTTTTTTAACCTTCCCCGTACCTTAAGTGGGGGGGAGACGTTACTTTTTATTTTTTCCCGAATTAACCAACATCTTTACTGAGGGCCCTCCTTGACCCTGTCCATGGGGCTTTTTTAATTCGATGACAATGTTTCCGTTGATCTCTTTTTCTCTGCTGTGCATCGTCAAGGAATGTTTGCCCCCTTATTTATTTAATTTCTTTTGTAGGCTAGTTCGTTTAATAAATCTTTTGTTTTCTTTTTTATATCTGATTGAAAACTGTTTTTTCTTGTTCTTTTCCCCCTCTTTTCCACCCCCCTGTCTACCCTTAGATTTTCCACCCCCATGTTCACTTGTTGACTTAAATCCCAAAGCAGCGCCCTTTCCATTATCCCCAACCTTTTCGTTGACGGCGTTGGCCTTGTTGGTGTTTATTCCTTTCCCCTCTTTCAAGACAACCACCTCGGTTGTCCATTTGAGGAAAAGCCTACCTTGGCATCCCCATTTCTTCGGAAGCCTGCCTTGGGTTTTGCTGCCCCTAGACCTTCAACCCCCATTCTGTATTTCGCTTCCTGCAATCCCGTCCTTTCATGTTTTAATTGGACCCCACGAACCTCCTTTTCCCTGTACCCACACAAAGTAATTTACGCCCCCCCCCCTCCCCGTTCCTCATTGTTCAGCCTTGGACAAGTTTCTTCAACTTCCTTTCGTCCGTGGCCCTTGAACTCTTCCCCTTGTTTGCCAAACACATTTTTTTTTTGCCCCGTCGTCAGTTTTCTTTCTGCTCCCTTGCGGCGGTATTTTTTGAACTTTGGTTCCTTGGCAGGTTTGTTTTTTCGTTTTGCTACGAGCCAGGTAGCCCCCCTGGCTGCTTTTGTGGTTTGATGATCTCCTTACTATTCGTTTCTGTGGAACCGATAGTCATCCCCTTCCTCGGGTTCTCCGTCTGAGTGCCCCCCACCGCAATGATCCAATCGTCCCTGTTCCCGTCCACCACCCTGATGAGACCCTAACCTTCAGTCAGTCCCGGGGGAATGACCATGGTCTTTTCCGTCCCTTCCCGTCCAATCCACCCAACCATTGTCTAAAGCACCTTCCAACCCCCCCAGTTTTCATTATACCCTCCCCAATTTTCTGGAGGCACTGGGAGACTTGGTCCCTGTTCTTCCACCCCCCCCTTCCACTTTTCACCCTTTCAACGCCAACCATTTGCACCCTTTCTATATCACCCCCCACACTGCTGCGTTTCGCCTGTTTTTTTTTCATTTTTTTTTGAGCAGCTGGGTTATAGCAATCCCCCCTCTTAGCCCTCTTTCCTCTCCCGTTTTTAGAGAAGCGCATTATAGTGCATCCTCCCACTGATCACCCACTTTTCTTGGAGTCGCAGGTGGGCCCTTGTTCCAGCATTTTTTTCATTGGGTGCCAACCCCTCCCTGTTTTCATTGCCTTGGCGGGGAGGTGGGCGCCCCCCTACCGGTTCTCTCATTGTCTAGTACACCTTTTGTGGGATTTCTAATTGCACTTTTTTGACGTTGGTCCGGCTTTTTTCCCTCAGTGTGGGCCCTTTGTGGAATTAATTTTAGCAAGTACTGCCTCCCCCCTGGTCAGTTAACAGTATATTAATGACTGTGGCAACTTTTTTATCCCTCTGTCTTTCTGATTTGCCCATTTTTGATGTTTGACCGACTTTCCCCTCTCTTTTGATGAGATTTACTACTCAACGCTTCTTTTTTGTATAAGAGTAACCTTCCCCCACCCCCCCCTGCAACCTTGCTTTTCACCAGCCCGGGGTGCTTCGTTTAATTTTTCCAAAAAAATACGTAATGATTGTTACTCCCTTCCCTTCTCTTTTCACCTTTGCCCTCAGACCGGCAAACCGGTTTTTCTTTTCTCGAACCTTTATCACTTTGTCCCATTGTCTCGAGTAAGAAGTTCAAAATTAATTTTTCCCTTTTCAACACAGTTCCCTGATTCCCTGAGTTTTTTTCGTTCTTTTTTTCACTTTTTCTCCAAACACCTAATTAGTGTTCTATTGGAAATGGCCTGTCTTCCCTTCTTTTTAAGCGAATTTTTGATCAATCATCTCTGCCGTGTGCGAGCAACAGAGGAGTTCCTTCAGCAGCAAGCCCATTGGAAAACCCTTGCTGCCCAGGGTAGTGCCGGCCTTCATCAAAGACGCTTGGCTTCTTCGGCTTTGGATTTCACCAACACCATTTGCCCCTCCAAAAACCCCGGGCTGATTGTCTGGCTGGCCCAGGCCGCTTGGCTTGTGTATGTACAATGTTCCCCCCTGGCCATGGTTGTAAAGGACTCCATGGAACCCCCCCTTTTCTATACCTTTTTTTCTTCAATCCCTCCTCGTGTTCTTAGTGATACTGACCATCATCAACATTTGTATTAAACTTTTGAACTCGTTTCAAGGGATTCTGAAAATCCTTCCCCCCACCCTTTTTTTCCCCCTTTTCCTTTCCTATGAGACCGCAGAAGAACCCTACTACATTTTATCCTGTTCCTTGCAACTCCCCCCGGTCACTCTACAGTTGTCAGACGCTTTTCAACCCCCTCTGTTCCCCTCATCGGTCACTCAGTCCCTTGGTCTGTACACAAGTTCGACCATTAAACTCCCGGTAGGGGGGTTCTTTTTTCCCCATTGACTTTTTTTTTTTCTTGAATACTTGTCAAAGTACGGTCCCCCTCTCCCTAGGGTATGGGTCCTTGATTCTTCCCCACCCTTCCTTCCCCTAAACTGTTTTCAGACTCGCCTCTTTCCCCCCCCTTCCCCCCCCTGTGTCTTTTTCTTGTCGTACACCGTTTTGTTCTAGTAGTCCAGGCCTTATCCCTAACGAAATGTAACCCCTGGCTGTCTTCCTGAGTTTATGGTGTTTTTTTTTTTTTAGATGTGTGGTGGGTGCACCGATACATTTATCCGTCTCCCGTTACCCTTTTTTGTTTCTTTTTTTGGGCTTTTTTTCTGGGTTTTGTTCATTTGCATCATGATGTAACCCAGTGGATCCCCATTCTCTGACCCCCCCCACAAACGACCCCTTCCAAGAACCCATGTAAACCCCTTTTTCCCCCACGTCTTTCTGTCTCCGATTTGTTTTATTCCTCCCTTGGGGGTTTTAGCACGTTG
>Ga0179593_1602672_pt1 | contig 15170 bp, 17 predicted proteins | sample CZODoug2_1_08_16_FD_185931 | JGI IMG/M metagenome (GOLD analysis project Ga0179593, IMG submission 185931) | Vadose zone soil fungal communities from Angelo Coast Range Reserve, California, USA - CZODoug2_1_08_16fungal (PacBio error correction) | ecosystem: Environmental > Terrestrial > Soil >... | reverse complement strand
CCGGGATCGTTTCCTTTTTACTGGCCCGCGCGAAGTTTCGGTCAAAATTCTGGATCCCATTCATTTTTTATCTGACTTACCGGTCAAATCCCCTGTTAGAATAATCCCCTCCTCCCAATTTAATATGCATTGATGTAGCTCCCATCTCCTATTAGTATTTTAAAAGCGGTTTTTGTACTTTTTGGAGTAGAACTCCCTCCCCCTCTTTTTTATTCGGGTCGGCCCATGTTCCGATCCTCTTTCTCCTTCCTACCATGACTTCCTCCGTCATTTACGCTTGCATGACCTCGGTTTCTTCCATTAAGTGAGCGTCCTTAGTCTCGGCCATCCGGCCGGTACTTATTTCCAGGTCATCGAGATTTCTCTCTTCCGCCCCCGTTGCCTTCTTCCATGCACTCTCGGATTCGCGGCTCCGGTTGGCAATTGAGCATCCCTCATCTGAGGGCCCTTGCCCCTGCCTCCTCCTTCTCTTACCCAATTGACCCCCTCCCCCCCTTTCGGGTACGAATCCAGTGCAAACAGTGCCGTCCCCAGGTATTGACCTCCCCCCCCCCCCCTGTAACTCCCCCAATGCATCCAGGTCATTTCGGCCAGAGGTCTTTTACAGCCTCTTGTTTTGTTGAGATATAAGCTTTTCTTCCCGGCCGACACCACCTTTGCCCTTTGAGGTTCTATGGGGGTTGGGTGTGTATTCTCCTCTGACAAAGCCTGCCTGGTTTTCTCTCTTTTTTCTTCCCACCTTTTCCGCGCGTCGTCCCCGTCTATTTCGTGCAAGTTGCAGTATCGCTGCCTTTCGCTGCTGCGAGGCATTGATCCCTTCGGGCGCGGACGTCCCTTCCCCCCCCCCTTTTCTCCCGAACATGGCCAAGGCCGATCGAGCCTTCTCAACCAAGCTTATCCTCATTTTGCGCTTGACCCCGGGCTGGCCAAGAAGACGAATGCGTCCCTACTAATACACCTTGAATCCCGTGTCTTAACTATTTGCAATCTAACCTTTCCCCTCTCGACTTCCTGCCGACTACCTACTAAGGCATTTGCCGAGCCTATACCATTGGCGTGATTTTCCCTCTAGGCCAACAGTTTCCCCCCCGGCTTTGAATGCAATTACGATAGGCGATTGCTCTCTGACAACATTCTCATTTTACTTAATTCCCTCTGGGCGTCTTATTTATTCCCATTTGAGTCCTTTGCTTCTTGTAATTGCCATCACCATGCTATTTTACTGGATCCCTTTTTTCTTGAACTTCGCGGCGTAAAGGTGGGCAACTGCCGTATCACCCGTATTCGAGAACGATCTAAAATTCCCACGGAGAGAAGGGGCCCCTCCAAAGATGGGATTCAGGAGCAAAATCGCCCCGCATCCTGCTACGTGTCATGGATTTCTTTATCTTCTCTTCTTTAACGTTACACCATGGAGTCGTTTTCACTGAGAAAACTCTTCCCTCCCCCGTTGTGCCATGGACATGAAAAAAACCAGACTTGCTAGGAATTGCACCTGCGCCCCCCCCCAACGGTACATTGAGTAAGCCCCCTCTCTTAATCTTCCCGCTGTGTAGTTAGCTGTAACCTCCACCTCCTGAACAAACCTTGTTTTGTTGAGTCCTTCCGAGGTATACATCTGTCTGCTGCGTCCCCGCCGAACGCATCTTTTTTGTGCTTTTGATTTGCTTTCGCCCGTCGGTTGTTAAATCCCAAATTTGTGGAATAGACAAATGGTAGTTCTTCCCCACTGTGTTCTCCCTCCGGTTGCGTATTTTCCGTTTCCCACCCATCTTCCTGTGTTTTTGTCCCACAGCAATTCTCGCATGAGAGTTGAACTTCTTCTATGAGCCCCCATCTTCCTTCAAATTTACCGCAACCTCCGTGGACCCTCACGTCCCCTCCTTTTGGGACTAGCGTGGGGTTTAGATACTTTATCTGCCCGCACGGATTACCTTTCTTCCCACTTCGCTGAATCTTTTCCTTGTGCGCGGTTGTTTTCCCTAATTTTCCGTTGCGGATCCATAATCTTGGGTCCTTGCCAATAAGTTTATAGTGATAGTAGGTAGCCAAATCCCAGAGTCTCCGCCCTCCATCCTTGTCAATCAACACTTCGCCCCACAGCAATAACACGCCACAAATGGCGATCCTTCGTTTTCTTCCTTTCTTCTCCGGTTTTGTTCTTTTTAGCTCCTGTAATTGTTCTTTACCCGGAAAAACACCCGGCATGGCCCTTTGTCTTTTGTTGAAAACATCTCATCCCAAAGTCCCTCTCTTTGCGGTACCTCCTGGCGCCCGTCCCCCCCCCCCCCCCCACAGATTTTTATCACTCATTTCTGAGTTGGCGGTATTCAGCCCATACCATTCTTTCCCGTGAACCAACACAAGGGTCTTCCAGAAACGGAATTCTGCAGACTGTTCTCTCTGCGAATGGTGCTCCGGGGACCCAGCCTGCTTTTTTCGATCCCCTCTATCGCTCTTGAAAGATTTTCAGCAGCATCATTCATCCCTTTTTAGGCACCGATCTCCCCCTTTCCGCGGCTTGCGCCATCCTTTTAGCGTTGCCTCACGTTTCCAAAGAGAAGTCCTCCCCCCCCCACCAAGTATTCCCCCCTTCCTCTGCCGCTCGCTGGAATTAAACGCCCCTTCTTTCCCCTTCATTTCCCCCATCCCTTTAACTGGCCAGCAAGATCCTTATTTCCCCCCTGAGCTTTAGACCCTGTACTTGCTAAGGTTTTTTCATGGACTTTTCTGTCCTCCCCCAGTCCCTCTGTTAGGGGACTTTTAAGGGAGTTCCTAGTGGCCGGGATTTCCAACCACATCCCCCCCCCCCCCCCTCTCTCGCCTTTAGGGTTGTTCACAAGAGAAGCAGTGAAGGACTATTTGCTCATTCCAAAAAGGGGAACCCAAGCCGACCTACCTGTACGAGCTACCCCGATCAATATTCACTTCCCCCTTCATTTTCTGCCTTTCAACGTTCTGGCCCCTTGTAACTGTCTACCTCATTTGATTGGGCAGCCCTGGGGAAATCCATTTGGCCTTTTTGGGTCCCCCCCTTACTTAAGGGTTAATATAGACATACCCGATTATCGAATTTATGTTTTTTCAACCCGAACTTCGCATTGCCGCCCCCCTCCCCTTCCCCCCCCCACCCCCAATATGCATTACGCTCTAGATTGGCGACCAAGGCTTCTCCCCCCCGGCGCTTTCCGAGGCGTTTCCCTCGCTGCTTGAAGCGTTTTTTTCGCGGTTTTTCTGCTTTCCCTCTCACCAAAATCGCCTGGTATTTTTCCCCCCAAAAGAACCTGGTACCCTAAACCTTGGTCCCCTATCTCTGGTACATCTCTCTCCACCCCCCCCCTTGTGAGTTCATCCTTACCCGTATTTTTAAAACTTGTCTAACTGTATGGTTTCGCAAAACCTGCACCCCTCCTCACCTTTTGTGTTGAAATCCGCCTCAATTCCAGAAGTTTCCTCATCCCCGCTTCACTCTCTTCCTTCCCTCCTCCCCCCCCCGTTTTGATTCCTTCGTGGACGGTGAGAGCACGCTAGAGCGCTTTTGCTGTTATCTTTTTTTTCATTTTTTACGTCCCCCCCCTTCCCTGCGGCTGCACACTCTGTTACGGCTGAAACATTTTCGAGAGATGGCGATCGATAGCCCCCTTCGTCCCCAGTTATAACAATGGCACCCCCCCGATGGGCTTATCCGGCTGACGGACCTTTTTCACACAGCTTCTTCTCTTCGCCGAAGAAAAAGTTTTTACGGCCGAGAGGTTCTACCCCCGTTTACCCCCCCAGCTAATATGAGGACCCCCTGCCCCCGCTTCCCAATTAGATTTTTTTTAAATGTATGATTTGCAATTACCCTCGTTTCTTAGCCAAAAATGCGTAGAGTGGAGCGGTAGATTCCCGCTTTGTGTGCTTTAGTTTGTTTCCCACCGACTCCTTTTAAGTGCTTACACTCCACAGTGCGTTCATCCCTCGCTTCAGTACATTCCCTTCCCCCCCCTAGCGCTTGTCTGCTTTCCACATGATTCTCGGCTGATCCCGCCCAGTTTTCAGTTGCCAACTTTTTGTCGCAGCTTTCCGTAGATGTTAATCTCTTCACGCCTGCGCGGCATGATGTCATATGGCCGGATCATTTCATCTGTGCAACAGTCTGCCCCTCCCCCCTGCTTGTGACCTCTTTGTACGGAAGACTGTAAGCCCTTATACCCCGGACTATACTTGTTCCCATCCCTCTTTAGTCCGTTATAAACCCCCTCGAAACTTTGATGGTAGCTTTTCTCCATTTCGAGTCATTCCCCCTTTCCTCAGAATTCCTTTTTCTTTTGATGGCTTTTTTGCGTTGGATCACGTATGATGCTTCTTTTTTTTCAAGGCCCCCCCCCTGCTTACTTAGTCTTGTTTCATCTTTATTTGTTGTGTTTCTCTCCCCTTCTTTCCTGCCTCGCTTTGTTGGTGTACATCCCAAAGCCATGAAGGTTTTTTCCGGCTACACGCCCCAATCGGAGACCTCTTCCCCGCCACCTTTGACAGACCCTTATGTCACACGCTGGTAACTTCCCATGTGGGTTTTTTGGAAGTACTTCCTGCTTTTTGGGCTGAGTTGATTTGAACCTGCGCCGGAGAACTCTTTCATTTTCTCTCACCTCCTATAACCCTTTCCTTCGTGGGCTCACCCCTCTTGCTGTCCCCTTGGCGGGAACTGCACAACCCGCGCCACCGGAGTTCGCGCGATCAGTCCCTTCTCTCTTGGTCCGGCCTTTATATCTATACCCAAAACACGCGATTCAACATTGGTAATTGACTATCGTCCCACGGCGTTCGTTATATGTTGAATAGATGAGCTGCTCCCCACTTCTCCGGTCGCACTCGCTTGTGGCGTAACTCCAGAAAATATGGGTTTTTTGAACCGGGCATCTCCCGAAACTTTCCTACCAGAGACCGGTCTACAATTCTCTCGTTCCCCCCCCGCCACGGTGATTCCCCCCCCATGCAGGTCGCCTGTGGAGCAAGAACAACGAAGAACACAGGTTATGCGCTTTTGCTGCTCGGGTTTCCTCCTTCCTGGGCTACATTCTCCCTCCCCCCCCTTTTTTTTATTTTCTATGTCCAATGATGAAACGCTCCAATCCTTGCGTCTATTTTGTAAAGTACTTATGCTCACTCTAGGTCCCCGTTGTCTATTTCTCCACCATGCATTCCTTTTAGAGTTAACCTTGTTTAGGGAATCGTTTCATGTACCGCGCCTCCCCTTTCTTTCATTTCCAATATATCAGCTGTCTATTCGTCCGATACTTTTTTTTCCGCCGATTGCTACGAGCCCTCCCCAATCTTGAGCGTACACCTTCCGCTACTTTTGTTGTAATTTTCGCCGTTTTTTTTCCCGATCTGTTCTTACTCTGCAGTGGCCCCGCGTTGCACAGTTTCCGCAAACCCCTCTGGACTCCATTCCCCCCCCTCCTGTTCTATTACGCAGTGCTACACTCTTTTCTTTTCTAAACTCCGCGCTACTTGCTTAAGAAAGATCCCCTTTGTTCTTACGTGCAAGAGAATAGAGCACGCACAAAGCGCCCGTGTTACTTTTTTTTGCCAGCAGCAATACCCATATTTTTATCTGCCTATTTCTTATCGTAGTGGATTTTGCGAGATAGAAGTCCTTTAGTCGACTTCCTGTATCTGCCTCCGTAACTATTTTTTATTAAACTTCCCGTAGGTTTCCCCTCGTCATTAGTTCTCTTGTCCCCCCCCCTCTCGTCCGGACTAGCCCCCGCGTTCAATCGATATATAGATTTTCAGGCCCGAACAGTTTTTTCTCTTTATTCGTCGCGGTTTGTCTCCCCTTTACAGCTGAGGATAATGTTTACGCGCCAGCAGTTGAGTCGCGGATCTCCCCTCCCGACTCTACTTTCCCCGCGGGATTGTTGGAGAAAACTTTTCTACTTCCAGGGAAGTTTCCTAGTTTCCCCCATCCCACCCCCCCCTGACCCCCCCCATGAAGTTAATTCTGCCACCAGTTTTATGGTAGGGCTTAGAAGATTAATAATATGTACCCTCCATTTCATATTTGTTTTTCTTTTCTTCGCGATACATTTAGCCTGCCCGGGCCCCGTCACCCTTGTGCCGTTCCTGAATTTTCCCCCCTTTGCATGTGTGGTTTTTTTGTGCATATTGAAATCCCCCCCCTGACGTGTTTTCAATGATTCCCCCCCCGGCCCGCTTTGGTCTCCCTTCTTTGGAAAGTTTTCATGATTTCTCTTCTTCGACTTCCAGTTGATTCCAGTCGCCGGACGCCAACCTGCTGATATTCTCGCCCCCTCAAGCGATCGATTGCCTTTTCCCCCACTATCTTTCCTACCTTCCCGAGGACTTTTTCGCAAGCCCACGACATTGCCGATTCACTATTCACCTTTTTCCTTATAATGGGCTCACTTCCCCCCTGAGAAGCTAACCCCGGAAAGGACAGAAGTAATTCCAAGCTCCCATACCATCCCGGGACCCTTTTTTCCCCTCTTTCTATTTCCTTTGCGGATTTTAAATTCCCACCCAGTACCCCGCGCGGTTTGTCAGTCCCCCCCCTACGCTCAGGCGATCGGCCCCAACATGGTAAATCGTAACTGACTAATGGCGCGGCTTATTTCCACTTTTGGTTCCGCGGTATTTTCCCCCCCCCTCTCAATGCGATCCTCCTCCATCCTTGTTTCGCGCTTCCGCTGCGTGCGTCCCCACAACTGCCGAGTAACCCTTCCTTCGCCCTGCTCACATTTACACCCTCCTTCCGAAGTGTACTTCCATTGGCTTTTCGTTCGCAAAGCAGATCTTCCTAGCACAGGGAAGTGGATATACCGGTTTTTTTTTTTCAAAATGTTTCCCTTTACATTGGAGTTTCGCGCTCCCCCCCTCTCACGTGCTTTCCTTTTCTTCCACGAACGCCGGCCTCTTCCAAACCTACAGGTTCATTCCTGCCTGCCTGCATCTGCACACACGGTACGTAAGTACGATCCTCCCCCAGTGGCTTTACCCCACAAATCGCCGTCCCCTTCTTCTTTCTTTTTTTTTAATCATTTCCCCACATATAATGGACAAAAAAACCCCAAGGTTGAGTAAGGAGCAAGGTAGACCCCTCGGATGATGACCCGATAACAAAAAGCAAGCTTTTTAACGTTTTTTGTGCTTTTTATTGCTTAACAGCCACCTAACGAGGAAATCTTCGAATCACTGTGAGGCGGGGAAAGTACACTGGTTGTACTCCACGGCATTTTTGATACAGAAGTGGTGGTGGTTAGATTTCCTTTTTCCCACCCCATACTCCCCTCTGGCGCCCCCCCTGCAGTCTACTTAAGTCTTTTAGAGAGACGTTGCCTTCTCTTCCCCCTTACTTCACCCCCCATCCCGGGGACCCCTCAGTCCTAACATGATGGACAACTTCGATTTTCTTATCTCCTATATCTCCCCCCTTCCCCTAATCGGACAGAATTATTAGTAATTAAATTGTGCCGATGGGTGTTTTCCCCCTGTACGTCGTGGCAGCAGGTTCTGGTCGGTTCCCCTCAATTTTCCAGTCTCCTTTTCGGGTTCCAACTAATGAGTAAGCAGTCCCCAAGCCGTCAAATACTTCCCCCCCTCCCCCCCCCCGCTATTTCTCCACCAGCAACCCCTTGTTTACCTATACTTTTTGAATCGGGGCTTACTCGTGGTCTTTAAGCGTTTCTTTCATTTGCGTTTCCCCCCTTCCCCCTTGAAAACACCTGCTTTCTTTTTCTTTGGGCCATTCGCTCCCCACAGACATTGGTCTTTTCATTCACTGTTCTTTTTAAACCCCCCAGATTCATCTCGCCGAACGAAGGGTGGGCGGTGTCCCCTGATCACAATGCCCTACGTTCTCCCCTCCAACACAGCTTCCCCCCCAGAAGAATATGAAGACGGGTCTCGCATAAGCTCCCACTGTTTCCCCTACTTTTTTCGCTGATTTTTTTTCAGACTGCCCTCAATTCGCCTGTCTTTCCAATCGGAGGCCTAAGGTCTGGTCCCCACCGATTCCCTGACCCCCCCCTACCGATTTATTCTCCGCCCCCGTCGGTTCCGGGCGTGCATAAAGTTTACCTCGGAGCTGCTTGAAAGCATGCCTGCAGCGCGGTCCCACGATGCTCGATCACACCGCCCCCCCTCACATTTCCCGGGCCGTCTTTCTCATCCATCACCTTCTTTTTTTAGATTTTTTGAGACAATGAGAATGAATTCAGGGATGGGTCGTTTCTGCAACGCTGCTGTTATCTTGTCCTTACGGGATCGAGTTTGTCTTTACCCCCTTTCCACGCCCCCCCTTCATTTCCTCATAAGCCCCGGCGAATGGTGTGCCCCCCCCCGGAATTCTCCTCCTTTTGCGGCCATATTGGAATCATTCCCCCCCGACAAAAGCCCCCTTTTTGCTACTGTTCAGATCTCCTGTTATGGCTGAACTTTTATCACCACAGACGTAGATGTCAACGCAGATTCCACTGAACCCGGGAAGGACGACCGCCCTCCCTACCGAGACGTCTGTTTGTACCCCACCACTCCGTCCGGTCATCTCGTACAGCCCCCCAATCCGTCGTCCCTTTATCCTACAGCAGAACGACGGAGGGAGAGGGGAACCCCCGTACAAGTAGCTGCACCACCACAGTTCATAAGTCAGTCCCAACCTTTGCGCCCCCTTACCGTTTTAACGTAGGTCTTCCTCTCAGCACTCTTTCTATTCCACACCAAGTACTCCCCCTCCTTCTTATGGATTCTGAGTCTATCTACTCTGATCCTGCCCGTTCTCGGGCTCAGGCACCTCACCTTCGGTTTCTCCTCCGCCTGATTTTTCTTCTCATTGCCACACACGAATCTAGCCCAGCGCCCTCCCGCCAGTGTTCCAAGAAGTTATCGTGGGGCTGCATTTCTCCAAACAGATCAATACAGACCCGATAGAAAATTGGGCCCTCCCAAACCGGTCCCGTACCTCCCAGAGTCCTATCTTCCAACCTTAGTTACCATTATAAACTGTGAGCGCCCCCACCGCTAGCTAATGAACTCAATCTTCTGCCAGTGATGTTGCTCGACGGCCGTAAACGAGAGATAGTGGACGACCTTGGAAGACATGAGCGACTGAAAGCGGGAGCGTCGGTTTCCTTGCGGAGCTAAGCTCACCCCCCAGGGGAGGATGAAGGGAATTTTTTCAACAACCTACTTTTTCAATCCCAAAACGGGACCCAAGATAGATGAATTCTCTTTTAGACTAATCTGTTCTGGGTGTTAAGACTTCCCCCCGCTCCAGATTGATCACCCTTTGGTCCCTGACCTGTTTTTTGTTGACAAACCATACCACCCCGACACGATGTTTTTCTGACATCCGCCCTCCAGCCGGCCCTAGAACCGTCCTCGCCGCGCCAATCCTGGCCCTTGCCGTGTTTTCGCGGGTCCGTTCTCTCTGTCGATCGAGAGCGACTATCTCTTTTTCATATACGTTGCTGTGACTTGGCGGTCGCGGTCTCTCGCAATCCGGTTTCCCCAACATATCCCTCTGCCGTGATGGAGAGGCGACCCTCCTTAGCCCGGAGACTTCCCCGTCCCCCGCTGAATGTTCTTCCCTCTTCTTCCCTCCCCCCCTCTTATTAGATTTGAAGGTCCAGACACTTTCGGTCTCTGAAACCTGTTACTTTCTCAGTCTTTATCGCTTTTCCAAGTCGGGGGCCAGTTCTTACTTCTGTTTATCGGAGCAAATTTCTCAGCTTCTCGCTTCCTGTTACAACCCGTCTCCCTTTATGCTTCCCGCAGGGTGTGATTTTGTTTTTTTTTCCACCAATCCAATCCCCCCTCGTACCCCGTTTCCCCTCCTTCCCCACCTTGCGGCGTAAGCTTTTTCTCTTACTTCCCCCTTTACTGCCAACCTTCAGCGTCATTGGTTGCAGCTCGCGTTCATAATGGATGTGTGCTTATACCTCCCTTTCCTTTGCCCTCTTTTTTCTCATTCTGTCAATTCGGAGCTTTCCCTGCGTCACCTCGTGCGCATGCTGGCTTTTTCCCGTCCCCTATTTCTTCTTTCACCCCGGTAGCCCACAGCCGGATGGGACGGAAAGCCACCGGTACGTTGCCGGCCGGTTCCCCTTCCAAGGCTTAACGCGAGTGAAGTGTGCAAACGCCGCTTTCCGTGCCCCTTTTTTCGCGACAAAACCTATATCAGATATTCTTCGTGTGTTTCCATTCTAACCCCCATCCCGACTTAACCTTATTATGTTTCATTTGTTGCGGTAACCTAAATTTTTTCACTCAACAATTGCTTTCGGTGAGCGGAATTGTTAGTTATATCCAGGATTCTGCCCCCGTTTCTCTCTCGTCATTTTTGGTCTCGAGATGCAAAAGCACAAAGGCCCCTTCCTGTTCATGTCCCCTTAACGCCCACAATCTTAGAACATTCCCAAGACCAATCTTTTTAGCCCGCTCAAAACTTTCGTCACAACCTGTGCTTTGGAAGTTTAATCGCTGGGTTGCGTCCGGTTGTGTGAGTTTTGACCCCTGAGCAGGCTACCCAATGGCTCCTCCCATCCTCTTACATTGAACTCACTTTTCCTTAACCAGACCTATGGGTCCGGACCCTTCCGTCCCCACCACCCCGCCCAAAATGGGAACTCATGAGCTCATTTCCTTCCGGAAGTATTTTCTTGTTTCAACCTTTTATAGCTTTACTACCCCCCCCTATTTAAAATGGAATGAGCTTCGATCAAGGAGTGGAGGAGTTAATGTCTTCTGGCTAGAGCAAACTTTTCTCTACGTCTCTTCTCTCCTTTTGCTCTCTTCTCTCCTGTTTGGGTACCCCCCCCAAAGACAAGAGCATTGGGTGGGTGTGATTCGGTGCGTGTTTTTTTTTGGTGGCCCCGGGACTAGAACCCCAAGTCGGAGACAGTCCGGTTACCAGTTTATTTCATTCACCCCCCCCCCCGTACCCCTTCTCCCCAACTTCCCCGCTTCCCCCCCTTTGAGCAAGCAACTTTTGAGGAAAAAAACCAACACTGATTGGCTTTTTGTGCTCGGTGTAAGCCTCCGATGTTTTTCCCTTTTTCACCTCACCACTTTTTTTTTAGGAGCTTCAATGATTTCACGCAAGAACCACCCTAATGCGGTTTTTAATTTTGTAATTTTATCTCTTCCCCTTAATCTTCCCGTTTGCTCTCCTTTCTTTCTTAATTAAGGTATCTAGTTTTAGGGGACCTTTAGTTCCCCTGTTTTCGATGATATTTTTTAAGTTAACTAGCCCCCACCCAAGTTCCTTTTTCCATCCTCTATCCAGATCAATGTATAGGATACTCTGAGTTCTTCTTTGCCTCCCCTCTACTGTCTGTACAACCTTTTCCCTCCTACCCCTGTTTTGTAATTTAGCGGGCGCGCCTGCATCCCGGTGATGCATGGATCCCCACGCTCCTTTTTTTCCACCCCCCCCCTCTTTTGACCAGTCACGCAGTTGGATAGGCCTACATCATTATATCGCTTGGAGACCTCCTTGGCGCCCCATCTTACTTCCCGATTGCCGCCTTTGTTTAGTTTCAATAGACATGCTCGCCGAACGGGGTGGTAATTTTTGGCCTCTCTTAGGAAACACTCCCCCTTTTATTTTTTCCGGGCTTCGTCCCCATGTACGAATAGTAGGGATGGAGCTAGAAGACCTTCATATTCAGGTACGCGCTGCTTCCGTAACTCCTTCTTACAATTCGTTCACTTTCCCCTAGTCCGTCTTGGCAAGAGGAACTTTCCCCGTTTCCACTCCTAAGAGAGATCTAGACCGAGCGTCAATGAGCTTTTGATCCTAGATATCCGACTTCTTTCTTCTCCGTTTATTCCCCCTTCAGTCGAGCATCGGAGTACAGAATTCTGTTTCCCTTGCCCTAATGAGGATGAGCAGCGCGGAGTAAGAAATCCAGTTTTTTCTACCCCCTTTTCGTCTCCTTTTTCTTCCATAAACCCCTTACAACCCCTATCAATTGCCGCCATCTCTTCCCCCCTTAGAAGGGAGTTAGATTATCTTCATCGACCTAAGTTTTTTTTCTCTATGATCTTCAATCAATTCTCCCTCAACCGTGAAGAAAATGGAAGCATTCTTTTTTTTGCCTTGGATCTGTTGACTGGGTTTTGTGTCCTCCCTCCATTTGCCTTTTTCTTCTTCTTACTTCTCCAAAGCCGCCCAGTTTAAGTCTTCAGTAGCGTACTGAAAGATAGAGCGAATGCTGAGCTGGAATGCTTTCCTTCCCCGCTTAGAAGGACCCACTCTTGGACTTCTATGAAGCACTCATGATTTTCCGAGCGTTTCGGAAAGCTCTACTCCGCGAGCTTTTCCCCCCTTCTTCCCCTGGCCCGCCCCTGTGTCCAAAGGCTCAGACGAATGACTATTAATTAATCAGACCTGCACCGATCTTTGCAGCCCCCTCTCCCCGACTTCTCCCTTACCCTTCGGCGCGACATCCCACCGATCGCGACATGCCGACTACTCACAATCGTCGGTGCTTTTCCTACGTCTGCCCCCTGTCCCACGTGCGGTGAAAGCCCCATCGAGCAGTTCTTGCGCGACAACCTTCTTCACTTTACACAATTTTGGCCGGCCTCTTTTTTCCTCCCCTCCTGGCTTTTTTTCTCCCCTTCCCCGGTCTTGCCTACAATGCGATGGACCAGGTTGACTTAGAAACCGGAGCAAGCGAACCTCCTTATCCTTTTACTACTATCTATTCTTATCCCTCCACACTTCTCGGCTCTCTCCGCCTCCTTCCGTTCTCTTCCCCCTTTTCACCCCATCTATCCCTCCCCCCCATCCCCCTCCCCCCACTCCCTCCCTCCCCCCCCCCCTTTTCCATCCTTCTTTCCCCCCCTGCCTCCCTCGCCTCCTTCATCCCGTCCTTGAACCCTTACACTTCCTCCCCCCCCCCCATTTCCTTCTCCCCCCTCCCCCTCCTCCCTTTACCGCTTTCCCCCTCACCTTCCTCCTCTTCCTCTTTCCTCGCCCTCTCCTCCTCCCCGTTGTCCCTCCCTTCCTCCCTTAGCCTTCTATCTCCCCCTCACCTCCACCCCCATTCCCCCCTTCTCCTCCACCCTTTCCGTCCTTCTTTTTGTTGTCCCCCTCCCCCTGCCGAGTCCCCAGGATCGCGCCGCACAAGTACCGTCGCGAAATTGCCCCTCTTTTTTTCGGCTCCCATCCTCTGCGTTAGTATCGTCCCAAGCTCCCGACGATATACTTTTTCATTTTGAAACTATCCCTGCGTCGCACTTCGAAAGAGCGGTTCACCGAACGGGCCTTACCACCCCTAATCATTCCTCTTCCTGCATTTGGGCACCCCCCTGCACATATGTAAGGTACGGCATTACAAAGCACCAAACGCCCCCTTGCTGTTTAGTTTGGCGTTTACTCATTTCACTTAATCTGAAACAAGTGCAGTAAGGAAGAAACTTTTCCCCCTCGTTATTTCTACCCTGAGTAACCCAAAAGCAAGGTGATTTATGTTACCCCGGCTAATCTCAGTGTTTATCCTTCCACTTTATCGGTCTTGACTATCTGGTCGAGAAGGAATGCTTTCCGAAGTTTTCGTGGTTATGCTTTTTAACGTTTCCCACCCCCCAGATTTTTTCTGGCGTTTACCCCCCTTTAGGTACTCGACTTGAGACTGTAGAGTATTTTGATCGAAATATTCATAACCTCCTCCTCCCCCCCTCTTGCGTTCCCCCTTACCAATTTTGGAATTTTTAGAGTTTTTTCGCATCCATCTTTTCCCCGACACTTAATAGGACTAGACCGCTTTTTTTTTTCCTCTCCCTGTCGCGTTGTTTTGCCTCAGGTCAGACCAATCGGCCGAAGTTCGGTTTCCCAGGGAACCCTTCAGTCAGTTCTTTGTATTGTCTCTACAATGATTCTCAGCGCAGCGTCAAACCCACTCACTTCGACCCCCCCCACCTCCCCCCTGATTTAATTCCAAAAGACCAAGGGCTTTTCCATCTCGGTACTCGGGGCCGACCGTATGGGAATCTTTCTCCCCTCATTGTGTTTCCTTACCTCCCCCGGAAACAACCGGCTTCTTTGTGCTGTGCCCAATCTATTCCCCCACATTTTAAAGCCGTGCAGGGACCCCTTTCGAAACACCCCCCAAGATTCCTCTCCCCTTATGTAAAGAAGGGTGTGGCCCTTTATATTTGAAAATGCCTTCTTGCTTCCCTCCCCCCCCCACATCCTTCATCAAGACGGAATTTCGTGTTTAGTCGAAGGAACACTGGACAGCTAGAATCGATGCTTTTTTTTTCCGCCCCTTTAGAAAGAGGGGAGAGGCCAAAGAAGTCTCGGGGCAACTACTTCCCTTTCCGTCCGAGGGTTGCCGATCCTAAGAGGATGGTCCTGAACGTTTTCGAGATGCTTCGTCGCCCCCAAAATGAAAGACTTGCATTTTTGAAGCCTCAGTGGCCGGTCTCCTCGATCATTACTGACCGCCCACGCAATTGCAAGGGAATGGGCTCTCAGCCCCTTCTGTGGCGCTGCTGGAAGACCCATGGACGGTAAGGTTCCGGGTGAATCGGAAGCTCTATGACACGCGTCGTCTTGTTTTTCCCGTTATTAGAGTGGAGGGATTTTTACAAACTCCAAAGCCCACCCACCCACTCTGGGGAAGAGCCTGCACTACGCGAGGAGAATAGGTTCTCCGATCCTAGAAGATTCCCTGTCATCATTTTTAATCGACCACGGAGAGCAACTCTACTCGTCTATACCATACACGTACACTGGATTTTTAGAGGCACTACTGGACACCCTCTTTCTGCCCCTCGTGTCAAGAACTCTACACGACCGTTTTCGTCGGCAGAACCCGAATTTCTTATTTGCCTTTTTTTTTCTTCAACCCTTGCGCCGAGGTCTAGATCTCACATCCCCAAGATTCTCAAAACCTTGGGGGACGCATTAACATTTTCGACTGCACATACGACACCTTCAATTCACCGCCCAACTATTCTCCCCCAGAAGAGCGTTTCATTTGTTTACTCACCTTCCCCCTCAACCCACCAGCATCCGTTCAGATATTTTTCTGTAGGATTTAACTGTTCACGGCTTTCTTTTTGATTCGCATCTATCTCCCCAAATCTATTTCTTTACCTTTGACTTTTTTGCAAACAAATGGGCACCCCTTTCCAATTCTCCCCCCTTGGTA
>Ga0179593_1509365_pt1 | contig 15170 bp, 12 predicted proteins | sample CZODoug2_1_08_16_FD_185931 | JGI IMG/M metagenome (GOLD analysis project Ga0179593, IMG submission 185931) | Vadose zone soil fungal communities from Angelo Coast Range Reserve, California, USA - CZODoug2_1_08_16fungal (PacBio error correction) | ecosystem: Environmental > Terrestrial > Soil >... | reverse complement strand
TTGATTGAGGGTTTCCCAAATCTCTCCTTTTTTCAGATGTTGCCTTCGGATACACTCCGGAACAGAAAATTTTGAAATCTTTTTTCCCCTTTTGACTTTGCTGAAGTTTTTATGTTTCGCTCTCCTCCCCTTTCTCGCTTTCCTTACTTTGCGGATTACAGTACGTCCCCTGCCAATTGTGTCCACTATCCCTTTCCGGCTCGTTTTTTTTTTCCGCTACCCCCCAACCTCCAGAGTGTCAGGGTCCGCCGTTTCTTCCACCCCTCAGTCTCCCTGGCGATCAGTAATGCCGTGACACCCCCCGGCCCCCCTTCCCCGTTCGCTCCCTAGTCAGAGTATTCAGATCGAGCAGATCTTTCGCTCTCTCCCTTTTCCTTTCTTCCCCGGGGACGGACCTTTTTCGCGATCTTCCCTAACGTGCCCTCCCCGGGTCAAGTGCGTACGACCAAGCAAGCTGTTTGAACTTTTCACTTTCCTAGTGCCTTTCAGGAGTTTTCGCGTCTCCTGAACTAATGCCTTACACCCAGATGCAGTCCTCCCTTGGTCTTATATTTCCCTTCAGATGCCCCCCTTTTCAGTGGCAGGAGTCACGGTTGTTTCACAGATCCGCGATGTCGTCCTATATTTTACGATCCTTCCCCTCTTGAAACTCCTTTTTTTTTTGTAGCTTTCTTTTTTCCCATAGAGAAGCTTTTTGATATGGTATTTTTTCCCAAAGACTTCCCTCCCTTCGTAACGCTTCGAAGGATAGATTTCAAAGATAAATCCTTCTTCCGAGAACTTTTTTAACGATTTCAGACCTACCACAGCTTGAACTTCACCCATTTTCGGAGTCTCCTTAGTTTGAACTCCCCTTTTCCACATTTTTTTCTTTTGTGTCAGTCCCCTTTCTGCACTGCATCGAGACAGGGAAGTCGCTCGGTAAGCATCGAGCCCGCGACCTTTGGCTTTTCCTCTGCCTTTTTGTCCGGTTTGCTCCTGAAAAAGGTTCTTACGGGTTTTGTAGGTTTTGTTACTGGATCCGGCGGGCGGACCTCCCACATAAATCTTTCATTTCCAAATTCCAAATCTGTTTTTTCCTAGATTTCCCCGGGCCTATGTGAGATTTGGCACTGCACTTCCTTCGTAGGTCTTCCCCTTCTTTTCCAACCCCAGCTCGGGCGCGCCGTATTTTGAAGCCCCCCCGATCTTGGCGGGTTACAAGGGTTTTAGACACAGCATTAAAGATGCATTTCTTTGTTCCTTCCCCCCCCCACCTGCGTTCCTAGAACTTTTCGCTCTTTGTTGGACGTCTTAGGATACGAGGACTTTTCCTTTCTATTCTCTCCCACCAAAAGCTTTAACAGCGACCCTGCAATCCTCAGCGGTAGACATTATGGTTCTCCCCTACTGAGGTTAGATAAGACCCCCTTCTTGGGGGCTTCAGTACCCCCAGGAAGGACTTTTGGGACTGGAGAAATGTTTTTCAGGCCGGGCGATGCCGAGGACGGGCCGGACCCTTATCCCCCAAACGAGGCCTTCGCCGGATTAGCTCCGGCTGTCCCCCCCATTTTTTTGCGTCTCTCCCCCCGCCCGGACATTTTTGTTCCTTTCCCCCTCCTCCGGTAAACACTTACCATTCCATGTCTGGTGCCATTTCCGTGTTCTATTTGCGTCCATCCCGAATCTTTTACTTTTCAGCGCCGCCCCAAAGCGGTACAGGTTTTTCTCAGATCCTCCCTCCATATGAGCACCTTTCCCCTTCCCACCACGATTCCAATCCTTCTGGCCTTAACGGCCCCGTCCCCTTCCCGATCCTTTAGTCGCACAAGCCTTCCGTCATTTTCGAAGGGGCCGGATGTGCTTCCCTTCTCAATTCCCCTAATTTCCCCCTCCCGCAAATTCTTTGCTATCATTGCGACGATTGCACTCCCACATCCCCCCCCCCATTACGGCTTCTGGTCCCCCAACAGAATCTTTTTCCGACTATCGAGTTTTCAGGACTTTTGAGTCCCCATTACTCACTCCTTTTCCTTCGTGAGGTTGGTTTGGGCTTTTCTTTTTAACCCCTTTTTTTTCTGAGTTTCCTTCAGGGCTCGCTCTCCCTTGAATTTTTTGGTCGTTTCGCGCCCGGGAGATTTTTACCACCCCCCCTCGAAAAACCTGCTCTCTTTCTCGACACTCCTTCTAGACGTTTTTCCGGAGCTTCCTTTCTCCACCCCTCCCTTTTTGTGCGTTGAAAACCTATTCAGACTCATGCGTTTTCCATGGGGGTAAACTGAGCTGACTTTTAGCTTCGCTTAGAACTTCTCTGCCGACTATGAAAGTAAACATTCGAGACCCTTACTTCTGGACTTTTTTGCTCTTCTTAAAGCCGACACCCCGAACCTGATTAGACCCTAGATAATTAGTCCTCGGTTTTGCCCTTGGTAGACCCGAGATTTTTGTTCGTTTCTTTCCCCCGTCCCCCCTAAGCCACTTGATGAAGACCTTTTTTGCAGTCCTTCCCCATTACACTCCCGACCTTACTCAGTATTGCGGAGAATGTTTTCCTCGATCTACAGAGTTTTTTTTTGATCTTTCCAGCATTCTGGTGAGCGTTTAATTATCTTGAAAGAGCCATTTTTTTTTTTGTTCACGTCGTCTAGCCTTTTTCTGCCCTTCAGATTTCCTTTCCCCGCGCGGTTTTTTCGTCCACGGCGTTGTCCTTTCCCGCCTTTGAGTTTGCGCCCCGGCGCTGTCTAGCTGAGGTTTTTTGTGTCAATATCGTCTTGCACCCGAATGGTGTTTTTAGTCGCCTCAGACCCCGACGTTAGGTGTAGAGGATTGCACTTTCCAGATCCGGACTTTTACCCGAGGCCTCTCAATGCTCCCCCAAATTCTTCCCCGACGTCCCTTTCGATCTTTTTCGGTTCACCATGCCCCCCCATTAATGGAGTATCTTTTTTTTTCAACGTGCGTCCAGAAGATGTCTTTCCTTTCCTTTGTTGTTTTCGATCCCCCTGTTCTTCTTTGACGTGAAGAAAACCCCCTCCATGCTTTCTGTGAACCCCCGCCCTCCAGGATTTTGGGCCCCCTCCATTGATTAACCCAACCTTTTCTTGTGAATTTCCTCCAGTAGTGTTGAGTTTCCCCTCACCGAACCTTGGAACCTTGTGGGTTTTGGTCCGCCGCTGGGCCTTCTGCCCGAACTTTGCAATCTGGCCCAACTTTGGCCTGCCTAGCGGTAACCTCCTCCAGCCCCCCCCTCCAAAGCACGTTGAGCTGGGTTTAGGAGCCGGGTGAGCTCCCAGTATCGACAGATTTGTGAACCTTTTGGTTTTCCGGCTGTACTGTACCCCCCCCGGATCTGTCCTGATGGTTAAGATTCGACACTCCTTTCCTTAGATTCTTGGACCCAGAGTAAGCTTTCCCATTCTCCCGCCTAAAGTACTCGTTCTCCACGTTATTTTTGATTTATCCAGAACCTTTACGGTTGGGGCGGGCCGGGTGGCGACCCTCCCGCCTTGCTCCCAAACCCAAGACTCCGCAAGTCGGGGGTAGGTTTTTCTGAGCCCCCCCCTTTGCTTCCTTGGTCGGACCTGATTCAAGTTTAAATCCCCAGTTTTGCCTTCACCAAGTTCCCCATTTCCCTTTCTTCGCGTGAAAGACTTAGCATTTTTCACCAAACGAGCCGGTTTTGTTTTCCCCGCTCATTGTAGCGCCATAGCACAAGCATGGCAGGTTTTTTCCCCTGAAAGGTGTTCAGAGCCCATTGTTTGACGGGGCGATGCGGGGAAGAGTCGCTCGAGGTTTTTTCCCCCTGTTTTCTTCGACGCTGAGCTATTTAGGTTTTCGACAGGTTAGAATATTTTTTCTTCCCTCCCCGGTTTTTTCCCGAAGGTCATCCCCCCACAAGACACCTCCATAAGCTCTGCCCTCGTGACGACTCTCCAAGTGGTAACGTTTCAGACCTCCTCCACCTTCGAATACTCCTGTCGATAGTGCTTCAACGTTTCTAGCAGTACTTCCTGGTTTTAGGATAATACCTTCGACTTTCCTTAGCTTACAGAAGTCCAAAGTGGTTGTTTTGTTTCCCCTAAGGTCATTGAATCTCTACCCACAAAGAAAATCCCTCGGTGGGACCGGATTGGTTTTTTCACTTGTTCAATTTCCATAAGTTTGCACATTCGCTCTCTTCCCCCCGGCCCTTCTAATGTAGGGAACTCACGGAATTGTATTTTCCCTTTTCGCGGTTTTAGATTCGTTTTGGGAGACCGATCTCTTGAGCGCCGATTTTTTGGGTCTTCCCTGTGAGCCTCATCTTGCGATCTTTTTTTTTGAGATACTACAACACAGGTTTCCCTTTTGGTTCTCGGCTGTACATTGAGTAGCCCTTCCCTTGCACTTTCGATGATCCTTCTCGGCCCTTTTAAGACACCTCGGACTGAATATTTGCTGGTTTTCCTCCTCTCCCCAGGTTTCCCTTGTGTTTCCGAGAACCTCTGAGAAATTTTCGTCTATTTGTATCCTCGCACTTTAGTCAAGGTGTCTTTCTACAGCGATGACTTTTGGGCAACGTCTTGTATCTGGCTTTCGAAGGCCCGCATGGGCTTGCATATTCATTTTTTCCCTTAAGGATCTCCTTTGCCTTCGAACCCACCCCCCGGTTTTTTCCCCGACGCTTCCCCAAGTGTATCCCAACTCTTTGATGCTTCTTTTCATAAGGGTCCAGCCAGCTTCGATTGTACCCAATGGTTTGGAGGAAGGTTTTTTTTTGGTCTTTCCTCGGATTTCCCCCACTTTAATGCAACTGCTCTCTTTTTTTGCTGCCAACCGGATGGCACGTCCCGGCCTGTTGGGATGGGGGATTTTTCTAGTAATTCTTCTTTTTGCTCTTACCCTTCATCCCGCTCGGCCAGACCCAAGCCTTCCTTAAAAGAGCTTTTCGCCAGTTTTTTGTATTAGGACCCCCTCCCTTCCGGAGTGCCCAGCCTCCCCCCATTCCCTTTGCCCCCCCTTTCCGGAGCGCGTCGTTTTCACGTTACCCCCCCATCCCCTCCCTTTCTGTTCTTTTTCGCCACCCCTGAAGTCTTGTCCGAGATCAATTTCCCAGTCCCGGACTCCCACCGCCCCCGACCCGGTTCCGGCGCCCCTTTTCTCCAAGCCTTGAGCCCTCCTCTGCTCTCGACTGAGAGTCTTCCCGCTTTTGCTAGCACTGACCCTTTTCCAGCTCTCCCCGCCTGTCCCAAATCCCTGCTTATTCCCTTCTGGTCCCCCGACTTCCCTTTCATTCTTTTGAATTTAGACCGAGCCGTGCGGCCTTTCCTATACGTTATGACTTTTTGACCCTTTAAGCCCCGCCGGATTTGTCGCTGGACTTGGGCGCAAGCTTTTTGTGCTAGACTCCCCTTCAAGTTGCAGACTTTCTATTTCCCCTTTGGTTTTTTTTTCACCAATCTCTCCTCCTAGCATCTCTTGTGATTCTGGGCGTTAAAACCCCCCTCAATTGCGAAAGCCGGTCTCTAGAGTTTCCATTGTCAACTGTATGCGGTTTGAAGACGTTATTTTTTCCTCATGCATCCCCCGATCGACACCCTCCTAATCCCCCCGCTGATTCCTTCGTTTCTTTTGTCGGTTTAAAGTTTCTAAGGTTGCGAGGCCCCAGTCCCCGACGATTGTAGAATCTGTGTGGCAGTTTTTTTTTTCTCTCGATTTTCTTTAAGCCTCCCCCTCCGATGGAGCCCTCTCGCTGGGGTCCTTTCTGTCGCAGAGTGTCGGCTTTTGAGGAATTGTACTTCGGACGCGGTTTTTTTTCAACTATTCGGGGTTATGTCCCTTTCCCTTCACCACCTCCCAATCGCGCGTTTTTTTTTTAATTCCGGCAAGGGAGCGTGGACCCCCTTTTTTTCCATTCCTCTTACAACCCTCTTTTTCGACCCCTCCCCCCCTTGTTTAGGACTTCCCCGGTACCTTTTTTCTTTGGTTTCGTCGCAACTCAGAGCTCGTTTTTCCGACTTCCAAACCTTCTTTTTCGTCGTTTGTGCAAGCCAGCCTTTTCGTTGCTCCTTTGAAAGTTTTGATCTTCCCCTACCGCTTACTTCCGTTTTTTTTCATGCATGGAAATTTTTTCTGGCCTTTTCACAGTTTTTGACTCATTTTCTCTCTTTCTCCCCCCCCCCCCCCCCCCCCCCAGGGGTTTTGGTTTCGATCCGCCCCCCTTTTAGGACGGGTTGCAATGCCCGGTCAGGCTTCGAAGTTCTAAATTTTCCGCCTGTCCCCGGCCTTTTTTTCTTTCCCCTAGTTTCATCGGATGGTTTTTTTCGTCTCCGATCCACTTTCGGATTTCAACTACCTTTCCCGTTTTCGTTCCAACGCTCTCACCCCGCCCTTTTTTCCCTGTCGCCTTTTTTGGTACTTCCCCCCCCGCTTCTGTCCTTCTTTCTACCTCGCTGTCCCCAAAGTTTTAACAGTCTTTCGTTTTTGCACTTATCTTTCCTTGCATCCTCCACAACCTCGGCCCCCCCCCGCCCTTTGCAATATCTTCCCCGCTCCCATTTTCCGATCCTGCGCTTCCTTCCTTTTTTTCCACCCTTTGTGGGGCCCCCCCCAATTCGGCCCATTTAAGTGTTATGTTCTTTCGCCGAGTGTAGGGAGCCGATCATCCAAATTCCTGTGCTCTTTTGGGTCCTTTTATTTACGACCCGCTCAAAGACTCCCAACTCCCCCGGGGCCCCAAGACTTCTTCTTCGTTGTTCCTTCCTGCGTCAGAAGGTGCCCGAGACGTTGCGATCTCTAGTCTTCGACGGTTTTTTTTTTCCTGTGACTTTTCTTCCCTTCAACGAAACTTTTCCGGACATCGGTTCTTGTGAACCTTTTTGATTCCTTCCCCCCGCGCCACCCCCCCCCCCCCCCCCCCCCCCCTATCTCGCACCCCCATTACTCACCTTTTCAGACCCTCATGCCTCCGAGAGTCGTTATAATCGACCGCATTTTTTCCCTGTCCCTCGCTCTCACCCACTTACCTTCCCGACTGCAGTACAGATTTTTTGATTTTCCACCGTTTTTGTTTTTCTTTTTCCAGGCTTCCACCAGCGAAGCTCAATCCCAAACATTCCCCAATCTCTTTATGGTAGTTTTTTTCTATTTGGCGCGCGACTGAATTGAGGCCGTTTACGCAGCTCCCCTCGACATCCGGGCATGGACGGGCGAACGGCCTTCCCGTATTTAACACTCGTTCTAGTTGCAGATTCCCCGCGCGCACCCGCAATCACGTTTCTATCGTCCCCCCGGCGTCTGACCTTCTTCTGAAACTTCACCCTTTTGCGACTTTTTTTTTCCCCTGTCGGCGGGCCCTCAACAGAACCGTGGTAAAGTTTCTTTCACCCTCCCCTTCGAGGATTCTTTCTACGTTTATTTAGCTTTGCTAAGGCCTGCCAGATTATGAATCTTTCTCTTCTTCCCCCTGACGTCTCTGACCTCCTTTTCCTGGCCTTGCGCTTGATTCAACTCGAGTTTTTTTTCCTAATTTAGCGGCCTTTTTGGGTACCATGTCTTCTGACCCCACGCCATTTCATCGCAGTTACCATGTCGTTTTTTTTTTTCGGAGGACTTCCCCCACCCACCACCAATAGCAAAACCTCAAACTAACGTCAATTTCCCTTCAAATTCTTTTTGCCTCCCCCCGTCTTCCCCCCCCGCTCGGAGTCAGGTAAACGGAAGTCCCTACGGAGTTCAAAGACTCATTTTTCATATCTATCTCCCCGACTCCTGTGTGTCTGAGAGATCGACTTCTTTATCAACGACACAATATGTTTAGAGTTTAAAAGTCTTCCGGACCATTGATTGGTACGGATTGCGCTTTCCCTCCGGACAATCACAACCTCTTGAGTCCAGGTCTTTTTTTTCCTTAGGATCCGGTGGTGCTGGTTCTTCTGGTTTTCCAGCCCCACTCAAGCTTTGCTGTTCCTCTTGTCCCCGAGTTTCCCCCCACGAACCCCCCTCTTTTCTGTGCCCTTGCCCCCCCCCCCAGATTGGATACCTCTTTTCCCTGAACGCGGCCCAGACCAATTAGCTAAGATCCTGATCTCGGGTTTCCCAGATCTCTTTCGCTCAGTACCCCTGCCTCTCTCTCCAAACCCCCCCGCCCCGGCTCGGGAGAGGGGTCTCCCCCAACCTTAGTCTCCTTTTTGTGAACCGCGAAGATCCTGAGTAGAGCCTCGACGTTCCTTTAAGGTTTTTGGTTCCGTGTCCCCTCCTTAATCCGCATAGTCTCCCATCAAGGTTGATGCCTAATTTTTGATTTATTTTTTTTTTGACACCTCTCGGGATTCCTGCCAATACGCCCCAAGTAGCTTCCCTACTTAGACTGATGCGCTCTGTCGGAGTTTCGTTTCGAGCACCCCCAGTCCACCGCGCCGTCCTCCTGTTTTACGTCCGAGACCCGCGCCGGGCTTGTCCGCCTTCTCCACGCCTTTTTCTTTACTCGGGGCACTTTTTTCCTTTTTAGATGGAACGAGCAGGGTTGCGAAGTTCCCTCGATATTTTTTTTACTTCTTCTTTTAGAGTTTTTCCATAATCGAGGCTTTTTTTTTTTCGACCTTTAGAAAAAGACCCCCCCCTATTCTAGCTCGTTTCTCCCCCGGTCACTAGGATCCAGTCACCGTGGGTTCTGAGTCAAACTGCCTTCGCCTTAGATTTTCGGGCTCGTACTTTCTGACAGGCTTTATACGCTTTTGTCTCTCTGGACACCCCAGGACTCTGAGGAGGGGGAGTTTTCCGCACTTGGAAAGTTGTTTTTGGGTTTTCGGGGACTTGGATTTCTTTTGGGTCCTCGGAAGCCCCTAGATGCAAGGGCTTACGAGGAGTTGTTGGGTGTAGTGTTTGCCCCTTTTCTTGGACCCACTTCGTAGGACAGAACAGGACTTTCCCCCACTAGAAGTTGGCCCGAGAGGCGCACTCGCAGACCCGGATGTCTGCGTGATACTCTCCTTCCAGACCGCTCACTTTCAAGAGTTCCTTTCTCCTGCGAAAAGATGTGGGCTTTGGCTTAGAACTCCTTGTTCTAGAACTTCCTTTTTTTTTCGGGAGATCTCGCCGAACAGGCGCCAGAGGTCGGGGTGCTCTCCTGTCCTTTTAAGTCCTTCCTCTGCTTTCTCATCGACTCAGGTTCTGATGCACGAGGATGGCTGAACTCAAAAATGCCATTCCTAATGGAGCCACAAAAAAAGGGCGTTTTTTTAGTACTGGACGAAGACAAGATCCATGTACCTTGCTCTTTAGAGACTCCTTAATGGAGAATTCAGGCCCTTGGATTCAAGTCTCAATTCTGTTTTTTTCCGATAGATTTCCCTAACTTCGAGATCTTAATGACTTTTTTCCCCCGACCCCAAGGTGCCCAATGCCCCCCCCCCCTCCTGGAAGTTGGCGACACAACACCATTTTTGCAGTCTTTTAGTGAGAACCCCCCCCCCTTTCCGCGAGTTGCACGCGGACTCGGGACCAGACTCTGCCCGACTTCTCCGAATCGGGCGGGGGTGCCCTGATTTTTTCAGATCTCGCCCAGCCTTTTAGCTCCTTTCGGATGACCCTGGTTTCTTGCCCCCCCTCCCATCTCATTTTGCGAAGGTTTTTGCGGGTTCCTTCGACCCCTATTTTGCATGGTGCTCCCCCTCCCCAATTGCCAGAATTAACCCCAAGTACCCCGTTAACCTTAGAGTCCAGTGATGGTTTTATTCTCTACGATAATTGCGTCTTTCTTACATTCAGAACCTTCCACACTCGGGAACACCTAACCCAGTCGTACCCGACGCATTTTGTGCTGTATGGAAGCAACAACATGCCCATGGCTTCTTCTCACAGAGAGTCCAGCCCCCCCAGTACCCCCCTCCCCGTTCCCCCCCTGGTTCCCCCCCCCTGACCCAACGGGAAACCAGCGGAGTTGTCCCTGAGCTTCTAGCTTTTCTCGAGCACATTCCCGAATTCTCTTCCCCGGTCCGCCCTGGCGGTGCGGCCAGGAATCTCCCCCCGGTTATGCACAATTCTGAACCACCACGCTGCGGCTTTAGATTAAGCATATTTTCCTTCTTCAGATATTTTAGGCAACTGTTATGATTTTCCCTATTGACAAGCCTCTTTTCCCCCCAGCGACTTTCGAACCCGGCGCTTTTTGGCCCCCCGATTTTTTCATCCTTCAGGTCGCCTTTTTTTTCTTCTCATCTTTTTGTTGGTTTTCTTTCTCTTCGCCAGGATCGTAAGTTTTTTTGAGATCCTTTGACGCCCCTTTTTAGTCCCCCCCGTAGAGGCTTTTAGGCATTAACCCTTTATTCACGATTTTCCGTTTTCTGACTGCTTTTTCTTCCCAAATCCTTCCCTGGTTCTGAGCCGGCTCGCGGTTCCCGCCGTTTTTCGAAGTTAGCTTTTGCCCTCCTCCTCCAGACCTGGGCCTGGCTTTCCGGATATTCGACTTTTCCGCGGCCCCAGGATGGCCTCTTTGCTAGAGGCGGACTCCACCCTTCCCGTTTCTGTAGTTTTTTTTTTAAATTACTGATCTCCCCGCGGAAACCCTTAAGGAAGTTGTGGCCCCCCCCCCGGACAAAACCCAGCCCCAATCTCACGGTTTTTTCGACATCCGATGTTTTTTTTCGGCAGTCCCTTTTTTTTCGGGGACCCGCTTTCGGGTTTTTTCCATCCTGTTAATCCCCTCGTTTTGAAGTCCCCCCCAATTTCGACGTTCCTGAAAACGCTTTTGATTTTTTCTGGCCCCGCGATTATTTACTGAGATTCAATAACTTCTATTTCCAACCTTCGCTTCGTTTTGTGGCTCCCCCCTACTTTCCGAGCCTTTTTCCGACGGGAGTATTCTTCTCAAAACCTCCTCCTCACCCCCCCGAGAATGTCTACTCATGACACTAGAATTTCTTATTGCAAGCTGATTCTTTTAGTCAGGATAGAGCCCCTCTTAACCCCCCGGTGGTTGGCGTCAAGAACCTGGTGGGACTGTTTCTTGGCGCTGGAATGCCCCCCCCACCTAATCGGCTCACCTTAGACTCCCCTTTGGATCGAGTTAAATGAATTAATAGTCTTTGTCCTTCTCGGAGGTGCTTCTCCCCCGAAGGGCCTTTTTCCCGCGAGGCTCCCTGAGATTTTGTCATTGAATTCGTTTAGGAATTTTTTTTTTTTTTAAGTCAATACCTCCTTGATTTTGCCTTTTAGGGCTTGTGTGCGAAGTCTTTCAATTGGACAAACTTTATACTCCCAGATTCCAAGCCGCTTTTTCCCCAGATTTTCGACTCCGCAGTTCAATCGTTTCAGGCTTTTTTAGCCCCTGAGAAAATGTCGATCTATTCGGCAAATTTTTTTGAAACATTCCCCCCCGAACTATGCGAAGGGAAGTAGTGTGCCTCACAGCCTCCCTACTTCGGGCCTCTTGTGATGACTTTTTCCCGACCTGTTTTTTCCTCCCAGACAAGGTCTTCACGTCCGACGATCTTGCTTTTACTGCCTCTCTGATTTTTTTCAGGACTTTTTCGCGGTCTCCTGGAGTGGATTCTCCTGAGATTTCCCTTTCTCATTTTTCCCGTCCTTGCCCCCTGAGCTCCCCCGGGAGCTTTTAAGTTATTTTGCTTCCCTTCTGAGGGTTTCCTAGTCGACCCCCTGGTCCTTCTCCGTTTTCCACACCCTATGTCTCTTAGCCGTGTCGTCATTCTACGATTACTTGCCCTCCCAGTCTTCTCCCGTTTCGTACAGCCTTTTTGCACCATTGATCCTTTAACCTTCTGCAACCAACGATGCAAGTCCGCTTTTTTTCGCATTCTCGCCTCCTTGGTTTTAGCCCGACTACCGAGTTAACCCACCCCCGTCCTCCAGGTTTTTGGCCTTTTGGCTTTTTTTTCCGATCGCTCCCAACTGAGACCCCAACCTTTTTTTACTTCTGCACCGTGCGATGGTAACCCTTAGAGCTCGGAACTTCGTACTCATGAGTTGTAAACTTTGTCTATCAACCCTGATTTCGGACCTTCAATCTTCCTGTCGAGAGAGACCCCGACTAGGCCCACGAGAACGCACGCTTTCCTCAACATCGCGGTTTCCTCGATTCGAGGGCTTTCCCATAAGGCCCCCTTTTTCAAACAGCCCGCACAGGCCGTAGCTTTGTAAGGTCTTGAGAAATTTTTTTTAGCCGGTCCCCGATAGGGTAGCGAGAAAGGAAGGCCAATTTGCCATCTCGCTCGGCTGTGTTTCTATAAGCGAGAGTCTAATCTGCCCTCCAGCACTTTTCTTTTTAGACCATTTGGCCGGTCCTGTTCGATTTTCGAGGATTCCCCCTTTTGTTTACGGCCACCATCTTTTTAGCCCGACATTTTTTTCAACATTGGTCTGATCTGAAGCTACACCCTCGCCTCCCCTCCAAACTGGTTGAGGTGATCTGACCCGTAAACTTGAACGTCCCCCTATTTCCCCCCCCGTCCTGATTCCTCTATTTGACCGACAATCAAGTCCGCTCTGACGCGTTTTCCCCTGGACTCAAACTGTGATTTTTTTAAGGAGGCCGGATCTCGGGTCCCCCTGGATCCTTAAGCCCCCCGTCGGTTTTTAGATGATCCTTCCTTCTGGTTTCCGCCTTTTTCAACTCCCCGGTTTTTTAGCGATTTTGATGGACTATTCGGCCCTGGGAGACGGTGCACTATGTAGGGCAACCTGAGGAATCTAAGGGTCTTCCCCACGTTTTTATCCGCGGGTCTGGAGGTTTTGCCTCCCTCCCCAAACCTGACCTTTGATGAACTCCCTTTTTGAGAGATGTAGGGTCTGCCAGATGAAGCGCGCCAGACCCCCAGGTTCCCGTGGGGACCCCCCACAAAGATGCCCCTCGACTCTATCAAGCTTACACCGCTTCCAGAATCATCTAATGAGAAGCACTCCTTTGGACTCTCTCAACGCTGTAGCACCCCAGAAGATCCGTTCTCTTTTATACACTCTCCCCCGGTCCTCATAAGAGCTTCCTTCTCCAAGCGCTTCACGTACAAAGCCTCTATTTACGAGGGCCCCTAACCTCAGTAGAGGTTTCCAGATCCTGTACACAACCGGTAAGACTTTTCTAGAGCCTCACACTTTAGCCATCCCTTCCGTTGCTGGTCTTTCTCGTGTTATTATCCAGACCTCTAGGATGGGTTCTAGGGAGTTCCTTTTATTTATCTCAGTCCGAACTTTGGGGGACCCCAGCTTTTTCAATCTTACTGAATAGGCCACACCCCGACCCACCCCACCCCCATATTATAGCCTGACGACTAGGCCTTCCTTTTTCCCAACCCCCGCCCTTTGTTTCACTGAACTTCGATCAAGCGCCATGCAAATTTTTTTTCTGTCTTCCTTTAGCGCCCCCCGTACAAGTTGTAGCTTCCGACCCTTCGACTTTTGGATTTTCTCTCCGGCGGCCAAGCCCTAAGTTTTTTAGCCAGGATCAGGGCTCCCCCAAGACACCCCCCACGGTGCCCCCACCCCCCTTGAGAGCCCACCCCCCCACCCTCCCGGACCCCCCACCACCCACCCACACTGAGACACCCCCCCTTTTAGATTCGATTTCGGAGTCATTTACTTCGACTTTACCTTTTTTTCTACCCTTTCCCTTCCAATCTTTTGCTCCTTCCTGAAGATCCCTCCCCTTCCTCGTTAGTCCCCTCCCGACCGTCTTTGACCCCGATGCGACGGCACTTTTACGAATGAGGCTCAATGCGATAGGATCGTTCACATTCTGAGTAGGCCCTTTTTTCCTCTGCCAGGATTCTCCTCTCAACCGGATCGGACTCTGGATCCTTTTCTTCATGCAGTCTTCAGGGTGTGGCTTCTGTGTAGAACCTTCCTTTCTTCGGTGGTGGTGCCAGGCCTTTCTTGTTTTGAAGACAACTTTTGGCTTCGCCTTCCCCCTGGAGGAAGCCTTTCTTCCTCAATGGGGCGTGCCCCCCCTTTTTATTGTAGACCAAGGATTCCAAGGACGTGCTGGACGGCGACATGTCTTTTTGGTCGTACAGGTGTCCTTCCCTGCGAATTCGTTTTCTCGCGTTTTTGTAGGGTGTTATTGAATGTGTCGCCATTTGAGCGACTTTTCTTAGATTAGAACCCGGGGCCCGTTTTTTGGGTCATAGACCGCTCGTTTGCACCCCGAGTTGACGGCGTCTCGTGTTTTCCCACAAAATCTCAGATTTGGAGACCCTCGACAACCCCCCGCCGGTCTTCCCTACCCCTCCATCCATTTCTCTGGTTCCCTCTCTTTCCCCCGGAGAACTCATGACCGGGACGTCCTCGTAGTCCTTTAAGGTTCCACTTTTCCGCCCAGCGATGTTTTCCGCCCTACGTCGATACGCGGTCCCCCTACCAGGCATTTTTTTTTTAATGGCCCCTTCCCCCCTACATCGGAAGGAGTGAACCAACCAAACTTTTGTTTTCTCGGACTTCGGGATTATTCCCCCGTTACCATTATGTTGTAACCTCTTGCCAGCTCTCCATGAAGGTTTCTACGTTTTTTTTTTTTCCTTTTTTTTTCTCTCTCTAAAGTAACAGGATAATGAGAGCTTTTTCTTGCCCCCCCCCCCGCCGAAGACCAGGACCCCTTTTTGCGAGGTTTAACTCCAGAGGAATGTGTTTCATTGTGATGCTCCCCCTGCCCTAACATTTCCTGGAACTTTTTTTTGAACAGGTACGTACTCCTCCCTTTTCTTTTTTTTCTTTAGGACTCGCGTGCGAATCCCCCTGGGATTTACTTTTCCCATTTTCCTTGGAAAAGTCCTCTTCTTCGGGTAGAAATTCTTTTTCCCCCCGTTCCGTCTTTCTTGACCCTTTTCCAAACTCCCTTTCCTTTTGTCAGAAAACAGCTGTATCAACTGCCCAAGGAATGTCCGCCAATTCAATTCACCTCTCCAAAGAGTAGCATCTCGGATTCCCCTGAGGCGGCTCTAGCGCGCTCTCCTGTACGGCCAGGTTTCTGTTCTTTTTTTCCAAAGTGACAGGCAGAGTTTTACACATTTCGGTCGTTATTTTAACAGCCGATCTTTTTTCTCAGGACTTCTGACTTCGTGAGCGTATTTCTTATGTCCAGTAGTCGAGTTTTAAGTACACCTTCAGTTCCCCCGGGGCGACCTTCTTTTTGACTCTGACCTTCGCCGATGTATTCTTGGAGGTCTTTTTTTATGTTTTTTTCCCCCCCATTATCACTCCCTCCT
>Ga0179593_1288397_pt1 | contig 15170 bp, 16 predicted proteins | sample CZODoug2_1_08_16_FD_185931 | JGI IMG/M metagenome (GOLD analysis project Ga0179593, IMG submission 185931) | Vadose zone soil fungal communities from Angelo Coast Range Reserve, California, USA - CZODoug2_1_08_16fungal (PacBio error correction) | ecosystem: Environmental > Terrestrial > Soil >... | reverse complement strand
AATCCCTCCGCTGGACGCTCTTAAAGATTAATTCTTAAAACACCATCTAGCCCTAACATCTCTCGTCCCCCATTCAACCTCCACCCGCCCCTGTTGAGTTTCGCATCCAGTCCCTTCCCAAAACCCCCCCAGAGCTGACAATAACTGAAGCTTCTGCATACGCGCGGCCACATGTTCTTCTGCATTCCTCCCCCTCCCGACCCCAGCCATACCCCCCTCTCGACTACTATTTCTTCTTTGTCGGCCTTCGCCTTCTCTTTTAGAGACCGATGAATGTCAACTTGTGCCCCCTATTTAACCCTCTTCGCTCCTTTGTGCTCTCTGAGCCCCACCCAAAAATCAACAAAATCTTCTTTACTGCCTCTGTTCGCTTCCTGTAAACCAATATTCCTTCCCGGAAAAGAATGCACACAGTTCTTTTCTCCGATGACCCCTTTCCCGGTGAGCTTTCTTTTTTTATCCTTCACCTTTGCATCGCAGGAAACTCTTTTCCAAATCCCCCCCTCCCCCCCCCCCTGAGGAAATTTCTTAGATCTACTCGCTTCCCCCACAAGCTCAACTTCCACTACATAAATGTGCCTTCATCGTAATCCGAGTTGGTGTTATTTACGTCCTCCTGGCGTATTTCTTCTTTACAATGAGTTGAGCCTAAGAACCCACTATGCCGGTTTCTTGAGTCTCTTCCCCGACGCTTCCTTCTTCTGGTTTTTCCCACATGGTGCATTTCAACAGCCCAACAAGATGATTTTTCCCTCAGGGAGATTAGAGCCCTTTTACTTTTTTGGCATACCAGAAATTCTCTCACGCGTCACTCCACCGTCCAACCCTCTCAAAGAAAATCCTTTCCCGTCGAGTTCGCACAAATGGAAATTTCGGCCCGTTCAAACCGCTAAGGCTCTGTCCAGAAACCCCTTTTGGAGCGTCGTCCACCCCCCATCCTTTTTCCCTTCTGTTTTAAGACCCAATGAAGTAGCTGATCAACACATTAACAATTAGGACTTCCTGCTTTCCCCTAGAGTACCTCCCGAACAACCCACTTCTCCGTATTTCCAGTATGAAGAAGCTGAACTCCCTTAGTGATTATAATCTCCTCATTACCTTTATGCTGGTTGCCTTAAGATTATTTGACATCACGTCCGAATCTTTCGGAAATGAGATTGCCCCCTTCCAGTTTCGTTCCTGTCTTTTTCACTTTTCTTTGCCCTGAAGCCTCAGATATTGTCAACCGGACTATTCGCTCAGTCCCAACCAATCCTTTTTCCGGACCATGACAATTAGCGGAGCCCCCCCACCATATCAACCCTTCAGACCTTCGCCTTCTTATCTTGTATATTATTGTAATTTCAACACGTCGTACCACTTATGATCGGTGATTTCCCCCTCTCCCCGCCGTATGACCTTTTTCTGAGTCCTTCTTGTTTTTTAGCCCTTATCCTTTGAGTGCTTGGTATCGAACTTCGTCTTCGCTTTTTTTTAATGTTCTAATCTCCAGAAATGACTTGTCCCTGTTTTCCATCCTGAGTGCCCCTTCGACGAGTTCGTGATGTCTTCAGACTGCAGATTTGTGATACGAAGCCTTGCATCTGACGGTTCAGTTTAAGTCTTTTCCTTCTTGCCCTTTTTCCTCTTGGCAGCCAAAGACCTCCTTCCAGAGTGTAACTTCGGACGGTCCAGCCGCGTCCTCCCAGCAAAAAAAAGGTACCCCTATGTTTGTGCCTTGCCCTGTTTTCAGCGCCCCCTCTTTTTTTTCCTCCAAACCTTGCTCCCCCCCGTCAACACTCCGCCCCTAGTCTTTTAATTTCGGTCGTCGATAGATGTAAGAGGTGCTAGCCCTAAATACCCTAGTACCCCGTCTTATCTAAAGGTGTTCTGCCAATGACAGATTCTTAGTTTATTTTCTTTCAGTATTACTGGTCGATTCCTTTTATCATGACGTGAATGCCGTGATCGCGTTCCCTGATAGCCGGATACCTGGAGATTTCCGAATTTATGATCTTCATCTCCCCCGCCTTGGGCGAAGACCCGTCTCCTTAGACCTTTGAATACCAACTCCCTCTATTTTTGTCCGTTTTTCTTTCATTTTAACGGTATCCCCAATAGCTTCTCTTTCCCCAATTGGGCTCTCTTTCCCCCCTGAGCCCCTCGTCAATAATCCTATTCATGCCCCCGATCTTTCTTGCTTTGCAGTTCCTCTTCTTTTGCTTCAGCCTGCTTCTCCGTGAAGGGCTCTCCGGGATCAATTTCGGCGCTTTCCTGGAGTATTACCCCCCCCGATCTTCCCCAGTTTCCTTATGCGGTTTTTTTTTTTCGCGCCCCACCGGTCGCTATGGCGCGACGTCCTGTTCTGTCGAGATGGTCTCCTTCTCTTCCCCGAGGATGTTTTCCTCGCTTGGCCAGTGCTCCCCCTCTTGCGCCCTGCGTAATAACCCGCCGGGTGCTGCAACAGTGCTTTTTCAGCCCAAAATTTTCCTCCGGGCTTTTTTTTCCCCACCAGAAAGGCCCACATAATGCTTCGAGCCTTTCTATTTCCCAGATTTTTTTTTTTGTAAACCCTATGTTGAGCACAATTCTGCGTGTTAGGAAATAACACGTTTTTCCACTCACCCTCTTCTCATTCATTTTTTTCAAAGATCTATTCGTTTTTTTTACTTGGAATTTCCCTCTTTTTTGCCCCCCCAGGAGGCCATCTCCCCAAGATTGCCTTTTACACTTGATAATTTTTACCTGATGGATGTTCTTTCTTTGTAATGTTCAATGGAGGAGAGGGTACCCTCATTCCCCCCTTTTTCTCGTCCAGTTAACTTTTTCGGCCTTTTCCGGACATGTGGATAATTCCTTAGGTCTGTCAGTAACTCACTTGCCTCTGCACCCCCCCTCTTCCGCCCATTTGTTTCGCTTTTATTTCCCCTAGATTGCCTTTCGCATCAACTCTTCCGGTGAGATTGTGCGATGGACTCCTTTTTTTCCCCCACCCACCAAAGAGCCTCCCGGGTCGCCCCCCTCACCCCAGAACACCTGAAGCCTAGGTCTAACACTCTTGCTTCTTCTTTTGCCGTCGTCGGGGCTCTTCCTCCCTACTCAAGTCCGACCCCGCCACACGATTTTGTATCTGCTCCTGTTTTTCTTTCCTCTTGGCCCCCCCTTCGACCCCCCCCACAAGTTCCCCCCTTCCACCTCCCCCACGGACGCATCGAGTAAGAGTCCCCTCCCCAAAGGCGTCCATAGTCAGGCTTTTCTTATTCTTCCCCCCCTTTTGTTGTGTTGGGCAACTTTTTTTCTCGGCCTTTTTTCTTCCTGGCGCAACTCCCTTAGAAGATGACGGCGGTTGGGTGGCTTCTACTGTGTTTAGTAGTGGCGAACTTCTGCATTCGGACCCCCCCCTTTCCACTACGCCCGCTTCCTTGGCGTGGCTTTTTTTTACTGTTCTCAAAGGAAACTTTTGATTCGTCCCCCGATTCGACCCAATCGGCCCCCCTCGGGTCTACCATTGCATTCCGAATTTGCTGTTCGGTCCCTTCTTCGTTTTAGCTTTTTTTTTTCTTTCAACACAGCTAAGACGCCCAATCTCCTCTCCGTTGATGCCTCCGACCGATAGGGATTATAAATCCCGGACCCATGCTCTCTTTTGCAGCTCTTCGATGTAAAAGTCCGCCGACTCCCTACTACCTCCTTCTTTCCCCGTCCTTTTCTTTTCGTTACTTCCGCCGTTCGTTTTTTCTTTGTGCCAGCGAAGTTGTGACCCTGCCCACCTGCACTGCATTCCCCCATATGTAACCGAGCTTCGTATCAAGTTGAACCACTTTCTCTGTCCTTCCGCGCTTGTACGAAAACCTTCACATAGACTGACATTGACGTGCTCAAGCTTTTTTCCGTTTCTTCGTGAATCGCTTCCCGACACGTTTATTCCCTAACCGCAGATTGTGATACTCTCCCGCAACCAGATTTTACAAGAAGTCCCTTCCTTTTTGTCCACCACACCTCCCACTTATCTCGTGTTCTGATTTCGTGCTCTTCAGAAATCCCCAAATCAGCGGATGTTATTTTTTTTCTCCTGCCCTGCTCTCTACTTCCCCAAGGCGCCCACCCCGCGTGTAACATATCAGAAGGGCCTAACATCCTGCCTCATGCGCCCCCCCCCTTCATCCCCATGCCGCGGAACTTCGGGTTTGTTGATTCGAAAACCTGGTTTGCCCTCATTGGGTCCGAAGCTCGCTCCCCCCCCCAGACCCGGTCCTCTGCGAAGAAGATGGATCCGAGACTCCCCCCTCACGTGCAGAATGCCCAATAAATAATCTCCCCTGGCCAACTGTTCTTTTTTTTGACGCCCTCGATGCGTCCCTCTGACGTACCTTGAGACCTCGCGACAGCTGAATACTTTTCCTATTTTTCCCGGGCGAGACGCTGCGCAGCCGTTGGCTTTCAAGACTTTTTGGTCAATTCCCGAAGCTCCCCGTGTCCGTTCTGCTCCCGATCTATCCCCCCTCAGAAATTCCCTTTAAGCTGATTCTTCCTGCTCGGTTTCACAGTCCTGTCACTCGGGTCTACCGCACGCCCATCACGACCACCTCTGCCGCTCCCCGGATGCACTTTTCCGAAATATGACGCCCGCACTTGCAGTCTAGTCTCTCCCCCCTCCCTGCCGACTCCCTCCCATCCTCCCCCTCTACCCCCCCCCAGAGGTCTCTCCCCCAGGTTTCTTTTTCCGGTTGTATGAGCTTTTCCGATTTTGCTTTCATTCAGTTTACACCCCATCCCGGTAACTTTGGGTTCTTTTCTTTCCCGTAGCTTTACCTTCATGTACGTTCGAATCTTTTTTTTCCAGATTCTGCAAGTATGTTCGTTGACCAATAGAAAGTGTCACAGTTCCCAGACCGATATTCTCAACTTTCCCCCTAATCTCCCTCCTTTAGCCCTCGGCAATCGACAACTGGTGGCCATTTTGCCGCTTCCCTCCTGATTCAAATTTGTCTTCTGTTTCTCATTCTTTAGCCCATTTTCAGCGAATAGCCCCCTTTTTTCTCTACATGAAACAGTTCTTAGGTCCGTCTTACTGGACCCCCTCGACCAACTTTTTTTCTCCTTATCTTCCCCTGCCCCCCCCTCACCCTCAAACGGGCATTCCCTTCGCATCCTTTGCAAGACGAAGAACGCGAGGTTTTTTTAATTCCCCCTCCTTTTGCTTGCTGAAGTCTTAGTGATAATATTAGTACACTAGAATGTTATGTCCATCGCCCCCCCCCCCCCTCCCTCGAGTTTTGTATTCAGGCTTTCCCCAAATGCAAGGGGAACTTTTGCTTTTGTGCTCGAAGGGCCACGCAACGGTCTGTTTTAAGCATCTCGCAGTCTGCTCTTATTAGTATGAGATAATCATCCTTACGGCAAAACCTGACTTGACAAACTCAGACTCCCTCTAGGTCGGGCGAAGTTGAAGGTTCTTGAGTGATGCTGATTCATGAAGCGTTTTCGCCCCCGTCAGTCTAAGACTCTTGCTAATTAAGAGCCCTCATGGAGGGAGCAAATTCAGTAGTTTCTAAGTCCGGTTTTTCTTCGGTTTTTTTCTTTTTCTTTTTTGTTTTTTGGGTGTTCTCTGAGAGTTGGTTTTTATGAGTGTGTGCTTTGTGTTGGCACCGGCTGTAGTGATAAAGAGTTCATGATTTTTGACGAGAGATATCTTCCTTTGTCTATGTGTATCGCTGTTCTTTTACCCGAGTCTTGGCCCCTAGGCCCCTCTCCGATCTTTTTTCCAACACGGCAATTCTTTTCACCCCCCGGTGGTGGAACGGCCTGTGGCCTTTTGCCCAAAGATGCCCCCCATTTTCCTTCAAGCTTTCCGCCTCCGAAAGTTTTTGACTAATAAGACTAATTGATTTTTCTTCTTCCGTCCGTTCCCAGTCCATATGGAAGACGACCGCGTGAGAGCAATCGTCTGGCGCAAGCCTGCCACTTGTGTTTTTTCCGCCCCTCTGAAGATAACTGCTCGCCCCGTCTTTTCACCAACCATTTTTCCCTTCTTTCTTTACGGAGTCTTGTAGGTTCTTGGGAGGGAGAGGATCACATCGGGATAATTTCCTTAACCGTTTAGGTGAGTTGCAATTTTGCGTTTTGCCCGCAGACTGTAGTCCTAAAAACTACATAGAAGGCTTGGATAAGGCTAACCGGTGACTCCTTCCTTTTTCGTAGCGGTTTTTCCTCTCCTAGACTACGAATAAAGAGACTTCGGTTGGATGTGGCCTGGTTTTTGCTCAATTTCTCTCCTTTCTGAAGGCTTTTCCAAATAATAAGAGTAACACATTGTTTACTCTTCCCCTCCTTTCTATCGTCATAGCGCTGACCCTTGAATACCTGCTCTGCTCGATCTGGTGTCCCTCGTTGCGATCGTCGATGGAGTGCTGCACAGTCCTTCGTAAGTGAAGGGTCCGCGTCTATTCGGAATGTTAGGTATGATTACCTCGCAATCGTTGTGCTTTACTTCGGCGACGCAAAGAGAGGTTCATTTTAGTTTCTCTGAAGTGCCCCTTATTTTATAGAAGACGTGAAGAGATGTGCGCCTTAATCGCTTACAATGATGAGTGACTTTCTTCTACTATTTTAATCTATCCGTTTTGTTTTTTCTCAGAGCCTCCGCTGCTCTGCAACTATTAAGATAGACCCTCCTTCTCGTCACTTCGTTGAGTGAAGAGCACACCTTACATTAAGCTTGGATTGTACACGAAATAATTTCCCCGCAACACCAGAGAGCTCTCGATCTTTTTCTCTTCGGCCCTTCTCTGACCATTCACTGCTGATTCTTCTGCCCCTTCCCCACGAACAGCCCCCCCTCTTCCCATATCGTTGTTCTTCTGCGCCATCCCCTATGCGCTTGTGACTCGGCCCTATGAATGTACTGGGATGTTCGCTTTTCTTGGGCCCCCGCCTTCGTCCTTGCCCCCATGCCAACCATGAACCGCAGCAATCTTCTTCTCCTGTCTCCCTTCACCCCTTTTCCCCGGCACCTCTTCCTTCCACACCGAAATCTAAGTAGCCAAGCCCCGTCTAGTAGTCTAGCTCTCAACTGTTTGCATAGCGTCACACACACCCTTTCCCCCCCCCAACCCCTACGAGTACGGGAGTTATCTCTAGCCCCTACCTTTGAACTCCCCCCAGGCCCCCCCAGCCCCTTTTCCCATACTCCTGGCATCATTGGAAGTTTTTGACGGGCTAGTTCTCCCGGAGAGTTCTTCCCCAATCTGTTTGCGAAGTCCGGCCTAACCCCACTTCTTTTTGCCTCAAGTCCTATGTGCGCCCCGCCGCGTTTCCTCTCCTGTTCCCACACTTTTACGACCTGACCCACCCACGGATACTAGTACCTCCTTTCCCCCCCTTCGAGAATTTTTTAAAGACTTTTTTCAGCGTTCCCACAATCCGCGCCCACCCTTTTCCATGGCCGCTCTTTCCACGGTTTTTTTTCCCACTCCGGCCCTCTCCCTTCACCACAACCTCCTGCAGATGCACCCCGGACCCAATTAAGGGACGCGCCCCCGTCCCCTCCCTTGGACCATTATGGAGAACGAATAAAGAATCCCCAAGTTCGCCGTTTTCACCATTTCCTTCACTTCTTGAGCCAAGAAGTCTTCGCGCCCCCTTTCTCCCATCTCCCGTCGCTCCCTCCTTTTTCGATATCCCTGCCTTAGCGATCTTCTGAGTTTCTCCTGATGATTTTCGGAACTGTTATGTCATCGTCCAGTCCGCCGACTTTTTAACGATGATATCCAGTTTGCTTTTCCTTTCGGAGGAAAGTTGATTTCTCCCCCCTTATCTATCCCCTCTTCAACCGCTAAGAATGAAGATGGATCTTCCCCTTCCCATGATAGGGTCCGTCCCATGAGTCGACTCCCTTTCCGCCTTTTTTGCCTTCCTTTTCTTCTTACTGTGCATCTGGCCGAGCCAGGCGGCGGGATTTTCTTGTTGATTTTCTTGCTCCCCCTAGTAGCCCTTTGTCGCTTTACATGACGGCCCGTCAGCCTGGTGGCACCAAGGACGCCTTCGTCTTTTTTTCCCCCTCGTTTTGATGAATGACATTCATTGGCTGAAAAGTTTTGAAGGAATCTGTTTCCCTCTTTGGAGTCTGTAAAGGACGTACCCTTGTTCCTTTTTTTCGTTTTGTAGATGCAGATGGTTTAATTTTTACAGGACATTTTTTTCGAATTTCTTCGTTTTAGGTATTCCCCCCCTGCCCGTTCGTATTGCCAACCCCTCCCCCCACGTTCCCCCTTCCCAATCTCCCTCCTGAGCAAGGATATTCCCGCCGACAAGCCCTCCTCCCGCAAAAACTCCAATGTGCCTTTTGCCCTGAAAAAGAACTTCTTTTGGATCCTCTCCCCAATTGTTCGAAGACCTCTCTTCTTCCAGCCCCCAGGATGTCCCTTAGTGTTCTATCGATGCATCTGATCATCCTCTTTTCGTCTGAAGTACAGGTTTTTACCTTTTTTTCAATTTCCTGCTCTTGCGTTCGAGTCGTATGCCTTCCCGTTCAGTGTAGCCCCAGGTCTTGACTGTTTCGTACTTCGTCGCGATAAGATTGAGTTCCTTCGATTCTCTTAGATCTTTCGAGAGAAAAGCCTTATAGATATTGACTTCAAAAAGATCCTGACCTTCTTCCCCACATCATTTTTTTTTTATCGATTCATTCCCCTTTCATATTTGATGACGCCAAGGATTTTCTTCTCACCCCCTCGGGAAGAGTTCTTTATTAACCCCCTTGATTACCGCTAGCCCTTCGGGTTACCTGAAGTTATAGTGAGGTCTTCCAAGAGGCTAGAGTTCTGCCGGCTCCGGATCCTCTTAGGTTCAGGAGGTAGTAGGATCTTTATTAAAATTCGAAGGAGGAAAACTTTGTCTTCGCTCCCATCAACTTTTTTTTAGACTTCGTTTCGAGGAGGTCGAGGACAGTGTCAGCCGGGGGATCACCGATTTTTTCACCCGGAGTGGACCTCGGTTGCTCGTTAAGGACTTGAAAGGAGATACGCCTTTCCCTTTTGCTTTTGCACTCTCGCCGGTGGCCCTTCAACCCCTGGTACCGCTCAATCAGCCCCAATCTACTGGTCGTGTTGGCCCCATCCAGTTTCCCCCCAAAGCGTATTTTTCTTTCCTTCTTTTGTGCGTCCCTATTTGTTTTCTCCCCACTTGTTTTCTGTTCGCTTTACAACAAGAAAGAGTTCTTTCACAGAGGACTGGTCTGCTAGCTCCGATCCCCCGTCGGACAGGTGCTCCTTCAGGGCTGTCACCAAAAGCGCTCAATGCGCTCGATAACAGTCCTTTTTCCCCTCGGAAATCCCCGACCCAATTGATAGGCCTTTTGCCTTAACTCTTTTTTGGTTCTCCTTTGTACTTCGCTCCGGGTTATGCATTCCTTTTCCCTTTTTTTCCCCAAACGGCGGCCAGTACGATACGTTTTTTCTGGCAATTCGTCTCCGTGTGCTTCGGTTTTTCCAGGCATTTTTCCCCGACTTTGCACCATTCATCCAGTTGGTGCGAGTTGATTATTCACTTTTCTTGATCTGCCTCAAAGATCCGGTGACTAGTGTGCGTGACTCTTTTTTTGCCTCCAAATCTCTGCCCCGTAATACACAGAACCTCGGAGGAGATTATTTAGAAACATATGATCCTTTCGTTTTCCGCGTAGTTTTTGGAGAAGACACCTGTTTCCATCCAATCTTTGTTAGTAAAACCGCTTGCCCCCCTGCTTTGAGCCGGATTAAGTTTTACGGTCCGTTCTCGCATCCCCCGACCAAATTTCTTTGCCCCTGGAAACAAACCCAATGGCACCGTCCAATATAAGTCATGCTCCCTGCGCCCCCAAGGCGTCAATAGAAGGCTTGACATCTCTCTCTTTCCTCCCCGTTTTCTAGAGCTAAGGCAACAATGGAAGTTATATGAAGAATTTTTTTCTTTTTCCTGCAGCCCCCCCTCTAGCCCGTCCTTTTTTGGCTGTTTAACGGCAACTTTGCGTCGATGTTCTCCCCCATTCTTTCCTGGACTTTCGTAACTAAAGAGATCCCGCGTGTGGCGTCTTCGTTATCTGATTTCAAGAACATGGGACTTTTCCGTCCCCCCCTCCTCCCTAAAGTCGCTATTTTTTACATAAGCTCATTACGACCTTGCGTGTTGCTCTTCTCGGCCCGGAATCCCCTTTGTTTTTTTGGAAACTATTTCGCTCACAAATCTCAACATCCGTTGATTAGCGTTCACGGTTTCTCTTTAATCTCCCGCGACCCCCCCTGCTGAGATTTTTCGCGAAATTTTTACCAGCACCTAGGCACAATTCCCAGAGAAGCCTCCCTTCCGAGGCGTATTTTTCCTTGCGAAGCGTAGTTTTTATGATTCTTGAAAGAAGCAGCAAACCTCCCACGATAATCCCCCGGCCTTCACCCCTTTTTCACCGAGTTTTCCCGGCCCCACGTTTGACCTGGACCTTCTAATTGATCCTCTGTGTTGCAAGAACCCTCGTCTCCTCCATTTCCGCATTCCCGAGAGCGACCGTCCCTTGTAATCTTATCCTGTACCGTGAGCCTGACCCCCGTTTCAGATTGTGTTTCCACCCTCTTTCACGCACACCCTGACTGCCGCCAGTACCCATCCTGTTTTTCGGGGCCCACAAAAAGAAAACTTCGTGGGATTCTGTAGGCTATGCCCCGACTTTTGCATCACCGCGCGGAGTTTTTTTCTTCTCCTTGCTCCTTTACTTAAAACTTCGCCGAACGCTGATTCACCCCCCCCTCGAGGACCACGTCGTCTCGAACATATCGACCCCCGTTCACCCAGACGCAACTCTCCATTGGTTTCGTCCCTTCCCCCGCCACCCTGGTTTATTACCTTTTGTAAGAAATCCTCAATAGAAGCCCGCTCGCCGTTGCTCCATTGGATTTTGACGTCCTCCTTTCACGCGGGATCCTCCATCCCGAACTGCACTTCTTTCTTCCCTTCTTCTTTTTTCCGATTTCCTCTTCATCTTTAGTTGTTGACCTGGTAGAGCCGGCCCGCATGGCGTAAATTCCCAGTCTGTGGGAAAGCTGCGCCGGTGCTCCTTCAAGGAGTTTGCTTCACTTTTATTACCGGCTCTTCCTCCGTCGGCTCACCACGATCAAGTATTCCGACTCCGAAGAAACGTTCACATCTCCCACTCTTTTTATAGGCTGCGGTAGATTTCCCCCTTCCATTCACTCGGGACCCTCCGCGGATCGCTACACCCTTTCTCCCTCCCATCCCTCTAGGCGTGCGCCACCCTGAAGAAGAGCGCTCGTATTTCTTAGCCCATCTCGACTAGCCTCACTTCTACAATACTGATTCTTACCACCCAGTGCGCGAGTCTGGTCTCCCTTTATGATCATGTTTCCTGCGTCGGGCAATCACCTCTTGTGACTTGTTCTTTTCCTTGTTTTTCCAGTCGTCTGTTTCTGGTATTTCCCTGCAAGTTTAGAACTGGACTGGCAAGTTCGTCTTTTCATGATTAGGCTTTTTCCAGTTTTCCCTTCAGCCAGAACCGCCAGAATTCCCTTTCCCACGTTCCGCAGCTCTCTTATCAGCGGCCAACAACCTTGCTCTCTTTCGCGAGAGTCACGCAAGGCTTTTTCAAAAATCTTTTTCTCCCTGTGCTTCGTAAGGCCATCCGCTTCAGCTTCCAGACTGACTTTCTCTCCCTTTGGTTCTCTTGTCCTCGGCATTGGACCCTTCAAAAGGGCTCCACCCATATCGTGGCATGGACCAAACCGCACAGCCATGTCTGGCCAAGGACAACGAAAGGTCTGACCGCATTTTCCCCTGTTTTAGGAGAAGGCTCGTCTCATTTACTTTTCCCGAGCTTTTTATGTCCCCTCGCCCTCCTGACTGAGTTTATCGGTTGCACCTCCTGTCTTCTGTCAAACGACTTAAACTTGAACGCACCCTTGAAGGTTTAATCCCCTCTCCGGGGCTTGAGTTATACGTCTATTCTTAAAGCCGATGCAAAAATCATTTCCGGCCTTCCCCTCCTTGCAGACGCCCCCTTTCCTGGGATGCTCGACCCGCAGGTATGAGGATGCTTCCCTTGTGCAATCTGGACCGCCTCTCCCCCGGTTGCCAGTCTTTTCTGCTCCAGGACGATAATCCCCTTGTCCTTTTAGCGCCGATACTGCCTCGGTTCTCCCTGGTAACTGAGGGCCCTTCGAGGACTTTAATTCTTTTCTTCCTCTTACTTAGCGTTTTGAAATCCGAGGCCCTTAACTTCCTATAGCCACCGTGAAGCTCTTTTTTCCATGTGTTGGCCCCTGCGTTGCTTTTGCCCCAACGAGAGTCACTCTTTTACCAGGCCAACTTCTCGAAGCGCCCCGGATACCACTCATCTCCCCCGTCCTTTTTTTCGGTCGTCCAATGTTCCCCAGACAGTCATCCGTTTATTTGCGCTGCGAATCCGGCAGAGTGTTTCATTCGCCTCCCCCCGCTTTTTCCTATCCACTCTCCCGTCTCGAAACAATCCCACTAGTTTTCCCTGGATGTCCCTTGAGTGTCTGTCTGTCTTTTGGGAGGGCGCTGTCAAATGCTCTCTAGCTCATACCTTGTTCCTCGGAGCTTTTGCAATTTATGTCTTTGCTTCGATTCCCTGTCAACTCTTAAACGTACTCCCGGGCTTTGCTAGCGAGACTTCTTCCGGTTTAATTCCTTATCTAAGTTTTCTTCGAGCATCGGTCATTGCCTCTTACCTCAGGTCACTCTGACTGCTCTTTTTGTTTTGCATGTTGTCTCCCATCTAATTCTCCTGGAGTCACCGGATACTTATCATCAGGTAGTTTCTTTCGCGATCCAGTTCCCCTTGCGTGCGGAGCCTGAGAACTAGGACTATATATGGTATCCTTGGTGAGGTCGATGGAGTTGACTCCCCCCCATGCCTCAGTAGTAAGGGCTCCGCTCTTTTCTGGCGTTCCCTTTTCAGTGCTAATTCCTTCTTTTTTTTGTCTCTTCATTTTTCGGAAACCGAACGAGATTTCATGTTGAAGGTTGGTTGTCAGCGCACTATTTTATCCGCCTCCTTGCCCTAGCGGACGCTTGTTAATCGAGTGACTTTATCTCTCTTTTACTCTTTTTTTTTCTCTTTTAAAGGCCTCATCTTCCTCCTATGCCGGTTAAGATCGTAAAAGTTCGTGATCGCCCTTGGCTCCCCTTCATTCCCCCTCACTACAGCCTCGCGTGTCGTTCCGCCCATCCTGCAGCATCTCTCTGATAAGTCCCTCTTTATTTTCATCCATGAGGAGCGGGCCCCATTCAAGACCTCTTATGCCCTCCCCCAAGCCTTCTACCCTTCCCCAGTCTCTAGCCTCTTTATTAGGTCCTGCCCCTCCCCTTCCTCCCCGCTTCTCTTTCCTTCTCAGACCTCAATTTGCGCCCCGCGGATTTTTAAGCCTATTTTCTTTTGCACAGCTTTCGCTGATTAGTTTAGACCCCCTTCCCAACCCCTCGCAACTTTTATTTCTTTCCCGTTCCCGCAGGAGCCACCCCGGACTCCCGGTCCCCTGGTGTGTGGACCTCCGTAACCAAAGTTCTCCTAGACAAGCCCGTCGAGTTCTCTTTTAGCGATTAAACTGTTTCTATTTTCTCCGGCAACCCTCAGCCCTTACAACTCTCCGAGGACACGGGGTCGTCTTCTCTGTTTCCTCCTCGCATCACCCCAGAATTCACCCCCCTACCCCCTCCCTTTTCATACTCTGACCCAGACTGTTTCTACGTTCTCGTTGCTCTTTTGATCACAATCGGGCCCCTTCAGAACCCACTATGCGGTTTTGTGTCTCCACTTGCTCCCTGCGCGTCATCCAGGTAGGGGCCAACAGGTTTGGAACCGCCCCTCAAACACTGATTCATATGTATGTCAGCCGGTTCTTTCAGTTCTTTGAACGTCCATGTTGTAAGCGTTCCCCCCACCTGACAACTCCGCCCAACACCGGCCCTCATGGGCCGCGTTTTTCTCAGTTATTCATGTGAAAATGCACTGCCCCCTCTTTCAAACCTCTCACGCCCTCTGAATTAACATACCAAAGGGACGCCATATCTCTCCTTTCCCAATACATCTGGTGTCCCCTATTTCTTCCCCGCACCTACTGAAGTATTAGCGGCTCATACACCCATTCCCATTCGGCTTAATAGCTCTTTCCCGCAAAACTGGTACGGCTTCCAGATTCGACAAGGCGCAACGCCCGAAGCGGGCTCTTCCCTTCCTTCAAGGATTACGTATGTAAGGATGTCTTGCCCCCCTTCCTGGCTCTGACCGAAAAGTACGACTTTTCTAACCTCTATGAGTTCCTTATTCTGAAAACATTAGTTCTTTTCCCTCGTCACTTTTGATGACGCCCAATTTCCTCTCCTTGCTTTCAAAACGATATACTATCTGAGTGCTCGAACTCCCCTCTAGGTGCCGTGAACTGCATGCTATGAACCCTTCTCCGCACACACGAGAAATACTACTCCTTCTCTTTTTTATGCTTGCCATGTATTTGATCCCTGCTGTTGGTTTTGCCGCGGTCTTACGAACCGCATCTGTCTCTCCCTTCCCCGATTAGTCCCTGTCGCGGTCGTCCTTCCATTGGGAAAATTTCTAGCACGTCGTCTTGGCCTTATTTCCTGACCCCTCAGCGAAACGCCGGGCTCCCCCCTTTTTTATCAGTGAGTTTTCCGCCCGTCGCAGTTTCTGCGGTCCTCTGCGACAGACCGCTATGAAGTGATCCCGTTTTTTCTTCTTTACCCTTGCCTGCTTTAGGACACTCTACCATTCCTACCTTTTTCGTACCATCTTGATACCCCTTGGCATTTAAGCCGACCTCATCGCCCAGCAACCAAACCCGGTACGATGTGTTTGCCGCAGCGTCCCCCATCTTTTTTTACTCAAACGAGCCCTTTCCCCCTCTCTTTGGTTAAAGATTTTTAGGTTGCCCAGTCTTTGCCCCAGAGGCGAATTCACTCTAGTGCTCTGACGCCCTCATCTTCACTTATTTTTCATACAGGTGGTAAAACGTTCCGAGGGAGACCTCTTCAGCTACAGGTTCCGTGATTCTTCCCGTCCCATTAAGTTAGCGATTTTTGAGGTAACTTCGAACCTTTTAGATCCCGACTTTTATTCGATGGAGATTTTTTTGGATTATTTCTTCGTTGTGCGCCACCACACGTAGAGT
>Ga0179593_1428932_pt1 | contig 15171 bp, 10 predicted proteins | sample CZODoug2_1_08_16_FD_185931 | JGI IMG/M metagenome (GOLD analysis project Ga0179593, IMG submission 185931) | Vadose zone soil fungal communities from Angelo Coast Range Reserve, California, USA - CZODoug2_1_08_16fungal (PacBio error correction) | ecosystem: Environmental > Terrestrial > Soil >... | reverse complement strand
CGGGTTTGAAGGATCACACTCGACGGTCTGGGACATAGTGCCCACGAGGATTCCCTCCTGTGACAGCGTTTAGTTTGGGGCTGATTCGCACAGCCCAGCCATGACGTAGATTCTCCCGACCTTTTTTTGACCTTTGAAATCCGCCGTTTTTGTTGCTCGCCCCCCCTTCGACCACGATGCGGCACCACGCTTAGATATTCTTTATTGACGTTTTTCATTTACTTAAGTCCTTATTCCCCTCATTCTATCAGTTTCCCATTTTTTGCGATTCCCTCCCGAGATGTACGAATTCGTCCTCCCCCCCTTTTCCCAGCAGTCCCCTTTTTTCTCGCGGGTGGTGCGGTTATGTGACGTTTCCCCCCCTCTTCCTTGAACGCCCTTGTCGTCCGGTGAGCGCCCAGTCTATAGTTAGAGAGCCCTTTTGCCTGTGAGTCCCCCCTCCTTGAGAGGTGTGTTTACGGTAGAAGAGCTGGAGTTTCTATCGTAAACCTCTTAGGGGTCTTTGTCGTAGGTCCCCCTTCTTTGCCGTGGACCGTTTCAGTTCTGTTGGCGAAGTTTTTCGGGGCTAATAACATTTGGCATACCCTGATTTGTCGTCCCCTGATGATCGATCGTCGATTTTTAAGTTTGCTTTCTTTCTACAAGGCGTTTTCCCATTCGGGCGCGTCCCCTCCGGCCCCGTCCTTATAGTGCGTAACCCTTGTCGAGTTTAGTTCCTCCCCCCTCCCCCCTTGTTTTTTCGCGTTTTTTCCGCCGATTGGCTTAAGCGCCGGGTTCAACAGCATGGTGACGATTTTTTTTGCCCGGCGGCCGATCTGCCGTTGCGTCCCCTTTTTGACTTTGGTGTCAGTTGGATTTCTGCCGCCCCTTCGTATGGTTGCCCTCTATTTACAACAAAAGATTCGGAGAACACGGTTGCCCTCCGGTCTTATTTACCCTCCCCGCCCACTCCGAATTTAGAACGAAGCGTTTATTCCTAAAATGCGTCCCGTCGGCGCACCCCTTTCGCTGACTGTGTTGTTTTGCTTGACCCCCAGGACGCCATTTTAGACTGCCTGATGCACTTTCGCTGTACCTGTGACTTCGTTTTCCTCCCAAAGGCGACCACTCTTAGTCCTCCTCCTTTGTCCTTTTTTGAAGTTTTTTTCACCACCGATTCCTAGTGAGCTCCCCGATTAGCTTCGAACAGGTGACTTCGAACTCCTCCCTTTCCTTCGCGCTTTTTTGCATTTTTTCTGATCCTCGTCGAATTCGGTCCGGGCGTGGAAACTTTGACGGCTGTCCCCCCCCCCCTTCGCCCGCGTCTCGTCTGTAGCCCTAGACCGGCAACCTTGTCGGCAGGCTTACCGCGTACTTACTCGGCCCCGGTCTTTTCCCCCCTTCCCGCTGGAACCGATACCCATTTTTTTTTTAGCGTTCTTTCCCAGCCTGCGGGGTCCCAGACCGAATAACCACCCCTGGCTGTGATTCTTCCCGATGCTTCCTGTCTCTCTTTTCCCCTTTACCGTTTGGTCGCTCAGTTTTTCGTTTTTTCTTGCCTTTATAAAGTGCATTAATTGAGCCGCTTGGCGCCCGTCATGTCGGGTGTTTGGTTCACTTTTTTTGGTGATATTTTCGGTTCCGTTATAGACTTTTTTTTTTCGAAACTTTAGCCCGGGTCTTTCTCCCCCTTCCCTTGCATCCCGTTCTGCTCCTTTCACCAATGCTAGAGCTAAGCCCCAGTTCGGTGGGATCCTTAACTTTTGCGTACCACTTTCGTTTTTCTCCCCCTTTCCTTTTGATCCACAGCCCCCCTCCCTTCGCTTTTTCCCCGAATCCCCTCTCAAGCGCTCCCTTTGTGAATGCATGGATCTAACTTTCCCCGAGCCCCACTCGGGTCCCCCCCCTCTGCATAGCCCCCCAGTTTTTGACTTTGTTTTTTTCTAGTTTTGACATTTCAGGATTCGGAGAATGAGGGCATGTTCTTGGTCTTCATTGTGTTTGCGATTTTCGACCCCGGTCCCCCCGCGGCCCTTGTTTCCACTTTCCCGAAGCCGGGATCAGGGGATCGTGTTTGCGGCCATAGCTTCTCGGTCAGCTACTTGGCGTCTCTTTCGCCAGGGTCTCACCAGGCGCCTTAATTATTGATATGACAGTAACTAGCCGTTAAACGCCCCTCACCCTGCGAAAGCTGGGATTCCACCCCCCCCTTTCCACGGCGTTTTTTTGTTTTTTTTTTTTTTTTTTTTTTTTTTTGAAACTGTACGCGGCTTTCCAAAAAAATCCTTTGCCAATTACACCTACGTGTGAAGATGCAGAACTGACCCCGAGTCAATTTTTAAGGTTTTCAGTCCCCCCTCTGTGGTGTCCCCTCTCTTAATGAAATATAGTTTTTTGGTTGTTGTTTCAGTAGTAGATACCATCACAGAGGTCTATCCTTCTCATTGACGGCGAAGTTTGTTTTTTCTTTATGTAAGCTTTGCAGTCATGAACATGTATTTTTTTTTGGTTTTGAAGCCAACGAGTTAATTCACCCCACGCGGGCTGGGTTCCCCTACAGCTTAATATAGGTGGTGATTGGTTGCCGGAGATTTTCCTGGGTCTATTCCTTACCGGCCGGGCATCCCATGCAAATGTGGATGTTCAGGAGTCAGTTGATTCTCCCCCTCCTGGCCTACCGCTTGAAGATCTCGGGGGCCACTAACATTAATTATTCAGTGATTTCAATGGGACCCCCCAGTTCTTTGTGCCCCCAGTTGTCTCTTGCTTGTGCCTGGGTTTTTTCCACCCACCCCCCCAAAGCCGAGTCAATCCCGGCATTTTTCAGGCTCCCTCATGTGATGAGATGACCCCAGAAGGCGAACGGCCTTTTTCTTCTGCGTTTTTTTTTGCGATTTTTTTTGGTGCGGTTGTTTTAATTGGTCTACCCACTTTCCTGCACCCAGTTTCGAGGGTCGCCGCCTCTTTTGATCTCAGGTTCGTTTTTAATCGCTGCTGTGTTCTCTCCACCACGACAATGCCTTGGTGGACTTAAAGCCCTCTTTGTACCGAGTTAGTCTTCCCACAACTCTTAATTTGTTGCTTATCTGCATTTCTTAATGCGGTATCAGAAGATGCTCCCAGGCCGTATATGCTGGTCCCTCCCTTGTGTTTTCTCCCGTTAACGCTTTTTACAGCCTCACCCCTCACCACCTCCACCACCCCGACATACTTTCCCTGTCCGGTGCCCCTTTCCGATCCTTTTTGTGCGTGTAAACCTTCCGGACCCTGTTGACGTTCTTCCCCGGTATTCCTACCAATCTTTTCCATGCAGCACGGCAAGCATTCAGGCAACTCATCGTTGCCTCCTTGGGTTGCTGATGTCGTTGCCGGTTCTGTTCTCCTTAGTGCGTGATTGATTCTTCTTTGTCCTTTACCTTTCCTTCCTCCTCTTCAGTCCGCCTCTGACCTTCTGCGGACGATGTTGCGTGGGGTTCAAATCGCCGGCCTCGACTGATTTCCTCAGTTTCGTATTACCCACTCCAACGCCGGGACGTGCGCTTCCGGACTACCCTCGGTTCCTCGAACCAATTAGCTTCTTCGCCCTTCCCTGTTCGAATTTCGCCATAGATTTTGGATCCCTCCTTCGAAATATGGTGTGCATATTTCCTCGTCCTGTGTGTCGCCGACTTTTTTTCTTTTTTCCAAACAACTCGAAGTTCGCTAACTTGAAGGGACTTGCACAACACCCGATCGGGTTTCCCCGCCAGACTGGCGGTTGACCTGACCACGTCTGCGGCCTCCCATCGAAGGGGCCCCCTTCTGCTTTGTCCCTGTTGGACGAGTCGGGCTGACGCTGAGTTTGACTCGACCGGAGGCCCTGAACGGTCTTTCTGTTTGGTCCTTTGGTCGTTTTCTCGGGGACTCCGTGTTCAGAATCAACTTCAACGTCCAACAGGTTTCCCGGAACGTTAGCCCGCGTGTGTCCCCAAACACCCTCACCACCCCTGAGTTTCTGAAACTGCGGAGATATAAGATCCCCCCATCGTCCGCCCGCCTCCCCCCCCTACAAATTGCGTACTTTATACGCCCTCCTACTTTTTGTCGTGCGCGGGCGCCCGTCCTTACGAAGATGGAGACAATTGAACTAAATGCTCACCTCACCGACCAAAGTCCCGCCTTCCATCGGGTCCATAGCTTTCCTTTCTTTCAATTGGTCTTTTTCAACCGAACCCAAGTTCTCCGCTGCTTGATTTCCTTTGCAGGAGCCTGTTTTTTTCGAGCTGCCTTTTCGTTCGAAAAGACCGTTCTTCCCCCCTTTATCGCGTCCCTTTCCAGTGCCTTCGTTTCTTCCCCTTTCCCATTCTCGGGCACGCCTGTTAACACCAAGGGGGGCTCATGATGGTTTTTTCCTCCCGCCAGGGAGAGGGCTGTCGCACGCCATTTTTTGACCATCCACCGGTCAACACCCCGCCCCCGCAGGCTATTTCTCGTTTATTTTTTTCATTCTCTGGCGTGATCATACAACAAGGTATGCTTTGCCCCCGCTGTTTGACGGCGTGAAGAAGCTGGGACCCCACTTCCCATTTCCCCTTCCAAGATTCCGCGAGGCCTTCCCTTTCCTTCTTCTTTGATCTTGTCGTTGGTCGTACAAAAACCGGCGATTACGTTTTTTCCTCCGTTTCCCTTTTTTCACCGACTCCTATTTCTTTTTTTTTCCTGACCCGGCTTGTTCCGTTCTGGGAACGTTCTTCGTGTCAATCCGCGTTTCACCTCTTTCCAACACTTTGGGCGTCGATCTTCGCGGGGTACCCTCTTTACTCTCTTTCCCCTCCTCCCTGGTTGTTGTTTCTTTTTTTTCTATTATTTTTCGTTTCGCCCCCCTCACGCCGCGAGGTATTGTTCCATGTTTGAAACGCGGAAGTTTGTTCCATCCTCCTCCGGGGCCCCCCCCTTGAAGTGCTGTCGCCCCCTCTTTTTTCATCGGACCAGCCTCCACGGAACTTCTCCCTTTTTTTTATGTGGTCCCTACGTGAACCCTTAGCCTTTTTTTGCTCTACTGACCGAGGTCAACTCTTCTGCACCTCAACCGGTCTTCTCTTGATTTTCTTTAAGTTTTTCCGCCCTCTTCCTTTTTTTTTTCTGGTGTTCTCAGCCCGTTGTATGAAACACGACTGTGTCAGATTCTCCTCCTGGATCCCCCCCAGACGCGGGCTGGGTTTGTTTTTGCCTGGTGATGGTCGATTCGTTGAAAGGCTGTCGTCGTTACCCTTGGTTCCTCTTTCGATCCTACGTGCTTCACCCCCCCTTCCTTTGGGTTACTTCATCTTGGGATTGTTGGTTCCCCTGTGGCCCCCTGGTTCCAGGACGACGCTTTGACTTTCTCGTTGCGATGTGGTGCTTGCGAGCGCGGGTGTGCGAAAACACGGAACTTCTTTCCCCAAGAAGCTCGGGCCTCTTTTTCGTGGTCGATTAAACCATTGCACGCGTCCCCTTCATGTTTGTTCTCCTACGACATACCGTTTATGTTTCCCCATCTTTAGCCTTGAAGGTTTCATTCACTCCTTTCCTCGCGGGATCCGGCGCCGCGCACCTGCACGGCCTTCTCGTTTTTGTCCCCTTGCGATTTCTTATTCCCCATTAGTGCGGTCTTGCTGACGAAGTCGTGATCGTAAGACGTCTCCCGTTTTTTTTTCCCCCGGTCCCCCACTTCAGTACTTCGTTTTCCTTTCTTTTTTTTTGTTCCTCCGTGCCGACCTGCAGCCTTGCTCCCGACTTGAGTGTGAAGTTGACCCCTCCACACAGCTCCTGTTCTCACCCCCTTCAACCCCTTCTAGGCCCCCGTTAGTGTCCGGCTTTTGTCGTATCGGCCTCCCCGTCACCACCTTCCCGTTTTTTTCTTCCCCCTTCACTGTTTGCCTCCACTTTGCCGACCCCGTTCACTGAACCCGCGGCGCTGTGACCTTTTTTCCTTCCTTTTTTGTGTTTACGCCGGATTCAAAGTTTAAGCCTTTTTTTTTCCTTTATATTTGAATTCTAGCGCTCTCTCTCCCCTTTGGCTGCCCATGTCCCCCCCCAGATGTTGCAGCTGCAGCGCGGATGCCTGTCGAACAGGAGTGTGGTCGAAACAAGTCTTTCTCTGAGACCTGGGCCTTCTTCCCCCTTGCATGTCCCTGTGCGTTTTAAAATACCAGACCTAAGCGCCGTTCTCTCTGCGATTGCCGGGCAAAACAGTTTAGTTTCGGAAGCCTTGTCCTTCTTTCCTTCCTTTTTTTGGTTGGCCGGTCCCCAATCTTTTTACCAAGGGCTGGATCGCACAGGCGGTGCCTGACGTTTTTCTACCGGTGGTTGGCAAGCCGCATTCCCCCCCCCCTTTCGGGGTCTGTGATTTTGCTTTTTTTTTTTTTAATGATTGGCTTGGCGATTTTTCGGCATGACACTTTACCTCTGGCCTTTTTCTACCCGGCTGTAACATCCCCCTTTCCCCCCCCAGTTTAAGCCTCCCCGTCTTTGCGCAACACCCGTGATTGTAGGTTGTTGGTGACGGGTGAGAGTTCTCCCCCATCCCCTGTTAAGATTCCCCCCATTTTTCTATTTTCTCGGGTCTTTGCGCATTTTCTACACTTCCACAAGTTTTCGATAGTTGTCCCGGCCCACAAATTCGTAATCAAGCACCCCCCCTTACGCAGTTTTCATTGAATAACACCTTTTTTTCCCGTCTCTGCCCACCCTTTGTATTCTTTATCAAAGACGAATACGTCCCAGCGATCACTACCTGACGATACGTTCGATTTTCCTCTTCCTCTCTTCCGTTGTCCTTCCGGTGTTTTCTTCCCAATTACCGCGCCAAGCCGGACACCTTTCATATCCCACAGCCGCGCGTTTTTCTTTGCTTCTGCAGACACATTTTAATTTTCTCCTTCTCAGCATTCTCGTTGCTTGGGGGTTGCGGGGAGAACCGGCCCCGCGAGTGCCAAATGTCCCCCTCCCGTGATGTCCCGTGTCCTAGAGTGTTCATCTTGTCCGTCCTCTCCTTCTTCTTTTGTCCCCCTTGCACGTCGCATCTGCTGAGTCGTGGTGCACGATTGTCCGCCGGAAAGGTGGCTTATCGTTTGACCAGCCTTACTCGCCCTGGTCCCCCCTGCTGCCTACCCTTCCCCTGCTTTTATTCCGTTTTGGCTGGAGGCCCCAGCCCGGCGTGTGTTGAAGTTACCCTTCTTCGCTGTTCACACAAAATTCCCCTTTTAAAGGGTGACCCTCCCCCTTTCATTTGAGAGGCCGCCGACCCCTTCGTCTCAGTTGATCTTGCTAACCCACCTTTTTCCTTCTTTCTATTTCTCTTATTTGTTGGAAGACCAAATATCCCCCAGTTTCGTATATTGATACCTGATCCCCCCTTCTCCCCATTGATGCATCTTTACGCTTCTTGGTACTCTTGGAAAATGGCTTGTGTCCTTCCCCTTCGTTCTTTTCTCCCCCCCCACAAGCTGATTCCGTACCAAGCGGGATCTCCAGGGTTCAGTGCTATTTGCAATTCTAGGGCGGTGGGTTTTCTTCGGTCCTAATTTTCATCCAATTAATGGCCAGTTCCTTCCTTTTTTTTTCTTGCGCCCCCTCAGATGATCCATCTTTCCATCCGACCCCTTAAGCGCTTTGCCGCGATCACCCCCCTTTTTTTTCTCCTCCCTTAGGGGTCAAAAAGGTTGTTGACCAGTTTTGGCTCGTTAGCCGTCCTTGTCCTTTACCCGCACGCACTTTTGAATGACGAGCATAAATGCGCATTACCTTTCCTTCCCTTTTCCTTCTCATTGTCACCCTACAAGAGAACGGCCGCGGGTAGCGATCCATGGCAGATCTTTTTTTCTCTCCCCCCTTTCCTTCACCAGCGTCATGCGGCCCTACAGCGGGCTCGGCGTTTATTTTTCGGTTGAGGTGGCTTCCATCCTCCCCGATTCGGAAACGGCTGCGTTAAGTTGTGATGCTCCCCAGCGACCCTTTCTCTTAGTTGCTAGGTTCCATTTTTGCAGATGGCATATCACCCCTCTCTCTCCTTCGTTTCATCGCATGCTTTCCTAAATTTTGGCTCCCCCTTAACTTTGCGACCTCTCACCCCGTTGTAACAACCCCTGACACTCACTCCCCCCCCTTCCCTTTTTCGACTTTTTCTATTGTCCTGTGTCATGCGTTAACAGGTCGTTTTAAACATGGGACTAGGGAGATCACTCCAAGCTCGGCCAAGCTCATTGGCCACGAACCCATGCACCCTTCCTCAGGGTTTTTCTTTGTTTTTCACCAGCTTCAGGTAGAGACTGGATCGGCTAAATGGCCTTTCTTCCTCTGGTTTTTAGAGTGTTTCTTGCTTGGATCCTCAGTTCCTTTCCTCTCGCTTTTTTCTTCCCACCGCACTACTCGTGTGTGCCTTTCTTCCCCACAGCCCGCCTTTCTGGCGTTTGCTCGTGGAAGCGTCGGGCGCGATGCACTGAGTCTGATCGACTTTGTTCCTTTTTCCCCTCACTTTCTCACCATCGCGGGCTCCCGTCCCCTTGGTGGTCCTCTTCACCCTAGTCCCATGCCTTCGACGCTTGCCTCCCCCCCTTTTCTACGGTCCCCATTTGACCTCTTCATAGCTCCCTTTGGCCCAGTTTTTTCGTGGTCGTAAAAACAACGCGCTGTTTTCCCCTTTTTTATGCAGCGCCCGTTTTGTTCGTTGCGTTACTGTCTCCATCATTGCGGGCCTACGGCCCCCTGCGGGCCGGTACAGGCGGGTTCTTTGTTTCTGCCGATCATTGACCCGAGGCAACGACTGTTCTGTTTCTATGTGGTGCTAGGCGCCAGTGACTTTGTGGCCGTGATCCCACCCTTCCCTTTTTTCCCCTGTTCCCCCTTTTTTGAAAGCCCGCTTTTCCTTTATTTTTTCCCCCAAATCGACACCAACCGAAGTTTCGACCCTGTCCTGGATAGTCTTCCATCCTTTTTTCCCCTCCCCTTCGATGTGAACCCTTTCTCCCGTCCCCTACCGCCAGCAAGGGTACGCCTAGTGGTGTTTGCGCGCGCGTAACAGATCGGCTTCCAAAGGACTTTCCCTCCTCTCACCTTTTCTCCTCTTCCATTTTTTTCCTCCCTTATTGCCTTTGAGGGGGCTATTTTACCCCCCCAGTGACCGTTTTTCTCCCGACTTGCTGGTTAGGACCCCTTTTTCTTTTCATTCTTTCACCCCAGCGCCCCTGAAGCGACTTTTTTATAGGCTCTCGGAACTCGCCAAAGGACATCCACTTTTCCCATGTACAAAACCACTTCCCCCCCCGTTCGGTGCTCCATCTGCCGTGGCGACTCGCTCGACAGTTTTCCGCGGCATGCTTTTGGTCTGCAGACTCCCCTCCCCTCCACCTCACCCCACCTGGACAAGAGGTTATTTCACTCTTGGAATTCGACGTTCTGAATTCCGATAAAAAAGTTTTTTGTACTTCCCCCCCTACCATGCCCTGCTCCTCAGAACCCTCTTTCCACGAAACCTGTCAAAGTGGCTAACTTCCACCTGCCGCCGGGTTTTCTTCCCTTTAGTTTTATCCGGTGGTTGAGCGGAACCAACCTTCCGATTCAACGTCGCCGGCTTTTTCCTCGACCGTGATGGGTGTTTCTTCCCCCGCTTTGACTAGAGTTTTGGCGACCCCCACCACAAAATCTTGTTCCCCCGCGGCGTTTTGTGCAAATTTCCGCGTTCTTCCATATGTGGCAAATCACCTCGCGTTCGCCTCTCGCGACCGAACTACTCTCTCTTTTCCCCGCCCCCCCCCTTTTTTTCCTTTTTTAGAGAGCATTCCGATCGGTCGCCTAACGCTCGATGCCGCTGCGGTTCAACATAGTGGCACCCTTCTTTTTTTCCCGTCGACGCCGTTCCCAGTAAGTTGCCCTTTTGCCAACGCTTTTCCACCTAGGTCAAAGCCCAAGACCCGGGGTCGAGTATGACGGTTGCGACTTTTTTTCCCTCCCCTTTTTTTTTTCCCTCCCCTCGACCACCCCTCGGAGTCCCCTCCCCCAGGTTCCCTCACCGGTTTCGACCCGTGATCTTTTATGTCTGCCACCAGTCAGCTTTCCCTTCCCTCCTTCTTTCGCGTTCTATCCCACTTCCCCCCACCTTTTCATTTTCGGCCTTAGTGCGATGCCGAATTTTCTGCACTTATAACTAGGCGGGTGGTTTTTCCTTTTTTTTCGCATGTTCCTGCCAATAGCTGGCGCCTACACCTTTTCGATCTTTATCGAGGTGCACTTCGATTCTGGGACTTTTTTACTCCTTTTTTTCGAGTGGTGTTTGGGGGTGTATAACTGTGTCAAACAGGTGTCTCCTTTTCTTGGCGTAGTTTACGTTGGATTCGCGCTCCCGCAATCCATCGGTCTTCGTCCTCCCCTCTTTTTCTCCCCTTTCTGTGCCCCCCCAACGTCCCTTTCCCCTGGTTGCAACAGCATTTGACGTCTTTGGAAGGATTCTCGGTTTGTGGTCCGATGACAAATTGATTTACTCCCTTTTTATGTCCCCTGTCCCCTTCCTATCTGATTTCCTTTTTTCTTAGATGTTTCCTGTGTGTTCATTTTAATCGTCAGACGCGGTAATTTATTCTGTTTCCCCCTTCCTCTCTTCACGGTGTGGCCCTCCTTGACCTTTTTCGGCCCGTACACATTGCTGCGGTGCACGTTAAGCAATTGTTTGCAGCAGGGAAAGTCGTGTAGGAATAGTAGTAGAAGACAGTGTCTTACCCCCCTATCTGTTGTTTTTTTCGATTTTTGACTATTCTGTGCATGGGGGTTTTGGGTGGGGTGGGGGGGTTGACCCGCTTGGTGAAGATTTTGACTGGTTTTCTTTCTCTACCCTGCCGCACCGGCTTCCTTTCTCCCCCTTCCCTTGTCCCCCCCCCCCTAGGACGGTGATCTAAGGTCTTTTTTCACCGCTTTATATTGATTATGCCCTCCCCGCCTGTTACACATTCTTCGAGTCCCCGCCTTTTCGGTGGCATCCAGATTTCGCCCGGGACGTCGGAATGTTTTACACCCTCTCCCCTTGTTTCCTGTTCTTCCCCTTTTTCCCCCCGCGCGTTGGTTTTTTGAGCCCTCTTTCACGTTCGTCGGTTTTCTCTGTTTTCTTGAACCGGGTCTCCCCCTCTCTGAGTCCAGGTTTCCCTTCGGGGGAAATTGTTTTGCCACCCCCCCTTTTCTTTTTTTTCCTTTTCGTGCTCTTTCTGATGTCCGTGCCCTGTGTTTTTCATACCATGCCGGTCGGAAAGCGGAAGAGGCTGCCTGCTAAGGCATTCGCCGTGCGTCCTTCCTCTTTTTCTTCGCGTTTTTAAACTAACGCGCGGTGCCCCCGTTTCTTGAACTTCCCCTCTTCCCGTTTGATCCCTCGACGTGCAAAAAATCGTCGAGGATTCTGGAGATCTCGCCCGAGGTCGGCTCCAACCTAAATTACCACTTTTTTCAGCGACTCCCAAATTGTTTGCCGAATCGGTCTCGGACCTGTGGGCCAATGCCGCATCCAACCCTGCGCTTTTCCCTGATGCTTTTTGCCTTTTCTATGATGATTGGCCTGTTTTGGACCTTGGCTTTGTTTTGTCCTTCTTTTTTTGCCCTCTTTTTTCCTTTTTCCTCTGTTCCCCCCCCCCCCATTTTGCCGATCGACCGTGCGACGGGGTCCTATCGTCGTTGTTGGGGTTACTTGGTTTTTCAGTCGCCCTCCTCACGGGTCTTTCTGACACACCGGACCCTCCGTCCCCGGGTTTGGATTTCGTCTTCCCCTTCGTCAATTCGTTCGTTCCTTCCCTATTACAATGTTCCCCCATCAGGACCTTAAGTCCTCAAAAATGTTTTCTCTGTTTGGAACAACAATGTCGTACCCCCTGTTCTTTTTTTTCCTTCCCGTTCCTGTTTCATCCAGCCCCTCCATCACTTCGGTGCGATCACGCTTGGAGATCGATCCGCGCTTCAGACTCTAACTGTGGTCCTTGGATCTCCAAAGTTTCTCCCCAACGGACTCCTTCCCTCTTGCGTCGTGTCCGCTTATTATTTCCTCCTTTTTCCTCAGGGACGCTGGGAGTAATTCAGCATTCTTTTGGGCGGCGATTTGGTTCTACCCAAGGGCCTTCGTTTTTTACTGTCCCCTTTTTTCAACCCCATCTCCCCCCGTGTGACCAAGCCGAAATATTGATTGGTGTGATTTACTTGCGCGACTCGCCTTCTCTATTGGTGTTTTTCTTTTCGCCTTTTCTCAATTTTCCGCCCCCATCGGCCCTTAAGGGGGATTAAAGCTGCACTGTTGTTTTTCCGGGACCTTTCCCTCCACTTTTCCCCCTTCTGCTTTCCGCTGGAAAACCCCCAGATTTGAGGTGGGATCAAAGTAACTGGTCCTCCCGTTTCACCCCACACCCATCCCTTTTTTCCCCCTGGACGACACCTTCCTTTCCTCGTACAGGACCTCTCCCCGGGCCTCAGGATCTGCTCCCGAATTTGGGGATCTTAATCACTTCCCCCTTCCTTCTCCCTTTGTTTTTTTTTCGACTCTATCCCACTCCCCCCCCCCACCTGTGTCGTAGGGAAGACTCCTGATGCCAGGGGCCCTGAAATCTTTCATCCTTCTTTTCTTCCTTTTGTGTGGCCACTTTCTTTGTTGGAACCTTCGATGCCTCATCCTATCCACCAACCGAAGGTCCTTGTTTCCTACCCCCTACGGTCACTTCCGTCAGGTTTTTGACCTGAGTTTTGAGGTAGCTGTCCTGATACATAATTTTTCACGGACGGTTGTCTCCCCCCCCAAAATGGGTTTATTATTTTTTTCCTGCAGTATTTGTGCGCCGTGTTTCTTTCACAAATCCGAGGAAGGTTCCTGTCTTCGTCCCCCACTGATACCATTCTCTTCCTTTTCAACGGGACCATCTTTTGACCAGTTTGTTGCTAAGGTTTGTTTTCCTTCTACCCCCCTCTATCACTCGCAATTTCAATCGCTGGACCCTTGGGCATTCACCTTCTTTTATCTGCGAATTGCCCCCCCCCCGCCCGTTCTCCAACGGATTTTGGCTTGATATTCTTTCCGCTTTTCCTCGTTCCACATTGTTATTATCCCATGTTTCACCCGTCGTTTTGTCTGGACGTAAGGCCCCCGTGTCTGTCTTTTCTCTCTACGTTTTTTTCTTCTCGGTAGTCGTTGTTTTTTGTCTCTTCAGTGGCCACGAAACCAAGGATGGTACGAAGCTGTTCCTTTTCGTCCCTTTCCCCCCCCGCAACGCCTTTCTTAGGTTCCATTCCTTCCTGTCTGCCTTGGAGATTCTTCGATGGGGCTTCTACCCGGGTTCGAACCAATTTTTTTGACTTCCCGTTGTTTCCGTTCATTCCTCAACCCCCACCCCAATTTCCCCCCCAACACACCCCCCTGAACCACCCCTTCGCCCCCGTCGAGAAATCCTCAGTTTGGCTTTGTTCTGGCGTTTTTTTCCATCCCAGGCTGGTCCACCCCGATTCCCCCTCGATCCTTGGACCACTGTGTTTCGCCAAGCATTCCAGGCACAGTTCATAAGTCACCACAGCCTTTTCAGGTGCTTGCACTTGGTGTTTTCTGCGTTTTTTTTTTTCCCCCCATTAACGAGTGCCCCCTTTTAAAGCGCTTTTACGATCGATGACGTCCTTTCTTTTTCCCTACTGCCCATTAGGCTATTCTCCTAGCGAATTCTCTCTGGATTTATTACCCGTTGGAGTTTCCCCAATCCCTTCCTCAATCGCCAGGAGTTGATCTTTCTCTGGCCACCGCCGTGTACGGGTGCTTCCTCTCAGGCCCAAGCACTTTGGCGCGTCGATTTTTCCCTGATAGGAGACTTCTACTTTCTTGTCCGGCCTGTTGACCGGCCAAGTCCCTCCCTTTATTGCGAGCAGTGCGAAAATTCTTTGTTTCTTGTGTTACTATTAACTCTGCCCTTTCCTTTCCTTTCTGGAATTGTCCCGGCACCCCATTCCACTTCCTCAAGTACGCGAAAAACTTGCCCTGAGGACTGGTTTTTCCTCCCCCCAAAAGCGCGGTAAATTACAGAGCCCGCCGTTTGCGGTTGTTCCCTTCTCGGTACTCCTTTTAGGGCGCAGGTGGGTCCGGCCCTTTTCTTGCGATACGATGTCCCCTTCGTGCGGGGCACGGAGATTTTTTTCGCCCCGCTTCCAACACGACCGGGTCTCTTTCTCGTATATTTTGTTGACCAGGAGGGAGCCAGTTACTCCTTTTTTTCGATCATTCACCCACGGCAACCTGCTGTCTTTCCTCTGGCGGCTTCTGTCCCAGTAACTTCAAAAACATCGAAAAACCTGATGGAGTTCCGCTGCCTTGCAGGCCACAGGCTCTACTATCCCCTAAATGCTCATGTCTCCCTTTACCAAATTGTTTTTCTACCCCCCTCCAAGTCTTCCACGATTCACTTTGGACTTGAGAGACGATACCTCCTCCCGAGGCGTTGGCAAGGATTTTAACTTCCCCCTTTTCTCTGCGCCCTTTCACTCTACTGCGACATTTAGGACTATCGAAGTGTTTTGGAGCTGTCCCCCTGAAAAGCTTCGCCGTTTTTTCCGTTGCCAGTGCGCGTTCGACCCTTTCCCCTCTGCTCGACCCTTCCGATTTCCCCACCCTAGCAGTCGATTGAACATTTCCCCCCCTTTTTCGCTATCCCTTCCCCTCAACCCCCCCCCCCCGTCCCCCCCCCTCGTGTATTACCCCACGGGTCGCGGCGTTGCGCCTCTACGTTTCGGGCTCGAGATTCGCAATTCTTCGCGTCCTCCCCCTCCAGCTTATGTCGATCGGGCACGCATCGAATATCCACGGCACCCCCCCCCCGTCCACGCTTATGTTCCTTCCTCTTTCCGACCCCACCGCGTAAGTCTCTGCCACCACCTCTTTATTGATCCCTGACCCCCTCGACTCGCTGAATCAAAGCTACTCACTCTTTTTTTACAGACCCCTGGCCGCCCTGGCCGTGGTTGCTGTCCGTTCTTTTCGTTGATCTCTGGTCTTTTGGCTGTTGGTCGGCTTCACCACCACGATAATCAAACCCCTTCGCCGTGGCCCTTCTTCCCGATTGTCTGGCCGAGTTGACGCTTTTCTCCATCAACAATTCATTGTTTCCCAACCGGCGTCTTCCTGTTCCACCTTGCCAAATAAAGGCACCCCTTCGATCTGTCTTTTCTTTTTCGAGCAGT
>Ga0179593_1635523_pt1 | contig 15172 bp, 12 predicted proteins | sample CZODoug2_1_08_16_FD_185931 | JGI IMG/M metagenome (GOLD analysis project Ga0179593, IMG submission 185931) | Vadose zone soil fungal communities from Angelo Coast Range Reserve, California, USA - CZODoug2_1_08_16fungal (PacBio error correction) | ecosystem: Environmental > Terrestrial > Soil >... | reverse complement strand
CTTTTACCTTTCTTAAGTGGGTTTTTGGCCGCCTAGGTGAACTCTTCTAATTCGCTTTTTGAAAAGACAGCCTCGTCTTCTCGGCTCTGCCATCAGATTTTGTCAGGGACCTTGAACAGGCTCAATGCCGAAGCCTTCGGGCCATTCAGCTCTTTTCCTCTACTTTTCTCCTTTCCTTTTCCACCATTTTCGGTCTCCCCGCCCTTTCTCGTGAACCTTGTGCTTGGAATTCAAGCCCGGGCACCTTCTATTGAATGACGACCCCCCCCCCCTCTTTCTCCCCCTGACGCGGAACGAACAAGTTCCTTCGGGTACTTGAACCCCGATTTTTTTCTTTTCCGTCATCTTAAACCGGCATTTCCTGACTTCTTTCTGCAGTGGTTTGCTTTTTACCATAGTCACCAGCTTTTAATAGCAACGTGATCGAGGGCTTGTTCCCATAGCTGGTGCCGCAGTTCCTTTCTTCAGCACAGGCTAGGACCCGTGTTCAATCTGGTACTCGGTCAATACTGATTCTCCTCCGTATCTCGGCGGTCAGCAGGTTTGTTTCTTTTTCTCTGAGGTGAACCGATTTTTTTTTACGCGCCACTCATCCTCGACCCTTAATATCCCTTTTCACCTTTTGCATAGTCCCCCGGCCTCACCGTGATCCTTCCGATCTCGCCCAGGCCCCTTACCTTTCACTTGTTTCGGGTGGATGATCGAAGTAGGGGCCCACCTCCCAGATTTACCGAAGGAAGCTACTTCCTTTGTCGTTTCCTTTCTCTTTCTGTTCGCGTCGCTATCTCGTCCCACTTGTTTCCACATCCTGGTTAATAAAAGGTGCGGGTCTGTTAAAAGCTCCTTCCCTTTAGTTTTTTCTTGTTTCTGTGGCCCTTTGTGTTTTCTGAAGGTGATGCTGGTCGTGCCCGCATGCGGAATTCTAGTCCCGCCGGGTTGACCGCCGGCGCCCGCCCCCCCTCCAAGAAGCCACCTTGGACCTTTCCTTCCAACGTCACGGAAACTTCTCCCGAGTTTCCGGCGTAGTCAGAGGTACCTACCGCCGCTCCCCTTGGTGACAACCGTCTTTGGGCGTCATAACATTGAAGATGCCGACCCCGGTCAAGTTGGATCCCTTTTCTACCTGTCCTCCCCGTGACATTTTTTTCGACCCTTTTTTTTCCCCTTCTTTGGCCTATAAGAAGTCTCCTCCACTACACCCTATGCCCGGGCACCTCAAGCTCACCCCGAAAGGTGCTGTGCGGAAAATGTGTCCCCCTTCCCACCCTGGAACTTCAGAAGTGTTCCCATCTCTTTCCCCCTTTTGTTTTGAATCTGTTCCCCCGACCCCCAAACCCCCCCCACCCCCCCCCACAAAACCACAACCCCACAAAACCCAACAACCCAAAAACCCCCCCAACCCCCCAAAAAACCAACCCCAAAAAACCCCACCCAAAAACACCCCAACCCCCCACCAAAAACCCCCCCCCCACCCCCCCCAACCCCCCACAAAACACCACCCCCACCCCAACAAAACCACACCCCCAACCCCCAACCCCAACCCCACAAAAACCACCAACAACCAGCCCCCCCCCCCCCCCCCCCCCCCCACCCCACCACCCCCCAAAACACAACCCCAACCCCCCCCCCCCCCACCCCAAAACCAACACCAACAAACACCACCCCCCCCCACAACACCCCACACCCACACAAAACCCAACCCCCCCCAACCAACCACCACCCAAACAAAAAACCACCCACCCACACCCAACCCCACCCCACACCCCCCCCCCCCACCCCCCCCCACCCCCCAACCAAACAAAACAACCCCACCCCCCCCCCCCCCCCCCCCCCCCACCCCCCCACCCCCCCCACCCCCCCCCCCCCCCCCCCCCCCCACACCCCCCCCACCCCCCCCCCCCCCCCCCCCCCCCCCCCCCCTGTGGTTCCTTTAAGGCCTTTCCTTACACACCTTAACTGTCGAAGCAGGACCCCGCCTTGGGGTAGGCGCCGCTTCACCACGATTTCCCCTTTTCTTTTGTCTGGTGAACCTTCAGTCGGGCGCAACGGAGATTCCCTCAGTCCGCAAACGGTTTTCTTTAGATTTGTATGGTAGCGAAGACTCGAACATCCTTTTAATTTTTTTTTTTCGAACCTAACTGAATCCTCCAATTTATTGCTGCCTTCACCTTCAGGCCGATGGCCGCCGGCTTATTCTTACGTGCAACCATGCGTACACCTGCTCCCGGCCTTACTCCCGTACCGTCCCATTAGTCCTCCCCATACCAGCGACGATCAATCCTTCCCACAACGCTGCTCTATATTTTAATCCTTCCTCCTTGTTTTGAGACTCTTTTCGACTTGGATGGCTTCCTTGCCGTCCCGAGACGCTGGAGAATCGTCTACGTCTCCTTTTTTCGTTGCGGCAAGGGTACAGTGATAAGTTGATCTCTCCTGATTTGCGCGTTTCTCCGAAGCAGGGCCCTTCGGACATGAATGCTTTGTCTTGTAGCTCAATGCTTGCTTCTGCAGTTCTCCCCCGCCCGGCTGGATGCGTCGAAACCAACTAGGGAAATTCCGAACATCCTCCCGCACGCACGGGCGTCGCTATCCCCCTTGTTTTCACCCCGAATTCCCGCCACAAGCGCTCCTTGGTCGGGGTTTGCCGCCGAAAACTTGGCTTTTTCTATTTCCCCCTTCCTTTCCTGCTTCGATTTACGGGTGCCGAAGGTGTCGCTTTTCCCGTCGTGGAAACTTTTCAAGCGTTGCCCCCCCCTTTTCTTGAAAAAAAAAAACGGGGTTGGATTCACCTGGGTTGATCTCTGTCCCCTCTTGCCTTTTAGTTCCAGGTTTTATAGGCCAATTGCCCTTCCTCCCCCACATACTTCTGTTGTCTTTTGATTCCCAGGTATCTGTTGTATTGACCTGCGAGGTATTTCCCACCCCCCGTCGCTTGTTACCAGTGTTTCTTACCTTCCCGTTCCTGTTGACAGGTAGCAACGGATTCGACTTTTTCACGTGCTTATGGAATTTTCGAATGGTGAGATACAGGATAAAGGTTCCCTTTTGTGCTTCTTCCATCGGGTACATCGTGGACTTACCCCCCCGTTCCTATAAAACTTTGCGACGTTCTTTCCCCCCCTGTTTTCCGTCCCCCCTCCCAGTGTCGTCACGCCCCTTACTTTTTCCCGGCTACATTCCCTGGCTGACGCCCTGAACCTGCGTTTTCCCCGAAGGCTTGCCCCTCCCAGCATCACTTGCTCCCACCGTCAAACTGCCACGCACCGGTACCTTTCCTGAGCTTTTTCCCAGACCCCCCCTCATTTCTATTCCCCCGTTTGTGCACACCCCCAGTTTTTTATTTTCTCTTGACCGCGTTCTGGGTGCCCCCCGTTTTCCCCCCCCCTGTAGATTAAACTCTTCTTCGGAGTTCTCCTCACTGCTTTCGTGTTGCCTCTTAGATAAGCCTGCCCTCGAAGAAAAACCTTCCTTTTCAACTTCTTGGCTTTCAAGATAGTGCTTTTTCCCACTTTATCCATGTACGGTTGGGTCTCTCCTAGAATGAGCCCTTTTTCTACCTTTAGTGTGCTGGGTCGTTCCTAGCAGCCTCCCTTCCTACCATTTCCACCCCGAGGCGAGCGCCCGAAACCCCACCAACTTTCTGACCACCGGTATGCTGGAAGGCGAACCCTCTCTTTCCCTTTCTCCCTTTTACCAGAGGCCGAACCTGTGAGACGAGCCTCCAATTTAGTTTAGCCCCCCCCCCCCTGCCACCATTATGAGCCCGCACCCGACTTGTCGAGATCGACCAGGTGCTGGGTTTCGTACGCTGGACCCTTGAACCTAGCCTCCCCCCTTTCCGCTCAGTTTTAATATGCTGTGCTTTCCCCACCTCCTATCTCCTGTAGCGGTACACGGAGACCTTTTGGCGTAGGTTCAGGGCTCAGGAATTTGTCTTTTAACTTTTTTTAGAACCCTGTACTGGCCTTTTGAAGTCCAGGCCCTTTAGAGACCCCGGTCTTTTTTGACGAAAATAGGTTGATTTCACCGCGACCCGCCCCGCCCCCGGAAGGGGAAAGAGCCGATCGACATTTTCTTCGGGTACCCTACACCCCACCAAGATACGTCTATGCCGCAGCGACAGTCTTCCAGTCCTCCCAAGCCCCCCGCGCTCTCGTATCCTTTTTAACATGGAGTCACCCAGGGTACATTTTTTTCCCCATTTCACACCATCCTCATCATCTCTGCTCTTTCCCCTTTTTTTTTGTTTTCTCTCGTCTGAATGCCGAAATGTATATTGGCGCAGCTTGTGAAAATTTTTCTTACGCTTTCTGTTTTCCCAAGTCGCAGATCTGCCTTAGGTTTTCTCTTTATCAGACGTTTCGATTGGGGGTGAAGGGACCCTCTCTTTTCAGTTGTTCTAAGATCCGCCTTCGCCTGAGGTCCCCTCCCCCCCCGTTCTTCCAAGGACGTGCTCTTTTCCCCCGTTCTCCTTTTTTCCACCGTCACGTTTCTCTGAACTCTTTTATCCGGTCGACTCCTGCGACACTTACCCGGGAACCCCCTTATCTCACTCTTGCGGGCCAGATCTTCAAAAGCTTGATGGAGTGTCGGCTTGGCCTTTTTTTCGTGGTTCCAGCGTACAACTCCCCATTTGATAATCCGACCCCTGAATATCGGGATGTTACCCTTTTTTCAGAGATATGTAGCACATTTATAGATAAAAGCTGCTTTTTGTCACGCGGTCATTATGGTCTCCCCTTCCTCGCCGTTCCTTTCTCCTACGGTGTTTCAGCAGCAGTTTTTTTTGCTCTCTTATTCAACCTTTTGCTGCTGCTCGATTTGAGCCACCTCATCCTTGCACGACCGGCATTCGAGGTCCTATCGCTCGCCCCGACCACCGTGATCCTTTTTGTTCACGATCTCGTTCTGACCTTTTTTGTTTTTTTTCTTCTGATCTAAGAGGGAGGCTTCCCCCCAGCTTTTCCTTGCGACTAAGCAATAAGACACCTTTTTTGTCGTCCTTTCCCTTCCTCAGCTTTTTTCCTCGTAAACGGGGTGTCAACGAAATTTTCCTCTCCTTTTTTTTTTTTTGTAAAAGCTCACCCCCAGTCTTTTGCGTTGGCTTTTTCCCCCCTGTTAGGGTTCGCGGAAGGTTTTTTCTCATTTCCCTTTTTTTCCCACCCTTGGCGGTGCGTAAGGGCCTTTGTTTTCGCCCGCTGTTTACACACCCTCCCCCCCTCTCCCCGTCCACACCGTGGCGTTGTCGACCGGTGCCCTTACTCCCCTTGGTCTAACGAGGGTTCGGCTCACGCGATCCCCTTTTTTCCTCCGCTCAACCCCCGGGGGCATGGTAGTTGCCGGGATCTCCAGGCGCTGTTCAACCACGTTGCGCATCCGTGCGTACTGTCCTCCGGTTCCTGTTCCCAATGGACTTGATGGCAATCGCGTTTGCCCTCACGACGAGCAGGTTCAACTACAACGTACTTATTTCCCTCCCTCCCACGCAAGGTGATGTTTTGCCCTGTCGCCACTTTTTTTCCCAACCCCACTTTAAAGAACAGCAGCTGGTCTGCTAAACCCCCGGTGTCCTGCCTCAAATTTTTTTTTGACAGCCCAGTTCCGGACGGGACGGCGAAACCTTATTTCCCCCCACACCCCCACACCGTCCTCTGTCCCGTTCTTCCTGCCCTTCCCCACGATCGCTTCCCCCTGATGCCGGGAGCTCTTTTTTGAAACCTTTGGTGATGGCTTTCCGGGCTTCTCCCGGTCCCCTAGACGCCCGGTTGTCGTCTTGTGTTCCCTTTTAAGACATAATTTCCGGTCGTGGTACGCAGAAGCTCGTTTTCTTTTCCCAATTTTCTTTTTCCTTTCCCAAAGATTCGTCGATTGGCCTGTTTTTCTCTGCCCACAGAAACCTTCTATCTCACTCAACGGGCGCCTCGTTCCTTTTAGTCCCCCCCTCTTCCCTCCTCGAGCGGAAAGCCTGGTGACCGCATCGACCTCTGCTTTAATAACTCTGTTGTTGAAGAGAGATGCGTGTGGTGCGATTGGAGGTCCTTCTTCCTTTAGAAGATTCAGCCCTTCCACGATAGGTTACGTCTGCGGCGGCCCTTTCTCCATTGGAGTCTTCCCCTCTTGTGACTGTATGAGATCAGCCGGCCGGCCTCGGACTGAATGCTGTGTTTTTGCTCTGGACTAATAAATTGCAGGAATTCTTGCAGCTTCCAACCTGGCTGCCTTGTGTCGAGTCGCTGCCGAAGAAACTCCTAAACTTTTTTTTTTAGTCTCCCTCCTTTTCATCCTTAGTCCCTGTTCCCCAAGGACGCGCCAAGTGCACCGTTTTGTCCCTTTTTCTTTTGGGAAGAGAGGGCTTCACCCCTTCTGCCTTTTCCTAATTGTTAATGGTTTGAAGCCATGGTGGTTCTTTTTCTTTGGGACGTGCAGGGAACCACCGCCGGTGCAGGCAGACCCCTTTGTTTTATCCTTTTTTTGATTGTCGTTCCGGTTGATCTTTCCCCGGTACATTTGCAAGCACCTTGCCGTTTCGCTTTTTCTAGGTAATTGCCGCAGGGACGTTGTGTATGTACTTTTTGGGGCTACTCTGGCAAATCAGACTTTTCCCTCATCCCCCTTGTGCGAACTGTTTCCCGTCGGACAGGCGCACCGGAGTTTTCCGTTTGCGGCAGAGGCTGTTATCTGGCACCCGCTTTTTTGCCCAATTTTTTATCTGTTTCGGTCGGTTCCCTTCTGTTTCCTTTTCACCCCGTTAATCAATACGTTTTGGCAAAGGTTTCCGCACGCCTTCTTTTCCGTTTTCTTTTTTTTTTTTTTTGTTGGCGGGATACTCCGGAGTTCCGCCCGTTGCCTCCCTCTTTGGTTGACCAACAGCCTTTTCCGAGACAATAATCACCGGCCCGGACTCCCAATTTTCCCTTAAGTCTTCTTTTCACAGACCTCACCTTTCTAGTCCTTTTGCTTTTTCCCCCCGTTGTCCGCCGTTCAGCCCCGCCTGTCTTAGAACAGTAAGTTATAAACGAACTTTGAGTGATTTTTCCCAGTTTTTTACAATTTTCCCCTTTCTCCCTGAACTTGAAGCCCACTCGTCTCCCCTCGGTCGTGACTGGGGATCTAGTGAGTTCCCATGATAAAAGGTGAGCCGGTGGCTCGCGATAGCCCATTTTTCCCCCAATATTTGGGTCGGTTCCAGTGGTGGCTAGTAGTCCAGCACCTCCTGTCGCTCTTGGCTGCGTTTGACCCCACCCAGTTTTTTCCCCAAGGGGAGAAGCAAGGAAGACCACCGCTCACTTGAATACCCCTTCGGACGACATAGGTGAGCCGACTGTTCGAACCCCCATTGAGCGTGCACCAGCTCCCGCCCGACACCCCTCTCCCGATAAATGTTGTAGTGATTCGGAACGGGTTGTTTTTTTGCGTTTTTTTGAACAAACACGACAATGCTCCTCCCCCCTCAGATCATGGCTTTGACCCTTTTGCTTTTACCCTTCACAACAGGACATTCTCCTCTTTGCGTTACCCGGAGACATTGTCTCCGTTTAATTTTTTTTTTGTTTCTGAGGAAGTTAGTCTACGTGATCCGGTCCTTACTTCTCACTGCCTTCTTTTTTTGCTGACTCCAGGCTTGTCAGCCCGTTTTTTTTACTCCTCCACGAGGGTGAGGGTCAGCGCCCCCCCTCTGTCTTTGTTCTTTTCTTCTGACGGCTTTCGTTCTCGCTTTCTGGTCCTCAAAACACCAAGATCCGTTATGCCGCGCCGCCGCCCCCCCCCCTTTTGGCTAACTTTCTAATCGCCTAATTTCCACAGCTGGCGCTACCATTTTCTTCCTTCCCCCAGAACTTTCCTCCTCCCGTTGTTTTGTTTTGAGAGTTTCCTGATAGAAGCGGATGTGATCCCCTTTACTAAGTAAGCCTGGGCTTTCGTGAAAAATTAGGACCAGATTCGCTGACGGCTTTTTGACCCTTTAGCGAGAAGGGCGCGACTTTCGCGAGGCATCCGAGTAGATTGGTTTTTTTTTTTTTCGGACCCTCACCAGCTCAATGACCAGACGGAGGAATACTTCACTTTGTTACTTTCTTTTTTCGGAGCCTCCTTGACACATCCCGTTTTTTTACCAGAACTTCCGAAAAGGTGAGCCTGGCTTTTTCTGCCGGGTTTCCCCCTTTTTGAGGAACTTCTTTTTTTCACCTTAGCCTTCCGGCGCCCCAAAAAATGAACGACAAGGTATCTTGTCCCGCTACAGCGGGCCTGGGGGGGCACGCACAACCCCCACCCCCCCCCACCACACCTTGAGATGATGGTTTCCTGAAGGTCTGGGTTTTCCACAACCCAGTTAAACACCGTAGATCATCTCCACTCATCGGGTGACTCCCCCGCTTGGTGACGCGAAATGATCCCCCTCTGCTCTTCTTTGTTTCCCTTCGGACTCTGTAAGGAGTTATGTGCTCTTCACTTTCCGGTTGTATAGCAGTTGGGTGTCTGTCCCGACTCTCTCTTTTTTTCCCTTAGGTTTTTGCATCTAAGAAGAAACCTCACATTTTTCCCACCACGCCCGAGCCTTTTTTTTGAATCTCCTCTTCATCGATAGCGCGCCAATGCTCTTTCATTTTTTCCATTCTTTTCCCCCCCGGATCTTTGAAAGTAACGGAATTGGTAGTAGAGGGAATTGTCCTCCCTCCTTCTGGACCCCTCCTTCCCTTTTTTTTTCCATCTATAACCCCCGAAAAACGTTCGGGATCTAAGGAATGGTCCCCCCCCTTGTTCCCTTTCTGCTCGGTCGTAACCCTTTTTTCAACCGGCAAACGGTTCATGACCCTTTTTATTTTTTTTCCCCCCAAGCTTCCTGAACACTTTTTGCGTGGATTTTTTTTGGCCTGTTCTTGTTCCCGATTTTGATATTTTCTTGCCTCCTGCTCCCTCCGTTTTTCGTCCCGGCGGGGACCGCCGGAGGTCCCCCGTCCCTCACCCGACACGTGGCTGTGTACGGAAATTTGCTTTTCCCCCCCCTCACTAGTTTTTCGGCGTATCACTAGCGTTTTACCCCGACGTCACTCACCACGGGGTCGGTTTTTCATCTCCCCCCAGACCCCTCTTCAGAACCCTTTCACCTCTTTCGCCCTGTTCGTTTATGTCTTGCCGCCCCCTTCCTGATGACCTAGCGTTGGCCCCTCCCTGCCTCTTTCCAATACAATCTTCATGACGTGACCCCACTCAAGCTTTCCCGGCAAGGTGCTGGTTGCATGTCCCAATTTCATCCAAAACTTCCCCCCCCGTCCGCAGATGGAGCGATCAACCCCTTGTGAATATCGCGTTTTGTTCCGCGCACCGTTCCTCTTGTCCCCCTTACTAAAAATTTATTCTTCACCCCGTACATGTTCCTTTCCAAAGATTTTTTTTTTTTGTTTCCCTCGTTCGGACCAACCGTTTCAGCTCATGTGCCGGGTCATTTTTTTGAAGGCGCGGCGGATGGTGAACGGTGTCCCTTTGTCCGGGTGTCGTCGAGTGTGGACGTCCGCCCCTCCCAGTTCTCATCAGGGGTTGGTCCTTGACGAAATGGACTCCTACTTTGCCTTTTATTTTTTTTTCAAACTCATTCAGGAAGGCAGAAGTTTTTCTCCCCCTCGCCCCTGCACCAGGCGACTCTCAATATGAACGTGCCGGCGCCGACGGGTACTCTAGTCCTATACCTCTTCACATCGGACCGAAGGGATACCTCCAGGCCCCGCTGCACTATCTATCTTTTCCTCCAGTGTGTGTTTTTTTTGCTCTTCTTCAGTTCTTGGATTTCTGGCCGTGTTCCGATGGAGTCCCTTCCTTTATTATCTTGGACTTTTCGGTCCCGGACCGTTTTCCTAAGTGATCTCCATGATTGCCTTGTTTTCTCTAGGCGGTGCCTCGTTTTTTCCGATTTTTTCGAGGCAGCAAGAATTGTTCCGTGCTTCTTTTAGGTCAAGACAACAGTCCTAGGAGGGCTTGTTAGAATTAGAAGTCTGCCGTAACCCCCCTCGACGCCTTCTTCTTAGCACGCGCGTAACAAATTAACTTTTACCCCCGCGCCCGGCACCGGGTGGGCCCGCTTATGTGCCGAAGCGTGAGAGACTGACCACTCAGTAGGGTTCCCCTCTCCCGGTCTTTTTTTTGGTTCGAACTTGCCCCGTTCGGAAACGTCTTGCAGTAAACCACGTGGCCGATCAACCCAGGGGGTGAGCTCCTGAAAGCTGCGGGAGTTTCCGTTTTTTTTCTTTGCCTCTTAGCTCCCCTTTCCCGTTGAGCTTTTGGTGAACGGTCATGAAGGTTCCTTTGTAGTTGCCCCCCTGCGCCGTTTGCCAGAGATGTTCATCGGACATTGGGCTCCCTTTTTTCACCGTTTTCCCCAGGTACGCTGAGGCGCCTCTGACCGTGTTCGGCCTCCCTTCCGGGATTTCCCCCCCGGCACGACCGGTGGCCCGTGTGAGCCAAGGGATCCTCTCGAGTGATCGCCGGCAAACCAACTTGGAAGAAACTTCTTCTATCCGTGGCACTTCGACCGCCCTTTTGGTTTCGTGGTGCTGTAGGTCCCGCCGGCGGTCCCTTACCGGCCTAGCCCGCCTGGGATTTTTTTCAACCGAGGCAGGGACTCGACGACTCCCCCGACAGCCCAACCCGTCCCACCTTCAAACCCCCCTTTCGCTTTTCCCAGACCCTCACGTCTATTCAACCCTTGAGCCCACTTTTCCCCCTTCCGTCAGCCCCGGGTTTTTTCCCTGCCTTTTAACCTTCCCGTACGGTCCAAGGTTTAGTGCTTCTCGCAAGGAAAGCTGTTAGGTGGAAAATCTTTCCCCCCCCCGAACATTCTTCAGGTCATTTATCCGGGCGTTGCCCCTATCGTGAGCAAGTCAATTTGAGCCGGTGTCGACGATCGACTGAGCACTTCTTATCCCTTTGATTTTCTTGGTTCCAGTGATGATGCGTTCTCTCAGCAGCTGGTTTTCACCGTCCGAGCGCGCGGCGACACCCCCCCCCCCCAACCAGATACCTTTGAACAGTTATAACCGAGCGTTTGACGTCCATGATTTTCTGTGAGTCAATCGTGAGACATGCTTGAATTTGTCCCCCTTTTTCCCCCCCCCCCTGCCCCGCACGCATGATAATTTTTTTTTTTTTTTTTTTTTTTTTTTTTTTTTTTTTGTTGTGTTTGTTTTGTGTCTATGGTCCCGTGGTTTTACGATTTGGAACTGCCCCTCCCGCTCACCTCAATCTGCTTTTGAAGATGCCTTGCCCGCCAAACATGAGACGATGCGCCTCCTTCTTCGTTATCGTTTTCCTTAGTGAGCATAGGTAGTTATTAACCCCTTCCTGGTCTCCTTTCTGTGTACCTGACCGTTTCAACTTCTTCCAGGCTCCCTTCGAGAACGGTCTGGCGCTCAAACGAGGGTTCGTCCCCAAGTTTCCTTGCGGTTACCCTCTTTTCTCTTTGCCGACAGTTCGGCTCTTTTCTTTTCCTTCACACCCCACACTATACTCGGAGTTTGCGCAAGTCTGCGCTCCGCCATCTATGCTGCTTTTTCCCCTCAGATAATAGCCTCCCCCAAGGGCGCCCATCCCATTCTTCCATTCGGCCCATTTCACCAGCAGATTCTAATCATATATCTTTTTCTCCTTTTTTGTTAGATGATTAGCAGCGGCTGGCAACTTTCTCAATTTTTTTCGCCAGTTGTGCCAATTCTTACGATTAGCGGGGCTTTGAAACGAGAACTCTCCTTCCCCTTTTCTCTGACTTCCTTCTTCTCTTGTTGTTTTTTTAAAGGGACTAACAGCTCAAAGCACCTACCCTTCCGGCCCCTTCTCTGCTCGCTCCGGATGCAGCGGTGAACCTTTCACCCTCGGTTCTTCGCCAATGAAAGTGCTCGAAGTGTGAGAATGCCCCCTGGCACTTAGTAACCCCTTCCTTTAAGACGAACTTTCTTTGCGAAACCCCTGTCCAAGGACCGTGTCTCCGGGTACCGAAGATCAGATTTGGACGGGCACAGATCTTTATCCTCTTTGATGGAGTTTCGGTCGCCAGGTTCCGGCTTTTACCTTGTAACACCCCTGTTCCAATTGTTTTTAATAGAAAATTGATAGCCTTGCGGTTCCCTTTTTCTGGTGATGAGAAAGGAATTTTCCAATGTAGAAAATGATCGTCACCCTCTTCCTGACTTCCTCTCCTCACATCTTTGCTTTCCTCCGTTATTCTCTCCGGTGGTCCGCAGTTGTTGTGTCTTGTCCTGGGTTAACCGGCGTTTTTGCAGAGATTCGAACACCTCATCACTTCACAGACAACGAAAGAGAGACGCCTTTTTATTTCTTTTTCTCATCAAACTATCCTGGTCCCGATCATCCCAGGACGCCCGTCTTCTTTTTCAGGCGGCCTTTTTTGCAGCTGATCGACTATTTTCCCCCAACCTCGCTTTTTTTGCTCCACTCCAAAACCGCTTCGCTTTTCGCCGGACCTTGTTCGGCGACCGAGGCTGCTCCCCGTAAAAGTGGGGGTTCCCCTACCCTAATAGGAAGTTTAGTTTTTTTGAAAATGATACTGGCACTGTTTGCGTGGCCCCCATGTGGGTACTTCGGTGATGGTCGACCGGCGCTTGTTGTCTTCGCTTAATTTCCCTGGCCCGACCCGTTAGCCGCAAATTAACCAGCGATCCCCCAACGTGGTCGTCCCCATGACCCTTCCAACTTCTCTCTTCCGTGAAAGAGGGTTCTTTTATCACGCGACTTTTCCGAAACCGTCACTCACCTGGCCACCTTTCTTGTGTGGGCTCTCCCATAAGATGACACTTCCCTTTCGTCATCCTTTCGTACGTGTGACATGCCTAGAACGGGCCTGATGCCCATCGCCGTTTCATCTTCCTTCGTTCCCCTCAAACTCCGGTCCCCTTACTTTCAAGCTCAATCCATTCGCCTGTTACACCTGCACCCGATCCAACCTGTTGACCCCTCCCGCGCTCCTTTTTGCCTCTTCACCCCCGCGGTGGTTCGCTGCACCGTTCCCCGACTTGCCCCTGCCTACACCTTGTTCACCCCCTTACTGGAGAAGCAGCCCCGATTTGACCTTGTCTGAAAAAAGCTTCCCCTTTCCCCTTTCCTTTCCCTCGATTTTAAACTTTTCGCCGGCGGTGGTGAACGGACGCTCCGCTCCGCTCTGTTTTCTCGTTGTCCTTTCTACCAGGCCACCCGAAGGTTTGGCCGAACTGCAGATGGCCTCTCTTCTGCCACTCCGCCAAATATTCCCCTGTCGCCGGCTAGTGCCAGCCCCAGGCCCTTTCATGACCCCAAGACCCTTTCCGGGCCGACGGGTTCCGATCGCCACCGAGTACGCCAGTCTCCGTTCCGGCATTTCCCGCCATCGTCAAACAAACGCTGCCTCCTTCATATCTGCTTTTTTTCGATGCGGTCTAATGATGGACTGCTGTCTCCCGATGTGTCGACGATCGCCAGTCGCTTGCCCAGTTTTAATACAGTGTCACGTTTCCCTTCGGCTCTTACGACGCTTGACTCCCCATTCAGGATTTTGGTCCCGTCGTTCCAGACAATGATCTTCTTGCCAGTTCCCCTCTCACTTCTGGATGGCTGTTTTCGAAGTAAGTAGCTGCCCTCCCCGTCCTGCCACGTTTGCGAGAGCGCAGTCGGTCCCCCACTCTCCCCTTTTTTCCCCCCCCTCTCTCCCGGCTTGGGGAAGCTGATCGTTTGGGCTCACGACCTTCCCCGCATTCGGGTCCTGCTTGATTATTGTCCTTCCTTTGTTGCTTCCCAGTTTCAAAGGTGACCCGGAACCACCCCCGCAGGCAGATTCACCCCGTTGGTGAGCGTGCCAGCTGCGGGGTCCCCTTCAAGGTTTGGATCGTGCCCCCCTTTCCTTTCCCCAGCCATTAGATTTCGGTTCTTGGAAGTGGTAGTTTTCCCATGATCTTCGGCCGGAGATGGCCAACCGATTGTTCATTCTTACCCCTTGCAACCCCTTCTGACAGGTATTACTGAGGCGTAAGCCTTGACCCCCCCTTTCCCCCGTTCTCCTGGGAGCCGCCAACGAACCGTGGTCCCGTTGGTGATAGTGCGTTCTTCCGGTTCTCCTCCGGAACAACCTAGCTTAATCTTGCTCCCGTGTGCACCTTTTTTCCTCCAACGCACTTTGGACGTCCTTTGTGGAGGGTCACAGCCTGGGTCTTCCCTACGCGCCCCCCGCCCGCGTGAGTGGGCCCCGCAGGATGATCCTGACCCTTCCCCCGGCACCTCACAGGGAAACCCCCCTTCACGCCCCCGAATTTCCTGAGCTTTTCCCCCCACCTTTCTATTCCACTTTTCAGTCAACCCACCGTTTTTTCTCGCAGCCCCTAGTTTTACGAACGCCGGTACCGTTTCACCCGGTTGATTCGGTTGCAATTAAGCGTTAGGTTGGCCCTTCTTTTCCCTCTCAGTTCTTAGCCTCCCCGTCCGTTTTCCCTCTTTCCCTCCTTTTATCTTTGGCATGTTTCTGATCCTAGTGATGTTCTTTTTCACTTCAACGGGTGGCGATCTCTCTACTCGCCCTTCGATCTTCCGGTCTTTTTTTTCTGGGCGTGGCTCCTTCTTCCATGCAACCCGGGTTCACCGAGGTCGCGCCCAGACACAACCCAAATGCTTGTGAAATCGTCTTTGAATAACTCGCCGATCAGTTATCTTCCCCGCCCATTTGTTTAATTTCGCCTTGTTTCTTGTAACTTACCTTTTAGCCGTCTTTCCCCTCAACGAAAGAGATCAAGTTCTTTTATCGACATTGTTCACTTTGGTTCCCAACCTTGCCGGACCCCTTGCGCCTCCCTCACCCTTTCCTCAATTTTTTTTTTGACTCAGGACATCCTTTTCTCCGGGTATTACTGAGACATTGTATTTCCTTCAGGTTTTTCATCCCCAGTTATCCCCCGGTAACCACGGGATCTGACGGTTTGAGTCCTCCTGTTCGTTTTTTCGCAGAAAAGAGGGTTGTTTTCACGCGCGGCATTTTAGCTGGGGTATCGCTTCCCCGGCCGCATTGAGTGTTGGTTTTCCCCCCCCCTTCACCCCAACCCTTTCTGATGCAAGCTTCCTCTCTGATCGCGACCTTCTGATGCTTTTAAACTCTTTAATCTTTTTCTCCTACTCTGGCGCCCCCCCCATTACATTCGGATTCATCTGT
>Ga0179593_1456729_pt1 | contig 15173 bp, 23 predicted proteins | sample CZODoug2_1_08_16_FD_185931 | JGI IMG/M metagenome (GOLD analysis project Ga0179593, IMG submission 185931) | Vadose zone soil fungal communities from Angelo Coast Range Reserve, California, USA - CZODoug2_1_08_16fungal (PacBio error correction) | ecosystem: Environmental > Terrestrial > Soil >... | reverse complement strand
CTCAACAAGGTTTTTCTCAGATATTAGGGGCTCATCGTTACGTTTTATACGCCCTTCCCTTTTTATCAGAATGACCCTCCTTTCTTTCCCCCCTTAGCGAGTTTTAGAGCTGCACCGTAATAAGGTGGGCCTGGCCATATTGATTCCGGACGTGCGCGTCCCCGCCGTCGTTACTAAATAGTAGGGCCGTCCCTTTCCTCTTCATTTTTTTCTTCAATACAACCGTGCCAGTGTAACCCCAATTCCTTTTTCAGTAAATGCCTTGCTTACTCCCTAAACCGGAGCTTGAGCGCCTTAGCTCCTCGCAATAGCCAGTAATTCGATCCTGAGCCGATCCACTTTTTTGAGGTGATTCTTTTCCCCCCCCTCATCCCGGTCCATTCCCCCTCCACCGTTGTCAACGATATAGGGACATCTGTTTTCCGCCTCTTTGTCCAAGTTTACATTTTCGCCCTCACTGAATCCATATCCTTGCTTCTCTCTTCCGTACTGGGAAGAATCCTCTTGTTTTCGTCATTCTTTTTTCCTCCCGACCGTCCCCCCTTTCACTCCCTAAAGTTTACCATGGCTCATTCGAATGCCGTGTGGCTTTCCCCCCCACCCAATCACTTTTTTTCCCCTCATCCTCTCGGAGTTTTAGTCGCTTTCCAGTCCCCTTTTCCCCTTCTCTCTTAAGTGTTTGAACTTCTCTCCCCCCCCCCCCCTCCCCAAATAACTTCCCTGACACCTTTTTGACTTTTTTTACTCTTGCCTGTGTTTTTTGAGTCACTTGCGACCACGAATCGGGCGTCATCAACTTCGAACTCTCCCCTTCCGCTGCCATTATTACTTTCTTTGCCCTTTTCTTAATGCACTGTCTTCCCCTCTACTTTGCCACCGAGCATCCCTTTTTCACCCCTTCGCGGTCCCCCCGGCAGCGTGAATAGCCCGTTCCTCGCCGAAATTGCGTAAGATTTGTCCCTTTCCCCCCCCCCGTCCCCTCTGTACCCCCCCCCTAAATGTCTCTCCTTGTCCGGAATAATCGCGCTCGGTCCCCATCATCATGCTTCCAGTCCCGACATACCCCCCGTATCGTTTCCCCCCTGGATCTAGCACCCGTCAATTTTCTTTCGTTCCCACCGTCCTCCCCTGGCTCAAATCACCAGCGGAAGCCCACTACACAGCCTCCCCCATTCCCATCTGATTGCCCGGCCGGTCTTCAACCGTTTTTTTTTCAAACAACCGTCTTCATGATGTATCCCCCTTTTTACACTGGGATAACTTTTTTTTTCGCCCCTTTTTCTTCTTCTTCTCTAAGCAGAACGTTAATCGTCTTCTTTTTTCGGCCAATTTTTTCTCCCCCCGACGGCTGGGATTATCTTCTTCTATAGCGTAGAACAATTTTTCCAACTTTTCGAAGTCCCGGATTACATGTCAACAATTCGTTAGAGGACAGAATTCCCCAACTTCCCTCTTCCCCGCATCCGTGATCCACCCCCCAACTGACACCCAGCTTCTCCATAGATCAACTTTTGCCCCATCCCCCTCCGTACAGTGCTCTTCCTTTTTTTCTCACTTTTCCTTTTTTGGCTTGCCTGAAGTAAAGAGGCTTTCTTCCGATGCATCTCTATGGATACTTCTCTTTCCTTGACATTGATTTGTACTTCCCTTAACACAGAGTTACGACTTTTTTCCAGCACTCTTTCCCCTTGTTTGCTCTTTTCCCTGGTGAGTTTTCTTTTGATGCATGCGCCTCTCCGACCAATTTGTTTTTTACAAATCAATATACTGCGTGTCCCTTTTTATTTCGACGTAATCGTATAGATTTTGTCCTGTTCCCTTTTTCTCCCTCTTCGCACATCTGGTTTTTTTTTTCCCTGTAATCCTATGCAAACTCTCTCAAACCAGAGTGAGACCTTCCTTCTCATTTTTCACCATCCACATTCTAATCCCCCCTTGAGAGCTACAAGTTTGCTCCATCCGTCTCACCAACAATCCAAGTGATAACTTGCCCCCTCGCTTTTTTCTCTAACATTATTTTCGCCACCTTCCTTCCCCATGCATTTTTCCCCGCAAAAGCCGTTCAAAATTGTAATTCCGCCAAGAAGAATGACCTCGCCGCCATTTCTAATAACTTCTGCTCAATGCTATCACCTCCCCCCCCTATACCAGGAGTTCTCTCCTGACACCCCTGGCTTGGGCTCCTCTCCGATATCTAAGAATCGCGTCCATTCTTTTCGACCTTAATTCCCCTTGTATTCAAGACCTTCGCAGCACATTCCCGTCGCTATTTTCGCCGGATCCCTTTTGAAACACTTTAAGGTGCAGGTTTATTTTTTTGTGAGGCTGCCTTCTTTGACATGCCGTACTATCGACATTTCTCGCTTTTTTTTCCGAAATTTACGGCGTACCTTCCTGCCGATTTCTTCCCCTGGCATTCGCTACCATCGCGAAATTCCTGACACTCTCCCCCCTCTTTTTTTCCTTAAAAAAAAACCGACGAACTCTCGGCGTATTTCATCGTTTTTCTCAGCTAGTTCTTCTTTTTGAACAGACCCGAGTTTCCCCCTCTCTTTCTTAGACAATTTAGATTCGCCATTTTGATAAGAGTTAGACGAGATCTGGCCAATTATTACTCAGGTTTTCCTCATTAAGGTCGAAGACTGCTGCGACGCCCTTCACTTCGAAGGACACTCTTGCCCTTTTGCCCGTCTCGCTCCCCCCTCCAAACAGTCTTCTCTTCTGGCCTCCAACCTAGACCAGGTGTCCACTCTTCGTTCGGAATCCGGGCGCGAAAAGCCCTATCGTCGCTCTTTTCCCCCCCTTATCTTTTACCGCTTTCGACGATTGCTTAATCCCCGTTCCTGGTCGGCTTTGAATTCTTTACTTGGCCGTCATCGGTGCATTTCAGAATCTTCCTGGGTGTGTGAGAGATTCTCCCCCTCTACCTCCAGTCTGGCTCCCCGCTTACTTGCAAGCAACTTCGTTGTTTAGAAAGCGTGACTTGCCGTGAATATTGCAGACGTCGCCAGTTGCGTTTTTTGCGTTCCCGACCTTCCATGGCCCAGTTTTCTCCTTTTTTCTTCACAGTTAAACTCCTCCTCCTTTTTTTGGAAGTCTTTTTTGAACTTGGCAATCGGTTGAGAACCCCGTTCGCTTGCGTCTGCTAAGTACTTCAATCCGTAAGGCTCGATGGTCAGCAGCCTAGCTTTTCCACACCTCCACTTGGTTCCTTCTATTTAGAAAGTGACTCTTTTTTTTTCCTTTTTTCAAGACCCGTATATTCCCCCCCCCTGCTGACTCATGCCTTTGAATGAGATCCCTGTGCCCTTTCCTATTCTCGCTTTTGTTCTTTTTCTCATCGTTCTTCCTTTTTGACTCCCCCCCCTTTCTAGACTTCCCCGCTCGATGTTACCTTGAAGTGACGCGTTGCAGTCGGAAACAATAGTCTCATATGGTGCTCTGCAGTTGAGGACAGTTTTCCCCAGCGCCCATCCGGCTCCTTGTTGTCCCCCGCTGTTTTTGGCTCCTTCACCCGCTCCTTCCCTCACGTTTGCCGTTTTCGAGGAGTTTCCCACACTACCTTCACTTGTCTTATGGGTCTCCATCTTTTGAGAAGTTCTCTCCCCCCTTGCTTTCCGGCTCGGACACATGATTCATTGCGTTTCTCTCTTCCTCCTTTTTTTTTATGAAATCCGCTCGATTCTCCAATTTGCAAGAAGATCCCCCGTTTCTCCACATTCTTTTTCGGCTTTTGACCGATGGAGTTGACTCCCATTTTGCTCCCCCCCACTCGAGTGATGTACGAATACCTTCCTTTTTCCTAATGAGTTTCTTTTGTTGACTTCGTTTCCCCCGTTTTCTCCCTCCGTTCCAGGACCCCCAGTTTACCGGCATCGTGCACCTTCCTTTTGATGATGCCCCCTCTTCTCCCTTCCCTGGACTGCTATGGGTGAGGCTCCAGCCCGGTAACTTCCTGCCCAGGCTTTTCGACCAATGAACATGTCGTCTCACCAAACCCAATCCACACTCTCTACCCCCTCCGCCACAAAGGCGCCGTTCTCTTCTCTTTGATAGTTTTTCCTCTCTGCGCGTACGTAACTCAGACCCCCCCCTACCTTCGCGTGTGATCTGCAGCAACGAGACATTGCGGTTGTCCACTTCGAGAACTCTAGTCTGTGCATTTTCCGCCTCCTTTTCGATTGCCGACGAGAATTTCGCCCCCCCCTCCTGTTTAATAGTTGAAAGCCCCCCCACTACCCTTGAATAGAATAGAATTCCTTCGCACCCTTACGCTGGTTCTTAAAGACGTATTAAGTTCGGAGCGTGTTTTTTGACTCCCGTTCGGTGGCCTCTTCCTCTTGGACCCCTTTTCCTCTTTCACGATTAAAGCCTACCCCCTGTGGGTTACGAGAGTAGGGCGCTCCCTTGTCCCAGATTGAAACTGCTCTGTCCCCGATTTCCCACAAGTGTCCTTTTTCCCCGTTTTGTCCCGTTGTTACACGAGTCCAACCCAGCATTGAGTCGTTGCAGATGAACAGCGGAGAGGTCGCAGTCTTACCCCGTCTAGTTTCACCGATTCTTGAACCGTACGTTTTTTCCCCAAAACTGAACTGTGCCCTTTTCCGGTTTTCCTCTTTTTCCCGGGATTTTGTCGTATTGTCTTTTCTTCTTATTTTTGGGTTGTTCTTGCTTCGGTTGGTTGTGATGAGAAAATTCCCCCGCATGTGATTTATCCTCTCCTCTCACTATCCGTCGGGGTCCAGGGGTGTTCTTTGCCTGGACGATCTTCTATGGAAAGTAGCAGCTTCTTGTCTGATTTTTTCGTACCTGAATTGTACATTCCGCCTTCCAGTCCAGCCCCCCCCTCTGAGAGGTTGCAGGGAAGTTCGTCTCTCTTTCTTCCTCCCCTAGTCAACACGTTGTTGTTTTTTTCAATTTTCCGGTTTCCTCAGTCTGAGCAAGACCTGTGCCAACTCAAGTTTCTGTCTCCCCATTATCGGATCAGTGCCGCGCTCGTAACCAGATGGCACAATCTATGTTCCCATCCTGCCTAAGAGCGCAAACTTGTTGAGAATTCCTTCCCCCCCTTCCGAGTGGAGCTATTCTCTTGTCCTTCTTTGAGTGTCCGTCTTCCTTAAGTCATTGCTGGGAATCCGTAGACTACCAGCTCACTTGAGTGCGGATGCGATTACCCACTTTGCTGTTGTTGTCCCCCCCCACGGACGGGATCCCTTTCCTGTACTAGGTCCAGTGTTCTTCCCCTCCAAAATCGACTGCCCTTTTTTCCCAATAAGGAATATGCCCCATTCGGCCCGCTTTCTTCCGCCACGTCGTCGGGAGGACCCTTGTCCACTTTAGCCAATAGCGGGCTGTTTGACCTCTGATCTAGAGTCCTTTTGCAGAGTGCATCCTGGTCTTTCCCCTTCCTATAAAATCAAGGACTTGATCTCTCAGTCCCCTGCCGCACTAGTGCTCCTTTCCGGTGAATCTTTTGATGGTACGCTTTTTTCTTCAACCTCTCGCAATCCTGCCATGGCTGTCCGCTTTTACATTTTGATGTTCTTCTGCTGGACTCATTCTAGGCCTCTGAATCGATCTAACGTCGGTACGTTTCCCCCCTAAGAATCGTTTTTCTTATTCCCAGCACCTCTTTCCTTGACAGGTAAGAACGTGAAGATGGTAACCACGTACCCCATCTTTTCTTCCTCCTCCTTATTCTTGCCAATCAACAAAACGATGTCTGCCGTCCCCCCTCACCCCACGGAATGTAACCTGATCCCATCCTTCCCTCTTTTCTACTAATCAGTGTATTCTTTCTCTCGAACCCAGCTTTTTTTTTGCTTTGTAGTCTTCCCATCTTCTTTTTTGTATTGACACTTGAGAATCGTTTTTTACCCTACGTGGTTTCCTGCTAGCCCTTTAGCGGCACCGAAACTTGTTTCCCTTTCCCTCTTTTTTAGTGGGGTATCCCACACGACTTTCTTTCGTCCTATTTTCTCCTTGAACCTTTTATGTTGGTTGTTCGTCTCCAGACGACCCCGGCCCCCGTATTCAAACATGGAGTGATTTGCGCCTTTTAAAGAATGCGGGCGGTTAGTAGGTATTTATCGGATTAATGGCCTTCATAACAGTAAATGAGTGTTCGGTTTCCCCTTGATCTCTTCCCTCCTTGCGTTGTAAAGATTCAATGCTTTCCCAGGCGATAACTTTTCCAGAGTATTCTTCTACAGATCTTCCCCCCTCCCTTTGGATAAGTTGACATTCGCATTAACCTATATTCCTTTTCGATACTCAGGGATCGGAATCATCATACCTTGATTCTGCAGTCATCTTTTCTCTCCCTTCACACATTCACGCTGATCCCCCCTGTTGATTTCTCCCCCTAGATTTGGTTCACCCCCATGCAATTTTGAACCGCAGCCGTCCACTCTTTTTGTGATACTGGTGTTTCTCTATTGCCCTTCCGTTTAAAGTATTCTGGCAGTGTTGAACGGCCTCCCCCCTCCCCCCAACTTCAACCAGCGCCCCCTCCCCTTTTTTACCACGCCTGTCCCGTCCATTAGAGGCCCAGTTGTTCGTGGTTTTGCGTTTTCCTTCTTGACACCCCCCTTCCCATCTGGCGGCCACAGGCCAGTCTCCGTGTTTGGCTCTTTCCCGCGACTTCGGCCCTCTTTTCCCATTTTGCGAACTGCCGGGTTCTTTCCCCCCTCGTCCGTGACTTAATCCGAGCGCTGTCTTCGGACAATCCGTTCCGTTTTAAAGCGAGGTTCCCTTTTCAGCCGAATTTTTCCTTTAGTTTTTGATACATTCCCCCCACCCGTCCCTCTGTGCCAATCATTTGAAAAGCAAGATAGACAATCGTTTATCCGGTTGTCTGGCCATAAAGTAAGTCCAGAAAAGCATCCTTCCTTCGCCGCTATCTTTCCTCTCCGAACAGTTTTTTGGTCCCCCCTCGCCCCCCAGAAGACCTCCCCTTTTTGCCTGTCAACAAAAACCCCCAACCCACCCCCACCCCCCCCCCCGCCCCAAACACCCCCCCCCACTACCCCCCCCCCCCCCCCCATTGCCTACCTCCCACATCTTATCCCCTTTATAGATTCCCGGCTTTGCTCAGAAAGGGATATACGGTTTTCACAACCCTTCGCATTTCTTCCCTGCGGTTAAGCCTTATACAGATTTCTTAGCTGTGCCTCGTCGAACTACCGATTCTTTTTTCCCCCGCAAATGACGCCCCGGTCCTCGGCTTCTCTTCTTTTATTTAGACGGTTTTTTTTTCCCTTTTGGTTTCAAAATCGAATTATTTCTCCCTTCCAACTGCTTTCTTCCGTCCCCTTGTATGAACGACCTTCCCTTCCTCGATCTACTAATCCCCTTCCCGGATATTTTCACCCAACCTCGTTCGCAAAAGAAGGAGGGTCCCCCACAGCCAGCCCTCCCGCTCAAGCCCTTGAGCTTGGCAGAGGACCAGGTCCATGAGCTTTTCGATTCATCTCTCTTCTTTCGTCTCGGGCTTGACTCCCACGAATTCGCGGGTCCTTCCACCAGCCTCGAAATTCCCTGAGTCCACTTTTCCCTCCATTGCCATCATAGACCCCGGTCGGTTTCTTGCCTTTCTCTCCTCTATCTGGCACTTCATCCCCTTTCAGAAAGTCTGTAACTTCCCTGGTACGCAGTACTCTTTCTTCTTTTTCTTTTTGGCGATGTGAGTACTTTCTTCAGTATCCAAAGGACCACTCCACACGGCTTCTTGTTGCCTCTCCTTTACCGCAGCAAGTCAGCCGGACAGCGTATTCACTGTGGCTCTTCATGCTCCTGCGGTACTTCCGCCCTCCCCCCCTGACCTTTCACGTCGGAGTGCCTGCCTGGGGTAGATGCTCATCTTACCGTGCGTCACACATTTCTTCTCTCCAATTGCCGGAAAGCCCATTGGCTCACTTCCAGTTTCCCCTCCGCAGCCGCATAAACACGAAAGTTGACTACTCTCCACCCACTCCTCCCCCAATTCCCTGTTTTTGTCATTCCCCCAACCGGCGGGCTCTTGACTCTCCTCCGCTCCCTCGCCTGAAGTGACCATCGACCTTGCTTTGTTTTGTACTCCTCCGCAGACATCTTTTCGCTTTCTTTATTCTCTTCCGATCCCCCCCCCCTTCCCCCAGGTGCTGCTCCGCCGCCTGCTTTGCGTTGAACAATTGCCGACGTCATAGTTCCAGTTTCCCGATTTTTCCTCCTTCCCCCCCCGTCCCCCGCGTTTCCTCTCTCTTCTTCGGATCTGGGCTCGGTAACTCAATTGTACCTGGAAAAACTCGCTTTCGCTTTGTCCCCAACGCCCCTCCCACAAGATTGATTCATCTGGCATCCGGTTCGGGTTTTTCCGACAAAGTCCTCTTGGGGAGCTTTCCCCCCTTCGTCGCCTGACCTCCCTTTCGTCGCTTTTTGTAGTTTTGGCTTGCCTTCAGGAAATCAGGTCCTTCCTATAACGGGCCTTTCTCGTCCCCTATCCCCGGAACTTGCAACCTCCCTTGCCCTGTTCTACTTATCAGACTCACCCAACCGTATTCTTTCGTTCTTTTTTTGACCCTACCAAAGCTTCGCCCACTCCCGCCCACTGTTTTTCTTTTTTCCTTCGGATAAGCGAGAAATTCCTGTTCTCTTCCCCGTATTCACGTTCCCCCTTTCGACCTGTTACTTTGAACGTCGATCGGGCATTCATGGTGGCGGCATCCGGACAATCTCGCCCTCTCTTTTTTTCCCTCCCTTTTGTGCCGAGATTCTCTATTCGATTCCTCAATCTTTGCCCCTATTCCTCTCCTCGACGGTGCCGACAAGAGGTATAAGACGGGTTTATTTAGTTCCTCCTTTTCATCCTCGAGGGCGTTTTCTCTTTTTTATGATTCTAAGCGAAGATTGCCAAAGTGCTGTAGAGTTTCTTTCACCTTGCATTGCGGTTTGTTGGACTTTTTTCTTCGGGAGGAGGCCCTTTCCATTTTCTTTGACACCGTTAAGGGGGTAGAAGCTAAGTAATTTCCCCAGTCCCAAGTACAAACTTCGGTCAGCTTCGAGCTCTCACACTCTACACAGGGTCCGGCGCCCTTTGTCAGTTCTCCCCAGCTAATTTTGAAGACCGTGCCCCAATATCCAGCGTCAAAGAACGGGATTTCTTTATCTTTTTTGTTTTTTTCCTTCTCTTTTTTTGCTTTGGGTTTTCCTCTTTTTTTGGGTGGTGTTGTTTTTTTTTTTTTCTTTCTTTTTTTTTTTGGGTTTTAGTTTCTGAGTAAATGATGGTGGGGTTGGTTGTTTTTTTTTTTGGTTGTTTTTTTGTTTGGGGAGTTTTTTGGGGGTTTGTTTGGGTGTGTTTGGTTTTTGGTGTAGTTTTTGTGGTGGTTTTGTGTGAGTAGTTTTTTTTTTTTTTTTGTTTTTTTTTTTTTTTTTTTTTTTTTTTTTTTTTCTCGTTTTTTTTTCTTTTTTCCTTTTTTTTTTTTTTTTTTTTTTTTTTTTTTTTTTTTTTTTTTTTTTTTTTTTTTTTTTTTTTTTTTTTTTTTTTTTTTCCTTTTTTTCCTTTTTCTTTCTGTTTTTTTTTTTTTTTTTTTTTTTTTTTTTTGTTTTTTTTTTTTTTTTTTTTTTTTTTCTTTTTTTTTTTTTTTTTTTTCTTTTTTTTTTTTTTTTTCCTTTTTTTTTTTTTCTTTTTTTTTTTTTTTTTTTTTTTTGTTTTTTTTTTTTTTTTTTTTTTTTTTTTTTTTTTTTTTTTTTGTTTTTTTTTTTTTTATTTTTTTTTTTTCTTTTTTCTCTTTTTGCTATCTTGTTTTTTTTTTTTCTTTTTTTTTTTTTTTTTTTTTTTTTTTTTTTTTTTTTTTTTTTTTTTTTTTTTTTTTTTTTTTTTTTTTTTTTTTTTTTTTTTTTTTTTTTTTTTTTTTTTTTTTTTTTCCGGAATGCATCAATAGTAGTCTTGTCGATTTTCCGAAGGGTTTTCTGTTTCCCTCCTCCATTTTTACCGCGAGCTAACCCCGGGAAGCTTCCATCTCTCGTTCGGGGGAGTCGGACACACATGGGGTATTTTCTCTTTCCTGGCTGGCCCCTGTTGTTCCCCGTGAGACATCCGGAGGCGGTCGAGCACTTTATGGTCATAGGTTACGTCCCGCTCTACTCAGAAAGGCGCTGTCCTTTTGAGGTGGGTTTTCCCACCCAAATATTCTTATCTTTGCTCCACAAAGTTCTTCTCTTTCTGATAGGAGCCTCTTTCTTGCTACCACCTTTGAATGGGTATTTTGAGGTGTGAAAGCTGTTCTGCGGTGTCCTCAGGCGCTCTGTTACGTTGGACACTGCTGGATCCCGATTAAATTTTCTTCCTATCTTGCCCACCTGTTGCTACGGACCATTTTTGTTGAAATTTTTCCCAACTCGAGATTGCTTAACCGCCCCGCATCCCTCATCACTTAGAGAACTTTTTTTTTCTGGGCCTTCTCTTCTGTCTCCCGGTCGCCCTTCCCTCTCCGTCGTGTAGGCGTCCCGTGTTTTTCCTAATCCGAAAGTTTGTTTTGCATCTTTGAGTGTAATTGCGGTTACTGTGCAGCCCTCTGTTTCGGCCCGCGCTCGCGCCGCCAACAATAAACTCTAGCTATTCAGACCATTCTTCTTTCTATCTGGATTTTAACTTTCCCCCCATTGTTGAAGGATCTCTGGCCGATCCAAATCAAGAACGCAGACTTTTCTCTCCCTCACCCATGACGTGCAAATTGCTCTCTTCCAGAATTGCCGTTCCCCCTTCCCATAGGATTCAAGCCCCCCTCTCATATTCAGATCGATGAATCGGAAATGTCACACCAAAGCTCATGGATCGGCTGCAAGGCTCCGTTCTTACCATGCGGTGGCTTGGGTGGCCGTATAATTTGCCTTTCTCCCGGGGCGGTTAACCGTCACGGTCTGCCTTAGATATCTATGAATTTTCCTTTTCCGTCAAGTTGGAACTCCGCAGTCCTCCCCCTTACTTTCAGCCTGTGACAACGATTTCTACGCCGATGTCTAAATTCGAATATAACAAAGCGTTTCGATTTCGCTTGCCCCATCCATATGATGTCTCTTTGCGATGCCCCCTTTGGATGCGCACGAGCTGTATCACTTTTCATAAGTCATCGTGAACTCCCTCAGTTTTTTCCCCCCCCCTGGTCCCGTGGATACGGGCCGGCTCTGAACTCTTTCAAGATGTGTTTTTTTTGGAGATTTTTCTTTTTGAATACCTGTAGTCTTGTTTTTCTATGTTCCCCTCCCCCCAATCAGGTCCGACTCCGGCTTGATGGTCCCCTGATTGCTTTTTGACTTGAAGATTTCTTTCTATGTCCATTCCCCGTCGCCCGCACGTTGTTCCGGATTCTACATTCAATTTTCCGTAGCCCTGGCTTACGCCAAAGTTCCGGTAGAAGGTTCATCTCTTGCCTTCTTCTTTTCCTCATCAACCAGGGACCGGTGGTTCAACGTGACTGATTTTTCCTCCACAGGCTGTTCGAAACAATCAAAGAAGAGGTTCCGAATTCATTCCTTTCTAAGGCGAGCCTCTTCCCCCGATTGCCGCGCAATTTACGTGGGGAAAGTTTTGATGCAAAAACCCGGGACACCCTTGTTTCTCCTCTCCTCTTTCCCAGCAGGAGTCGCGTTGAACGCGTATTTTGTAGTGTGAGAGCTGTTCCAATGCTCTCTTCACCGTTTTCCCTCCAGTAGACGACCCCCGATCACTCCTCATTTGCGGCGGACCCCATGCATTGGTGTGAAAAACCCCATGCTTCCTCCTCTCCATGACCGTCTTTCAATTTGGGTTCTAAACCCTCTCTTTCTATGATAAATTTTCCGTCCCCCTCTTTTTCCTCCATTCCCCTTCCTTCCGGTCTGAAGTGTTTACAATTATCCCCTTAATTCTTTTTTTTAATCCCCTTGAGATTCCGAAGTTGCTTTAGAGCCTTTACTTGACTCTGACGATCAACTCCTCCTTTGATTGCTCTTCCCCCCCGTATAGACGTGCATCTCTCTACATCCGTCCGCCTCTTCCCCCTTTCGAACTGCCGGTTGTACAAAGTTGTCTTGGTTCCGGTTTGTTCTGGCTTCTACATTTCTCTTTCCTCAAACTCGTCGACCCCGTCCTTCTTTTCCCCACCAACTTCCCCTGACCACTTCCCCCCCTTGATTTGTTTCTTTGTCCTCTACAACCCCGGAAGTAGCTTTTTTCCCTTCTTCATAGGTCTAAGCGCCGGAGGGGAGTTTTTTGACATCCACCACCCACGTAAGCTCTTCTACCCCTCCACCCAACAACGTCTGCGACATCAATCTCTCTTTTTCATAATAAGTTTTTCTCTCTTTGACTTGTCAATCTCCCCTTGGTGGGTATAGTCTTCTATTGTATTTCGGGCCGTATTGAGAATATTTATTAAAGTAAGTTTTTTTCCCTCTCTCTTTGTGTTGATTTCACCGAAACCGGTGGCTTTGGGAAGAGTTTCGGTGCGTACTTCCGCTTCTCCTTTCGCCAATTCGATTTCTTTTTTCTCCGCCCGGCCCCGGCCTTTTCCCACTGTTTCCACATGGATTGATTGATATGATTCAAAAATCATCTTTCTTACTTGGATGACTCGCTTTGTTTACCCCATTGAGTATGAGGGCCTCTTCAGTCTGGGTAATTTCCCCTCCGGTACCCCCGCGCTCCCTTCTTGCAAATTATTTTTTTCAGCGCAACGCACGATAGTTTGCTAAGGTTTTGGACCCTCTTGCTCGCCCTTGCCCCCCCCCTCTCCTGCGGAGAAGCGGGCCGGAATGGGAATCCCTCCCTATGGACGACGGCAGTCAGAGTTTTTCTTGTAACTTTCAGACAATACGGCTGCTTCTAATTAGCCATTGTGTTTTTTTTCCCTCCAACAATTGACCCCAACTTTTGTTTGCACTCTCGCGATCGGATGGTCGTCTACGTTCCCCCCCTTTTTTCCTTTATCCGTGTTTGACCGTCCTCTCACCCTCCCCCCCTACCTGCAAAGAAAACTAAGTGCCTGGCACCTCATTCGTCTTATCCAACGTTTTTTTCTTTGCGGGTTTGCGTCACGATTGTTTTACAAAGTTAAATGCGCGGCCCATCGGTTCCGCCTCCCCTTCTAAGCAGTTCCTGCGAATTTCTTGCTTTTACCTGATAAGATTCCCCCCCCTACATGCGTCTGGACCACGGCTCCTTTCCCTTTGAAATCAGCGCCAGCGTTGATGCCGGTCTCCTCGCCTCAAGTGTCAGTTATGTTTCTTCTTCCTTCCCCCCCTTTTTGAGCTCCTTTGTTTACCCCCGGTAACATCTTCTCTCTTTTTCCTGGACCCGACTTTTTTCCCCCCTGGCAAGGTTCCGCATCCTTTACCCGTCCCGTATTATTTAGCGGATAGCCCCGGTTTCTTTTTTTTGCCCTGCCCACCAGACCGCAAGGGAGAACCCCCTCCCCACCCCTTTGTCGCCGAACTAAACTCCACGATACTTATCCTTTTTTTTTACCGGGCTGCACCCCTTTCCCGGGTTTAAAAAACTCTGCAGTTCCCCCTCGAGAGGTGAAAAAAACTGGGATTTACCTTTTCGTTCTCCTTTTCTGCGTCTTTGAAATAGCGAGGAAATCGTGATTTGTTGCAGCACAGTGCCCCCCTTCTCCCCTTTTCGCTATCTCGTCCTCCTTCACTCCTCCCACAGCCCCTTCCGCCCTAACAGGCTTATTCCCTTTTTCCCCCTCTGTAGACACGCCCTTCCCCAATCCCTCTCGTCTACTTATCGACGGCTGATTTATTCCCCCAACACTGCTGCCATGTAATCCGTACGCCGTTCCCCCCCACCTTCCAAAGCCGACTACCGTTTCTTGTCTCCCCTTTTTGCCTTGGCGATGCCGGACTGGTCAGACTCCTTCTGCTTATTTTTCCTTCCCCGCTATGGAGTATTTCGGGGGCGTTGATATCCCTATGAATGCTCTTGCGGGAATGCATTTACCTCTCGGGCCGGCGAGCTCGGTCCCTTGCCCCTGCAAAGTTCTGTCCATTTTTGACCCTCTACAGACGGGTCTTTGATTATCTTGATTCTGACAATCGCGAATTATCCTAAATCAGTGAACCCATTTCACTCTCCGCCTTTGCCGGTTCTCGTCCGTACTTAGTTGATAGTTTATCGTTCCTATCTTTTGCACGAACCTGTTTCTCCAGTAGACCAGTAGATGAAAAGGTAGACGCCCACCCCACGGCTAGCCCCCGTGAATTTTTCACCGCACCTTCCGTCATCCCAAGTATTCTCTCCTCGCTTATCCAGGCGCCCTTTCCCCGTCCCGCCCAGCCCCTTTCAATTTAGCCAATTGCAAAATTAGTTCGGTTTATCTCCCTTGGGCCACCGTCCCACCCCCTGGATTCAAGCGAAATTCCCGTTCTCCAATTCCCACCTTTTGAACGTCGTTTTCCCCGTCGCGAGCTGCCTTCTGCCCCCGCACTTTGCGACTCTTCACACGCAAAAACCATTCATTTGCTCCGAACCACGGCGGCTCGACCTGCTCGAATATTCCTTTTCTGAATGGTGTCTTAGAAATTGATCTTCGTTTTTTTCAACTCCTTCTCTTCCTCTCGCTGACATTTCTCCCCCTGATCAAACTGAAACAACTCGTGCTCTTTCTGAGGCGCTTTTTAACCAAAGAAGTACGTCCCCAGAAACTCCGACGTTTTTCCCGCCTTCCCCTAATACTTGAATCCAGCTCTTTCCGTTAGATTCCCTTCAAAACGCCTAATTTTGAAAAAGTAAACCTTCTCTGACCCTTCATCCTTCACCTTCCTTTCCTTTCGCATCTGAGGTTGGTTAAGGTGTATGAATATTCTCCTCACTCAGCCCCCCGTGGTTAATTATCCCTTTTTTGTTGGCCCTTTTGCTCTCCCTTCATTTGACCAGGTTCGCCCTTAGGATTTGCAATGGAACTTTCGCTTGGAGCCCCTTCCTCTGTGCCACCGGACTCTTTCTTTTCCCCCTCCTGAGATGCATCACCCAAACGTTTTAAAACCCCAACGTCTTCTCTTTTTCTGGCTGTTATACCCCCACCCTTTTCCCCTCTTCTCCGGCATCCGGTCGCTACCCCTCTGCTAATCCCAAATTACAGCAATCCCGCTTCGAGAGTATTTCACCGTTTTAATAGGGAATGCGGACTCTTTGCATGCATCTTACCTTT
>Ga0179593_1262236_pt1 | contig 15173 bp, 21 predicted proteins | sample CZODoug2_1_08_16_FD_185931 | JGI IMG/M metagenome (GOLD analysis project Ga0179593, IMG submission 185931) | Vadose zone soil fungal communities from Angelo Coast Range Reserve, California, USA - CZODoug2_1_08_16fungal (PacBio error correction) | ecosystem: Environmental > Terrestrial > Soil >... | reverse complement strand
TTGGGACCAGCCGAATCCCAGTGACACGATGGACTACTTACCCCCTCCCCCTTTGCCGTCGTCAGTTCCCAAGCAGGTTTTTTTCCTTCACCATCTCCCGTGATTCCCTTGTTTTCTAACGTTGTTTAGTGCTTAGAATTTGTTGCTGTGTCTCTTTCGTGTTTCCTACTTGATTTTTTTCCCGTTGGTTCCCTCCAAAAATTGAAGTTTTCCACACTTTACGTGTTATGGTTTTCCCCCATTCCCTAAGATGGTCATTACGAAGGTTCCCTGATTGACGCCCGCCCCGTACCGTTGATTGTTAAGCCCCAGTGTTTCCAATCACTTGCAGCGGGGAAACCACGAACCCGTTCGTTTTTGACCGTTTTCGTGTCTCTTCTCGGTCCTGAATTCCCAGTCACCCCCCACTTCTTTTCCCTCAACCCTGCGTCAGAACTTGTCTCTCCCTCGGGATTGCTTCAACAGTTTGGGGGGGGGGTTTGTGGGTGGGGGGGGAACTTTCGTTTTGGCTTTTGATTGCCGTCCCTCCACGTCCCCCCCCCTTTTGTTTCAATCTCTTTCCCCTCGTCTAAACCCGACCCACCCTGTTTTCCCCCTTTCGGTCTTACGGCACCATGGTCTTACCCCCGGCAATCTTGACCATCGGCTGGTCTCTTCCTCAAACAATCCTCTTCCTTCATGCCACAAACTCATAAGGGAAAACTCCAGCCCGTTATGGCGTTGTTCCTTCCTTGTCACTCCTCGTGTGTTTGCCGTTCGTTTGGCAACCAATTTTCCTTCCTGCCTTTGTTGATCCTTCCTCTCATCAGCTTTTTAATACCCATTAGTTGATTACAGCAGACCAACGAAGAGTTCGTAGTTGTCACAAGCCTTTCGTTTTCTCTCGTGCTTTACTTGCGCGCCCGCCCACCACACTTGGTTGGGCACATATGGGGTTTTTTTTTGCTCCCTCATTTTATTTTTGCCCTCTGGTACTCTCTCGGCGTTTGTTCCCCTGTTTCAGTCTTTTTTTTTCACAGCAGTTTTGCCCCCCCCGATTTTTCCCTCCCTGTCGCCCATCCTTCCAAAGCGGTGGGTCCCTGGATAAACAGGTTGGTATTGCAGTTTTGAACGACTTTTTTCTTTCCAATTCCCCTTTTCTAAATTCTATTCATTGGAGGCCGCAATCCCTTTTTTGCAAAGTACGCCTGCCGATTTTTTCCCCCCTCAACCCCTTCCCCTTCGGTTTCCTAATCCAGTGATTGAGCCCCCAGGCGACTGACGGAGCGGTCAATTTGGCCAACTCCTCAATCATGACGTTGGACGAATTCCTTTCCTTCCCCTCCCTTCGTTGGTCTGTTTGGTTTACCCCCTTGAGGGCGTGTTGTTCTTTTACCAACATTGCCAACTTTGACATCTGTTCCCTTGATCGAGCGTCTGATTCACTTGCCTCCGAGCCCCCCCACACGGACGTTTACCCCCTCTTCTTTTCTGTTTACCTGACACGAGGTTTATAGCCTCCAGATCTTTCGATCTCTTTCTTCACAGATGAGTCAATCGATTCCCTCTAGTGCTGCCCTTTCCATTTTTTGTTGGTCCCTTTTCTTCCGTCAGTTCCTATTGAAGGAAATTTTCTCGGCTATGATTCCTCTAGTTTCCCCAGACTTTTTTTCTTTTTGTACGGGTCCTCGTTGTGCTCGCCGTCCTGTTACTTCGGGTTTCCAGTGGTTGAATTTTTAACACGGTGTCCTTTGTTCTTTTCCCCCCTTCCTCACTACCCCAACGGGGTCCCCATCCCCCACGGGCCCCGTTTTTCCTTGGGGTCCCCAGGCCTGAGACGATAACCCTAATCCAACCCCCCCTTTCCAGTGCTTGCGCCTTTTTTTGCATTCTTCCCCCAGACCGGATGGAATGTGACCAGGAGGCATTCCCCTCTGTCGATGCCCCGGCACCGTTTTTGCCCATTTAAGTGTCCTCCCCCCCTTTGGTATGTAGTAACCTTTTTCGTCGGTCTTTCGTCATCGATGGGTGAACTTTGCAAACCAAAGTTTGGGATACTCTCTGCTTTTTCTTCGTTTTTTCCTTTGTTCCCTGCTCTAAACCGTTCGAATTCCCCCTTTTCTTGCGATCCGAAAACGGCCCCTTTGGTACCTTCCAGGAAGAGTAACTTTTCGTACCCCCTCTCTACTAAGTTTTCCCAGATTCTGCTTGTATCCCGCGGACCTTCTTTTTTCTTTCTTCGTCCGTCAAAGGCGGTTTCCGTTTTGGGTTTTCTCCCCACACACTCTGAATCCATTCTCGGTCCCGAAACCCCCAGTTTTTTTTTCGTTATTTGGACCCTTCCCCCCCCCCCACCCTGCTCAGAGGGCGTGTATTATCCTTTTTGAAACCCATCGATTTTTTTGACACTTCCCGACTTCCCTTCCCTTTTCGCTCTTTTCCGGGTCCTTTTTCCCCTTCACTGCTTCGTCGCTCGTCCACCTTGGCCATGTTTGGTGCTGGAGTCATTCTGGGCGCCTGACACCCATTGCAGATCTGCTTTTTTCTTTTACCTTTTTGGGGTTCTGCTTTCCTTTTCGTGGATGTTCCCCCCTTTCTGCCTTGCCCCCTCCCCTTTCTCACCCAATCAGCCATCGTTCCCGCGTTGCGCACAAGGTGGTCCCTACTAATTTTTTTTTTTTTTTTTTTTTTTTTTCCCCGGGACCTTTCTCTGTTCTTCCTCGCGATCGAGTTCCTTCGCCGAACAAATAGTGAGTTACACAAACAGATCGGCCTTTCTCCGGTCCACTCCTTAGTTTCATTCCAGTTTCTTCTCTTCCTGTCCCCCGCACACCCCAATCCTCCTCCGGCTTCCGTTTTTTTGATCGGCGGCTGGGTGGTTTTTTTTCACAAATTAAATTTCCCCCCTCAATTTTATCGAGAAAGGTTTTTACCTCCCGGTGTTACTCCCCCTTCTCAAACCCATGGAAGTTTCCCCCCCCGTTCACCCCTTCCCCGGACTCGTGCTTCTTTGTCTCTTTTTATACGTTTCCTGCCTTCTTTTCTCGTTTTAACAAGAAAACCTTCCAGATCCATCGTGAGAACGTTTGTCGGTTCTTTCTTTCGAAAACATACTGACATCCCCTTTATTCTTCTTTTCCTTCTTCTCTTTTTTTCCGCTTCCTCTCGGACGTATGGGACACTGTTTGTAGATTCTGCGGGTTTGACCGACACTTTGGCCCCCCTTCGCCGCTTATTCTTTCTTTGTTCACCCGTACCTGTTTTTCTTTTTTTTTTTTTGTTCCTACGGCCCTTGTGCCCGGCGGGTCAGAATCGACCCGATTGCACGCTTGAAACAACCCCCACGTCCACCGGTCTTTTTCGACCCGCGCCCTCGTCTCCCTTGCGTGGGGCACCATAGGTTGCCCATTCCTTAGGTGGTTGTGTATCCCTTTTTCTCTCCTTTCCCCCTTCCGTTGTTGTTTTTTCTAGATTCTGCCGTGCCCTACCGTCCCCCCCCCTTGTTTCTCGGTTTCCACGATGTTGGACACCGTGTTCGCCCTATGGTCCCCCCCCGGGTTCCCTTTTGTCGTGTCCTATTTTTCGTGCGGGTCGCTTTAGGAGTGTGTTGTTGTTTTTTACGTCGCGGTGGCGTCCCACATTTTTTTTTCTCCTTCGCCCCTTTTTCCCTGATCCACACCTTGGGCCTTTCTTCACCCCGGTCTTTTTCCCTTTCCCTATTAGCGGACAGGAAACCCTTTCTTCATTTCCTCCTTGACGACTTGCACAGTACTCTGACTCGTACCGTCTACGGTCCTTTTTCCCATTAGTTCTTTCCGTGATGTTCCCTCTAGTGAGACCTCAAACTTCAGATAATGATCGACTGGTTGACTTTTTCTTGCCCTTTGACCGGACGGGCCGCCCCCCCTCTTTGTCCGTCTCCTCTCCCCCGTTGATTCGCGGGTTCAGGTTTTTTTTTTTTTTTTTTTTTCAACTTTTTTCCTGTTTTTTGTTTCTGTCCGACAATGCCTGTTTTGCTGTATTTTTCTCGATTGCTTCTTTCTCTGTAATCTTGTTTTGAAAACCAAGGTTTGTGAGCGGACCTGGCGTTTTTTGATCCCCTTCGCGTTGACTTTCGGGGTTTAGAGTATATACCGCAAACTGGGTTCCTTTCTACCGCTTCCTTATGTTTTTCTCTTTGTCTTTAGGTGGGCTTCCTTGTCTTCCGCGTGTTGTAGGCGAATTGGAGATCAACGTTCGTGCGTCTCCTGCCCGGGTTCTTGATCTTTTTGGTTTTTTTTCCCCCAACAAGTGGAAATGGAAACTCTTTTGTGGTGACCCTGGAAAACATTTCCCTTGACCACCGTTTGACCTTACTTTTTTTCTCGGGACCACCTTTTCAGCAGTACCTTTGATGAAGAGTATTTCGGATGTTTCTCAGTTGCTTTTCCTCCCCGCGGCCATTTATGCCACACCCTGTGTTGCTTGGACCGTTTTATTCCCCTTTGGTGCCGCCCCCACCTACGTGGTCCCGATTCCCGTTTCTGTTAGTGCCCCTTTCAGCCCCAGTATGGGCAATGTCCCCCCCCCGTGTTATCTTCGCTTGTGGTCCCGCTCTTGATTCGAAAGGTCTTTCAAGTTCTCGCATGCGTGCGCCGTGAGCTTTTCCCGTTTTGGGGCATCCCCTTTTTTTCTTTACAATTTCCCCTGAGCGTTTCTTTTGGATGGTAAAAAGACACCCGACACGGTTTTCATGACCCTTCCCCCTTTCATGGACTCGCTTTGTTGCGTGATCTACACCCCTTTCCTAATGCCGTTTCCGACGACAAAGAGGTGTCCCTTCCATGTCCGAGGACCCCCCTCCCCCTCCTCCCTTATGACAAATTGTGACCTGTCCTTCCTTCTTTCTCTTTTTCCCACCGTTTCTGGCGGAGTCCCTTTAGCGGGCGTCTTGCTTAAAGTTTTAGAGGGGTTTCATTCCCAGTGAGTGACCCTTTCTCTCAAAGGACTATTTTTTATGTCCCCCCACGGCTTTTCCCTCGTGTCGCGGGGTTGGTTGTTTTGTGTTGTTGTCCTTTGGTTGTTTTCGATTCTCAGGAGGCAGTGGGTAATTTATACCTCCCCATCGTTTTCCCCCCCCGTAAAAATCTCCCCCCCGTGGTCGTGTTTCCCTCTGAAATATCTTATGGGCCAAGACTGGCTATCCAGACGTGTTTTCTGCCTTTTTTTTTCCAGGCGCTCTTCCGGAACAATTCTTTCTTCTTCTTCTTGGCGCTCGCGGGCGTGGATATATGCCTTTCTTGTCTTGGCGTCGTGGCGGTGATTTAAGTTTAAGGACTTCGCGAAACTTCCGTTTTTTCACGGACCCCCCCCCCTTAGCTGTACGTCCCTGAAGTGCACCTCAGTCCGTACCTGGTTTTTCTTTTTTTTGTCTGTTTTTTAGGGAGGTAGTTTTTGACCAGACCTTCGAGCCCTCCCTCATCGCTTCACGCCGGAGTCCTTTCCCCCCATCCCCTTGGGTTAAGAGTCCTCCCCCCCCTCAATTTAAATCGATTTTGGCCATCTTTTCAGGAGAGTTAAGCCCGAAACTCCTTCGACGTCTGATCCCACCCCGGCTTCTTTTTCTCCCTTCTAATTTTCGCCGGTTTGTTCTCCGGTTTTGATTCGTATGACTTCAGTGAAGGGACCCTTTTTTCGGCTTTTGAAAACTTATGCAGGAACTTATCAGTTGCCGTTCCCTCCCCCCACTCCAAGTTTTTATCTCCACCCCAACGAGTTGGCTCTACGTGGCCTATCAAACTTTTTGATAAATGAAGTTGTCCCTTCCCCTCTTGACCTGTGCTTTCTTTCGTATGCCTTCCTTTTCCTTCGATTACCCAGTTTGTTTTCGGTTTGTGGTGCTGGAAACCAAGGACCTTTCTTTCTTTGCCCGAATTTTGCCCTTCCTCCTTATGGGCTTTCCGTGGACCCTGTCCCTTTCTTCCCTATAAGTTCTTCCGCGATAACCTTTGTATATTTTTTTTCCACCAACCTCGTTTTCCCTTATCTTTTCGCCAGTGGCGCCCACCCTTTAAATATTTCCAACCATTGCTGTGCCCCCCCTCTACTCCTGTTTTTTACCTGGCTCCTGCTTTATTTAACAGCTTTCAGAACAAGTAGTTAGCCAACCCAGAGGGCCCCCACCCCAAACACGGTTTGTGGTCTTTCTGGAGTCCTTCCCTTCTTCGACCTTTTTTCAAACTCTGTTGAAACTTGGTAGTGGACCCGATGATGGGCAGTCCAGATGTCAATATGAGCAACCCCGTATACCCTTTCCATCCACACACAACTTCCGATCACCCCGTCTCCCCCTTGTATTCTGTCCAACTGGTTCCTTTTTGTTTTTTTTGTGTTTGAAGTGCTTTACGGACCATGTAGCCAGCAGGTCTCTGTCGGTCTCGTTCTTTCTTCTATTTTTCTTTTTTTTACTTCTGCCCCGCCGTTCCTATTTTTTTCTTTGCAGGTCCAAGTTGGACGTTAAAGGTCAGAAGGAGATTGTTAAGCGTCTCCCCCTCGATTTCCCTTCTTTTTCCATTGTTTTTGTTTTTCCTGTATTTTCCCTTTCCATCTCCTCTTTTCCCATCGGGTGCCCTTGCTGGGTCCATTCTGCCTTCAATCTTTTGTTTTTCCGCTGTTAATTCTAAAGATGGTCTTTTTATGGATTTCACTGCCTTGTTTCGTTTACGTTCTCCCCTTATTCCCATTCTTCTTGTTTCCCTGTGTTCTTCCGGCCGGTTTGTTTCGCATGGGGCACCCGGTTTTTTTCTTTTCCCCCTCTATTGTCTGTTTGGACCGCACCGTCTTTTCTGTTTGGGAGTTCTTCTTCCTCTTCCCCGATCAACATTACTTTCCGGCTACCAAGCAGCTTGACCTTTTCTTACCTCTTTCATGGGATCGTCCCCACTCTTTCCACTTCTATTTTTCCGTTCACGGCTTTTCTTTTTCCTGGTTGTTACACGTCTTTTCCCTCTGTCCAACTTCTCTTCTTTTTCCCCCCCTTTTGTTTTTGTTGTTGATGATCTGGGACCCAGTCTTATTTACCCCTCTTATTCATCCCTTGACCCCTTTTCCTTTCCCTAGTTGCCCCCCATTTCCCCCCGTTGAGGTAGTTTGTCTCCTTCTTTGTTTTTTGCTTCCCCTTCCTGGTCTCTTCCATAGTTCAGTCCCCCTCAAGAAAGAAAGACTTGGTCACCCCCCTTCTAACAGCTTGATGCCCTCTTTTTTTTTTTCCCTCTTGACCTGGCCCCCCTCCGTCCTTTCCCCAATCTCACCCCTTTTCATCCCCTGTCAGAGCCCCGTTAACGGTAAACCCACAAACGTTTCGATCCCCTTTATTTTTTTTATTTAGTTCCCCTTTGCAACTGTCTTCCGACACAAAATTGGTGCGGTGACCCCTTTTACCCAGCCATTGAATCGACCCCCTCTGGTACCTAGATTCTTTTCCCTGTCCCTTCCCCGTTGAGTCCCCCCCAAAAGCCTGTTCCTTTTTGCTTAGAACTTTGACCTCGCCGGTTGCTTCACTTTGGGGGCCACAAACCCTTTTTTTTTTCCCCCCTTCAAGAACCCTCTGTCGTCCCCCATCTTCTTTCAGCCACCCCGATAAACCTGGAACGACCGTCCCGCCGCTGCTGCTCCTTTCCTTTTTCCCTTTTAACTCCTCGTGTTCTACAGTGTTTTTTGTCCCCCCCCTGTGAGTAGCTCCCTTTTCGTCTTTTCACTTTTTTCCCTCTTCCTTTCCTTGTCTTGCCCTCCTAACGATTTCGGTGGGCTTCCCCCGTAGTTCTCAGGAGGACTCCCCCGAAACGACACCACAATTCCTTTGGTTTTTCCCCCTTTTTTCTGGGTTTTTTTTTACCTTTTGCTTTCGCGGCAAGTCTTTTTTGTCCATATCCTTCTCTTTTTTGCCCAAATCCCTTTCGGTCACCTTCCCTGTTGTTCCCCCCAAGTCATTTACACACTTTTTTTTGCGACCAATTCCCCGCAAGTGTTGTGGTCATTCTCTCAACGTTCTTTTTTTTTTTCTGCGTTACTTATCGTCCATCCCTGTTTTCTTTTTCCCCCTGCCCTACTTCTTTTTTTCCGTACCCCCTAGGCAACCCCTGACGGCCGGCGTTTTTAGAGTCCCAAATAAAAAGCTTCGGTCCTTACATGCCGACTGTTCCCGTGCCCTCTTTTTGGTCATCTTTGTTGAAACCTTCGCACCCTTTTTTTCCCCCCTCCTCCCGTTTTTTGGAGCCAATATCTGACCTCTTTTGGAGTTTGGCTTTGGACGGAGCGTGTTTATTTTTTTCCATTCCTCTTAACAGGCCTGAAACCGGCGCCTCTTTCGTCTTTCTTCTCCCCAGTGTCATCGATCCCCCCACCACCACCCCTTCCTCTCCTCGGAGACCCCTTTCAGCTGTGGATCAGATCCTAACTAGTGATCTATCTCTGCCGTCACCCTCTTTGAGCCCCCCAATCCTCTTTTTTCCCATTCTTTCGTCTTGCCTGTTTAAGTTATTTTTCCCCCCTTACTCTGTGTTCTAACGAGATGAGTTTTCTAGAGAGACTGGCAGGCGACCGGCTCCCCTTTGTTATCACCCCCTGATGCCCGTACCCGTCCCCTCCTTGATCCCTCCGTTCCCTTCCCGTTTCTTTTTTTTTTCCCAAAACCGAAAGTCAGCGTTTGCAGTTTCCCCCCCTTTTCGTTTCACCCAGGGACCATTCCCACGCCCTGGTTCTTCTTCCCGGTCCCCCCTTCGTAAGCTCCCATCCCACCCCTATTGTCTCTTGCTGCCTAGGTTCCAACCCTTCCCCCTTCCTTGATGCTTGGCCCTTCTTTTAGCCTTTTTTCCCCTCCCCTTTCTCTTGCCCCGTCCCTATTAAGTGTTTTAACTCAAATCTGGTTTAAGGCTCACTTCTATGTTCCTTTTTCCGGCAGTCAGTTTTCCACAACCATGCAAGTTCATAGTATAGTGCGTTCGTCGTCCTGCCTTTTTTTTCCGCCTCGTACACCCGTTCCCTCACGGGCTCCCCCGGTTGCCTCCCTGCCAACGGTTGTTTGCTGACCCCCCCCCTGACGTTAGTGGCGTTCCCTTTCCCTGCTTGTCTGGATCCGCGTTCCGTTTTTTCTGCCTTTCGGCTTCAAACCCACGGGTTTTTTCCCGGGGTGGTTCGTCTTGACAACAAAACTACTTCACTGCATGGCTGGTTGTTCCGGGTTTTGCCCCCCCTTTTTTTTCGTGGCCAGGGTTGAAGAACCCATCGTTTTTTACCACAGTACCTTCCGGCTCGTTGGGGTCTTCTTTCCTACCCCTCGCCTAACTGACGATTTCCCCTGATTTCCCTCTCAAAGGTTGTTTCCCCTTCACGCTGGTTCCAGATTTTCCCTACTCACCTGGTGACGGTGCAGCGCATTTTGAGCCTACACCTCCCTTTTTCCTTCTGCTGGTTGACACCTTCTTTTTTCTGTCTCTTTTTTTTTTCTTGCCCCTGAAGCCCCCTGGCCCTTTTTGGAGATGAGAAAACTTCTCCTCCATATCGTCATTGTCCCTTTTTCGCCACAAGTGGTTTTCTTATTATTTTTCCTTTTTCCCCAGTTTCCACTTTTCCACCCCTAAGGGCTTTCGAGAAGGTGTTTTTTTCCTTATGACGACCCCACCGGGTTCCACGCCGTTTGTCCCCTTTTTTTCTTAGCTGCGCTTTCTTTGCTTTTTCTCTACCCCTCCCCCCCCGTCCTGCCCCCTACCGTTCTCCGCGCACGTTGTCGCTCCTTTTTGGTTCCGGTTTAACCCTTTTTTGTAAAGATAGAGAAAGACCAGCTTTTTTCGTCCCTACCCCCCTCTCACAGTTGTTCCCCCCCCTCTGTCTAGTCATCCACGGGTGCTCTTTCCTGACCTTTTCCCAACCTCTTTCGGGTTGTACAAGTTATACACGTTTTTTTTCCTGGAAGGTGAATTTTGAGGTTCCTTTCGCCGACCTCTGGTTCCCACATCTTTTTTTTTTTCCTTTAGTAGGGCTGGCTCCCTTTTCCTGTGCTCTTTTCTCTCGAGTTCTTGTTCACCAAGGCGCTGATAGTGTAACTTCAATGGTAAGATTCCTTTCTATTCGGAGGTTCAACCTTCGTTGCTTTCTCCAACGGACCCCTTTTGGTCTTTTTTCATGTCCATGGAGGGCCCCAGTAGAACCTAGGTTTAGAGACCGATTCTGAGTCCTCCCTTCCTGGTTCCCACTCTTTTTCCCCTTGACTCTTCCCGATAAGGGTTTGGTTTTTTGTTCGTCCCTTCTTCCTTTTTCTTTTTTCCCTCCTTCCCCCCTTTTTGTTTTTGACCTATTGGGAGTATTGTAGACCTTTCCTTGAACCAACACCGTACTCGTAATTGTCTGTCCCCTTTCTTTCCCCCCAACCCTCTTTTCCCCCCCGCACGTGGGTTCTTGACTCTCCGGGGGGTGGTCGCCCGAGCACTGTTCTTTTTCTTTCTACTCTTTCTTGACACTTATCCCGGCCAATTTGAAGTTTATGCCCACCCCCCGCTTTGTTCCCAAGCAAGGTTTTCTTTTTTGACCCTCTGCCTATCTTTCCCCTTTGGCACCCATGTTCTTCCCCATTTCCTTCCTTCAGGCGTTCCTAACAACACCCATCGAGGAGGAGGCACCTCAGTCCCCCCCCCCTAACTCCTTTTCCGGCCCCCCCTCTCATTCAAGATTCTTTTTGCTCTAAGCCCGTTTTTCCCCAAGCTCAAGGTGATCGGTCGTTGATCTTGTCCCGTGCACTCTGCGCCCGGTTGACGTTCCGGAATTCCCCTTTTCTTTGCCCGGATCTTATTGGACCCCCAAGTGAAAACTTTTGCCCACGCCTCCGTTTTGTTGTTTGTCTATTAAAACCTGTGCTTTGTTTTCCGTTCCTTGCTCCTGTCATTTTCTTTTTTTATTGCCTGTCTTTTTTGACCCCCCCAACCTTTTTGAGAGAACCTGTTTGAGAGGAAGTTCGACCCCACCGTGTTTGTTTTTTTTTCTGACGGATTTTGTCGGACTTTTTTTTTTTTAGTCTCCACTAACACCTTGTCAATTTCCCCTTCTCTCATTCCATCGTCGGTGGTTCTTGAGAGATCATATAGTGTTCCCTTTTTTTTTCAGGCGACAACTTTTCATTCTACCGACACCTTGGGTGAGGTTTTTTGAAAAACCACCACATTTCCTTTTTTTCCCCCCCCTTTCCAATAATGTATCGTGGGGACCCTTTTTTGTCCCTCCGTCCTTCCTCTTTCAGTTCGCCTAGATATTTGGCGTGTTTTTCTTTTTTTCTTTCTTTCCGTTATGCACGTGTCCCGACTGGAAATATTGGTAAATTTAACTCATTTAAAGACTTTCCCCCCCCTAGGTTTCCCAGCAGTCCGATCTTGTCCCAAGTACCCGTGACAACCCCTTTGAGTACCCCGAAAACTTTGTCCGTCACCTTCTTTATTTTCTCTTCAGTTAAGACTTCCGTGAAGGGTAGAAACCGGCTCGTATTTTGTCCTTCTACTTCGTCGGTCCCCTTTTTCTCCGTCTTCGTCAGTAATAAAACCACCTAGAGCTTTGTTTAGAGGGGTATCCCCCGCCCCAGAAACGTTTTTCCGTTTTCCCCCTCCACGACTTCCCCCTCGTCTTTGTTGTCCCTGGCTCCTACCCCGTCTTTCCTCCGCCAAAGTGGAAACCGCCCCTGCCCTTCGTGTCCCTCCAATCCCATCAGCTCAATTTAGAGCTTTTCCCTCCCTTTGACGTGAAGATCCTTTGCTTTCAAATTTTAGTGACCACCGTTTTAGTTCGGCTGCCCTCCGCTTTCCCGGCGGGTACCGGTGTTACGTTTTTCTTTGCTGCACCATTTTTGTAGTGCCGAAATCAACAGTTTGCCGAGATAATTGCACAGGTTTTGTGTTTCCTGTTTTTAATATCTTCCGATAGGATCCCACCTCGGGGACCCCCCCATACTTAGCTGTTTCCGGGTTCCACTCGAAGATCGTTTCTTTGCCACGCTCTTGCTTCATCCCCATCTTTATTTTTTTTTCCTTTCCTTGGCTGTCTTGCACAGTTTTTTTTTAACCCTTTTGATTTGAGATAGCGGTAACGGCTCTCGTCCCCTGCTTTCTTGGTCTGTTTCTTTTTTCCCTTCGACCAAATGTCTTGGAAATTTCTTTTTGTTTCCAACCAGGACACGTGGCGGACGGCGATCCCTCTTTCCCTTTTATTTTTTTTCATTTGTCTTTCCGTTTTGTTTTTTGTTTTTTTATGTCTTTTGTCGAACTAAATGATGCCCCAGCGTTCTTTCCTCCTCGTTCTTCTCCCGTCGTTTACTTTTTTCCCCAAAATCCTTCCCTGGGTTGCACTCCTTTTCTTCAATCACTGGTCTCTCTTTGTTGCTCCCCTCGGTTTATTGCAGATCATAGACAATGGATCTTTCCTCGATTCCCTTTCTTTCTCCGTTTCCTTTCTCATCCCTTGTGTGTTTATAGTAACTGGACAAGCCTTCCTCCAGTGTCCCGAAGTAGGAGGTCCCGTTATCGCCCTGTTTACTTCCCCCTGACAGCTCCCTCGTTCCCCTCCAACGCGTCTAGCCTCTCCGGTCTGAATGAATTTCATAAGTTTTGTCCCTATATGTTGCACCGCATTCTGGTTTTCCGCCTTCGTCATGTAGATACCCTTCCTTTTCTTGTGCCCGGGTCTTTCTTTCCCACTCCCGTGTCAGTCTTTTTCCCTGGTCTTGGAGACACCAGGTTTATAGGGCGACGACAACTTTTCTTATGAAACAGCTCGTTGAGATCACCTGTGGCTCGCCTTGGGCCCACAACTGGCCTCTCTCTCTTTGTCCGACAGTTTTTCTCCATTGTGGGTCCCCATTCAGTGTTGACGCGCCTCGGTCTTTTTTACCCAACCGCTCGATATGTCCCCCCACAAAGGCTTGTCAATCCCGAAGGCTTCTCCCCCACCCATAGTTTTTTTCTCGGGACCAACCCACCCCAAAGGATTTGTTTTTTTTCGTTTTAGAGAGTCCCTCTCTGAGCACTACTTCTTTTTTCACCTTCCTCCCCCCCACCTCTTTTTAGGGTTTTGCAAGCCCGTGATGTCAAAGGTTAGGAAACTCACCGATGTTGAACTTGTAAACTTACACCCCAATTGTATGCTGTCCTTCCCCCCCCCTCCAACGTTGGACCCCGTAGTCCACACCAGGGTTTGTTTTTTTACCACGGGAGGGAAACTTTTTTTTTAAGAACCCCCCCGAGTGTCCTTTCCTTTCCTCCTCCTTTTTTTGTTCCCCCGAAGATTGTTTGATCCCCCCCCCCCGGATTGTTCTTTGATGGCCCTGTTCTCACAAACTGTTGTTCCTGTTTATGTGCTGGCCTGTTATCTGGTTCCCTTAAGTTTTGGTAGGATAGTTATTTTGGGCCCACCCAAAGTGTTTTCCGTTACTTTCCTTCGGTGAATCCCTCTTTTTTCCCAGCTGTGTTTCTTTTCTGCTTCTCTTTTATTTCAGAAATTCGGAGCGTTGTTGCTATTTACTACCTGATGATTTCGGTGGCGATCGTCACTCCCTTTCTTGTCACATTCCCTCCCTTTCCTTTCTTGCCACTTTTTTTGTCTTGTTACAGGAGTTGTCGTTCGGTAGACATGGTACAGTCAGTCATACGCTCTAGAATTTTTTTCCCCTTGGGTTTTTTCCTTTTTCTTCGGTTTCTTGTTTTTTCTCCCTTTTTATGTCCCCCCCCTCTAACTAGAAATGAAGGCCCCCCCCCGCAAGCTGAGTTCCACCACTTTTGGACCCATTCACCTTTACATGTTCCGTGAAACCCTTTTTTTTCACTTCCCCTTAGTTTCCGTTCACTTTATCCTCCCCCCAATCCTTGTTTTCCCTCTCTCGTTTCCCAAATTCTTATACCATTTTGTTTTGGTTTTCCGTTGAGATTTGGGACCTGAGATTTCCTGAAACCGATGGATTCATCCCTTGAAACCGTTTCTTTTGTGAAAGCCCCTTCCCTAACCGTTCTGTTCCTTGTCTCATCTGCTTTTTCTGCCTTCCGCCCCTGTTCTTTGAGCGGTCCTCTGGGTTAGTCATAACGGTCCGAACTTGGTTTGGTTAACCAAACACTTGAAGGATTGTTTGTGATGAATACTTGTCCCCTTTTTTTACGACTCCCTCCCCCCTCCACGAGACCCTCCCCAGGTTGCAATCCCATTTTGAGGAAGACCTTGACCCACGTCCCCAACCCCACGTTCAGTGACCCCGTCTTCCGCCCCCAGACTTTAATCGTATGAATTCTAGTCACATCTTCTCAAATTTTCTCCGAAGGTTGTCCCCCCCAGCAGTTCTCTTGAATCCCCAACCCTCTTTTTTTCCATCTTCTGATTCCCGTCTAAAGGCAACCCTTTTTCCCCGCCCGATTTTCCCCTCCCCTGACTGCAATTTCGTGTCTAACCCCGTCAAAAACTGGTAGCCACCGGTCCCTTCACAGACAATCGATTCCTATACACAAATTCTGCGTTCTCCTCCCCCAAATTCTATACCCTTACCGTCTCCCCCCTCTCTGCGATAGTTCCTTCAGTGTCAAATTAAGGATTATAGTGTCGTTTTTTTCCCCTAAAGTTTCTTCTCATCCTTTTTGTTGATTTCTAATTTCAATCGGTTTCCCTCCCCTCTCTTTGTATTGACCCTCCTCCCTGTGGTTTTTTTTCCTCTTTTTCTTTATTTTTCACAGCTTTCTCTATGACTGCCCGGTGGAACGCCACACCACACCTACTTTGTGGTGTGACCTTTTCTTGGGGGTCTACTTGCTTCTCTTCCACAGCTGGTCCCTTATCGGTTTTGCCCCCCCCGCGTTCTCGTTCTGCAACTTTTCATTTTGTTTTCAAGATTTCTTGTGGACCCATATGAACAGGTGTTTGCCAAGGGTGTCCCCATTTTTGGATTCGCCTTTTTGCCCGATCTTTTCCATCCGTTTTTCCTTTTTTTTTTCTTAATTGTTTCTTCAGCCAACCTCTTTTTCCCCCCCCCTCCTTCCGGGTCAGCACCACCGGCGCATCTCATGACTGACCGGGCCAGACGAAAGATGTTTTTGGGCGTTCCTTCTTACCCTTTCCCCCTTTTTTACATTTTCCTTTGGACTGATTTCAGTTTTCTTCCTCTTTGTTGAATAGCTCACACGTGGGTCTTTACCTGCCGCACC
>Ga0179593_1487589_pt1 | contig 15174 bp, 20 predicted proteins | sample CZODoug2_1_08_16_FD_185931 | JGI IMG/M metagenome (GOLD analysis project Ga0179593, IMG submission 185931) | Vadose zone soil fungal communities from Angelo Coast Range Reserve, California, USA - CZODoug2_1_08_16fungal (PacBio error correction) | ecosystem: Environmental > Terrestrial > Soil >... | reverse complement strand
TCTTTCCCTTTTTTTTGGCGGGTGATCTTTTCCGGGGTTTTTTTTTTTTTTTCTTTTCTTACTTGGTTCTCGGCGTGTTGTTGTGCGTTGGTGAACCAGACTTTTGAATTCTTGTTTTGTTTATTATCTTGTCCAGGATTTTTATTTCTTTGCTCGCGCAATCCTTATGGAATTATATCTTTTTCTTCCTTGTTCCCTCTTTTTTTTTTTCCTATTTTGGTTTTTGTTAGCTCGCCCCCGTCGAATGCTTTTTTCTCTATTGTTGTTGCATTGGTCTTTAGTCGTTTTCTTTTGCCCTTTTGGGAGTCTTTCAACCCGATTCGGACTATTCTGTTGTCTCATTTCCATTCTTCTTTTAATGAATCCAAGTACACGAAGTTTTGTCCTTTGAGCATTTGATCCTTTCTCTTTTACTTGCACTTGTCTTTTCTTTCGTTAGTAAACTATGTACGCGGTGCCGTTTGATCTCACTTTTGTTATGCTGTCTTCCTACTGAGTTAATCCTTACTATTTGGGTTTGGGTTGTTCATGTCTTTTTCCTCCCCTGGCCTGAACTTTCAACCTCTCTCTCTTTTCTTTTCGCGTCGGTGTCTTTTGTTTTTCTTATTTTGCTCTTCCTCCCTGCTCACATGTTCCCCCCAGACCCACAGGGCTTTTTCTTTTTGTTGACTGTTAGCTTCCTTTCTAAATTTTCTGCCTCTCTCTCCCTTATTGCGTTTCTTACTCATACCTTGTGTATCGCCGTTTTCCTTTTCTCATAACTTCGTTCTTTGGCCATTGATGATCCTACATTGGCATTTCCCTTTCGCAGTAGTTCGGGCTTGAGTCAATTTCCTACTGAATTTCATCTCTCTTTCTAGTGTACTCAATAAAAATGCATTATTACTTTCCCTATCCTATTGCTTTACTTCTTTGGCCACTCTTCTTAACAAACCTTATATTTTTCACCAACCGTAATATCGTTTACGATCTCCTTAGGCCTCCTTCCCGGCATGGACAGCATTTCTATTGACGGTAACTGTACGTTCGTTTTTTCTACCAAGTAAATTGGTCTTCAGTTATCTTGCTTTTTTCTCTTCTCTTTCCGCCTTTTTTAAGATTTTTTTCTGTCTGGTCTAGGAACCTCCCCACGTACACTTCCTCCAACACCCACACCTCCATCTCCCCCCATCCCCCCCCCCCCCCCTCCCCCCCCTTGGTTTCGTCCCACCCTATCTTTAGTTCTCCTACCCTACGAGCTTTTTACCTTGCACTAAGGTTCATCTTCTTAAGCTCTGTGTTCGCTCTTTATTCTTTTCGCTGCCGCCTTTACATCCCCCCTGCCGCCTCTCCTTCTTTTTTTCTTTTTCTTTTTCCCCTCATTTAATTTCCGTCTGTGTACCTCCTCAGTTTATAGTATAATAGACCGTTCTGTATATTTTATTTCACCTACGACTCTTCCCCGTGTCTGTACTGATTTGCTTCTGTGCTCTCCGATGGATTTTTTGGATGGTGGTCCTCTTGTTTTATCCTTTTCTTGCTTGATCCTGATACCCCTCTTTCACCACGTTCTTGTTTGAAACACATTTGTGTTGTTGGTTTCTTTTTCTTTTTTTCTCATAGACTTTGATAGGCAAGATCTTGAATTAAGTTCCCGCCTCATTTCGCAAGGACACCCTCGATTCAGGAATTGGCATTTTTACCCATTAACCAATTGGAGCTCACTGGTTTCTGCTGCGGTTGGCTTTTTTCCCCTCTTCCCTTTCTTGCTCTAATGTACCACCTCTTCCTTCCCCATTTTTCCCTCTCTTTCTTTTTTTTTTTCTTTTCTTTTCCCCCTTTTTCTTTCTTTCCTTTTCCTCTTTTACTTTCAGTGGGGCTTGACTTGCTTTTTTTAGCTTAGATACCCACCTCCTGCCTAACTATTCCTTCCCCTCTCCTCTTCTCCATAATTACTACTATCCTTCTGAGTATCGGCTCCTTCCCCAGTGTTCACAGGTGTTCTATAGACATGAAGGTTTTGTGATCCCAGTTTCTGAATCTTGAACCGTTTTCTTTCGATGTAATCTTTTCTTTCCTTGTTCCCTTCCCCTCCTTCCTATTTGTTTCCCCTCCCACGATTTTCCCACAACTATGCTTTCCGTTCCGGCGGTTTTATATCTACACGTTTCTACTCGACCTCGGTCACTGACATTTTTCTCATCCCTTAGAGAGACCATTCTCTCGTATTTTTTCTCTTCTTTTTTCACCCCTGCCCTCTTCATTTACTGGAACTTCCACTTACACCCCCCCCCCCCCCCCCCCCCCGCCCCCATTTTTGAAACGCCCCTTCCCGTCGTGGCCATTTTTTTTCATACTGTTTAACCCCGTTTCGTCACAGCAACCCCTCTATTTATTCCACTTATTTCACTCATACTCGCTTACACCATAGGCCTAACCGGAATCGTGAATCGGATCATCCCCATGCATAGTCCCCTCACTTTTGTACCATCTTCCACGTCCCCCCAGCTGATAGGACCTTTTGCTCCCCCCTACTCTCCCGTCCCCCAGCCGCATCTTTTTTAGTGTCCTAGTTTCCTTAATTTTCTAACTTGTCCTCCCTTTCCGGCCCGTTTTTCTCTGCGGTCCGACCTCCTCCCTATACACATATCACGGCTATTTACAGTCTATACAAATCTCTCCTCCCCTTCACTCCTCCTTGTCAGTGATTTTTCTGTATGTTATTCCTTTCTTCTCTTTTTTTATTTCTCCAACGAACATTTAGATCCGTCTTCCTTTCTCCCTTGCTCTCTCGCCTATCGGTTGTTTTTCCCCTGTTTATTTGTTTTACCGAGTATCTCGCCTTTTTTTTTAGCCCCCATCCTGGACTTTGGCTCACTCGTATGGCTAGTCAATTTTGGTCCTTGCCACTTTTCCTTTCTGTTTTTGGAAACCCTTCATTATTCCTTTTATCCTGGATTTTTTTCTCACTTCGTTTTGATTTGCTGATTTCACATCCCCCCCCAGTCTTCCTTTCCTGGGAATCCACACGGTTGTGTTTCCCTGATAATGATGAACGTTTTATTCTCTGGAGGTGCTTCTTCCTTTTTATTTCACTTCTAGACCCTCTTTTTTCCTTGCTGTATTTGATTTTGCGGGCCCCCCAATTTTGGGCCTTTTCGATCTCTCCTTCCCGTTTTCTGAGCCATTACTTCCTCTTCCCCTTTCTTCCGTCCTTTTTTCTCCCACCGCCCCTTACATGGTTTGTTTAGTATTGCCTGTGTTGTCCCTTCTTATTTGTTTTTTCCTCCCCCAATTCCGTACCCTTTATTTGACCTGGTCTTTTGCCGCTTTCCTCTTCTTAAGGACATTTATTCAGATGTTTTTCTCTTTTTTCTTTCTTTTTTGTATACAAAGATTAAGCCCCATGAGCCTTTTCTTCTTCCCCCAGGTCTGAATTCCCTTTTGTTCTTGATGAAACCCGCTCTCATTTCTTTTTATTTGCAACTCCTTTATCTAGGTCTTGCGTTGCTTTTAACTGCGCTATTTTCTGATCCCCAATGTGCTAATCGCAATCAAGCCAAGTTTTTAGCCCGGGTTTTTTTCTCCCAAAACTCTCACTTCCGGTGGCTCTCCGCCTTTCCTTGATTTCTATAATACATTCTTGTGTTGATCGCCTTTCCTCTTTTTTGTTACGCCTTGGATTCATTCACATCTTCCCTCCCTATCACCTTTCCTTCCTTATGAGGGATAGAGGCACTCCTTCTCTCGGTCTTTTCACAAGTTTGGTCCTTTTCTGTTTTTTTGGGAATAAGGGTTTCTTCTTCCTAGGGAGCTTTTTTCTAAAGTACCACATTAAGGCCTTGGTCCGTGCAGGCGCGTCTTTTCCCTTTTCCCCTTTCCCCCTTCCCTCTCACTGTGGCGTGACACTAATTACTTCAATTACCAGGGCTCTTTCGTTTCTTTAATTGGAATGAGTCCTCATTTTTTTTCCCCTTCTAACCCTGAACGAGGAACTGTGACGTTTGTCAACTAGTGTAGTCTTTTTTTTTCTTCCCTGGCACTTTTTTTTTTTTGTCGCATTATGACGGTAAGTCCATCCTCCCTATAGCGGGATTGACTAGTCTTGTTCCACCCCCCTGCTTTTTAATTTCGTTTTTCTTTGCACTTGGCTCTTTTCTGTGGTCTCCTCACCGTGTTCCCCCTTTTACTGGTTTCCCCCTTTACATCGTGGGGTCTAGCTGCTGTTTGTCTCCCCTCCTTTCTGGTGCTTGGTCTCCCTTCCCCTTGCTCTTTTCCTGAAAATTGAGTTTCAAAGCATTTTCGATTCTGTCTTCTTTTTTCTATTTACTGAGTCTTTCATCATCATCTCCCAGTAGTTTCATTTTTGTTTTTTTCTTTTGTGTTCTATCACGAGCTAGACCCCCCTTTTTTTTTCCCTGATTACCTGGGTCTTATTGTTTTGGCCTATTTCTTCATCCTTTGGCCGACAATGTTCTGGTTTCAAGATTCTTCGACCTCCGAAAGCCAGGGCCAGGATGTTTTTCCCTTTAATCCTTGTTCCTCGAAGGTTCTTTCGGTTAGTTTTTCTGATCGAAAACTTCAGATTACAGTTGTTTTTTTCATGTCCCATCTCTCTCGTTTCTCTTTTTTTCTAATTATCCCCCTCCCGTCACTCTCCCTCCCCATCTTTGCTTTTCTTTTTGGGGTCGTATGTCTGCAAGTTGAAATCTTACTAGATCTATACTTTTCCTCCCTTTTTTCCTGTTTTTGATGCATTCGCTCTTAAAGTTTTTGTCAGCCATTTTGCGACTCATTTCCCCCCCCCGACCCATCACTTTGATTTCTTAAGGTGTTGTAGGACACATAAACTCATCCCGCTTTTTTTTCCCTCTGTCGGCACTCTTTTCCTCCCCCCCTCCTTACAACTGGTATCTGATCTTTTTTCGATCCCCTCACTTCTGTCTTTGTGTTTATGTCCTGACAACCCTGTTTTGGTAACATTCCCCCGTTTGTCCGTTTTCATTTGGTGAGTCTCTGCGTCCCTTCCTTTTGAATTTCACCGCTCGTGACTCATTTAATCCTTCAGCCCCCCAAAATATTCTTTTATCCAATCTTTCTAAGGCTTGCTCTCAGAACACCAACACAACATGTCCCCCCCACGTCACTATTCTTATATATGTGCTTTGTCTTCGTCGATTATTGGTTCTGCTTGATCCCCACTTAAATTATCAAAGTCTATCCAAAGTTCCGGTCTTCCTCCCCATCGCCCCACACCCCCCGGGTCCCGCCGTTCAGGTAAGGCCAGCCGACAGTCCCCACTTTCGGCTGACCGGGCCCGGCTGAAGTTCCATACGGCTTTGACTTCAACAACTTCCTTACGGCCTGCCGCTGTCTCATGACGGGTGACAGTGCCCTCCCCACTTTGTTCCCTTTTGTAAGTACCATCCAATTAAAGACCAGCAAGCCCTATATTTATTTTACTCCCTCCTTTTTTTTCTTGTTATTGCGCGCCTTTCTGCCTTCCTTTTCTTTGTAGTTCGTTTCAGGCCTCTTTGACGGAATCGATCGTTGGTACCTAAGGTGAAAACATGGTATGAACTTTCTCCTTCTTTTTTTCATTTCTTTCCCCGACCTCTTTGCTTCCGATTCTTTCCCTCCAGACCAGCCTCATGCTGCTTTAGTCTCTATTATTGTTTTCTCCCCATAGTGAGTCTTGGTCCGCGTTGACGTTGGTTTTGTTTTCTAAAACACCTTTCCACAATTGGAGGTTGGTTTATTTCTTAGCTCTGACTTAAAAGCCATCCAGTCTCACCACAAATATCTCACCACTTTTATTTCTTAGCACATTTTCGTTTTGTTCCCAGTCCCCCTAGTTTTGATTTACGCTTTTTGGGATTTATCGTTTGCTGACCTACTACTTGCTCTGGTAGGTCTCACCAGGGTCCTCATGATGTTCCCCCTCTTTCTCCTCTTTCCTTCGCACCGCCTTAATTCCCCCCAATCTTGAATACTTTTCTCCTTTCGGTTCTGTTTCCCAAATCGGTCACCACGATTTAAATCGGCCAATCACTCTTTCCCCGTCTACCAACCCCTCCGTCCTCTCTCCGTAGTTATTTCACTATAGACACACTTCCCTTACGAGAGCCCTCCCCCCGTCGTCTTGTCTTGGAGTTTTTTTGCCTCAGTTACCCCTTTTTTCCGTTGTTCCACATGTTAAATTTACTACAGTCCCATCAGACAATGTACTTCCAATTCCTTTCTTCCACTAGTCCTCCCCCCTCTCAGTTACTTCCAAATCCCTTCCAAATTAGATCTGACTTTGATTTCCTCCATTCGCTAGCATCGTGACCCCATCTAGTTCAGTTCTTTTAGAACTCTGATAGAAAGTTTGCCTTTTAATACCCTTCTGGAAACTAGATGTGTTTTCTTTAATCTAATTCTTATTGGCATACTTCGCTCCACACACGGACGGTCCCACCTTTTCTGTTGTCGTGTTCTTACCCCAAGACAAATAACCTTTGTGTACAGTTCCTTACTTCCATCGATTTTTTTCTTCCCTCATAAGTCTGTGTGGAGATGGATTCTTTGTGTTGTATTTCCTGTTCTTTGTTTGTAGGTCCCGACCCGCTTATTTCTATCTTTATCGTTACTTTTTTTGTCCGTTTTATCTTTTTTATGTGTGACCTTGGCCGTTGCTTTTTACCTGGATCCGGATCTCATTTTTTTCCCCTGTATTATTCCTTTTAATTACTGCCTATTTGTTCCCTCGGCTCTCTCCGGCCTTTCAATGTGCTGTTACGTTCTCTATGGCATTTTCCTGACTTGTTATTTTTTTGGTCCGTAATCATGGTGTATTGTCAGTCTTGTTCGTTGATTTTGCTATTTTCGTGATGGAATTCTCCACTGTACAATTTAACCTTTATTTCACTCTCTTCCTTTTGGTTGTTCCTTCATTTGCTCTTTTATGCCGTTTTGCGGTGCGGACAGGCCTCTTCTTCGAGTCTTTTTTTGGGAGAAGACGCTGGTGAATTATGGGTTTTAGTATTTTTCGTGGGCATTTTCCCCTGGTGATGCTCACCGCTCATTCTGTTTCGTCTATGATGGGGCCCGTTACTCGAACTTTCTCCTTTTCCCCTTTCATTTTTCTTCTTCTTCCTCTTTCCATTTTTTTTTATGGGATTTCTGTTTTGTGGCAGTGCCCCTCTTCTTTGTCCTCCTCTTTTTTTTCCTTCTCCTTTTTTTTTTTCTTTTTTTTCTTTTCCTTTTCTTTTTTCTCTTTTTTTTTTTCTTCCTTTTCTCCCCCTACGACCCTTAGTCTTGGTGAAATCCTTTTTGCTTGTTTTTTGATGATCGTGCGTTTCTCTTGGTAACCTTTCTTGTTGTGTTGAGTCTCCGTCGTTTCCCCATGGTCTCAACTGCCCATTTTCGCTACTTGGTCTGTCTCCACGCTTTAAGTCTGGGACGTCTATATTTTGTTTTTTACATTATTTTTAATGGCAAACTTCACGCCTGCTCATTATCCACTATCGTTCTCGTTTTTTTTTTTTTTATTTGCGTTCCAACTGTGACCCCTGGATAACTGTGTTTTACCTTTAGCAGTTCCTCCTAAATATATAGTTTTAACTTTTGGATTTTTTTGGTTGGTTGTAGGTCCTCCTCTTTCTTAGTCTAACCTAACCCCATATGATGCATTGGTCCCTTAGTCCCGTCTTCCTTTATCTCCCCCTTCTTCCTCCCTTCCCTGTGGACTTTCCTTGTTTTGGTACAGTTCTCTTTGGCATGTTTAACACTATCTGCCTCTTCATCAACGTAGCTTGGTGGATTTTGGCACTTTTCCCACATTCCTTTGGTCCCTGGGTTGACTTTCTCTTTTTTTCCCTCGTGTTGGCCCCCAGGGGGAAGTATTGGTTCGACTACGCGATTTGCTTGGCCGCCGGTCGAGTCCCTCGTTGCCCTTCCATACCCTTTCAGGCCAGTGCTTTGCTCTTCACTACCCTTGGATCTATCTTGTGTTAGCTCCCTCTTGTTCCATCCTCAACACCCAATATTGGCTTTCCTTTTTTTCTTTTCCCGACTCTTGGTCTTATGAATGGATTCCATGACTCACATTTTTCTTCCTCCTCCCTTTTCCGACGTTTCCACCATCGGCGAGGTTTACAATGTGATGTGTCCCCCCCCTGACTCAGATAGCCTTGCCGTGTCTGGTCATTACCGCCAGTATGTTTAGTTATGTTATTTTATCCCTTTCCCTTTGCGCCTTCCCCAAGTTACAATCTTTCTTTTTGTCCTTTTACATGTTCCTTTTTGGTAGGGCTGGTCCGTCCCTATTCTTTTTGTTTGTTCCCTCGATTTTTCTACCCCTCTGTGGTTGCAGCCGTGTGTTTCACTTTTTTCATTGGTTCGCGTTTTTTTCGCCTCGTACCTCATCGGATTGTCATCATGTTCCCCCCTCCTCTTCTCCCCAAGCACTTTTGTGTCTGGGTCGGTGTTGGCTACTGCCCCCGTAATTCCTTCTAGTTGTTTTATTTATCCCTTTACGGCTGTCATATTTTGTGGTTTTTATCCTTGCCGAGTTTTTTTCTTTTCACGTTAAGAGTCCCTAGTTTCCTTTGTTCTTTCTCACTGTTTTTTCTTGATGGCTCGGTACCCTTTTCTTTCTGCTTTCTCTTTTTCCGCCTTTTCCGTACCCACTTTTTTGACCCAGAATGCAACAGTCTGCTTCTTCCTTCCTCCCACGATCTGTTTAGTCTTTCCCTTACGCTCTTACCGTGTAGTCCACCCTTCCTCCATAATTTGCCCGCTAGGGCTTCTTGTGCGTTTTTTATTTTTTTTCCCTTTCTTTTTTCGGTTTTCATTTTTTTTTTCCTTCTTTTTTTTATATATTTGGGAGTCTTTTGCTTTTCACTATCTCCCCATCCCCCAAGTCTTTGGGTGTTTTTGTCCTTTGTTTTTTGGTTGGGGTGGTGTTTCAAATCTTCCTTCTCCTCGGTTCCCCACCGGTGAACTAATCACTTATATTCTTTTTCTCCTTTCCCCTTGTCCTTTTGTGGCTGATCTCTAAGTTCAGCCTTGCTCCCATTACCCCACTCCCCCCCCCAATCTCTCTTGTGCTTTCCTTTAACCGCCCTTTCGTTTATGCGACAACTGCGTGCCCGCCCCCTTCGTTTTTTTTTTTTTTTGCCCACCTTACTCGTTATCTGATTCCTACGCCGTACCTGCCCGTTTTTTTGCCCCAACCCTTTCGTTGGAAGTTAAGTCATTTCCAAATGCTTTTCTCCGTAGCCGTTCTTGGTAACTCCCACTTGACTATTTCAAACTACAGACGACGTCCTTGTCCCTTCCGTCCCATATACTCCATTTTCCAGTACTGCGATCTGACCCCCACTCCCAATAGAACCACCCCCCTTATTTATCTCCATGTCCTCTCGGCGCGCCGCATCGGCCTTGTTTTTGTGTATCCCTACTACCCCATTGTCAGGCACAGTCTGTGTCCCCGACGTTCACTCACTTCTTCCAAGTTTGTCACCAAGTTACTGTCTAGGCCACTCTACATCCCCCAACTTTTGATTTTTGCCCTACCACCCCCCAGTTCTAAGTTCCAATATACGAGTTTCTGACCTCCCTTCCCCCACTGTTTCCATGAGCTACTCTTTGTACTCGTTGCATGGACCCCTTCGACTTGCGCATACTTCCCCCTTTGCATCCCGTACCCACGGGACTTTGAACCACTTTTCCCCTCTTACAATGTCGAGTTTATATACCTCGAAGTGCCCTCCCCGATTCTTCTCTTTATCTATGTCTTTGTTTTTTTTCATACTCGTTTTTAGCCGCTGGTTTCCTTTTGCTCTCCTTTGCCGTACTTCGGCCATATGTTTGTGATCGTTTCTTTAACTTCGACCATTATTAGTACCGGGAAAACAATGTTCCTTGTTTTCGTTCCTCTCCACTGGACCTGTTCTTTCCGTAAGTTTATTTTCTTCAATGCATCCGCCAGTGGCTCCAGTGTTCATGCCCGCTTCTGTTCATTGTATTCGAATGCACCCTCACCTTCGTGATTCGGCCGATTTGGCTGTTTTTTTTTCTTTCGAACCTACCCTCCACCTTTTTTCACTTCCCATGTGGCTTGATTGCACTGTATCCTTCTATTTGTGATTTCTACCTCGATGTACCCCCGTCCTCAATCACCATTCCTACTATCCTGATTCTATTAGACCCATGCATTTGTCTTTACCATTTTTTCTCCTTGATGATGTCCCTTTCTCCAACTTGACTAGAGGATCTACATGTCCCCTACTTTCCCCGTTTTTGTTCCCGGGTCGTGTACTGAGTGACCCAGATCAGCCACCCCCAATGGCCCAAGTCGTTTCGTTCGGGAGTTCACACCCTTTTTTCCACTCCCGACTCGCCCTATTTTATGTCACCACCGTTTGTTGTTCCACTTCCCCCGCTATCCCACTTATTCGAGGTTTTTCTCTAGACTCAGCTTATTTTGATTCCCCCACCTGCAGATTTGATACTTACAATGTCCCTTTATACAATGATGTAGCACGCACAAACGTGGTGTGCTTGGGGTCCCATTGTTCCACATAAGTTCTCCCATTCTCCCCTTTAGCTTATTCCCTCCCATTCTCCCATCATTTCCATGTCCAAGTACGTCCCCCTCCCTTCTTTAAACTTATATACTGCAGGATCCTCTTCCCTCAATGTTGCCTTGCCATTGCTCCACGATCTTTACCAAGTCTTTTCCTTCGTTCTATCATCAGGTGCCCCCTTGAACTTACTCCGCGCTCAAAGTTATCACTCCCCTTTCTTCATCCCCCAAGCCTGTGATAGAATTTCAACTTCCTGTCCTTCCCTTCCGCTTGTTCAACCCTTATTACCGAACGTATATCCCAAAGCATGCAATTCTTTATACATTATATTTTTTTCCCTGGCTTGTTGTGATTCTTTTTGATTGTTTTCTCCTATTTCTTTCTCTGAGTAGTTGGACTTTTTTTTTTGTGACCTGCACAAATAGCTGATTTCATGTTTTGTTTTCCAGGATTCCCTCGTGTATTATTTTAGGTTGCTGCTTTCCCTTGATACTTTTTTTGACACTGTGAGAGGTAATTGACGGAATGGTTTTCCTTTCCCTTTCTTGGTCGAGGCAATTCCTGGTTATCTTCCAGTCTTCTTTTTGTCCTTTACCTGTCTTCATGTTTCAGTACCCCCTCTGGGCGCCCTTACTTTGTGGTTGTGTGCCTTTTCTTTATTTTGATTTCTTGACTGCGAACTGTTCTTATACTTTTCTTCCCCCTTTTAAACACTGGTCCTCTCACCACGCTCTTTTTTTCCTTTGAGTTTCTTGCCCCTGCACCATGATGTAGTCCACGTCCGGTCCGTCTCTGTCAGTCTGCTATCAGGTTGCTTTTGAGTAAATACGCTGAAAGTCTGAGCTGCCATAATGGGGATTTGGACCTTGATCGAATCGTGCTTTATGAACCTTTTTTTTTTTTCTTTCCCCCTAAGTCTTACCTCCTGCCCCGTATTTGCATTTGTTCCCTCCTCCCCCCTTTGTTGATTATCGTGTTTTCGTTTTTGTTTGGTTTCCCTGCACTCCGTGTACGTAGTCTACTTTTTGCTGTCTTTTTGCCCTTTCTTATATTCGCTTTGTTTTCCCTCTTTGATTTTTTAGGCATTTAGCACCTTCTCTTATTCCTATCAACTGGACTTTTTTTACCTGCGACGGTCTAATATATCTCCTTTATTAGTTTTATTTGATGTTCCCTTCTTTAGTTTTGTTGACAATTGGTATTTGATGAACTTTGCCCATCCAAGCCCCAAATTTAACGGCGTTTCTTTTTGATAGACCACCTCTTCCCCCCCCCTCCTGGCTGCTAAGCTCCCCTTGTTGTTCCTACATTGTCAATTTGCTCCATATTAGATTTTTGTTCTGGTACTCTGTTCTCATGGTTCCCAAATCTGCCTATCCCAGTAGTTTTTTCTTATATTGACTCGTTTTTCTCCCCCCCCTCAATGGTTTCACGTTTATGTTGAAGTAAATGTGTTCTCATTCCGGCAGAGGGAGCAGTCCTCTCCCTGTTGTATTTTTTTAACACCCCCACTGTGATACAAGGAGTGCCTTTCTCCACCAAACGACACGGGGTTGACCTCCCTTCTTGTTTTCTTTAGCCCTGCAAATACATTCAACCCCTGATCTTGTCTCCACGTTCGGGTTTCATTTTTAGATTTCATATCCTTGTAATTTATTAAGCTTTCCCCCTCCTTTTTCACTATGTCTATCCATTTTCTGTTCCTTACCGCAAGTTGTCCTGTCCTTCTTTTTTCCCCGCCTTTCCTTTTTAGCCCTTCTGGCTATAACTCTTCCCCCTCCTTCCCTCTTTTTCGATTAACCGGTTTATGCATCTCTCCATTCCCTTTTCTCGTCGTTTTTTCACTGGTCAGTTTCCCCTTGGTTTGTCCGTGCGTTTTCTTCATGAAATGCGTTTTACTTGTGCTACGGGCTTTACTTTTGGTTTTCATTTAGTTCGCGCGACCTTTATTTGGTCGTCTCCTTTTGGTTGGCTTTTCCTGGTTCCTCCACCCGGAATTTTCCCGCTTATCCTCTCTTCTTGTCCACCTCAGTTATGCCTTGTTTTGTCTTTCTCCTTCCTTCATATGCCATGGAATCCCAACCAATCTCGCCTCTTTGGGGTCTTTCTCTCCCGTTGTTTTTTTTTTCTGGTGCTATTGTTTTCAGATTTTTCTCTTCTTTTTTCCCCTTTTCGTAACCCCCGGCTCTTTGGCGGCCCCTTTTTCTTGTGAGTTTGCCCTGTATGACTGTTGTTCATTATTTTTTTTCTGACTCACCGATCTAATTCTTTTTTGAAAGCCTTCTATTGCTTCCTTTTTGTTTCTATCTCACTGGACGAATTTCGGTTCTCGAAAACGCCTACTCCGTTCTTTTTTAACCCGTAACCTTTCGACTAGGTGCTCGGCTTTTTCTTTTCTTTCACTTATTTTATTTTTTTTTCGGCAACCTCTACGATTATCTCCCACGCTTTTTTTTGTCTTTTTTTGGGGATTTCTTTTGTCGTTTGCTGGCCCCTTACCCTATCTTCTCTTTTCCTCCAGATGATTTTTGCTTTCTTTTTTTTTGTTCGATGTTTATAGTTTAAGCCTGCTTGTACCATACTCCACTTTCATACCCATCCAATGACTTTGCTTTAGCTGCCTTCCTCCGTGTGCGACACTCTCTTCTTATGCTTGTCTCCCTTTTGGTTTTCTTTCCCCCCCCTCCTTTGGTTTAATACGTTTACTGCAGACCTTTTCGTTTTTATTCTGTCGATACCATCATTCTATAATGCCCATTTTTTGCCAACTACTCTGTCAGGAGTTCACTTTTATGTCACCCCCGTTTCCCCCCCTCTAGCAACGACTCCTCCTACCCAATGTCCCCTTACTATCCCTTCTTCCATTTACCTTGGCGTTACTCCTAGCTACCAACCCACTTTACCCGCCCCCCACTTTCCCCTTTGGTATTTCTCGCTATGTATGGGTTTTGAGCCTCTTTTTTCCCTTCCTACCTTTCTCCCCTTTAATTACTCATGTGTTGCTGAGTGCCCTTTAGACCACCATAATTTTAGGGTCCTGTTTTGCTTTTTTTCCCAAGCTTCCTTCTTGTAAGCCCTTTGATCTATGGTATCGTACACTCGTTGGTACGCGTTGTTTCCCAAACCAGCCCGTGTTCCTGTGTCATTTTCTTGAGTTTTTCCAACTTTTTCGAAATCTCCATTTACTCCTTTGGAGTATTTATATTACTCCCTTGGCTTGTTTTTTCTGTTGGCCCTCCTGTTTTCTTCTTCACCTACCTCTCTTTGCTTTTTTTTTTTTACGTTTGTGTCGCGGTTCCGCTTCATGTTTTTTCCTCCATCTCCCTTCTGTTCCCCTTTCCATTTCCCCTCCTTACTTACGCACCTGCTCCTTTGCAGTCTATTGCTCTTTGGGGTTTCGTCCCCTCTCCCGTGTTCGTCTGGTTTCGTGTATCTCTTCTCCCCGTTTGGTCGCGTTGTCTCAGCTTTTTTCCAGCGCCCACTGCAGACCCCATTTATTCCCTCTAAGTACCCGTTGCACCAATGTATTTCTGTCTTTTCCCCTCCCCGAACGTTGATAGTGATATTTGTTTCCTCATCGCAAGTTCACACGTCCCTTCTCTTCGAGAAGTGTTTATTTATATCACCAAGGTGTTGCTGGCCCCGCTCGTGTGGGTTTTATCCTTTACCTATACCCCTTCCCCCCCACTTTTTGTGGCTTGATTGCATTTTGCTTTCGATATCGACACTGGGCTCCCACTGTATTTCTTTCATAAAAGTGTAACGATTCATCCGTTTTAATGATTTGACAGTTATTGTTCAGTTTACACTAGGTTTCACTTTTTCCCTCCCCTTTCTTCTCAACCTGATGACTTTCTATTAATGCTTTGCATGACACTTCTGCCCATTTTTCCACTGCTGGCCGGCATTGGGTTTGTCATACCATTTTTCCTTTCTGGACGCATTTGTACCCATAGTCTCAGTCCCTTCCTGGCTTACAACTCATTTTTCTCTAAACTTGCGTCCCGTTCTTTCTCGGTTTTGGTTTTGCGAGTTCCTGTGCGCCCACCAATCGCCCCAGTTTCTTCACGACTCTTTTGTTTTACCTTTCCTTTTGACCCCACCCCTTTCTTCGGAGGAACCCTTTTTTATGCGTTACCCCACATGTCAAAGGTTGCTCCTTCAACTCTCCTCCCCCTGATTACCTCTCCCTTCATCGCGACCCTTCCTACACCATTTTCGTCACGCCTTCTCACTGAGGCCCTCAAAAAAGGGTGGTCGGTACCTGGTTAAATTCAACTACTCCCTTTTCATACGTCAATGTCCATCCTCACTTATTACCCACCTTCCTTCTTTTTGTCATCACACAACTTCACAGCATTTGTCACCATGAACTTCAACCCTCCTTTTTCCTTTTACTTGTCTTGAGACACACTTTGATCCGCATTACAAGTCTGTACCTGATAGGACCGGTGCAGCCTTTTTGCCCTTTGGTACCACTGAGAAGCCATGTTCTACCCATATTTGGCCTCCAGCGGCCATACTGGCCCACCACTTCTTCCCTTCTTGCCGTCTCTTTTTTATTTTCCACCTCAAATTTCACCCCCTTCCATGGAATAATCTTCCCCCAAACCCCTTACCC
>Ga0179593_1459433_pt1 | contig 15174 bp, 11 predicted proteins | sample CZODoug2_1_08_16_FD_185931 | JGI IMG/M metagenome (GOLD analysis project Ga0179593, IMG submission 185931) | Vadose zone soil fungal communities from Angelo Coast Range Reserve, California, USA - CZODoug2_1_08_16fungal (PacBio error correction) | ecosystem: Environmental > Terrestrial > Soil >... | reverse complement strand
TGGTCTGATTGCGGTTTGCTGATGTTTTAACACATGCGCCTGCCTGCCCTTCCCTTTTATACCAGCCAGGTCTTCCGTGCCCCGAGATATCCTTTTTTTTGACGTTTTCCTCCCTCGCTCTGTTGAGGCGGAGTCGGCTCTACTGTATACGGGGGGGGGCAGGGGGGCACGCGGCTCCTTAGTTTCCTCGTCAGGCATTGTGCGAGATCGGCTCCCGTATTATTGGTAATAGACACGTTATGTCCTTTTTCCTCTCGGCTTACCTCCTACTCGGGGTGGAACAAATGAGTCATTTCATTGTGAATTCCATCCCCTTCGCCTTGCCTCGACGGTCCCTCCAGTGGTCCCCCCCCCCCCCCCCCCCCCCCCCCCCCCCCCCACCCCCCCCCCCCCCCTTGTTTTTTTGTTTTTTTTTTTGTGGCAGAGAAGAACCGTCTCTCTTGCGTTCCATGCAGTAGGAGGGAGTGAGCTCTTCCACTTTTCTTTTCTGGAACAGCCGGGAAGCTTCTTATATCATTGGTTTCCCCCCTTCAGGCGTTATTCGTTCCCCTTCGGCTCACTTTTTGGATTTTGAGGATTAGCACTTCGATTTTATGGAACTTCCTTCGCACTCTTGCCTTTTCCCTTTTTCCCCTGGTTCCGCCAATCTTTCCTTTATGTGCGAGGTTTAAGACGGTCTGGCCCGATCTCCTCTGTCCTTTCAGCCTCTTTTTTAACTCCTTCGTGATACGCAGGACGTCCCGTGCATTTAGGTTTCCGTTTCCTTTTTTTTTCCGTTCGACCCCAAAGGCCGGTCCGTATTCGATTCATCCGCCTCTGGAACCGTAGCTGATGTTTGCGCGTCCTCTTTAAGGATCCACGTCCGTCCCATCGCCTCCGGTTTTTTTCCATACCTCGAGTCTCCCTCAGAGCTGGCTTGACCGCGTATTTGTTCGCTTCTCTTCTATCTTTTCGTCTTTTTCCCTTTTTAATCTGTTGATGAGCATTGAACGGCTTACGATTGTCGTTCAGCCCTATTTTTTTTTTTTTTCCGCCGCGGCATCTCTCCCCACCCCAAGTGCACGAAGTAGGTGAACCCCCATCGCGCTCCCTCCTTTTTCGTTCGCTTGGCCTGCCTGTCCTAGGCGATGCCTGCCGGGGCAAAGACTCGTCGAGCCCGGCTCGAGCCCCCTTTCTTTCCCTTTTCGACGCCCAACTCCCCTGATATGCCTGCTAAAAAACCCTCCATCTGCGTCATTCAGTCGACGTCAGTGTACCCGAATCAGAAAGCCCGGTTTCCCCGGGCCTCGACAGTTACCTTCTCCCGCCATTCCGTCTGATCGAACTGCGCTGAGTCGCTGATGAGTTTTCTTCTGACGTTTTCGAACCGGTATTTGAAAGACGAATATAGAGTCCCAGCTCTCGATGTTTGTGGTGTTACTGCTTTTTGCGTAAATCAAAAGAGTTTCTCGTGAGCCCCCAGTCCTAGTCTCCCCCCACAGCCAACCCGTTGAGGAGTGAGCCACACTTCCATCTGCTCCCGCACTTCGCCGACCATCACAGGTCACCAGGATCGCGGCCCGAAGACGGCTTTTCTTTTCCCCAAGGCCTGCCTGCGCTTCTTTCCTTCCCGCGCTGGCTCCAACCAAGGTGTTTAGTGACACCAAGTGTTACCCGCTTTCATCTTTCCGATTCAGCCGATCCACCGCAGTACAGCTTACTCGCCCGTTACCCCTCCCCCGACCTGTTCGCGGTTTAAGTTTCCTTTTCCCCCTCCACTTGAATTCGTAATAACACGCGGGGTCTTTTTTGTGGGTCGTTTTTTTTGGTGTTTTCTTTTTTTTTTTTTTTTTTTTTTCGTCGCGTGCGGTCCCGGCTTCAATGTTTTTTGATTGATTTCCTTTCCTTACGGCAACTTCCTTTCAAATGGCCCAAACGAACGAGACGCATTGTGTACGCGAGCCGCTCCTTTTTCCTCTTTGGGTGCGTCACCCCCCTACCCCATCGTTCTTACCAGCCCTTTTCTTTTAGAACTCCGGAGATTCTAAAGATTCTGGCCTGTTCGTCCCACACCTTTTTAGCTTGACTTTTTCTAGGACGACGTCCCCTGCCCCCTTTCTGGACCTGCGAATGCCTCCCCTTTCTCTTCCTCGCGCGTTATAGGAAATCCTCCAAAGTCTTTTCTATTTCTCTTGCTGGAAGTGCTACAATTCCCCTGTGATGATACTCGGACCCTCTCCCCCTTTCTTTTTTTTTTTTGAAACTTAAGGTCTTTCTATGTGACCATTTTTTCCTTTTCTTGACCCCCCGGCTTATGTTTTCCTCGATGCTTCTTCTTTTTTTTCTGACGCGTCAATAGTCCCCTTATTTTTCCTCAATATAAGGGTTTTTTGTATCTCTTTTTGTATCGACCTCTTTTTCGTACGCCTCCTCCCCCCATTTGTTGAGGCCCCGCCCGTTTCTTTTTCACTCGAAGACCGGACTTTCCCAACTAGAATAGTTAGCAGCATAGGCTTTCAAAGTATCTCCCCTTTCCTGTGTGCTACAGTAGCTTGGACCATACCCATTACAAAGCCTGCTTTTGCGTTGCTTTCTTTTTGTTGAAGCTGCCCCATGTCCTCCGATCATGAGTACTTCGTCCTTTCCCCTTTTCCTTGTCTTCGACGACAGTCCGGCCTCTAAACCGATGGGAATCTTCCCCCTCGTTCTCCTCTTTTTTTCACGACTCGGATATGCGTGCTTACTCCTCGACTTTTCTTTTTTTTCCCCCCGCCACCCGACGTCCTATCAGGCGCGCGGCTTCCCTCCAAGTCACACAATTATTAGTCCGTTCGTTGGGCCTTACCTGATCCCCTTTTTCAGTGTTACCGCCGGTTTTTTTTTTTCCTTTGCCCAATCCAGTTTTACCCCCTTTCCTCGTGCTGAGCAAGGCGCCGGAACGAAACAGCGCGTTCGTCCCCCTTAAATCAGTTCTTTTTTAACAATTCCTTCCCGTCCCCAGTTGATAAGAACGGAGAGGCTTCTGCCTGTACCCCCTTTGGTCTCGCTACCTTCCGTCTGCTCTGATATGGAATGAGCGTAGGGCTGTACTCCTTTTGTTGATGAGCTCGCGGTTTCCTTCGACTCGCCCCCTCAACTTGACCCGGCTTTTTGCCCTAGCCTTTTGCTTCGTTTTTTGTTCCCGTCCCTATGCTGTAAGGCGTAAAAGCCTTTTGCATGTTTCGTTTGCTGGGCTTAAGTCCTAGCCTTGTTTCTTCGGTAACCAAAGAAGGCCGTTCATCTTTTTTCTCCCCTCTTCGAGTAAGTGGCCGATCGCCCGTTGACTGGGCGCTCCCCTCACCTCTCCTGTCCGCATTAATGTCCTGCTCGCTTCTCTTTCTTCGACGGGTCCCCCCATTCAAATGTCCGTGGCGAGCGCGACCCACCTTCTTCGACCTGATGCTTTTTGCTGACTCGTCCTGAAAAAGTTTTTTTCGCGACGCCCGAATGGGAGATGAGACGCCGACGTGCGTAGTTTCTCAGCGCTCCTCTTCAGCCCACGGCTCCGCTCTTCTTTTTTCGTGGCAGCCTCTTTTTCGATGAGGTTTAGATGATTCGGTCTCCCCCCCTTCTCCCCCCTCGATTTCTGACCCTCCCGCGCTGTACACCCTGAACCCTTTGACATGGTCGGACCCGCAAGATTTTTTTTTTTGCCATCCTCCTATCCCCCATGCGCAGCGTACTGAGACGCCTGGGCGACATCTTTCTTCGTCTTTGTTTCCGTGCATCCGTTCTGCAGTACCTATCACGTTGCCTTCCATCAGGCTTTCAGCCGACCCTTCGGCATTGTGGTGAGAACTGCGCTCGGCGGTGGGGCCCTGAAGACCTTTCCCCCCCCCGGCTCGGGGACTCTAACCAACACGCAAAGGTTGAAAAGAACGGCGCATTCCGAGGATGATGTGCCGCTCCACTATTTTGAAACCATTTTTTGCAGATGTCCTATAGTCTCCTCATCGTTCCCTTTATGCGTCGCGAGGGACGTGCAAGAAACGCCGTTTCCTCCAGTCTCCCCCCTCTCCTCCGCGGAGCTTCCCTTCTCGTGAGCGGTAAGCCGGAAGACCGCCGGACCCAAGGAGATTCCGACCGACGTTTGCGATGGATTTCCCCTCCCCCCCCCCCCGCTAGAACCCCCGCGAAATTTCCACAAACTTTCCCAAATCCGCGCTGCGCGGTCTTCCCCGATCGATGACCACCTGGGATTTCTGTCCGCGAAAGCGATTTTCTCAGGTTTTGACCCCATTCGCCAGTTTTCTTTCATCTAAATCGTCGTACTTTTCCCGAGTCGACCCTTTTTTTTTTCGGCTTTTTTCCCCCCCAGTCCGTCGAGAGACGTCATACCCGTCCGCCAAGGCCGGCTTGATTATACGCTTTTCTTTTTAGCCGTCTTCCCGCTTCCCAGGGCCCTGCCGTCCGGTATCCGCCTTAAACTTGTCAAGAAATGTCGACTTCATCCATACCGTCTTCCCCCTTCCCCAATTCCCTCATATTGACGCTGGCGAAAGATTGCCTTTTGCCGCCCCTCTCGACTGATTTTTTTGTTTTACAAGGCAAATAACAGTCCCCAATCGCTCCTTTCCCATTGCCCATCATTGATCCTGCATCTGGGATCCTTCTTTCGCTACACGTATTTTGGTCGTGCACCCCGCACAAGAAGCCGGGGAGCGTCCTTTTCCTTCCAGAGTCAGGATTTCGTCTGACTTCTTTTTTTCTCGACTTTCTCGATCTCCGCTCTCCCTCCGACTCTGTTCCCCTTCCGTAGCTCGACAAAGGTCCGGGAAAGAAAGGTCTGGGTTGACGCTGTCGTCTCGTCATCTTTCTGAAGCCGACGGACCCCCTCCCTTTGCGTCGGTGATTCGAATGCAGGAGTTGCTCCTTGGCGTTTCCTCCCGTATGCTCTTCTCCCATTCTTTTCGTAACACAGTTTGAGCCGGGAAGAGACCGTCTCAACCTTGCCCGTACCTGGCTTTTTTTTTGTCCTTGTTGTTGTTGTGCTCAGACTATATCATGTAGGTCCTTTTGGACTTTCACTTATATAAGGTTTCCCTGCAGCCTTTTCTCTCATTCTTGTTGCGCGATGTGACCGTGATGACACGGTTCTTCCAAAATCTTTACTCCTCCCCCCGGTCCGACACCGCCCCCCGCCGGCGGTTTTTTTGCTTGCGGTCCCCCCCCTCCCAATCTCCCCTGTTCGTTCCCCTAGGTTAGAGGATAGATACTAGCCCCTTCTTTCTTTTCCCTTTCTCTGAAAGGGTTTAATGCAAGAGCGAATCGAAATCCTTCCTTTGATGAAGCGCGTGAACTGCGTATTTTTTTTTTTCCGACAATTTTTCTCCTCCTCTTCTCCAGCTTACCGCCAGATGATTTGCACTGGGAAAAGAACGATCTGCGATTCGGGTTCTATTTGTTTGCCTCCCCCCATGATATGCCGGAGAGGACATCTTTTCCGACCATTGCCAATTGCCTGCCCTTGACACATTGACCTCTCATCTTCTTGCAGTCGGAAGGTGGAGAGATGCGTTTATTTTCCCTTTTCCCTTTTTCTGCCTTTGCATCTGATTTATTGGAGCGTTCTCGGACTCCTGACTTCCTCATATTGAGAATCGCCACGCAAGATGAGTTAGAACCTTCCCCCCCTCCTACTCTTGCTCTCGACCGTTCCCCCATGGAGGAAGGCGCAACTTGTCGCAGGACTTCCTCTCCGGTTCTACACGTGGTTTTCTTTTAGCGATGCCAGTGTATTTTTTGTGCTGGAGTTTTTTCGATTTTTTCTTATGATTGCGGAACCGCCCCACTTTCTTACATGAGTTTCTTTCCCTTCTGAACTTAGTTTGGAGACTAGGCGCTCCGTCGAGGAGCGAAGCGGTGTTCCCTTGTCTTTCTACGGACTCTTTTAGGAGAATCCTTTCGGACGATTCTCCCGGACTTGAACATTCTTCCTTTGCGCGATGTTTGAGTGCGCAACTCTCTTTGCCGCCCCGCCGTTATTTTACCCTGTGAGATTTTTCTGCTCCGAAGGATTTTTCCCCCCCTTTTTCCTTTCCCCCTCTCATTGCGTTTCTTTCCCCTATACAAGGCCGACCGCTTCGGCTTCTCCATTGCGTTCCTCTGACGTCTCTCCTGTAGTTGATTTTTTTTTTTCCGGATTGAAGTCGACATCGCCGATCAGTTCTCAGTTGTCTTGTAGAAATAAAGAGTTTCTCTTCTTTTTCGGCGGTCCGTCGGCCCCTCTGGAGTCTGAGAAAATTATTTATGATGCGCATGAACGAGATGTTCCTTTTGTAGTTCCTAACTTCCTGTAGTCCTCCCGTCGGGTCTTCTCTTCCACGACTTAGTCTCTCCAGATCGCGCAAGAGAGAGGCTCTTGGCCCCCCTCCCTCCCTGATCTCTCTGGCTCCCGCGCGCTAGGCCGGAGGAAAATTAGCACCACCCGATGGGCATGGCTTACTTCCGATCAGCCATCGGGCATCCGTTCCCCGAAGAATTCTGCGTTCCATTGGGTTGACGGTGAAACAGGGCCCCTCGTCCTTCCTTGGACCCGCCTTTCCCCTTTATCTGCTGACGGAAGGAGATGTAGTGAGATCCCCTCGAGGCCAGTTCCGGTTTTTCGGCACTTGCCTGTTCCCCTACGGAGACGCAGGAGAAGTGAGACTAGCTCCTCCCCCTTTCTTTGATCCCTAGCAGCACAAAGGCGTGCGAGTCCCACGATTCCTTGCCTCATCTCCGCCCGTGCGCTTTTCCTCCCCCAGCACAGGACCGTATAAGGATCACTCCCGCAGCTTTCCCCTCGTCCCTTAGACCCCTGGAGTAAGACCCCCGCGCGGGCTTCAACCAACAATGAGGCCCCCGCCTTTCGCCGCGTCCCCCCCCGTGTTTTTAGGTATCCGGGTCAGGAAATTAATGCGCAATAGGTTTATCCTTTTTTAAGTCCTTTCCCGCCCCTTCTTTAATGTTGGAGCACCCTCTTTTTTTTTCTTCCTCCCCTTTCTCTGTCCGTTCCCCCCCCCCTTTCTTCTTTGATCGTAATTGCCCCTTTTAACGCTCCGCCCACTTTGTTTTTCCGACACGACGCTGACTGACCCGAATTTGTTTGCCTCGGCATGCAATCGTAAGGGTGGCCCCCCGCCCCCTTTCCCCCCCCGCGTCAGACCTCCCAGCGGTTCCAATCCTCAGCGAGCCGAAAGTGGCGACAGAAACGCCCAACCAATGTCTCCTCTCCCCCGGGTTTTCGTGCCTTGCGGGTGTGGTTCCAAAACCCCCCAAGTCCACGCTCCCTTACGCCGAGTGCTTTGTTTCATCTGCCTTCGCCTGCGTGCTCTTCACCCATCTCAACAGGCTTTTTTTTTATTGATTTTTGGCCGGTACCTCCAGAACCTCCGCCTTTTTTCCGCTACCTCGTTTATCTTTCAAGGCGATTTCTCGCTGACGTTCCTTTTTTCGTCCCCTGTGATTTTTCCGCTAGCTTTCCCCGTGTTCCCTGCTTTTCGATTTTCATCTCTATTTATACCTCCGGTGTGTTCGCCGTCTTTTCCCTATCGCTGTCCACCAAAGCTCGCCGTTTTTCGCACAGAAGCATTTTTGAGTTCTCCTCCGCGTTTTTTTTTTTTTCCTGACAGACTTTCCTTCTTTAAAAGAAAGTCCTTCCCCCTGATCTTATCAACTCTGAGCACATTTTTTACGGGATAACCATTTTGCCTGTCCCCTTCCCCTGCCCTTTTCGCTTTTGCAGGGTATACGCCTCCCTCTTCCTTTCCTCCTGATTCCAATCGAATCTGGGGCCCCCGCCCACGCTGTTTTATCCCTCCTCACACAGTTCGTAACGCAGAAAGAGACCATTTCGAGTTCCCCTCAAAGCTCGGCGTCGAGGTCCGCCACCCCTTTTCCTTTCTGGCCTTTGGTTATGTTTCCCAGTCCCCCCCTTCGTCTTTCTTTTACTGCACGACGAAAACATTCGTTCTTCGCGTCGTTAGGAACCTTTTTCCCGCTACGTTAACATTCTTACGCGTCTCGTGCCAACAGGTTTCAACCCCCTTCCTCCCTCTCTGGGCCGCCATCGCCTTTGCGAACTCAATTTTTCCCTTTCCATGAACCGGTACTTTGAGCTCAAAACGTCCTTACCCCAATTTGCCAACTTCTCTTCGCGGGAGGCGGTTCCCTTTTTTTTTCTGAGGGGCTTTTCAAAAGGGTGACCGCTAACCTTTGAAGATATTTTGCCTTCCCGTTCCCTCATGGCTGTCCGCTTCATTTTTGTTGAGCGATGCGGTCGCGCGACTCGATCGAGAGTCGCTACGCTTCTTCCTTGGCTTTAAGCCTTTTTTGAGGTTCTGTAGACTCCTGCCCCTCTGACAATTGAATTCTGGTCGGCTGCCCGTAGCGGTCGGCCGAGTGGGTGAGAGTTCTAAGTGCTATTTTCCCCTGGTCTGATGATAACCTCACCACCCGGTTTATTTACTTGGTCACCCTCCGTCATTCATCTTTTACGCCTCATCTTTCTCGCAACCCCGGGACGCGCTTTTCCCGTTCTCCTGATTTTCTCCACGACGATTTTACACCTCGCGCGCTCAAACGACTCATGCGGAATCCGCGTGGCTGGTCGCCTCACTTTTTCCGTCCAACCATGTCCGTCCCTCTATTTGACCCCTTTTCCTGATAGCAATTTCCCTTTCTAGCGTTGCCCCGCCGCTCGCTTGCCCAGAGGTGTTCCCTGCGAAACCCCTCCCTCGAACTTTGTCGCCGACGAAAGATGAGCTTCGCAGCAGTAGTCCTGGCCCCCTAAGAGCCCCTCCCCGTTTCTGCGCGCTTTGCAGCCTCCCGTTACGTCTTTCGATGCCGACCGGTTTATGTGACTCTTTTCCTTACTCCAAGAAGATGTTTTCTCCCAATTGACTCTGCCTCCCCTTCGACATGCGGAGCAAGGAATCCTTCCGCAGATGATCAAATGCCCCTCCTTTTTTTTGGGCCGTCTTTCCTTCTGTCGAAATCACCAAGCCTCTTTCCGTGACGTTTCCTTCAGTCTCATCCCTGAGACGCCAACAGCCTCTACGTCGCCTTCCTGGCCGGAGTTCCTAGACTTCCCCTCCTCCTTTTTTATTCCCCTAGGAGAGCGCGCCCTCAGCAAAAGTTGGCACGCCGGCCTTTGCCGATCAACCAAGGAGCAGGTCAAACCGGCCGAGGAACGCGTTCGATCGTGTCCCGCTCTTTTTACCCACTAGAGCAGCATTGATTGGCGACGATCCGTTTCACTGACCTCGCCCCCGTTTAGCCCTTCTTGCGAGAAAATCGCCTTCGTTTTCCAGAACAAGATGAAATTTTGACTTTCGGACGTTCCAGCCGCCGATGAGTTTCCTGTTTTTGCCTAAGGTTCTCCCTCCTACTTCCTGCCAGATGGCTTTACGACGGTTACTTCATCCCCCTACCCTCGAACACTCTCCATCTCCCCAAAAGAGTCCAACCTTCTCCCCCCTATCCGATTTTTTGAGGAGATCCCCCCTTCTTCTCACTTTCGTTTTTACGTTTTGAGCGATTCCCATGAAGACGAAACCTTTCCCCCCCTTTCGACCTCCTGAGCTATTACAGTACAGGATCTACTATGTTTTCTGGTGTTCTCTTTCCTCTTCCGACCCTGTCGCTCGTCCCAGTCGCCAAGAGCCGAAGATGATCTTCGTCCATTCCCCCTTTTTCAAAGGTTTTTCAAGGGCGCCTCCTCCGCCCCTTTTTACCGTAAGATGTGGGCACTTTAGTAGATTCAAGGGCACGGCATGGTCGCTTCGATTTGGGCGCAGCTCTCCTCTGATTGTGTACCCCCCTCCCAACCCCCGCACTCGACAATTGTCCTTGGCCTCCCTTTCTTCTGCCTTCAGCCTGCTGGATTATTCAGAGACACGTTCTCGTGCCGCCTTGTGCGCGGCTTCATCCCAGTCCCTTGGCTTTCGCCGCCGATTCTCTTTTCCAGACCTGAGCCCAAGAAAAACTTTCCGTTTCCTCTTGCCGTCGATCTTCCGAACCGTAAATATTCCGGCAAAAGATGTCTGGTTGACGCGTCGTGGGCCCTAAGATACGTTTCGCCGACGCCGTGCCTTTTTGTTTTTTTGAGAATTCGATGAGTGGAGAAAGACTCTCTTCCTTCTCTCTCTCCAGGATGCTATGCTCCTTTTTTTCCAGAAGAAGGGCAGCGTGCGTTCGAAAAGTTCCCGCTTCTACATGGCGATCCTTTCATACCTCCGGTTTTGTTGTTGTTCTATCTCGACCTTTTTCTCCTTGGCCAGGTTGTACGGGCTTATTTTTAATGGTGGTCAGGCGTCCTTTTTTCATTGTTTTTCCTTCTGCCTTTTTCGTGAAAATAGTCCGTAGACACAGGACTTTCAGTTAGTCTTGCGTTCGGCCGCGGCGCTTTTCCAGACGACAGCGAAAACAAGGGTTGACCCTGACCTTGGGGCGCTCCTGTCCTGGTCTAGTCGGGTTAGGGCCTTCCATGGGCTTCTACCTGCTACGTCAGTTTTCCTAAAAGAGTTATGAAGCCGCGCCACCCTCGGCTTCTCTCCCCTCACCACTAGGTGTATTCGAATTTTTTTTTTTTGATAAGGTGCGATGAAGATTGCCCCCCTACCCCTTGTTCTCTTGCGTGGCGTGATGGCCAACCCAGCTGGTCGTCGGCGGCGCCTGTCCCCCTTTCCCGCCGCTCAGAGGCCTTCACTTTGCCGCGATCATTTGGCGGTAATTTTCCCCGCGGGACGGTTGATTTCGGATGAGGCTTCCCCTTTTCACTCGGCTGACTTATTCTCCAGTGCGCCTTGGCGCGGATCGTTTCAGTCTCGCGACCTGGCCTTAAACACCAGCCAGGTGAGTCGAACGCCGACGGAACCCCTCCCGCGTTTGTTCTTTTCTTCCGGAGAATAAGGCGCAGCCTGCTTTTTACTTCTTACGGTTCATTTTCCCCGAGCGAGCCCAATGGTTTTTTTCTTGGTTTCGCAGTCTTTTGACTATGCTTGTTGTCGGCGTAGTTCTCTTCTTTTCGTGCCAAGCCGTCATCGCATTCATTAGGAGCCTGCCCCCTTCTTCTGCTTCCGGCCGCTTGCTGCGGTGTCTCGGCGGCTGGTTCCTTTTTTGCCTCGGCGATTTCTTCCTACTTTGGCTTAATCTTTTGTTACGGATTTCGTTCTCCCCATTCCCCCCCCTTGGACCCGATTTTAAGAGGTACGGTCCCCTTTCTCCCCCTTTCCTTCCCGCCTGTTTTCAAGGAACTTTATTTTTATCGGCGCGGCCGTCTTCCGGGGTTTCGCTTTCCCCCAATGGATTTTTCCGCTCCCAAGGTCTAGAGTCTCTATGCCGACGGCGATCTTTAGTTTGCGTTCCCTAGAGGCCAGGATTAAGTACCTCCTCCAGTGTGATGTCGCCCGTTCGTCTCCCTCACTGAGTGATCCGGGACCGCTTTTCGTTTTGATTGGTAGTCGGCATCCTGTGATTTTTCTCATTTCCCCGATTAGTAAGCTTATTGTCGTCAGACCCCCAGAGGATTCGCCTAAGCTTTTGGTGCAACAGAGTGATCAACTGCGTCTCCCACATCGCGCGAAAAGAGGAATTTGTGTTCTTTTTTCCCTGCTATTTTGTCAGATTTTTTTTAGGCTCTCGTCGGCCTCAACTTTACCGTTAGTTGATCGTTCCGCACCCAACCTTTTCAGTTCTAGCAAAGCTACATCTTTTCTCCTTCCAGACGCGTTAAGCCCGCGATCCCCCTTGTGTTTTACGGTGACCCGTTCTGCCCGAAAGGCGGATCTATGCCGTAGTCTTCTTGATGTTTCTCGTTCGCAGACTTTGCAGAGGCCTTCCCCTTCCCCGTTGACCGTGACATCAGAGACCCCACGATGATCAGTCGCCTCGGTGGAACCTAGGAAGCCATTTGAGCTTCTCTCAGCCTACCCGCAATGGTGTTATAACGACGCAGCTCCCTCACCCCCCGCACTCACCTACCTAGCGAAGCACATTTTCCAGTTCTCGAGGCTTTCCTAAGCCGTCCTGAATCCGTCTCAGAGGAACCGAGCTCGACCCTCTCCCTTAATAACCAACCCTCTACAGCCAGTAGTACTACATCATATTCCTGTTATCTCTGGACCCAGGTCCATCTCCCTCCTTCCTAAGACTGCCCGAGGTTATGCGGGTTTACCGGACTTGCCTCCAATTCATGATTCATGGGCTGACGATGAGCCCCTGCTCCCCGTTCCTCTTTCTTTTTCCCTTTTCCCCGTTCTTGGGCAAGATAGCGTTCCTGGACAGTTAACCGTACCCTTTACCCTTGGCCGCAACCCGACGCTGAAAAGCCTTTACTTGTCGCCGGCCGCAAACGTCTTCTGTTTTTTTTACCAAAAGACCCCCCTTCTTCAGTGCACGCAGTGGGGCCGCGAGACTTCGAGTTTTTTTTTGACCTCCCCACAGAGCCATGAGTAGCATTTTGTTGCTTGCTTTTTTCTGCGCGCCTTCCCGAAAATCGAGACGACTTCTGTAATTATTCTGTTTTTCTGCACGGTACACATTGACAGGCTGGACTTGGGAGGAGCCGGCCCGGTAACTTGTTCAGACTTCCCCCATTTATTTCCCCCCTACCGTTATTTGACTTTTTTTCTTTTCCGAATTTTACTTCCCCCAACTGGCCTTTTTCTGTTTCCGGTTATCATTGACCAGCGTTACTCACTCTCTTTTCCTCTTTATTGTTTCTCGAGATTTGCGTCTTCTCACCTCCTACTCCCAGTCGAGTACGACCCCCTTAACCCCTTTGTGGCAACGTTCTTTTCGTCACAGCCGGTTTTTCTTTCACCACGAGTGGTAGCGGCCTGCTTTTCCCTGTCTTTCTGATTTCCTTTTTCATGGGTCCCCCTTAAGTAATTCCACAAGGCCTTTTTTTCCCTATTTTATCACGCGCATCTCGCTCTTTGCTGCAATGAATCAGCGGACCCGCGCGTTGGGGGTCCGCGAAAGGAATTCTCTAACCCCGATTTTGAAAGATCAATCTTAGAACCTTCGACAGCTAGCTGGGAGAGAGGCACATTGAGTTCTGCTCCGTTCGTTTGTTATCCCCAGCACTTTTTTATTTACCTTATTCGGGAGAGACTACCCCATTTCGTTTTTCCCTCTTATAGGACAACCGCTGTCATTACCTCCGTGATCTTGCCCAATCCAGGGAAACCCAAGCCCGGACCGTTTCGGGCTCCTTTTTTTCACTTGATGCGTCGTAACATGGAATTTTCCTTACTTGGCTTTCCCACGTCACTTCCCCCTGCGATTGCTATGTGAGGTTGGCTCGAGATTCTTGACTCCCTGTGGTCCGCGGAAGATTCTGAATGCCGGCGCATTGCTCGCTTCCTGGTTTCGACAGCGACCCACGGGGTACCCTCCCTGCGCCTGCCGCATACCATCGCCTTGTTTGCTCTCTTTTTCCTTAGCCGATCCTGAGGCCTCTGGGAGGAGCTGAGGGCGGTCGATGAGGTTCCATTTTTGTCGTTCCTTTTCTCACAAAGACTGTGGATTTGTTTTGCTGCTGGGATCACTGTGATTTTTCTCGATACACGCATCATCGTATCCGTCTTTAGCGTTGTTACTTTTAGATTGGAACGCAGGGGCGCGCCCTACCTCCTCCCTGGCCAGATCCTCCCTTCATTTTTCTCCCCCCTCCGGTTGGCGCGCATCCCCACAATGTCCCGCCGGCCCGATTAGCGGTCTTTAGTAGACGAGATGCTGGGCAGGTGTCCTTTCCTTGCCCCACGATGGTTTTGCGAAACCTCGATAAGGAGTAAGGAGACGCGCGTTCCGCACTTCCTCCTTTCCCTCTGTGTTGAAAAGTCTTTTCCCTTTTCTCCGATACGAGTTTTTTTGTTTTCTAGCCGGACCTTGTTTCATTCTTTTCTCAGTATTACGCTTTTTGGACGTCGTCGCACTTTGATGTCCCGACACTCCATTTTCCTCTCTAGTACCCTGTCCCTTTTTGTCCCTTTGACATACTCCTCCAAAGACGCGCCGCCCCCTCCCTATCCGAAAACTCCGTAGGGCGAATCTCCCTCTTTGGTCTCACATCTTTAGTATTTGCAGAGTGCATAAGGGGCAGCAAATACCTCCTTCTACTTCGCCCTTAAAGAAGGCGGACTCCGGTGACTGATTGTCGGCCCTTTTTAGCCCTCCTAGGTTTGTTCTTCCAAGCCCTTCCAGCACAGGAACGAACGAGAAACACGTAACTTCTCCTTTCCCAGTCACCTTCTTCTCCTTTCGTATGATTTCTTTTCACCCGATCGGAACACCCTCTCCTCGAGAAGCGGGCGCGAATTTTTCCGGTACCATTCAACTCGGCAAGAGAAGGGCGCAGACTCCAAAGAAATCTCCTTTTTTTTCCTTTTCCACCCCTCCGGAACGAGTTACCGAGAAAGCCTGCCGAGATCCGTTCCCTCTTACCCCTACCTGCACCAATTGAGACGCCGAGGTCTTCCTCTTTTTTTCCAAATCCAATCACAACACTCAAGAAATCCCCACCCCGTCCCGATTCCCCTCTGACTCGAAACAAGAGCGGCGGGCTCGTGATCCCCCCCTTTTTACGATACGATCGTCCCTTCCTTCTTTTCCTTTCCATTATACTTTGCTTTTAAGAAGAACGCCTTCCTTTCTCCGTACTACGCATTTCTTTTTTGATTCATAAGTCGCTATCCGCGCCAAGGAACTTATCTGCTACTTCCTCCGTTTTCCCCGTTGGTTTTCAAAAGGGACATTCGATTTCTTTACCTTTTCCCAGTAGCAAGTTAGCACTTTGTCCTCGGCTGGCGGACCCTCTTGCATTTGCTCCTCCTCGAAGTGTTAACAAAGACCCGCACTCTCCATTCTTTCTTTTCCCCTTTCAACATTTCCTGCGCCTCGCCTGCTGGCCCGGATGTCGGACCCCCTCATATTGCTATGTTCACGCCCTAACGTCAGCCGGTTCTCGGTATTCCTTCCTCTTATGACTTTTGAGTCTTGCCTTCCGCCCTTTCATAGACATGCGCCCTGAAATCCTAGAGAGTCACCGTCCGAGCCTAGCGTGTACAGACAATCTGTTCTTAAAGCCCGGAGGTTGGAAGTGTAGTAGTCGAATGAATCCCCCGGTCCAAGCCTTCCCGACTCATCCTAAAGAGGTCGGTTTCTACCCCT
>Ga0179593_1359629_pt1 | contig 15174 bp, 18 predicted proteins | sample CZODoug2_1_08_16_FD_185931 | JGI IMG/M metagenome (GOLD analysis project Ga0179593, IMG submission 185931) | Vadose zone soil fungal communities from Angelo Coast Range Reserve, California, USA - CZODoug2_1_08_16fungal (PacBio error correction) | ecosystem: Environmental > Terrestrial > Soil >... | reverse complement strand
CCCCCTTTCCTCCGAGGATGATAATTTAATTGTTCTTTTGCCTAGCAGTCGAAGTTTTCTTTTTTGTCGGCACCTGGTTAATTTCCTCTTTTTCCATGGAATCCAGTAACTCCGGTGTTGCGAAGCAGCTTGTCTTGCCTCTCATGCCACCACCCCCCCCCCACCCCGCCCCCCCCCCCCCCCCCCATCTACACTTTCCATTCCTTCATGATCGGCGTTGTATTCCCTAAATCCGCTTTTTGAGTAGTCGATGTCTTCTAAGAACAAGAAGGCCCCCCGTCTGCCCTGGCCTCACTCTCTCCAGATCCCAAGCCTATGCCCCCCTCTTTTTTTCCCAATGATCGCCTCATGCGGCAGCTTTTGGGACTCTCGATATCTCTCCTGGTGACTTCTCCCACTACTTTTTGACACCGATACCCGCTTCCGAACTCCTTCTGTTCCGTTTTTTTCTTTTTTTTTTCTTTTCTCTTCCCGGACTTCGGACCCTCCCCGCCCCGGTGCGGCCTTATTATGATGGACGTTTTTTTGTATCTTCTCCAAGGCGATTTTTTTGAACTTTCCCTTGTCGAAGACTCAACACCCCCCCCCCCCCCCCTACTTTCCCAACGAGCCGTTCGCCGTACATTCCCTTCCTACTACTCCCTTTTTTGTGACACTCCCTTGACCCCAAATGTTCATTCGCCCCGTTAGAAAGTTAAGTTTTCCGTATTCTTTCTTGTCCGCGTGGACCCGTCTGATTCCCTCGTCGACCTCAACTTCTGTTCTGTCCCTACCCCTCCTAGCGGACGGCATGTGAACTATTCTTTTTCTTTGTTTTTTTTAAGTTTTACGGCTCATCTTCCGCTGAGCCCCATGCAGGTTTTTTTTCGACTTTTCGACACTTATGTAGATGTTCTGCTCCTTTTTTTGAACACGACTAAAAGAATTTGTTGTGCTTTTTTTTTTTTCCTCGATGATGCGTAACCAAGATCCTCCCTGATTTTTGTCTCCGTGTCCTTCTCACGCCGGATGTCGTCCTTTCTTCCCCAAAATTCAACAGGCGAGAAGCTAGCTCGATGATTGTCCCCTCTGTCAAAAATGATGGTTTTCCGTTAAAATTTTCTGCTTTTCGCCCCCTCATGCTTTCTCCCTTGATTACACGTTTTCACTCTTTCGTGCCCCTCCAATTGCTGCCTTTCAATCCCATTAATAGTTCTTACTTCGCTATCGCCATCCCCCTCCAGAAGCCACCCCACCTCCTTGAAGCGCGCCCCCCTGACGCAAGCTCTTTTGCCTTTATCGTCCGTTCCCTCACTAATTCAGTCGACCCGGTGCCGCTTCAGAACCAAGTACGATTCGCGATTACCTAATTACACTCACTCTTTTTTCAGTTTCCCGCAGGACGGCCTCCCAGTCAGATAGATTTTTCCGACTTTTCCTCGACTCCCCCCCTATCGGTTGTCCGGCTGACAGGCCCCTCTATTGCGGAACCCAACACCCCTCTTACACTGACTATACCCCATCGTTTTTTCTAAGCCGTGCTACACTCCTATAACGATACCAATGAAGCACGCCCTGATCTGCGAGATCGTGCTCCTATTTCCCCCCAATGACGCGGTTTCCCCCTCTTAGCATCTTCCGTCTATGGCATGCTCCCATAATTCTCAAACTGCGGCGCACAATTGCTTTGCCTTTGCTTTTCCCCAGACTTTTTTCTGTGTTGATTCACTTTTCCCTCGGTTTTACGACTTCCATTTTGCAGTTAGTCTTTTTGGCGTTCGCGTTTGATAGGTCCCGAAGTATTTCTTTTATCCTTCTGCGACCCCCCCCCCCCCCCCAAGTTTTTTTCTATCCCGCCCTTTGCCCTCTTTTTCTCCCCCCTTGCAACCAAATACTTTTCCTGTTGATTCTTCCCCTCGCACAGAATCTAGAATTCCTCCCTCCAATCCCCGGAAATCCCATCGAGTCTCCTCCCCTCTTCCCAAATTCAATACAATCCTTCTTCTATCCCGATTCCCTAATCCGTTTTCCCTTCTTTTTCTTAAGTTTTTCACAGACTTAGTCTCCGGCCTTTGTCGACGATAGGTTTCTTTCCTTCCCCCCTGTGTCGTCCTAATGTACGATGAGCAGGATGGTTCCCAATATTACTCTCGCCAGAGGCCTACCTTCTGTTCTCGAATCTTTTTTTTTCCCCCAGATTGTGATCCCCCAGTTTCTACCGCCGCCAGCTATACGGTTCCTCTCTCCCCTATACCGTTCTATCTTTCCGGATTTTCTTCCCCACAATGTCTGAGTCCCGCATGCCCCATTTTTTCCAGTCGGACATAAAGGCGGTCATTACGGTTACGCCTTCTTTTTTCAAGACTTCTGTATCGCGTCCGACTTTTTTTCCTCCCCCGTCGGCGCCGCCCCTCGCCTTTTTCCCTCATTAGTGTACTCCCCCTGCCCTTTTTTGACCAACTCCTCTTCTACCTGATCTATCGAATTCCCCCTTATTTTTAAACCGCTGGCGCCACGCTATCGTCCGATTCCGATTATTCTTTCCCTCGTCATCTGCCCCTTGTGCCAAACGGCTCTTACTCGCACCCACGCGACCAATCCCGCCCTTTTTTACTTCCACCCCGCGCGCGTGTAGAAAGCTGACCCTTTAAGCATCATTTCTTTTCCGTAACCCACGACCCGCGAAATAAGCTTTCTCTATTTCCTCATACGAGACTCTTAATACTAACTTTCAACTTTAATCTCCCCTACGCGCTGCGCACTGCACCACCTTTTAAGTTTCCTAAGAGCTGTCCCGGGCTTATCCGTCCATAATTATCGTTTGTCTTGAACCCGTCCCTCTTTTATGCATTGTAGCCACACAACACCCCCACCACCCCCCCCCCCCCCCCACCCCCCCCCCCCCCCCCCCCCCCCCCCCCCACCATGACCCCCCCCCCCCACCCTCCACCCCCCCCCCCCCCCCCCCCCCCCCCCCCCCCCCCCCTGCAATTTGCACGTTTTACTGCGTTTTTTTGTTTCGATTGGTAACCGAACACCATATGCTTTTTTCACTGTATCCGCTGCAATCTCTTTATGTAATTTATCTTTCTCTCTTAAGTTTTTTTTTTTGGATACGGAAGATCACCACTTCCCCTTAAGGGTTTGCCTCTTCCTTTCCCTAATGCAAGAAATTTTGGTGCTGCTAACCACAAATCGAAAACCCATTCCAACCTTGCAAGATCTCCAGATCTGTGCATCCCCCCCCCTTGAGGTTCTTTTTTTCACGAACCCCTTCTCTTCGTAACCTTTCCTACCTCTATTCCCTGAGAAACCATTTCAGCCGAAAGCCCCCCGATTTATTTTTTGATCTTGAGTAATATCTACCTTTTCCTGAGCATCGCGAATCAAGAGTTCCCTCAATCATTTTTACTGCGGCGCGTTTTCTGTTCAGGTTCGAATTCAGCGTCTTTAAACTATCCTCTTCAGACTCCTTGTCTGTTTCCCCCCCTTAACCGATCACGGTATTTCTTGTCTCTTTAATGCCTTTTTCCTTGACTTCCTTATTGATACCCCTATAACAGTGACCGATGAAGACGTCAGTTTCTTCCCAATCGTCGTGCTCCCCCTCTTTCCACCTATTCTCCTCATATTTCCTTTTGCCACTTGCGGTCCCCCCCCCTAAGGAATGACAAGCGTTTCCCCCCCGCAACCCTCCTTCTTCTTTGACTCGTTTCCATCCAGCACGATTCAACCCTTTCGGAAATTTCCTTTACTTTCACCTTATTATGCCCGCTTTCCTGTGTTTCTTATCAATATTTCCGGATATTGCATTTATGATTTTCCTTAGTGTTGAATTTCCCGTGAATTCTGCTGTCCTGCTTTTCATTGCAAAGTAACGGCCCTTTTCAGCATTCTTTTTCTCTAAGCAGTTTGTGCTCTCCTCAGTAGCTTTTCGCCCATCTTCGGTCTTCCTAGGTTCATCAGGATCAGCTCTGAGGGAATTTAAAAAGATCCTCCTCTCTTCCTTTTTTTTTATCCCACACGTACGGAAACACCCAGAGACCCCTTCCTGCGCCCAATCTCGCTCCCGATCGGATTAGATTCCCTTTTAGACTGCGGAAAAGCAGAGAGCTGGTCCTTCCAGTTACAGTGGAGTCTTAACTGCATATCGTATAAGAAAGCGACCTCCACTTCCCTTCCCATGATGACGTTCCTATTTCCTTGACCAGATCTTCAACTTTTCTTGGCATATTAACCACCTTTTGGTAGTTGCTCCTCATTCCCCCTATCCATAACTGCGGGTTTTAACCCTCACGCTCACACCTAGACCAGCTCTCCCCATTCCACAGTACGATCCCCCAATATCAAAAAACTGATTTTCCATCCACACGCCTTTTTTGGAGTCATGACGGCTGTTTGTCTTTTTCTATCGTCGAGACCGTCATGCTTCTTCCCCTTAGGAATGGTCATCTCGCCTGAGTTTCCTAATTTATCAATTACATTAGTCCCCTCTTTTCGTTTTTTCAGATACTTTCCAACATAAGCGTTGATCGGGGTTTTTAGCAAATCCGTAGTTCCCTGCATCTCCTCAACCTTTAGAAATTAGTTCTCCCCGCGACCTCGCATGATTCTGGTTTGACGATATGACTTTTCCAGTCCCCACCGGAATCGCTACAACCCACGCTTTTTCTGTCTCATTCTCTCACTTTCATTTCTCATTTAGATCTCTTGAGCGCACCTCCCTTTTTATACGGGTATCCTGAAGTGATGACAGCCTAGCAGATGTCATCCTTTTTTGAGACCTTCCGTCAGCGCTACTGGACGCCATTTCCTGAGTTATTTTGAGCTCTGAAAGCTTTCGCTCTTTCCCCTGTTCCCCAATTTTCCTTTCAACCCCCTGAAAAAACACTCCCCTTATGAAGTCCTTAGGTTTTCGACCCGCCCGTCCTGCCCCCCCCCTTTTTCCCCCATGGACACCCTCTACTGATCTTACTTACGGTTGTCTCTTTTCTTTTATAAGATAACCCATCTCAGTATAAGAGAAGTCAACTTCTTTCAAAGCGATTCGTTGGACGTTGATCGTCATTTACTATTCTGTGACGCAACTCCACCCCCCATTAATCTTGAATTTCCCTAAATCTCCTCCATTTCATAGCGACAGACGGACGTTTAGAAGCCGGCTTCTTCCCTCTCCCCCTACTAGTTCTCTTTCCTCCTGCCCCTGCCGTTGGCAAAGAGTATTAGGCCACGCAGCTATTAGAGCGTTTCGCATCGTTCAGACCCCTGAAGGTACCAGAAGGCGAGTTTATACTGTACCTAGATTTGTCCATTCTTTCTGCATGCCGGCGTGTCCCCCCTTGGAGTAAGTTCTCAACCTCTTTTTATTCTCTTCCTCAGTCCTGCTTTCTTTCGTGTGATTGTTCTTTTTTCACTTTTCCGGTACAGACCCAGGTCGTCAGACTTTAAGTTTCCCCCTTCTTACCCTTTTTATGAGTTAATCCTCCCTCTTTCCCTCAGACCGGGCGGTTTTCTCCCCATAAGAAGCGGTTACGATTATATTTTAATCCTCTCGGCCACTGACCTGCGTTTTACTTTCAACGGGTTGGTTCGAACTACGTCAACGAAATCCCCTGATAAGTGAGATACCTTTTTTTCTCTTATAGCTTGGCCAGATGTTTCCACAATACTTCTTCTTTCGTATTGCCTTTTTTCCCTCCCCCTCATTGCTTTTTACCTTCATTTTCGACCCATGCGCAGAGGACAGGTATTACCCCTTTTTAGAGAAGCTCTTCCCTTTCTCGCTGTTCATACGTGGACTGCTACCATGATAGGACTCTTCCATTTTTCATTTGTCGCTAGACGCCCCCTTGAGAAACCCAAGAACGACTATCGAAGCCCGAAAGCGATAATTTTCATCATCCTCTCGCGTTAATTATCTCTCTATATCTCTCCTTTTTTAGATATTTAGATATTCCTCTCCCTCTGAATGTCCATCCATGCACAGGACAGTTTTTGCCCATCCTGGTTCGCTTTTCTCTCCTTTACAGATCACCGAATTTCAACCATTTTACTAACTAATCCGCTTTCCGAGAAACGGACATGCAATTTCCTCTACCAATCTTGAAGAGAGGTATTCTATTTGTATTCCTTCCCGAATAGCCAGCGAGAGAACTCTGAAGTTTATAAACCTGTTTTTAGATCCACACTATAGAAACAGGCCAGAAGAGTCAAGAGGAAAAGCTAATTAGAATTAAATTCTGAATGGGGGAGTTATTTTTTTGTTTTTGGGGGTTTTTTTTTGTTTGGGTTTTGGGGTTCGGGGGGGGGGGTGTGGGTCTTGGGGGGGGGTGTTTTGGGGATTTATTGGTTTTGGGGGGGTGTGGGGGTTTGGGGGGTTTTTTCCCTGGGGTTGGGGTTGTGGGGTTTGGTGGGGGGGGAGGGGTTTGTTTGGTTGGGTTTTTGTTTTTGGGTGGGGGTTGTTTCCATGGTTTTTTAATTTTTAGTGGAGGTTTTTTTTTCTTTTTTTTTTGGTCTTTTTTCTTCTTCTTTTTTTTTCTCTTTTTGTTGGAGTGGGTGGTTTTTTGGTGGTTGTGGGTGGGTTTTTTTTTTGTTTTGTGGTGTTTTTTGGTGGTGGTGTTGTGGTGGGGAGTGTTGGGGGTGGGTTTTCTTTGGGTGAGTGTTTTTGTTTTTGGGTGGTGGCGTTCTTTGGTTTTTTTGGTGTTTTTGGGGGGTTTTTTGTGGTGGGCGGGGGGTGGGGGTGGTGTTTGTGGTGGGGGTGGTGTGGTGGGGGTTTGTTTGGGGGGGGGGTGGTGTTGTTGTTTTGGTTGTTTTGGGATTAGGAACTGATATTGACGTCGCGCCCTCCTGTCCCTCAGCTTTTCCCCTTTACCGTCTTTCCGAACTCAAGCGGGCAGCCGCCGGTTTTTTTTTGGTTGTTTTTTTTTTTTGGGCCTATCGACTTTCAACTGGAGACCGGTCTGACCCGTTCTTCTCCCAAGCAGTGCGAGCTTTTTACTTCCAGGGCTCTCTTCAAGGCGCCGCGACCGATCTCGCCTGCTTCACACAGCCCCCCTCCGCGACATCCATTGTGCAAGGCGAAGACGAAGCCCTTCCACTAGGACTTTTTTTTTTTTAAAAAATGAGGGCTGCGAGAATATTTCCCTCGCCGCTTCCCCCTCCCCCTCTTCTTTTGCACGATAGCCTGCTTCTTTCCTGGCTAGAACTTCCACCCTGCGTTTGTGCTCCAGTTTTCCATTGAAGTGTACTCTCTGATGCTTTGACGGTCTGTCTTTATGCCCAGCACCGTTTTTTGAAGATTCTTCTCTTATGAAGAGGTTTCCCACGACAGTCTTTCCCACTCCCCCAGCAGCGCTTTTGTCCTTTTAAACAAATCGGTGTATTAGTTTTTTCCCCGATGAGCAGAACCCCCAGCAGACGCCGAATCCTTGAGCCTCGCGAAGGATCCCTTTCTCGACTAGACCGAGTAAACACACTCCAAGGCGGCAGCTGTCTAATTGATGACATTGCACCTGAGACACAGCATGTTTGACAGCTCCGGATTTTAGACGCCGGCTACCCTCTCTCGTACCCCTCTGTTTCTTTGCCATTTTCAGATGGCAATTTCCCCCCAATGATGTCCGGACTCATTCCAAATTGCCGAACTGGCCTCCCATTTAGAAGGGTTACGAACTACGACCTGACGTAAGCCCCCTTGTAAGAGCATGCACTTCTTCTTTTTTTTAGCCCCCTTCACCTTCCTCCGTACCTCTCAGACGTTCTCCCAAGTCCCTGATCCTAATCGCTTTCTCCTCAATCCCCTTAGGCTTTTTTCCGAGGCCTCAGTGCGCTTCTACCAACAATCTCGTTTCCCTGCACTTCGTTACGTGCCCCCCCTTTGTGCGCTCCTTATCACCCCCCAGGTTGCGGAACTTCTTCCAGGCACGACTACCACTCGTTCTCTGACCTTATATGCCCCTTTTTCCCGCGAACCAAATGCCCCTCGACCTTTTCCTCGCGAGATGACCGCTCCTTCCTCCCAAGAGAAACAAGATTACGCCATGTCCTACCCTACGTCCTGTCAGGTTTTGTGCTGAATCCCGTTCTTCCCCTTAGCGAGTCATGTTCATGTTCTTTTCAAAGTTTTAGTCTGCTCCTTTCCCGATACAGGCTACTTCAACGCGGAAGAATGGTTTTCCTTTAGGAGGTTTCCCCTCCGTTCGCCCCGCGGCTTGTCCAACTAAACGCCCTTTGAGCCGGCGGCCCGGCCCCCCCCCCCCCCCCGCCGGTGCCCTCCAAAGTCGGAGCGTCCCTCCCTTTTTTTTTTTTTTTTTTTGCCAGGAAACCATCTACGGTCCCGTTCGACGTGCCGAGGCACAAGCCTTACGAAGAATCCGCCCCTTGTACCCTCCCTCCGCTTTCTTTTTCCCAGCCCGCCTTCAACCGCTTCAGTCAATATGATCGCCGGCGCTCCTTCGCATAATGTACGGCACCCTTCTTTTTTTCTTTTTTTTTTAATCTTCTCCGGGCCACCAGTGATCCCTTTTTTTTCCTAAGAGTCGGGCTGGTTAAGAATAAAGTTCAGTTGCATGCACGCCGCTCCCCACGTGACTGGTCAGTCGCCCCCCTAGTCACGTCTTTTCCTCCACTTGTTTTTTTTAGCATACTTTTGCGACCAAGGACGAAATGCTCCTTCCCGCGCCCAGGCTATTTGTTTCCTGATAGTCATTTTGGCCCATCTTACCACCCTTCCTCTTTCCGGGATCTGACGCCAACCCCCTCTCCCTTGTACGAGTCCCCTCCTCTCTTAACCAGAAGATCACCAATATCTCACATTTCATCCTCGCCAGTCTTACGTACGTTCCCCGCCCACCGATTTGTCTCCGTCTATTTCTCCTTTATCTCTTCCTGACCGGCAATTTGTCCCCATCCACCTCTTTCCTTCCGCTGTAGCAGGCCGTCCAGAACCTAATGGCGCACGGCGACTCTCGCTTCGGATATGTTTTCATTCCGATTCTTCTTTTTCCTTCCTGAACGGCAGTTTTTAATCGAAAAATGTTGCAACCCCGCATTCCCCCCCCCCTTTCTTGAAAATCGGCGTGCCTTTAGTTTTTTAATGAAACTGCTTTACCTTCCTGTACACCCCCGCCCTCTCCCCTGGCCAGCCAGTCCTGTCTTTTGCTTCTCGAACTGCCCCAACTGTCACTCCTACAATGTCCCTCAGGCGGCCCTGCACTTTTTACCTTTTCTCTCCCTGTTTTAATCTTCCATCCCCGTAGATATGAAACCTTCCTCTTTAGCCGAGCCCGGGCCCTGACGCTTACATTAGGACTGCTTTTTTCCCGAATTTTGACATTACAGCCAATTTCCTTCTTTGCCCTCTCCGCTTTCCTTAAGACCGTCTGGTTTCTATCATATTTTCCTCTCCCTCCTTTGCTTTTTGTTGATCTATCCATCCACAGGAAACCTTTTTTATTGAATTTGTCCCATGCAGCACATGCCACTTTTTTCATTATGGCCACAAAATCCCCTGACCCCCCCCATATCCCCCCCCCCTTCCCTCGCTCGCCCCGGCCATTTCCTTAACTCTTAGCCGTTAACTCAAAACCAATCGCGGTTTTTTTTTTTAGACCCCTGATACCAGACATCCTCAAACAATTCCAGTCCGCCCAGTAGATCTTTATGATTGCGATCGAGAGAGTCTTTATACGGTTAGACGACTGGACCTAAACTGCTTGCCCTCCTCCCTTTTCTCCTTATTTTCCCCGCCTATGAGCGCCTTACAAAAGACACCGTTTCGCCTCTCTTGTAACGTTCCCTCGAAAATCCTTTGTAATTTTCCTTTTACTCTCCATGCGGAGTTCCTTCCCCTTGTCAAATTAAGAATTTTTCCCCCATGACCCTTCCTAGCCAGAAGTCCCCCCCTCTGGTGCAGCCAGCCTTTGGGCCGAATTAGAGTTCTTTTTTTAGAGAACCTTCCCCTTCATTTTTTTTTCCCCCCCTTGCAGTGAGCCATGAATTGCAGGAGAATCCCCTTTTGACGCCACACCAGGTGAGTTACTTCGTCGTGTTTGTGTTTTGACACACCCAATAAGTCTCAAATCGGTTTTGATCGTAACCCCCCCCGGAATAGCTTTTTACCTTTTTCCTGCTCTTCCGGGACCCTCCTCCTTCTTTTTGAATCCTTTCTTTTCAGTCTTCTCCCCTGTGCACTCCTTTTCCCCAGCCGAATCTGGTCTGAACAATTTTCCGGCCCTTTGGTCCCAAAGGTGAAGATACGTTTTCTTCCCTCTCCTGGCGTGCAGACCATGAAACTGCAATTTTTTTGTCCAATAAGGTCACTCCGTTTTATTGACTCCCCCCACCCAGTACTACGCCGAAGATCCTCCTCTCCTTTTTGCGTGCCACTAGCCATCATACCTTCCATGATGCTCCTCTCGCCGTCGATCCGTATTCGCATTTATTAGATGTGCAACGAGACCGTAGGAATTTTTCCCAAGGATTGTGATTTTTCCCCCCCAGAAAGAATTCTTGTGGGGAGCCCTCCCGTACTCTTCATTTCAGTGCATCTCCGAGTTTCCCTTGCGGAATATGGGCACTGGGGCATTTTTAGCGTCAATAAATACTACAGCTCGTTCTACATTTCAACCGCAAATCTCTTTTCCCCGACGTTTCTTTCTCCTTTTTTTTATTTTTTGGTTATTCCCTTTCCCTTCAACCCCCCTTGATTTTCCAGTAAAATTGACCCACCTCTCCGGCCGTTGTTAAATGCGGCGAAGCCTTCTCACCCTCCTAACTGAAAATATATGTCAGCATAGGTTTTCCCTTCCCTTGGCGCCTTTTCCTCTCTCCATTCTGTGGTCTCTCCCCTTAGGAACGAGATGGTTCGGTTTTCCGTCCCATTTCTACAAGAAACGGACTGTCGCTGCCCATCGAATTAATCATCTTCCTTCCTAACAGATATTGACAGTCGAACTGGCACTTTCTCTCATCCGTTCTTTTTCTAGATTTATGATATTCCTCCCCCTTGCATTCCTTGCCCCGTGAGTGATTTTTATTTCCGTATCTCTCTTTCATCAGCTTGCTCGCCTTCCTCGTTTCATGAAGACGGTCTTCTTCCCTGGAGAGAATCCTCCTTCTTCTTCAGCATTGTCCTCTTTCCTTTAATTAGATCGAAACATATTGTTTTCGAATGCCAGTTATCAAGAGGCAGGAAATTCAATAGACCAGGTGAATTTGGCCCAAAGCCCCTGAAAACTGACCGTCGTTCCTGCCCATCGCGCGCCAAAGCCCTTCTTGCCCCCAACTTTTAGCCTATAATACCTGAAAATTGCTAAGAGTTACCGGTTCGGCTTTCCTATCATACATCTCCGCTCGCACTCCAAAAGTTTTTCTGCCTTGCATATTTTAATGAATGAGTCATTCCCCCCTCTGTAACCTGACCCCAATTTTCCTCCCCGTACCACAAGAGAACATAACTACTTCCTTTTTCCCGCGTTCTCAGACTCTTGCCTTGTCTGCCTCCCAAGAGAACGAGAATTTTGAAGCTCCGATTCTGCTTACCTGCACTCCCAGAAAAGAGTTTTTCGTAGCCAAACAGCAAGTTTTCGTTCTCCCCGGCCCCTCCTTTTCGATCTGATCACGGCAGTCCTTTTTTTTCTCCCCACGGTACTCAGTCTAGCGAATTCTATTTTCTTCCTAACTCCTTTTTTGAAATTCTAGGTCGGTCAACCCTCGTTAGATTAGTATTATTGACATGGATTTACGGCGCTTTGATTTTTCTTCCATCGAAGTAGCAGGCCTTTACTCCCTGAACGTTTTTCCCTTTCTCCCCTTTTTCTTTTCGCTTCTATTCGCACTGCTTTTTAGTTTTGCCGACCTTTGTCGGTATTTATAATAAGCATTCGGTCGATCTACTGCAGTTTCTTTTGATGAGTCGGAATTCGCGTTACTTTCAACTTCCTCTTTCCTTCTCCTAGTTCCAATAATATAATTATTCCAGCTTCCTCCTCTCTTCTTCCAATGGCTGTCTTCACGTCATTGTCCTTTCTTTTTTTTTTAGAGAATATGCCATCCCACCTCTGGTTTCTTCTCCCCTCTTTTCGCGACACAGTCCCCTCTGCTCTTCCTGTACTTCCTCGACGCTAGCCTTCCCATTGGCGAGCTTTTTCCTGAATTCTTTTTACACTGGGCTTGCCGCTCGTCCTTGATCCTTTTCTAACATAGACCGACCCACTACCTTTCGTCCCAACAAACCTCTTCCAAGGTATAAGGTCATAACCCCTGGCCTGTTTTCCTTCCTTATTTTTCTTTCTTCCTCCTTTTAATGTTTGTGGAGAGAGTGACTTCAAGTTTTTTTTTTGAGGACATTTCCATCCTGCGATTTTTTTTTGGTTGCTTGTCCCCCCTGAGGTCTCCGCCCGTCTTTCCCTTGTCCTCCGGCAAGCGGTTTTCTTTCAATGATAACACTGAAGCATTTAGTTTTTCTCTCATGGCTCCCTGGACCCCCGAGAGGGCTTGGTATTAAGCTGCTAGAGGGCCTTTCCCCTCCCGATTGGTTTTTTCTCCCCCAGCCGCGTGTTTTTCCCCATCCCTACTCTGATCCCCCCCCAAACAAACCTTCTGCCCTTGCCCTTGGCCCACTGTATCGTCCTTTTTCAGAGATTCGCGAATCTGCTATTTTCACTTTTTTACGGGGAGTTTTTTTTTTCCTCGCCCCCCCTTGACCGTAAACGCTCCCGATCTCAGCGGATGGAGCCTAGATTTTTTTTTTTGATCTCAACGACTACCGGTGTCCTTTCCGATTCGTGTATCTTCTTTTCTTTCAGCAAAGGCATTGAAACGTTCTTTCTCCTCCATTTTTTTTTACTCGTTTCCCCCACCATAGCATCGCAGCACATCCAGTGAACTGCTCCTCCGAAGCTCGTGCTTGAGTTTTCCCCCCCCCCCCCCCCCCAGGAGAAATTCTAACAACTGTTTTTCCCTCCCAGTTTGTTTTTAGAGTCCTCGAGAGTACCTATTTTTCTGGCTCTTTGAACCGAATGGGATCTCCCCTCCATGCCCTGACAACCCCCCTAGCTTTTTTTTTCAGACGCCTTTTTTCTTCCCCCCCTTTTTGACCTATATGAGCCTTGAGGTTTTGAAAGTTTTGAGATATCCCTTCCGGCATTCTCGACGCCTTTCGCTCTCTTTTTTTTTTTCGCTTTGCCCCCCCCCCTTGACCCCGAGAATTGAGCTTTAGCGTTCATTCTCTTGCAGCCCTACCCCCCCTTCCTTCCCCCCCACGTAGGCAGCGAAGCGACCGTCTTTGAGACTCGCCAATCTCCACCCTCCTAAACATCCTTTCCCTTCTTCCCTTCTATGAGCGACCCATGAGAACCAGTTTGTTTTGGCAGTCCGGGTAGGGCGACATTTAGATCCCCGTTCTTCCGGTTTTTTCTCCCTTATTTGGCCAATTCCCTTTTTTTGAGGTGCCTCCCCCGTTCCCGCCTTTTTTTTTTACCCTTTCAATGTCGTCCTTAAGTCCCCCTCCTACCCTGAAGGAACGCCAAGACTGCAGCCCAACAAACACCCCCCCCCCCCCCAAACCCCCCCCCAAATCTTTTTTCTTCGCCCTGAAAATCCGTTCCTCCTGCCTAAGTTTTCACATTCTGCTCTCCGCGATTGATCCCGTCCTTACCCTATCTTGCTTTTTTTACTTTTAAAGCGCCTTCATTCTTGCGTCTACAAAGTTTTTAGAAAGGTTCGACGAACGTGCGAGTGGAGTCGAAAGGCCACGTTGGCGGTCCGAGCACTTTCTCCCGACTTTATTCCCCGACATTGTCACTTCTTCCCTAGAAACTTTTTGACCTACAATATGCACGGCGCCACCCCCTTCGGACTTGTTCATGCCCGCCGCCCAGCCTGAACCAGATGTCAAGTCTTTAAAGCGATCTCCTCCATTCGGCAGCACGGAATAGCCGCTATTTCCCACGTCTTCTCCCATGTGTTACCCCTTTTATCCGGCTCCACGAGTGAAGCCATAGTTCCCCCTAAGCGCCTGTTGTCCCTCTTCAGGTTGCGCGTCTCTTTGGACTTAGAGTTTCTTCCTACCCCCTCCCATTCCTTTCCCTAATCCGGAGCGGCCCAAGTAACAGTTTGCATATGCCGAATAAGGAAAAATGTTTTCCTGCACCATTCACCCCCCAATGATCTACCCGTTCCTTTTGTTCGCCCAGTTTTTCAATCTTTAGGGTTAATACTCCTCCCCTGAGTTCCCCCATAGACCGGGCTCGTCCCCCAGCAATGAAACCAATACTTCTCATCAACCTGCTCGACGTGAATGACTGCCTCCTTTTTCCGTTTATTTTCTTTTTTTTTACTTTCACCCTCCTTGCATTTCGCTCCTCTTCCTTGGTTTCTTTCCTACTTTCGTTAATGTGCTACGCGCCCGAAAGGCCTAATTCTTCGTCCTCTCCAACCCAATGGATGCTCCCCCCCTTTTCACCCTTCCGAGACTTGTCCCAATTCCGAAGGGCCCTCATGTCCCGCGCCCCCCCCCTATATTCGTTTTAGAGTCCAACTAATTCTTCATCCTGATGTCTCTCAGATTAACCTTTTGCACCATGGGTCGGTCCATCCGCCCTGCCCCAGTTACTTTCCTTCCGGTTACCGCACACCCTCATTTTTCCTGCCTTCTTTATTTTCTCCGAGGTGCCGTGAGCAGGCAGTTCTCTTGATACGTCCCTAAATTTTGCCCCCCTCCAATTGACGTCTCTACGCTTCTATATTCAAATGACGATTGGCGCCCACTTTTTTTTTTTTCCCCTCCTCCTTAGAGGGTCCTTCCTCGGTCAGGTTCTTCCCCTGACCGGATATCCGAAAAGAGAAAATTTTTTTTTCTTCTTCCTGCCCTTGACTCTCCCGTTACCTTCCGCAATTTCCGCGAACACGACCGTTCTTTTTCACCTTTCACGATGATTCACCGTTATTTTATTCCGCCGCATCAGACTGGCTTTCCCTCTATCCCCATCATTTCGTCCGTCCGCCCTGAATTCTTTTTAGAGCTGGCCGCACGGCATCGCCCTCATTTGTGTCACGTTTGTACCGTGCCCCATCCTTTACCCTGATCCGGGCCCCCCTTGGCCTTTGATATCGTTTTGTTTTCCTTTTTTACCCTCCCCCAATAGCTGCTCTTTCTTAATATGTCACCCAGAAGTTAACCGAATTCCCCCTTGT
>Ga0179593_1274871_pt1 | contig 15174 bp, 20 predicted proteins | sample CZODoug2_1_08_16_FD_185931 | JGI IMG/M metagenome (GOLD analysis project Ga0179593, IMG submission 185931) | Vadose zone soil fungal communities from Angelo Coast Range Reserve, California, USA - CZODoug2_1_08_16fungal (PacBio error correction) | ecosystem: Environmental > Terrestrial > Soil >... | reverse complement strand
TTTCCATGCTGCCGGTGGATGAAGGCGCTGCCTCTTTCGACTTTCTTTTTTTTTTCCTTTTTTTCTGCGTTGGTGAACGTTGCAGCGTCCTCTCGTGAAAATCGCTATGAAGATGCCCGATGTTTTCGGAAGGGTGATCCAAGACTATCCGATGCAGCTTTACCGGGGTGTGATAGGAAAACGTATGGAGGAAGCATCGTCTTTAGATTTCCCTTCTTCGCCCAATTATGCCGACGCTGGCCTAAGCTGCGCAGCTTTTTTTACCATAAGTTCCTTTCCCTCCTTCTGACCGATCGACTGCTTTTTTTTCCCCACTCCTAACGTATTTTTTTTCCTCTCCTCTGTCTGCTTCGGTTCGCACGCGCCGCCTTCTCTTCTCTGCCCATATCTTATGTGAAACCCTATGTGTGGCGTGCCAGGCGAGAGTTGTCAACGCTCTTTCTCCTCTGTTAGTGTCTTCTCCTGAGTCTGGCACTGGAATTGCGCGCAATGCTCTCTCCCCCCATGCTTTTCCTTTTCCTTTTTTTCCCCCTTTTGCGCGCTCATTACGATCATTCTTGAGGCCCCCCGCTTCCCGTATTTGCCTCTTTTCTTCCTTTTAAGATTGATTTTGTCCTGGTTCGCTAAGCTAACGTCCTCAGATCGCCTCCATTGCCTTTGCCTCCTTTCTTTGTTTGTTTTCGATCCTAAGGGAAACGCTTAATTCCGTCTTTTAGCTGCCCAACTTGCTTCCTCTGGAGGCTGGTCCAACACCTGCACGCCTTTGGTGGTTGATTCACGTACTCCCCCCACCGCCTTTTTCATCGCCTATCTATCGGCGGTCTCGCAACAGGAGCCCCTCTTTCTTTTCTTCTTTAGTGTTCGAGCCCCCTCCCAAGAGCTTCGTCTCCCTGGCGTTCCTTCGGATGACCAGAAGCAGCGAGCGGCTCTGTGATGGTGCTGTTCCTTCCTCTCTTCCTCTTTTGGGCAATAGCGATACCAGAGGTTGACTGTGCGAGATTATCTAGCTCTCCTTCCGCTAAGCATCTAAAGACCCGTCCTTCCGCACTTTCCCTCTCGTCCGGCGCCGGTCAGTTTTACCTTTTTTTCTTTCTAGGGGCGTCGACTACGTTTTCTTTATAGAGCCCGCATCGCATTCCCATCAGGCTGTAGAGAGTAGTCTTATCTTATTTGCCCGCTCCCATGAATTTCCGAAGAGGCAGGTTCGTTTGAGAGGGTTTCCAAAAGCGTTAAGGGCCTTCCGGGTTGTTTTTTGTTTTTGCTTCCCCACTTCCCCCCTTCTCCCGAGCTTTCGAATCTGGATGGCCTGCTGAAAACCGGTATTTCCGCCCTGTATTGCTGCGGGTTTGGGGGGTCTCATTGACTCGCGTACAATTTGAATTCGCGCCTCTTTTTTTCCTACCTTTTATATTAAGGGCCCCCCCCCCCCCCCACCAACCCCCCCCCCCGCACCCCCCCCCCCCCCCCCCCCCCCCCCCCCCCCCACTCCCTCACCCCCTCTTTTCGCAGCCAAAGTCTGTCCGACCTTCGATACGTTCAAGAGAATGCCCCCCACCCCCCAGTCTTTTCTTTTTTGTTGCCGTTTGATAAAAGATACTGATCGACCTTTTTCGCGGAATCTGTCATTCACGCTTGGTCCCCGTTCCTTTTTTTCCTTCTGAGTCCTCTTCGTTTTTGACTTGAGGCGATCCCTCGTTGAGATCTTTTTTTTCCCTTCCTTTTCCTGAGCCAATCGCAAGTGCCCCCCTGTTAGACAAGGAGCGCTTGATCAAGCTCGAAGCAGACTTACGATGATGTTGGTTCCTCTTCTCGGTTGTTTTCCTCCCCTTCCTCCGAGGTTTGGAGAGACGCCTATAGAGGAGTTTTTCCCCCTTTTCTTCCGGGCGTCACTATTTTCCTCGGATTTACTTTCTTACGACGAGAATCCTTCTTTTGGCCCCTACCCAAGCCTTCTTCCCCCCTCTCTGCGCTTTGCATTTGCATTTTTAGCGGCGGCAATTTTCTGTCTTCTTTTTTGCCTTGATCCCCCCTGCAATCGCGCATCTGACCTGGCTACACCGTTCTTTCGGTTCCCTTTCCTTCTCCTCTCTTTGACGCTGCCGTCGATGTCGCAAATAAGCTGACATCGTTTCCTTTTCTGATTTTGAGTGCTGGACGTGCGAGAAGCGTTTTTTTCGATGCCTCCATATCAGCACGACATCGATACCGCGAATCCTGTCCCCTCCCTTTTTTTTCTATGTTCGCACCTGAAGCTTTTCGCTCCCCTATGGTTCCTATTTTTACGTCTTCCAGGTAGGGGACCCGTTTCTGAAAAATTGAGGCACCTCCATTCCTAGCTGAAAGAGTATCAGGCACCGCTTTTTTCTTCTCTCTCCCCTTTTTCTCGCTGAGTTTCCTTCTTCCCATTAGGCGCGGTTGGATTTTCTTTTTTTTCCACGGCAATGCTCTGCACTTTGTCGACGGTTTTTTCCTCTTCTCGCCGGATTGGCGGTGAGGGTGCGCCGACGATCGTTGATGGAACTATGCTTTCAACCTGACTCCTCCCAGTTTACTCGCGCGTATTGGATGGCTGATTGTAAATCCTCGTGAGGTCCTCCACTCAGCGATTAGCGTCTTCCTTTTCTGCCGCACGGTTTTCCTTTCTTTTTTTTTTTTTCGAACGGGCATGTATCGTCTTTGAAAAGATATCCGTTCCCCCTTTTTTTCCTTACGAAAAGATTCACTCGCTTGAAGGAATTTTTTGTCCATTACTGCCACGGGAAAAGTCTTGCTCCTTTCTGACCGCTGAAGGGTCCTTTCATTTCTTACGTCTTGATGCAGGCTCTTGACCTAATCGTTATCTTTCCGTTCGTCCGGTTTCCGCGCAGGTCAATATCTTGGGCTACTTCATTTTTTCCTCGTTCATGGAACCGCGAAGGGTTTGTTATACCTCCCCCTAGTATCTCCGCGATTACTCTTATCTATCCCCTTCCCCTATCTCTCTGCTAGACGATCTCTCTCTTCTCCTCCTCCCTGTTTTTTTTCCTATCCCCCGGCCGTCGCTCATCGTTGTGATAGGGATAGGTGTAGCTTTCACGATTTTCGGACCCGTTTTCATTTCGTTGATCACCACCCCCTCGTGCGACTTTCCTCCCTGAACGAAGCCATTTCGGTTATTTTCCCCCTCCCTTTTCTTTCGTGAGCCGGACAGAAAGGAGAGATCCCCTCTCCTTTCAAGCGTCCTTCCTCAGGTCATCCCGGCTCTTCATTCTCGAAGGTCTGCCTCAAGTGCTGTGTTTTTTTTCTCCTTTCCCCTCCCTCTTTCTGGCGCGGGTATCGCTCTTGGTTTCTGTCTAAGAGGAAAACCGTGATCGTTTCAAATCGCTCGCCCTCCGTCGAACCCGCCCCCATGTTTCTTTCCCTTTTTTTCTCGAGATCTCCCGCAGCAGGCGACGCGCATGTTCTTTTCGTTTTTAGCAGTTGCCCGCCACCGCGCGCTGAGCCCACGCTCGCCCGTTACTCCCCCTTTTCCTTCCCTTTTATCGGAAGTTTTCCCAGATATCAGGTTTCGAAGGGTTCTCTTTGTCACTTGACCCGCTGCATCTCTGCAAGCTAAGGCGCCCTCATCGCAGCATTAAGCCTTTTCAGCCCCCCCCTCTGCACTAAGGAGCTCAGCCCCAAGCGCGACCTTTTCTCTTCTTCTGAACACGATTCCTTCTCGCTACATTTTTCTCTTTTGCCATGACTCGCTTCTTTCCTGCCCTCCCCCCCCCCAAACGAGGGTAAACCTCGTAACTTCCCTTAGTTCCCTTCCCCTTATTTTCCATGCGGTGGTATCTTTTGTTTGTTGCCCGATCAGTCGTCTCTGACCCAAACGCTTTTTTCTCCTCCTCAGCCCCTCTAGCAAGGAGTAGGAAATTCGAAAGTTCCTTCTTCTCAACAGACGTCCCGAGGCCATTTGACTGAACCCCCCTGATTCTCTGCAAGGTACGCAATTTAAAGGTGCAAACTCTGAGTCGTTGATCGCGATCATTTTGTTCTTTTCTTCCCGTCCCCAGTCCCGGCGCCTCCTTCCCAATCACTCGATTGGAAATACCCTGCCGCGCCTTTTCTCCTCTCCCTCCTTTTTTTTTTGAATTGCCACCTAAGGACTTTTCTTCTTCTCTCTTTATTGGACGCCTCGTTACTATTGACCACGCCTTTCATTTTTCTTTTTGCATCAAGCCTCTTCATTTGCTTCGTTCTCCTCCTTCTTTTTTCGCGTCTCCCCGCTGATCGCCCACTTAATCCGTCCTTTCCTGTTTCTTGACCGTTTGTTGAACCGTTTTTGAATCTTTTTTTTCAGATACTTTGCTCACCCGCTCTCCGAGGGGCTAGACGTTTCCCCTCCCCCTCCTCCAGGGAAAGCTTCCACCCATTTCTACGCTGCGGAAGGCAGTCCCTCTCCCTGTTTCTGATGAAGTTTTCGTATCCAGGGACCCATCAAAAAGAGCCATATTGGTTTTTTTTTTCTCTTTGTAAGGTTCTCGATTCCCAAGGCTCTTCCTCCTTTTTTCTTTGCAAGATGCCAATGTGTTTTGGTTGCGAAGATGAAACGTTAGGTGTTAATAAGTCTCCCAGATTTGCCGCCGCAAGGATTTTTTTGCCCAGAAGCCAAGACTTCCTCGTACGTTGTTTTCCCTTTCCAGTCTCCCCTCCTTCTTCCCTCTTTCTGGAGCGATTTTGTGATTTTGTTGTTTGAAGCAGCAACAGCCTCCCCCCTGCAGTATTCCTCTCTGTGTTGAAGAAGAGCTTCTTTTGTTACCTGACGCTTTGGGTATGCAATTTCTTCTTTTCAATACTAAGCGATCGCTCGCTCTCTAGACCAAGCCTGTTTCCCTGAGGAATTGTGTACTTTTCGACGATAACTCCGTTTCTTCGTTTCGTGAATGCCCCCCCCTCAGTTCCCGTTGAAAAGCCGAGTCATGAGCCTGCCCAGTTCTTTCCTCGGTTCTAATTCCTAACGGTTTGTTTTTCCACTTTAGTCTGTCCTCTTCCTTTTCCTTTTTCGCCCCACAGTTCGCGCTCTGTATCGCTCTTCCCCGTGGACATCTCTAAGTTTTTTCTCACAAGATCGCTTTCCGTTCGCGCATTTTCCTCGCACCCTCTGGAGGATTTTTGCTCGAACACTCCCCTATCGGATTTTTCTCCCTTTTGAGAGAAAACTCTCTTCTCTGGCGATGCGATAATGTAGTGTCGCTCTCTTTCTCCCCCCACCCCCAGCTGTGAGGTTTTTCTCCAGACGGCTCCTTTCAATGCTAGATCTTATTGTCTCCTTTTGATTCCGTTGATCCACCAAACCGTCCGTCCTCTTCCTAGCTCTTCTTGCATTTATCGTCTCTGGCGCCAATCGCAGCATGCACATTCCCTCTTTTTTCCGTCTCTAGCCTTCGCACCCACCCCTCGCGAATCGTCTAAAGCAAATATCGTCCTCGTTTTTTCCGCCCTGGCTTACCCGTTCCACTCAATTTTTTCCTTTTTTTGTCTGTGCGCGCAATTCCCCCGCTTGTCGGGAGCAGAAACGCTTTTCCCTCGCCTTTCCTGCAAGAGCGCTAATGCGTCGTTTTTTCTTTGCCTTCCCCAATCCTTGCGTCGTGTCCCCCTCCACAGTGCCTTCCTTTTCTTAGCCCAAAGTGAAGATATTCATACGCAGATCGTCCTGCTGCTTGTTACCCTGCGCTCCAATCTTCTGCCTCCCCCCTCTGTGCGTCGGTGGACTCACCTTATTTCCTTGTCGGCGCTTTCCAAGGTTCTTCTCCCTCCCTTCCCACCGCGCGCATGTTTTTCTTTTGACTTCATTTGGTTCATCTCCTTTTGCTTTGCCCTCTTTCTTTTCTTTTTGTCATACGTAGAGTACTTTCCTACACCATGATTGTTCCAGGCTTCAGCGAGATTCTTTTTCTATTTGTTTTTACAAATTTCCGGAATCAGCGCCTTTCAATAGCGCTTCTCTAGTTTCACTTTTTTCACCAACGTTCGTGTACCGGTTTTTTGTCTCTTCTCTCTGAAAGAGGAAAGAGGCCGCATCCCACCTTCCTTCCAGCAGCTGCAGCAGACAGGCTGGTTAATCTCTCTTCTCCTTTTTTGTTGGTGTCTATTTTGCTTGGCTTAATAGGTGGGATGAGGACCTTGTCTTTTTCTCGGGCATTCCTCTCCTCCGGATCTGAAGTTGTTAACCGTTCTCCTTTCCTATTGGATCTTCCTCCTCCTGAAGAGTTTTTAGTTCTTCTGACGGGTGTCCCCTCCCCCCTGAATTCTTTGCCTCATGGGGGTGTGTTAAAGTAATTCTTTTTTTCCAAGTCCGCGGATTGCTCTCGCACCCGGCGCTTGCCCTTCTTCCCCCTGATCTTGTGAAGAACCTGCTTCTCTTGTTGACGCTCCTCATTTCCTCTTCTTTTTTTGACCAAGAGCTTCCTCATTGTTACCCTCCGCATTATTTGTTTCCTTTGTTTTTTCGGCTATGCTCCTGTGCCCCCTCAGCACTTTTTTATGCTCAAACATATTAGATTCCCTCGTGTGTGGCGTGGCCAGCTCTTCTTTTTTGCAAAGATGACAATCGCTTGCTTCGCCATCAGAGCTGAAATTCTTCGACCCATCGCCCTGACTTTCGGCAAGCCCTCCACCCTGATTGTTCCCTTGGACCTTTTTCCCCTCGCTATCAGCTCGTATCTCTATTTGGCGGAAGATTCCGCGCCTGCCTGTTTTTTTTTTTTTTTCTTTTTTACCTGCAGTTGCCGTTGCTGTGTTTTTTTCTTAAGGTTTCTCCTAAAGTTTCCTGACTGACGGGGGCCTGGCTGTTGTTTTGGTCGATCCCTCTTTTTCTCCCTCCCCTTTCTCCTCCATCTTTGAGGAGCCATGTCCCCGAGCGCGAAATCTGGGAGGAGGAAACATTCACAGGGCAATCCTTTTGGGATTGCGTTTTTAAAGCTCTCAACTAAATTGATTCGCTCGCACTCTGTTCTACCGTTTGATGTGAGTTCAAACAACAAACCACCCAACTTGACCTCTTTCGGATGGATTGTTTTTCTCACCACCTAAAAGAGAAGACTTAGTAGCCGTCGCAGATTTACTATCTCTGCGCCACCTCGATCCAGAGTCCGACCTTTTTAGGTTCATCGACCTATTAGTTGTTCTCGGGGAAAGAGTCTACGAGGTCGCGACTGTTGTATAGAGTTATTCCTTTTTTTCTCCCCCCAACTAAACCAAAAAACACCCCCAAAACCCCCCCCCCCCCCTATTCCTCCGTTGTCCCCCTCTACTTTCCCTTTTCCGGTCCTCCTCTTCGGCGCAGGTGTCAGGCGAATTTCCTCTTTTTTCCTTTTTTTTTTTGACTACTCTCATTTCTTCGCCGAATATTAATCATCCTCTACATCACCTTCGCTCATAGGGATTTGCCCCTCTATAATGCCGACCCTCTTTCCTGTTCCGAGTCTTCGCCGTCCTTCCCTCGTTTTTTTTTTCCTTCCCAACCCTCACCCCCCCCCTCTTCTCTCTTTTTTTCCTACTCTGTCGAGCGTTTTTTGGCCCCCGTTGAGGGCAGCGCGCTTGGCTGGCTTCCACGCTTCGCCATCTTGAAGTGGTCCTCTTCCCTCCTGTTCCCTTGGCCTTGACTTTTCTTTCGCACACTTCCGTGGGCATCTGCCGATCTTTCTCTTTCCTCGATACCGCCCTTTTCCCCCGCCCAGAGTTGTGGTTTTTCTGAAACCGTCCTGCTCCCTTCCTTCTTGGTCTCCGACATTTCCCTATTTCTCTTTTTTCCAATTTTAAGAGTCCTTTTTTTTTGGTCTGTGAGACTTGAGAGCGATCCATCTCCTCTCTTTCTTTTATTCCATGAAATTTGTTTTTCTCACTCCCTGTTCTCCCCGGCGTGACTTTCCTACTCCTCCTTTTCTACGTCTGATGTGTTTCCGCTCCTTCCGCGTCTCCTCCTTCTCGTGTTTACGCGCGCCTATGACTTCTTCGTTTTGCGCAAACCGTCTTTTTTTTCCCCCTTCCTTTGGCTTGCGGCCCTCACTATCCCGAATATATTCCCTTTCCCCCCAGCATTTCTATTTCCCTTCTCTGAGCTGTGCATTTTTTCTTCGATCGCTTGTTCATTTCTTATTGAGCTCGTTTCCGCCTAAGCCATCAACTGTCAGAGATCAGCTCTGCGCTGGGTGCCCCTGGTCCAGTCCCCTCCCCTTAAGGGTGAAGTTTGCCTTTTCGAAGAGTACGATGGCTTCCTCATGTAGAACAATTTTTCATCTTTCGCTGTGCTTGACGTTTTGCTATCTTGGGACTTCTGCTCTCTTGCAAGGTTGTCTATGACGTCTATCTTTCCCCATCCCTTTCAGCATGGCCATCGCGGCTTCCTCTTCTCCTGAAGCTTTTTTTTTTCGCCTCCTCGTTTGGGTAAGCTGCCTTTGGTTTTCAGCGGTCCCTCTTCTTCTGGTTTCACCTTACGGCCTTTTCGACTGACACAGAGTCATTCCTTTGTGTTTCGAACGTCCTTTCGCGCATCCAGAGCCTGAGTACCTTTCGCGTGGAATTCGCTTCTTTTTCCCCTGAATCGCTCTTTTTCTTTTTCCGGAGCTTTTTAGATCTTCGAAGCCGGCTGCCCCGTAGGTTTCCTCCCTACCTATCGGTCGGCCACCTGTCTATAGAAGATTTGTCGATCAGTTTCAAAAATGTTCCGCGTATTTTGATCTTTCCTTTTTTTTTCGTCGCGGAGCCTCTTTTGATTGGTTTCTCGCTACCCTTTAATCCTCAATGTTTTCCTTCCTTTTTGCGTTTCGCGCCCACCCGTTTGAATATGATTGTTGGCGTGTTCTCAACTTCCTTCTATCTTCTTTGTGATCGCCGTTCTTCTGACTCTCCCCCCCCTAGCTGATCTCAACTCTGAGGGAAGGATTTTTTCCCCGTTCATCGATGCACGGTTCTCGCTGAGACCCTCCCGAAATGCGCTAAAGGAGTGGCTCTCCCCCCCTCAGTACTATCTATTTTCCTGGATCGACTGCCGCGCGGCATATTCGTCTTTCCTTTCTTTCCGCAGGCAAATTATATTGGCTATCCCCTCCATTTCATTCTTAAAGTCGTTTTTTTTTTCTTCCCCGATGAGCGACATCACTACGCTTACCACAAGCTTTCCCCCTCTCCCTCTATCCCCCTCCTGAGTCTGCTATCTTCTCTCTTTTTCTCCTCAATCAGTTGTTTGTGTTTCTCTTTCTCTTGTCTATAACGCTTGCGAGCTAGGGCTTTTCTATCTCTCTATCGGTCTTGTTTTCGGTCCCCGTCGGCGACGATTGCCCGAAATCTGAATCCCTTGGCCGTTCCCCCCGATACTGACCTATCGCTTTATCCGGAGAAAGGATTTAAGCTCTTGCGGCAGTCGTCCTTTTCCCTTTTCCCCTTCAAGATCCTACCGGCGCATATCCACTTCATTTTCGGCTGGAGTAGTCTCTTTTTTTCTCAGTTAGTAGGATTTTTCACTGCATCGATGAACCTTACTCCTTCATTAAGTCGTTTCTGATATAGCTCCCTTTTCGACCTTCGTCCTTGAACCGGGCTCTGTTCAAAGCGCTCGTTTTCCTCCCCCGTTCGAAACCTGACCCCCCATCGGCTCCCCTTTGTTGAGTCCTGCCTGATAGCTGACCTCTCGTCTCAGAGACTGCGCGGTGTTGTATCTCCCTCCCCTCGTCTGCCTGGTTTCATCGCTGCCTTTCCATCCCTCCTTTCCCTTTTTTAACTTCCCGGTTGTAATCGTTTTTTCTTTCTCATCTTTTTTTCAGAAGGGCAAGATCGCGTCGCACACGAACGAACCCTTCGGCGATCTCTGCCGCTGGCTCCATTAGCCCCCCACTGCCGCATGCCTGGAAAGAAGCACTCCCGCCATAGGGAGACCTCAGCGCGAACGCCCTTCCCCGTTTTACTCGTTTCAAACCGAGTCCATCTTCAGATTTGACATCTTCCTAGTTTGCAAATGACCCTGTCCGGTATTTCCCCCTGCCAATGACCCTCCCGAGTTAAAACGCAGGGATTTCCTTTCCCTTCGGAAATGACACGCGCGATTCTCAGGATTAGGCATTTCTTTATGTCGTTTCGTCATAGAACAAAAGTTATATTACGGCCCCAGAGACAAGCCTCGCAAGCGAGGAAATTCTCCCGTGACGTGATGTGCGAACGAGTTTTCCAGTCTTTCTACGCTTTCTCCTCCTGACCCTGCTGAGCCTATGAACCTGTATACCCATTTTTGCAATTTCGTCTTTGATTTGAGGACTCCCTTTTGATGGCTTAGTGCCCTAGAGCGCTCATCCCTCCCCCTAGTTCTCCCCTAAGCCAATGCAAGACTAGGGCATCGAAATGTCCTTTTTAGTGCCCCTCATGATTTAGGCAGTAGATTCGTGCCGCCTCGGACCCTCTTTCCCAACGCATTGCCATTCGGCCGCTTTTTATATCCCGCTTCTTTTGCCCCCGTCTCGCGGAACACGCAGAATTTTCCTTCGGTGTTTAGCCCCCGCTTATCCGCTAACCAAAATTCATCTTCTTCCTTTTTTGCTTCGCTTCATATCCTTTTCGACCAAAGTTTCACTTGTTTTCTTCTTACGCCCCCGGTTCTCCTCACCCGAGCGAGCGCCAGAGGTCTTCCGTGCACAGCACCTGCTTCGTCTAATTTTTTTTATGTCCTTAACTTTTTCCCATTCTTTTTGAGTCCCCCCGCTGCGTGCAGGACCCGCTGCCTTTCGACCGTTTTACGTTGAGAGCAAAGAGTTCTTCTCCTGGTCCCAACCTGCCCCCCCCCAGCTCCCCTCCCTCCATTTTTTGAGTATTTGTCTCTTAGAGAGGAAACTGGCCTTCCCCTACTTGGGAGGGAATATGTCCTTTTTTCTGTCGGTCGCAGATTCCCCGTTTTGATCACTCACCCCGTTGCGTTTTTTCCTTTTCCGCGGCGCCGTCCTGGCCTCAGCCATCGCGCGCTTCCGGTGGATCCTGACGTTGTCCTCCTGGCGATCCTTTCGCCATCGAGTGTCTCCTTTTGCTTTGTCCATTAGGACACGCGAACCGGAAGGCAGGTTTTGCTTCGATGCGTGTTTTCCTTCACCGCCGTTGCCGGTCATTGCATTTTTAGGTATCTGGGCAAATCCCCCTGATTCTCCTTGATCTCTCATCCTGATGTTCCTGCGGAGGCGATTTCTTCTCTTTACCTGTTTCATGACGTAGTCGGACGCCCCTACTTCCCTGGTGACCTGCCTTTCCGCTACTTTTCGACTTATGTTGAGGAATTACGGGTTCCGCGGGGAACCTTTTAGACGATTTTTCTGTCGTCTCTCTCTACGAGCCCCCCCAGTCGCTTCCCCCCTCCTGATCGCTTTTCCCCGGTACATCATTGTAGTCATTTCCCGCTTCCCCCGATCTCGTTTCTGTCCAGCCTGCAGGTTGCCACCGTCTCGAAGGCTTGTCGTGGTGCTCGTCTCTCTTACTTAACTCGGTTCGCATGTTGCTTGGAAATCCGCCGATAGCTAGGCAGATCTAATTTTCTTTTTAGATAGCGTTAGCCCATCCACAAGCGTCGTGTGGGATATTTTTCCTCCCTACCAATGATTGTCCTTCTCCTTGCCATTGCTTCGATCGGAGTCGGAGCTGAAGGGTTGACTTTTCCCCCTGACAGAGGCCATCGGAGCCGATCTTCGCGCCGTTTCTTAGTACTTGAAACTGCCCACCCTCGCAGCATGCAAGCGGCCCTTTCCTCTTCTTCCCCCTCTACCCTGGGTTTTTCACATGTCCCTCTGTTTTTTCGTAATCGCGTGCAGCTTCGTCAAACCGTCCACTTTGCACAGACATCGTTGTCTCTTTTTGGCAATTCGCGATGTCTTCGTCCCAATTTCCCTCTTCTGTCGAAGCCCCTCCTGCGCTTAATCGTTCACCCTCTGCAACGCAAAATCGTTTTGTAAACGAACCGACTGGTTTTTTTCCGTCGAAGATATTTTCATTTCCCCTCCTTTTTTCTTGTCGAGACCGAGCCAGCCAGCAAAATTCGCTGCGACCCCCAACCCTCTGCGTCTTTCTCCCCTGTCGAGCGATGGTATTTCCTTTCCAGGCGCTTCTTTTGCTGGATCGTTACCCGCTCGCAGCGGTCTCCACGCGTGGAAACTTCTTTTTTAGTCTCCTTGAGCGATCATATGCCTCTGCTTTCCTCCCTTTTCTTGACTTTATCACCCCATTTTTCCAGGCTCAGCGATTTCGGTTTTATTCTTCCCCCAGTCTTCTCAATACCAGACCTCGCTTATTCTTCGCCTCTCTCTCTTCCCTCGGCACTTTTCACCCACCGCTTAATCCGTGCTTTGATCGAGGCTTCCCCTTCGAATCTTCAGCGGATTCAGCCGCTGCAGCACAGGGCCGTGGTTATCCTACGTTGTTGTTGTTCGAGAGATTAAATCTGCAGCGGCTGCATTTTCTTTCTGCCTTTTGCTCTCGTTCCGCGCTCTCAAGCCGTCGACGCGTTCCTTTTTGCGTTAGCTTCTTTCCTCGCGCGGGATCTTCCTTTGACCATTCTCAACCGAATCGATGAAGCCTGGCTCTTTTTTTTTTTTTTCAGTCCTCGAAAGTGGATCCCGGACTATTCCCCTCTCCACCCCCCCCTGCCGATGAAAGCCCAATATTGACGTGGCCTCCCCGCTGCGTTGTTTTTTGTCTGAGCATTGTGGAATCGCTTTGCCCAGGCGCTATTGTTTCAATTCCTCAGTCTTTTGGCCGACGCCGATTGCTGGTCTCTTCTCGTTAGCCACGCTGAGCCGCCTGAGCGTATTTTTTAATCTCTTTTGAAACCCGCCTATGTTTGCGTGGCCACGGCGCGGTCTTTTTTTCTTTTAAGCTTGTTTTCCCTTTTAAGCCTTTCGTGCTTCGAATCTCCCTTTTCCGCTCCTCCAATCGCGAATTGAGCGACCCACATTCTTTTAGTGTCACTTCCTCATCGCGCGATTACGGATAGTGATTGAGGACCCTTTTCCGATCTCCTTTGGTTAGATGCTCCTTTCGATTTGCCTTGCAGTGCTGATTTTTTTTTCTCCTTTCTGCTCCTAAAGTACTACTCTTCGCCTGATTGCGCCTTCTGTTTTGTCGATCCTTTTTCCCTGTTTAACCTTATATCCTAAATCGCGCGATCTTTCTTCACCACCATTGAAAATTCAGTGCCCTCGTCGGAAAAATCTCCCCCCCCTGTCACCGCCTTGTTGGATTAACGCTATCGCACTCAAGGCTTCGCAGTCACCTACGGCGGCATGTTTCTCGCCACATGCGACTTTTGGTTATGGAGGGAGGGGAGATCCCCCCCTCTCCTCTCTTCGAGTAAGGTGGCTCTTTTCCCTCTCCCTTGATCAGACAGAAGCTCGAGCTCGGTTTGTTCTGATTCGGACAGCTTCCTTTTTTTGGGATCTAACCTTTCTGGGAATTGAGTTATAGACGTTCGACATTCAAGGGTTACCCTCGGTCCTTTCGCCCTGGAATTCTCCTCCCTCTTCCGCGCCTGTTATGGAGTTCCCCTTTCTTCCTGAATATTTTGACGTTAGTTCCAGATCCTTCCTACCTTCCCCCATGTCCCCTTTTTAATATCGAGCTACTCGATTTGCCGTCCCCTTGCAAAGACATTTTCAGTTTTCCGAGCGTGCCTCCCCTCCTCTTCTGCTTAAGTTCTTCAACAAAACTCCCCCTTTCTCTTGTCTTTTATCCTCTTGATTCTCGTCTAACACGTCGAGGGCCAGAGAGCTTTTTTTTCGTTTTTCCCAACGCCGCCCCACCCCCCCCCCAATCCCTTCTTCCAATCTGTCTTCTCGTTGCCCGCCCTTTGTTCTTTTCCCGAACGTTGTTCTTTCCCCCCCCCCTTACAGACACTTTCTTTGCATTGACGCCAGATCTGGCCGCCCTTTTCCTCGTAGCTTCTCCCTGAGAAAACAAAGACGCCCCGCTTTTGTGCTGGTGTTGCCGTGATACCCCTTCCCTCTTTCTCCCTACATTTACGGAAGGTTTCTGCCTTCACGCAGCGGGTGTGGTTTTTTGGACCCTCCCATCAGATTACGAGGGTTTGCTGGATTCGCCTTATCTAGCTCCCCAGATTTGTGTGCAGGCTAACAACTTTGCCTCCAATCGACCTCTTCCCCTTTTGACCCGGCGCGTATTCCGAGACAGCCTCGAAGCAGCCTACCCCCCTCTGTGAGCATTCTTTGTCTACCGTTCCTTTTCGCGGTTTCAGGAGTCCTCCATTCCCCTTTCTCGAGGCGTTTCCAACGTTGAGCAGGGCCCTCTTGGGCCATCTTTCCGAGGCGGCTTCTCTATCTATCATTATTGGCAATTCCAGATTCGATCCTGATGAGTGGGAATGTTGAAACTTTTCTTCGCGGGGGCATTTGATGTTCTCGCTTTTTCTTTCTAACTTCAACCTTTCCTCCCCTCACGATGACGACGCTTACTGTCTACCCATTGTAAATCGTCTCCATAGGCCGGTTCCTTTCCCTTTTGTCTTCTTCGGCGAAGCTGGCCGTCGATGTGCTAGAGTCCTTCGGTGCCCGACGCCTTGCGTTATTTCGGTCCTTTTGCGCCTCTGTTTGGGTCTTCCGACTCTCCCTCCCTCATCCCCTCTCCTCCTTGCTTCACAATCGCTGCGTGCTTTTCTAATAGGTTTCTCGAACGCGTTCTCGTTTTAGCCTGGCATTGTCTGCCTTCCTAATTCGTCCTGGCTTTTCACCTTCATGGTCCTTCCTCCAATTTCTAGGACGCGCGTTTCTGATTACCTTCTCCTGATTTCTGGATATTCCCTTATGCGCGGGAATTGTTGCCTCTTTCCCTTTGATTTTTGATATACGGTTCCAGGCGCTTTCGATTCGCCTACTGTTGGGGGGTTCTACGATTTGCACTTTCCATATGATCTCGATTCACCTTCCGATAGTCACAATTTGCGGATTGATGGAACGGCATCGTTTGTCTCCTTCCCACGTCCCTTTTTTTTTTGCTCGCGCTACAACCATCCGGCATTCGCGTCCCCTTTGTCGATGTGCCGCCCAACCGGCACTATGGTGGTGCTGTTCATTTTCCACCAGTTCCGATAGCCTGCTTGACCCTATCTCAGGTTTTCTTTTCTTCCATTTTTCCGCACCAGAGCGAGATTCTTCCCTGACTGCTGTCTTGACC
>Ga0179593_1270465_pt1 | contig 15174 bp, 13 predicted proteins | sample CZODoug2_1_08_16_FD_185931 | JGI IMG/M metagenome (GOLD analysis project Ga0179593, IMG submission 185931) | Vadose zone soil fungal communities from Angelo Coast Range Reserve, California, USA - CZODoug2_1_08_16fungal (PacBio error correction) | ecosystem: Environmental > Terrestrial > Soil >... | reverse complement strand
CCCTCCGTCCGTTCCTTGTCTCTTGGTGTGCCCCGTCCCTCCCCTTAGAGCGTTTTGCTCCAGAAGGTCCCCTCTATTTTTGTCCCGACTTAGATGGTTCGGCGCTCCGGCAAGCACGAACGCCGAGTCTACCCGAGGCTCCTTTTGTCTCTTTTTTCATTCCTCTATTCCCTCGGCGGCCTGCCGTTTCTTGCTCTCTAGGTCCTGTTTTAAGATCTTTAGAGACTCCTTTCTCCCCGTGGGTAGTGAGTTCACTCCGATAACCCTCTTGCCTCTCGGCAGACTTCTCTTGTTGTGCCAACGAATAGGTGAGCCGATTTTTGACTTCCCCCCTGCTGCTGGCATCCGCCGCCGCCTATTCTCCTCGCAGGCGTACGCACAGCCTTTGGGCGGGGGCCGGTGCTAAGTCCTTTCCAATTGAGCAGCGTAACGGATTCTGGGATTTTTTCGTCTTTTTAGTAGGTGTTGCTCCTCCTAGCTCTTTCCGCTCTTCCACTCAGTCGCTGCTCTGTTCTTCCACTATCGAGGGAAGCTTATCTTTTCGCCCGCAATTTCTTTCAGTTCCTAACGTTCTTGAACCTTTTTCCCCCTCATCGAGCTATTTTTTAATGAGCAGACAAGGGAATGCATCTCTTGGAGTCCCTTTCATCCTTCTCTTGCTAGTCTGTCTCAGGATGCGTCGATTCCTTTGTTCATTTCGTAATGCCATCCAGAGATGATGGGGGCCCTTCAGGTGAGTTACTTTGGTCGTTCCCCCTTAGTAACGTGGTCAGACTTCAGATGTCTCTCCCCCGACGAGGTATATTCCTTTTTACAGCGCCGCCCTGGATTCGTGACCGACTCCGCGACCTTGCCCGTGGTTTGAGCATCCCGTCACCGAGCGTCACATGGCTTCAGCTCACTAGCCCCCTTATTCGCGCTTTTGCCGATCCTGCACCCTCAGGCTGTACGCCTTAGCTGAATACTCCGTTGGCCCCCCCTCGCTTTTGTCATCTCGCCTGGTTCCCTTCCCTTCGCGCGAGCTTCCCCGTGAGTGTTTGGTATCTCGTCGTTCCAGGTAGAGCCCTCCTCTGGCGGATGTTTTAGGCCTGTAAATTAGACTTTTTTATGTTAGCCCTTCGCCCTTCTCTCATGTTCCGCGTACTCGGCGCCGTTTACCCTATCAATTATAGGCTTTGAATTTTTGAGCACGGGGTCCAATTTTCGTGGTCAGCGCCATTGGTTTGAAGGGCCATCTCACGCCGTTAAGCCCGATAGAACGAGACATGCCCAACCAGATTTCCTCTCGGCCCTGGACTCTAGCATCCTTTCCAGTTTCGACTTGGGCTCAGGTTTCTTTACTTCTGCACCCCCATCCACGAGCAGGCCGTCCTGTCTCTTTTCGTGGGAGATTTCACTCGTTCGGTCGGCTCCTTTTTTTTCCGAGCGGCGGTAATCTCCCCCCGATCGGCTTTGACGATTTGTAATTTTTGTGGTCGTTCCACCGCGGTCCTTTCCTCATCCCGTCGGTAGGATCTTTCTTTTTGGCCGATATTTGCGGCTCTCGTATTCCCCTTCGAGTCTTTCTTTCAGGAGTGTTCCCTAGTAAATTGTCTTCTTTTTTTTGGAACCCATTCTCCTCACGAAACTTTCCTGTTGGCGCCAAACCTGCTCATTCCCATACTTATAGCCTTTATTCTTGATGGCATCGACAGCAATCCGAGTTCAGCATTCGCACTCGTTTAGGGTAGTTCCTTTGTGGTTTCACCCCCTCTCCTTATTCTTCTTTTTTAGTTGCTTACTATTTTTCCTCCCCATCTTCTCCGTCATTGGCTTTTTTTCGCGTATTCCGAGGTCACGACTTTGCATCAGGCCCGTCGACCGCGCCCCGCATCCTCTCTGTTTTCGTACCAGTTTTTGTTCGTCGCGTTCCGACTCCCCCACCCCTCTTTACAGCCGCTCTTTTCCGCACCCTCCTCAGTGATAGCTCGTGCTGTTTTTTTGAGAGGCCCGCGGTCTCCATTTTTTCTCCTGCTTAAGATTTGAACTTTTTCTTTAGGAAGCGCTTTCTTCTATGCCAAAGGGAGACTCGTCGATTTCATCCTCAGACCCCTTGTAACCTCGTACCCATCCTCCTCATCCTTATCCTCGTTGACCTATCGGGGTCCCCGCGCCAAGAAGACCTCCCCTCCCCCCACTTCGTCAATCTTGGCAAGGGATAATTTTGCGTTCACGCGCCCTTTTTCTCGACCTTTTTTCTCCTACTGGCGTTTTTTTCTTTTGATACCGCTTGACGCCCTTCCCCCCCAGTTTGGGAGCTCCCGTGGAAATTTGCACGTACAAGGTTTCCCAAGGCGTCCAAACGGCGGCGAGTCCCTCTCCCTTGATTGGATCCCCTCCCCCCCCCTGGGGTATGTTTTTTCCCCATTTTTCCTGACTTTCATACTCGTGTTTTTTTTTTTCTCGATCTCCGAGCTCCCCTCACGTTTAGGATCTTCGTCATGATCCGAAGACCTGATGCCTTGTCGAAGTAGGTTTTCATTTTTTTCTTTCCCTTGCGGTTTAGTTGGAAGTCTTTTCCCCCCCTGTGGCTCCGATCTCCCCTCGCGGCCTCGCGGCGCCGCTCCTCCTGTTTCGAGTCGTGAAACCTGCACATCAAGTTCCCCTTGCTTTTTACTCCGATCTTTTCTACGTGCGCGGAGTTGAGCTTGGTGACGAGGTCACCCTAGGCTTAAAGTGAGTCTGAGGTGTACTCCCTCCTAAGATCTGGATAGATATTTTCGCTCAAGCGCTCTTTTTCCTCCTATCAGGGCGTTATTTAGGAGTCAACAGTTTTTTTTGACATTTTTCGTCCCCCTGATCCCCTCTTTCCTCGCATCCACTAGTTTCCTCAGTGCCATCACCTTCCAGCTCCTACTTGAGTCTCTGACCGGCACGAGTCGCGTCATAGCTGGCGTTTTCGGCCGTCGAACTTGCCTCTCCCTTCGACATCGCTTCTCTGAGTCGCTTCGAAGGGATTTATTCCCCCCCGGAATGACGGCGAGCCCCCCTGGACAATTTTTGAGAAGATGGTCGCTCAGGTTGGAGCAACCCCTTCAGGGTACAGTCGTTGCCTTTTCCCCGTCTTCTAGCGGTTCACAGACACGCAGACCACGTTCCCCGACAAACGATTTTTTTTCCATGAAGTCCTGCCCTCGTCTTTGCCTCTTTGACATCCGACCTCGGTTTATTTCCTTTTCCTTTTTTCATGCTAATGTTTGTGGTACTAAACCACTCCTTTCCGTCTGGGCGCTTGAGCAATGTTCCGCCACTCTCCTCAGTTCGACTGTTCCCCCCCCCTCCTGATCTCGCTCTCGCAGATGAGAAAAATCCGCTACACCCGACTCGCGGGTCTTTTTCTTCCTGTTTTCCTTGTGGCGAACTCTTTTGCCCTACCACACCGTCCAGCTTCCTGCCTCCCTCATCTTCTTTCCCGCTTAGAGGGACTGGAGACCCTGCCCGTCTCGTCTCCGCCAATTGACTTTCTTTTTCGGTTTTCCGTGCTTTTCCCCCCCCAAGCTTTCAATGCACTAACATACCTTAAGTGCTCGGCAGGCGAGTATGCGATATGCAACTGTCCTTTTTTGTGTCTTGAGTCTCCTCGATCGGCCCGCGTCTTTTTCTCGTACGCCCTGGTGCGACTGTAAACTCCCATGTCCTTTGTCTTTTATGGTATCTCGCTAGAAACTTAGCCTTTCGCTTGCCCTTTCCATTCTGAGACTGGTCGGCCGTTGGACTGACCCCCTTCACATTGCTTCCGACCCCCAAATCTCCGAGCGCCGAGTGCTCTACCGGATCCCCCTGATCGAAACACACCCCTCTCGCTTCTTATTTTCTCATTGACGTTTCCCCAAGATCATGGGTAGACTCCCCCTTTTGAAATGATTTTTTTCCCCTAACGTATTTTTTTTCGGCCCTGATCTCGCGCGCTAATCCGCTGATCCGGTCGGCTTATTCGTGTTCAAGAAGCAGTACCAAGGTAGATTTTTTTACCCCTCTACTCTTCCAGTTACGGACGGGATCGACCTATTGCCTGGGCCCCCTCTCGTTAACCGCTGTGGGAACACGCCATCTTCCTCTCCCGTTCTCCGTAGTCACCGTCCCCTTTCCCCCCAGTGTTTTTTTGTTCGTTGGTCTTCTAGGTTTTTAATGACTTACAATCCTTTCTCCGCGCATGCGATGCTCAAGGTTCAGACTTTCTCTTGACCGGTTTACCAGTGGCTGCTTGCATCCTGCCTCATTAGGCGCGATATGCGTGCCCTCAAGCAGAGTTTATCTTTATCCTCATGGCGAGGCTCCGTCCAAAAGTCGTCCAGACCCGGTTTTCGTGGCCCGAGCAGAGAATGATCGCTCTTCCTCTTTTCGGTTGGTGCCTTCGTCCCGAAAACATGACGTATGGATTTTCAGCAATTGTCCCTAATCCGATGAAAGTTTCCTTCTAAGCCGTGTTTTATGATTCTCCCGGTGGCCCCCATCCTAGGAATTCCCTTTAGTTAGATTCGACAGAGTATTACTTTTTTAGTTCCGTTTTTCTTTTTTCGTTGCATCATCGGTTTTTGGAGTTAGAAACGGACTTCGTGCGCTGGCTGCCGTAATACTGTCTCCTGATGTATTTTTGTCTCTTCTTTCACCAAGTGCCCGGAGGAGATCGCTCTCTTATCTGAACAAAAGCAGAGTCCTAGACATCCGAATTTTCCTTACAGGCCTAGGGTTATAGAGTTTGTCCTCTCCACATTCGATAGGCCCCCCCTTATCTTTCTCTTCTTTATTCTGCTTTTTTGACGTGAACCTAGAAATGCGTCCCCCCGGATGCCGGCGCAACCCTGGATCGACGTCGGGTCCTCTCGACTGAAGTTTTCCTTAGGGCTTTTCTTGACCCCCAGTCTTTCGGCGGCATCTCTCTCACTCCTTTCTCCTTTTTTTTTTTGATCTGATACTTTCTACTCGTTCTCGACAGAGGAGTCTAGCCTTTTTTTTCGTCGCTTTCCTTGGGTTTCTGATCGGAACGGTTGGGCTTCTCAGACCTGTCGACGGGTAGCTCTTTCCCTACCCGTTCTTACGCCAGTTTTCTCTCCCCCCTCTTTGCACGCATGTGTTAGATTTTTCCTTCCTCTATACCTTCGGAGGCCTGCGGTGTGATCAGTCTGGAACGAAGATTGTTGGCTCTAAAGTTCCCTTTTTCGACGAAGGTGCACTTGGTTTTGATCTTAACGAAGACACAAATAAACATGGTCGCTTTGACGACCTCTTCTCGATTCCGGTGCGCACGTCCTCCTTCGAGCCATTCCTCCCCACGCCGAAGCGACGATGATTCCCTGGTCTTGAGCCGCGACTTTTTTTTCGTGGAACCGGACGACATTTTTTAGATCTGCGTTAATCCTGCTTTCTTTCGCCAGGCTCTCTCCTAGTCTTTTTTGCTGATCCAGACAGATTTTTCCGAATCTGCCAGTCCTAGGAAGAAATCAGTGGCCCCTTTTTTCGCGATATAAGATAATCCCTTTTTTTCTCCGACCTCGTATAGCACTTTGGCCAGGCCTCTCCTCGCTCTGCGGCCGATGTGTTGGAAGTCAAGAAGGACGCTAAGGGAGAAGTTCAGCATCGAGTCTGCGGGCGTTTTGTTATTGATCCTCTTTTTTTGTTGTCTAGAAGTAAAAGTATTCAGTCAGCAGACGGGGGAAATCGTCACGCTCTTCTCCCTTTTTGCTGTGCGTCCGTGGAGTCGCCCCCCCCCGGTCCCTTTTTTCTCCTCGGTTCCTCTTCCCCCTTACGGGGTCGCGCAGCCTTATAGAAAGCTTTTCCCCTTTTAACTGGCTTAGTGATGGTCATTCCCTCCTCCCTCGCCACGGACCCAGACTATTTTATTAGATCGCTGATTGGCCTCTCATACTTTTTGGACCAGAACTGCTTTTCTAGGTCCAGAAGTGTTCTTCTCATTTATTGTTCTAGCGTTCTTTAAATTTTCTCGAGATAGCTTTGTGTTTTGTCGCGTCGGCGTGTTACTCCCCTCTGACTACCTGGTCCGATTTTCCTATAGTTTTTTCGATGATGATTTCTACCTTCAAACGGCTCTCCTTGCGTTGTCTGTAATCGGTTCGCCGTGATCGCTCTCTGGTCTTTCCTCACGGATCCGGGGTCCTGGAGCGGAAACTTCCGATGAAGAGCCAGTGCGGAGTTCCTTTTTTTCGGACCCTTCCTCCACTAAACAGAAGGCGCCCTTCGAATCTAGCTCCTTCTATCGCTTCCGTTATCTCGTTTCTTCTTCCTTCTTCTGTAACTTGCCGCTTCCATGCTCTGAATGAGTGGCGTGGTAACTTTCCTCAAATAATCCCCGACCGTTTTTTTTGTCCTCTTCCCTCCGCCGCGGTGTCGGTGTTTGTTTTTTTTCCCAGTCCTTTTTTCCCATCTCCCCCCGGGAAGGTTCATAGAGAAGAGAATCTCTTCGTCGCGCTGTCCCTCTTTCCTCGTGATTTTTGATCGGCGGATTTGGGGGTACTCAATGAGTCGGATGTTGCGGAACTCTCTCTCCCGAAACGAGTTAATTTCTGTTTTTCATTTCCACCCCTCTGTCCTTCATCAATACCCTAGGTTGGATGGAATAGTCAGCCTTTTCCTTTTTATTTTCCTTCATTCCAATTTCGTTTTTTTTTGCTTGGCTCGTGGGCCCCTTTTGCTGAAGGGTACTGACGTTCCCCGTATTGGTTGCTCCAGCCATTCGCCTTCTGATGTTTTCCGCGCGAGGGTCCTTTGCCCTGACGATAAGGTCATGAATCCTTAGACGGACGCCCGCCATTATGTTCCGATGAGCTTTTTTTTACTTCGCCCGTCTTTTTTGCTCCGCGGTCGAGTGTCCTGCTCACCCTCCCCGCGTTCTGAGTAGAGAGTCCCTGAGTGGTTGATTGAAACTTTGCCCCCCCCTATTTAGACGCTTTCCAGGCCAAGTGTAGGCGCTTTTCGCTCGGACTGGCTGCTCATGTTCTCGTCTTTCTTATCGACCGAGATGACCCTTTTTTAGTACCTCAGCCGAAGTCTCACCCCCCCCCCCCCTGTGATCTACTTTTCCCCAAGCTCTACCGCCTCGCAGTATAACCCCCGCTCGTAACGTATTCGTATGATAGTAAGAGTAATCTGGCGATTTCGATCTTTGGCAGAAGCCCGGACTTAAGAAGATTTTCCGATTTTATCCCGTTGCGCCCAAATTTGGCAATTCTTGTCGAGCGGGGGCAACTTTTCCCGTTCAAAATGTGCCATACGGCCGCGACCACGTTGTGATTATTTTTGAAAGGTCTGCCTGCTACAGTTTTTCCCCTTTTATTTGAATTGTGACCCCCCTTAATACACTCTTTTTTTGTTGTGATCATCTCCGTCGATCATCATACTTTGTTCTTGATTTCGTGCTCCATTGATGTACCATAAGCCGAGTTTGTGGCTTGGTGCCAGTTCGTATGCCCCTTTCCCGTGTTCTTTTCCTTTTGCCTCAGGTGACGGTACACCGGTTTGATCACGCATTCCGCCCTCGATTTCCCGCCTTTGGCGCCCGCGGATCGGCTGCTTCCCCCCTCGTCCCCGATAACGTCCCCTCAGGTCTCGTTCTTTAATGGCCCGATTTTTTTTTATTACGGGCCGGCGGTTTGCTCGTTCTGTTCCCGTCTGATGGCACGATATTAATTTTCTATTTGTGGTCTCAGATACGGACGTGCGTATAGTTGCCTCCATCGACGCGAGTTCCCTGTTGTTACGATCTCCCTTCGAGTCCTCGTCGCAGATGAATCGGTCGAGAAAAAAGCGTCAGCGGCCTCATCGTTTTTAAGACCCCGACTTCCCCCTGATTTCCAGCACGCGCTCTCCTTCGTCTTTAGCGTGACCTCGCGCTTCTTTAAGTTATGGCTGGTTAGAGCCTTTCCAATATATTTTTATGCAGAGTCCCAATCGAGGTTTCGTTGTTTTCGTTCAGTCGACTGGTTCTGCAGTCTTGATCGGCGATGCCTCTTACCATTTCTGACTTGATCCTGGATGGAGCACCCCCCGTACATGTTCCCCCTTCTTCAGGAATTTGAAGTAGGACCGGAGACGGTGTTCAAACGTCCTTTTCCCGCTTTCGCCCACGATTCGAATGCCGTCATTACCTTGTTCTTTTTATTCTCTCTCCATCATCACTCCTTTGAAGATAATGTTCTTGTCCTTTGCCCAAACTTGATCTTTAGGTTCGCGTCCCCAAATGTTAAGTGCATCCTCCCAAAATTTCGACGGGTCCCCCTTCTCTCTTAGTCCGCCCTCCTCGGCTCTTTTCTCCAATGCCGACCTCTACGCGGTCTGCAGCCATTTTGAGAGGTAAAGGCGTCTTTTTTTTTTCTTTCCCTTTCCCCCCACCGGCCACATTTCTTCTTCCTCATTTTTTTCGCAGTTACGATGGATTCGCCCCCCCTGCGAAAAGCCGTTCTAATTGTTTTAAGCTTTTTGTCGGTGTTTCACCCCAAGATCGCCCTCCCTCCACTCTCGTTTCCCGAGATCGGATGCTCTCTCTTAAGCAGATATTAACTTCTGTGATTTCAAGGGGCCCCAGTTGCGACCCTAGGTCCTCCCTTTTATTCTCCCGTCCTTTCTCCACTGTGCGCTGAACCACTTACCTTTCCCCTTTCCTTTGATCCACGTTATGCGCTCTTTCAACGGCGCCGATGTCCGCGAAACCGCCTTGTCTCCGGGCGGTCATGTTTTCCCACTCCTCCCCAGAATTTGAATTAAGTAATAGAACCCCCTCTCGAGTTCGGGCAGCCCCGTTTGAAGCTGGATCAACCACACTTCTGACTTTAGTTCGCCTGCCTACTTCTTCACCACCGCTACTGGTCGCCTAGACCCCCGAGGGGCAAGGTTTGATTGTTGCTCGCCCTGCTGCAGCTGCTTTTCTTTTTGATAGTACTATTAGACGATCAGCTACCTGTCCCCGGTATCCGGGTCGGCTCGGTTTCGTCCAGTTGATGTCTCATAACTAAACCTTTTTAGAGTGGATGTCGTCCCCCCCGCTGGCGTTAGCTCCCCGGTTCCAGGATAGACCTACGGAGGGTCCCTTTAAAGTTTGCAACCAGACTTCGTGCCCCCAAGTTCGCTCTGCATCTTCTCCCTCATTAAGGGTCCCTACAGTTGTTCCCAGTCCTCTTCTGTTCCCCGAGTTCTTTTTTCCTCTGAGGACTTGCCAGAAGAAACACATCGTTTTCCCGCATAGCAGATGCTTCTTTTCTACTTAGCTTCCGGTCCCTGGCGGTTTCTTCTTTTTTCCTCGCTCAGATTGGGCAGGCCATCTACCTTTCTTCTCCCCCCTGCTTTCGAGGTCACTTCATCACTCGGAGCGGAGATAGTCTTTTTGTCAACTGCGAGAGTCTTTTTTGTCCGATGTTTCTCCTTTTTCAGCTTTCCCTCTTGTTCGTTTGTGTTTCTAGCCGACCCTTCTTTTTTAGGTTCAGAACATGGTTCCCCCAGTCTGACTTGATTTTTAGATTCCCCCCTCCCCAGTGGCGATCTGATCAAGGTTCCCCACTCCGATCCCTTTGTATTATCGCTCCTTTTGTCCATAGGAGTATGGCTTTCTCACTTTCTTTTTTATCATGGCTCGCGTTTTTTTGCGCCACTTCCCCTTTCTCTGGCTGGCCGAATACTTGCCTCTTCTTTTTATTTTAGTTTCCCTATCCCATTAGCTCCATGAGCGATAGTTCTCCTGCGCCCCTCGTTAGTTCCCTAAATCATAACCGAAGGATGAGGCGTGATGGTTTCCCCTCTCCACCAAATTCGATAGCCTCTCTGTGTTCCGCTGCTTGGCGGTAAGCTATGCGATTTCTCTTCCCGACGTTGACATGCAGCGCGGGCCCCCCGTGCGCTTGCCCGTCTTTTTAAGCGCGACGAGTGGTTTGTGTTCGTTTTTTACGCGGTTCGCAGATGCTCCCTCGGCATTTTCTCCTTTTCTTTTCCTCCGTTTTTTTTTTTAGATCGCTGCCGCCTAAGTATGGTTCGCGCCCTCTTCTGTCCCGATCTTTCTGCGTCGTCGCGATTCAACAGAAGGGAGCTTCTGCCCTGTTCTGACTTTTTCCTTTAATTTCGAGGCGCGTCGTCGCGCCCCGCCCATCGCTACCTGACAGCCGATCCATATAGTTACTATACGCCGTGTGTAGATTCCCCTTCTATAACGCCTTGGCCTGCGGTTCTTTTAGAGTCCTATCCCCCCTACCGTCTTGGGCGAGCAGCTCGTCCCGCCCGGGAGAAGTTGAGTTTTATTTGTTCCCGACGATCCATAATAGGTCCCCTCTCCTACATTATCCTTTTTTTCTCCCCCCCGGTTTGTTCCCCGTCCGGTCTTCCCCGATTATCCCGCCCGGGGCGCTATTGATCTCCATCGAGTTCCTCGCAACTTCCTACCTTTTTTCGGTTTTGGAACGTTGATTTTTCGCCAAGGCTGAGCTTCCATTTCATCCGGTTGTCGCCAGGTTTTCTCTTACTCGTTTCGGTGTCGCGCCAGAGCACCCGCCTCTCCCTCCCCTGTTTTTCTTATGCAAGCGATGGGAAAGACTCTTCTCGGACTTTCCATAATTATTTAGTTGTTGAAGCCCCTCACCCTGGTCCTCTAGTATGGACTTCCCCAGCATCGGTCCTCTTTCTTATAGTCCCGAGCAGCCACTTGCCCTCTCTCCTTTATACCGCGGTTCATCGCGGCTAGGCTTAATTGATTTAGTCTTGGAGGTGAATATTTTTCCCCTTTCCCCCGATCAATCGAAGAAGATGAGGGGTCAATCGTCCCCCACCAAGTAGGCTTTTACTTTTTTTATCGTGCCTGAGAGACAAGTGTTGTTCATCCGGTCCCCGATGCGTGGCCCATTTTCCTATTGTCGATCCGCCTGTGTCCCTCAGCCCCTGATAGCTTGTCCCATCTGACCTTTCCAGGGAGGTTTTTTGGCTCCCTCCCCAAGAGATCCCCCTTTCCTGTAGACAGATATCTAGGGAACTCTTCAGATCGGTTTTTTCCCCTTTCTCTCTTCCCTCCGTGGTGCTCTTCTACCCATTCGGTGGTAGCAAAGTTGACGTCTGCTAATCTCGGTTTGTGTTTTTTGAGCGCTCTTTTACGGTCTGATCTTTTCCTCTTTGGTTCGAGTACTGACCAGGTTTATGCTTTGTTTCTTTTGATGTGCCCTCCCGGCCGCCGTTCTTTCTTCCTCATTTCCGAGTACTCTTGATCTTTGATATCGTCCTTGGTTTTTTCCTCCTGGTCCCGTTGGAAAGTGATTGGCTGAAAATTTGGTTTCCCGCTGTTCTCACGGCTCTCCGATCGCCTCGTCCCCGGGGACTCAACCAGTAATAAGGAATTCACCCCCGATATCCTTTTTTCGAAGCTGTCCCGTTCGGTTAGTGTTTCCCTTATCTTGGTCACCGACACTCTATTTCGCCTGTAGCGGATTTGCGGTCCTAGTCGGAATACCACTTATAATAGAGATTTCTCTCCCGCTCCTTTTTCCTTCTCCCGGTGGCCGGTTTTTGAGTAGTCCAATAACTTTTGAATAGACTTACATCCGGTAGGGATAGTCTCGCCCGCCTTCATCATTGCCTCCGTTTCCTCTGTCTCAGGCGATCCCCCCCCCGCTCGCTGTGCGTGGGGGGGACCCGTCTTACCTTGCTTCTTATTTTTTTCGTGCCCTATCGCTACCCGAAACCGTTCACGTAGTTGTAATTCCCCACAACACTGAATGCAATGCAACTGATAGCACCTGTCGGATGGCATTCCTTTCAATTCCTCTTTCCAAAGCATTCGAATTTTGAGCTTGGTGATTTTTTCGTCTTGTTTGCCCCAGTGCGAATGCCCTTCCCCTGACCTCTGTACCAGTCTTGGTCCCCAGCCGCTCTCAGTAGGGCTACTGAGGGTCCTCGTTTCTTTAGCTCATTCTGAATCAAGTCCCTTCTCTTCAGAATACCCGATGTTCTCCATCCTCGACGATTGCTCGTCCGGCGCTACGTAAAGAACATTTGGCCGCGTGTCCTAGGTCCACTCTTCCCCTTTACTTTTTGAAGTTCCGTTTTCTTTTCATAGTCTTACGTTCGTTTGCTGGAGGACCTTTTTAGAACTTTTCCTCTAGCATCCGCCGGATTTTTTTATCGCCCCGGCTCGCGCGTACATCTCTTTCCCGGGTTTATAGTAGATGGAGAAGAGCTCTCCCCTCGTACTCGTGAGACCCCAGCCAGGACCCCTTACTCTCTTTTGACTCTCGGTAAAAGAAGCGCCCCCTCCTTGCCCGTATCCCCCTAGTCCTTTGAGCCCCCTTTTTTCCCCCGAACTTTTATGCGTTAATTTTCATTTTCCCCCCCATCCCCCGATATCTGGACTTTCCGCCCTTCCCCCCCCGGCCGTCGACTGGCTTTATTTTTCTAAGTTTTGCCGCACTTGCACCCCTTTGTCCTAGGGTCCCCAGGGATCCACCCTTTACAACGACGGGACCACTTCGGCGTGCGGCGAGCATCACGGCTCCCCCTTACCATGCTATCTCGGATCTACTTTCTAATTTTTTTCGTCTTTGTTTTTGATAAGCATAAGCATTCCTAAAGTGTCGGATAACGGTAGTATTTTCTGTATCCCTCTGCCGCCTTTCTTTTCAGACGTATTTTCATGTTTAGGAGTGCACCCTGTCTAATTTCAAAGCTTTTCCCGCCGCTGATCGGCCAAATGCCGCCGAATCCCTCCCCCGGTCCGCCGCGGCGCTCGTCTCGTCCGCGCCCCGATTACGCTTTTGACGCACCCCCCAATTATATAAGACTTGGACGAGCTTGGTTGTTTCCTTTTTTTGCGGGCGCGGCTGTGCCGATATGTAAACCGATTCTTTAGGCTACGGTGCGAGGTTTCCCGTCTTACAGTTGAGCGATCCCTTTCACGCAACGCCAGCACCGTTGAGCGCTCTCTTCTCATCTCCCTGGCTTCAGTACTTGGGTAATAAATAGTTCGGCCGTTTGCCTTTCCTCCCCCCATCTTTTTATTAAAAGAAATTCCCCCTTCTATAGGATGATTTCCCTCTAAGCTCCTTCTTTACGGTTCTTTGCGTTCCTTTTCGTCAGTCATGTGACCGCTCTTTTTTGAGAAAAGCGAGGATGCTGTCTCATTTAGACTTTTATTATGCCGTTCTCGTCGAGCCCGCGCCCCTCTCCTAGCTCCGTGGTCGGTTGGTTCAACCCCCCAGTACTGGGAAGAGCGGTAAGTGGATTCAGGACCCCGTCTCGGCTTTGGACCACGCCTCATCACCGCCTCAACCTCTTTCCTCCTTCTTTCATGAACTCATGACATGCTTAAAGAACTAGGCCCAGTTGCTTCTGAATTGGGATTCAATAAATTTGGAAATTCCCCTTATCTGAGTTCGTTCTACCATCCTCTCCGATACGACGGTACCCACTCTGCTAGAGTCTAGCCCTCGATTCGATGACCCGCATCACACGATCGCAGAGGATGTCCGCTTTACTGACCCCCCCCCTTTTTCCCTGCTATGAATTCGTTTTTGACGACCCCCCCCCCTTCCCACGAGGCTGGACGTCGAGTTCGCTTATGACAGGCCGCTCTCTAACTGTTCCGACGTGACCAAGACCGTCTCAGTTTCCCCTTTGTTTTTTCCCACCTGCCCTTACGCCACCCCTTCAGTGACCTCCGCTCTTCCCTTCTGCTCGTTGCCGATCTGACCTGCTGTTTCTTTGCTCCGGGGGTTTCTTTCAGCACGGGCTCGGAAGCTCCCCGCAATGGTAGTTGAACCCCCCAGGTCCCCCTTTTGCTCGTTCGGCCTCCTCCCTTGGATTCTTTACAAACGGCGTCAGAGAGATTAGAGCCTTTCCCGTAGTTTTCTTTTTATCCCTCATGAGCCTTTCATTCCTAAAATCCTAATCCAGCCGAGGGCCGACCCCCGGCGTGCCACTTCGCTCCACAACCCTCTTCCCCTCTCTTCTCTCCTACCTGAAGACCTTTTAACAAACCCTTGTAATGGTTCGTCGCGCACCTTCTTGTTTCCGTTCCTTTTCTTTTTAGGCCCGACCGGATTTCATGTCTCCGGCCCTTCTCCCGAGCTTTCCCCGAGCTGATCTTTTTTCCTTCCCTGTTTCTGGCCGATTTATAACTCAATCCCACGCCCCTTTTCCCCAAGGGTTTTTTGGTTGAACCCCGCAGGTTCTGTTCCGATCGGCGTCCCTCTGTCCCATTTTTCAGGTAAGCCTCGGATTTTTTTTAGGAGCATCGGTAACCGATGCCGCTTCCCCTTCTTCTGAACTGGCGCCCCTCCCCCCTTAAGGGCCCCTTTTATTCCCCCGCATCTCGTCGAGTTGCTCGGTTTCTCGTAGGTCTACCTTCCCCTGTTTTTGACAATAATTAACGACCCTATCCTGCGCGCTGCCCGGATCGTTTTCCACTGAACTTTGGATGCTAGGTCATAGCAGACCTTCCGCGCGCATTTGGTTTGCCCACTCAGCTCGGGTCCCTTGTCCTCTCTCCTTCAATTCACATGCGCAGCAAGAGAATTTTCAGAGAGATGTTTTGCCCTTGAGTTCAACTGGTGACCTTGCACTCCTCGGGGCCGCGTGGGTTGCTCCCTACGGGAGGTTTTCAGAAGAAAAGAAGCCTGGATCTCTTCTCCCATGTCTTTCCCGCCCCCCCCCCCCCCCCGTGGAGTTCTGATACCGGTTCCCCTGACTTTTCTGACCTAGACTCGAGGGAGAATCTCGGTCTCCGTCGGGCTGCCATTCCGTTTAGTGGATCAGTGAGCGTTTTCCCCCTCCTTCCGAGTGCCCAGGACGAATCCGTTCGCTTTAGGGATTTTCTCTTTCGTGAAGTCTCCCCTCCCTACCAGGAGTCGTAGTTATGTCTTCATGATGATAGTCCCCAAGTCTTACCGACTTTTCGCCCATCCGGAGTATATCTTATTCAATTTCCCCCATTCGATAGTTCCTTTCCTTTGAGCTAGAGGCGGAAGGAGGGTTTTGGTTTTTTTTTTTTTGGGTTTTTTTTGGTTTGTTTTCTTTGTGGTTGTGCGGGGGGGTGGTTTGGCGAGTTCACGCGACAGAATGATCTTAGTCAGGATCAACTTTTTCAGATTCCCGTATTTCCGCCCTCTCGACACTCCTTCCGCGAAGTGAGTCTATCTTCCCTCATTCCGGTTAGGC
>Ga0179593_1705193_pt1 | contig 15175 bp, 10 predicted proteins | sample CZODoug2_1_08_16_FD_185931 | JGI IMG/M metagenome (GOLD analysis project Ga0179593, IMG submission 185931) | Vadose zone soil fungal communities from Angelo Coast Range Reserve, California, USA - CZODoug2_1_08_16fungal (PacBio error correction) | ecosystem: Environmental > Terrestrial > Soil >... | reverse complement strand
CGCCGGTTGACGACTTTCGGCGTGTCAAACCTCTTCCTTCCTGCTCGTTGCCCCTATTTAGGATTTCCTTTGATGAACTTTTGGATAGATACTACCAATTTCCCCGTCTTCTCCTTCTGAGACCTCCCCCCCTCGCCCCTGACAACTGATGGATCCAAGGCCAAGGAAAGCTTAGCCGTTATTTATTATAGCGTCTATCCTCGAGACCGAGATGTGTGGAGTAGAAGCGATCTAGTTAATCAAGGCTCTCCCCTCTAACCTTTTTACGTCCTCTCCCATTGGACAGGTACCCCTGTCTCCGAACCCTGGTTTATTGTGTGGCATGGGAGGAAAAGCTTTTTTTACCCCTTTTTACTTTTTTTACTTAAGATGCAGGCTCGATCGATGCTATAGAGTCAAATTTACTAGAGGTTGTTTTTCCTCCCGGACTCCTGGTGTCTCTCCTCAAAGATTTTCTCTGTCTTTTGCGAAAGTGCTCTCCTCCTAAGCAAAGCCCGTCGTAAATAAGAATTTTAAGCAGATCAGTCTCTTTCCTCCGCACCCGTTATGGGCTGGAACGTTACACGTAATAGTTCACAGATCAAGGACCTATCCCCTCGCTCCATTTCGAGAGGAATATCGGAGCAACTAGAGGACCTTCGGACCTACTTCACAGTGTCATCCAGAAAGAAGAGGTAGAAGCAGAAGTCATCATAAACAGCTCTTCGACTTATATGACTCCCGGGTCATCAATTCTTCCATAATTTTAATTGTAAGGTTGAGATGTTCCTTTTTTTCCTTCAGTGTTTCCCCTCACCGCCCCACATCCCACTTCGGTTAAAAGCCCCGAATTTCGAAAAGTTAAGGGAGTTTTTTGTAACGCGCGCGGTCGTCAGGTATCTGTCCCCCCCGGCGATCCCCCCCCCCCTTCCTTCGCTCCCGTTGACTGACGCCGAGCTCTGTCCTTTTTGTCCGCTGTACAGCTCTTGTTTGGGAGGATGGTGAGAAGGTCGTACTCGCCCTTTTCTCACAGCCTTATAATTTCCTTTTGATGGCCTTCTTTTTCAATCTTTACTGCAGGCCGGCCAGCATTCCCGGAGCTCCCCGTGAACGAACATGTTTTTTCTGTAGAATGGAGGCGCCCAGTGGTTCTAAAGATCTCCGAACAATTTTTTCTTTTTCAGCCTCTTTTCCCTTTTAGAGCCCTGCTTTTGATCTTACGACAGTATTCCCAAGAGAAGGGGCTGCCCCGTTCCGATTTTAACCACAGGGGCGCCATACTCCTACCCCGTCATCTTTCGGACAAGGTCCAAAGTAATGGGGTAGTCACTGTTTCCCTTTGGACTGATCACTCTTTTCTTCGGCTTTCCATGGTTCCCCCATTCAATCCTTCAGCGTTCAGAGTTCTCTATTCCCTGAACTGAACATGATACCAAGTCCTTTCAGATCTCCGCTTCTCCCTTCCCCTTCGATTTTTTTTTTCATGTTCGCTGGTGTCGCCTCACGGACTGCCCCTTGGGGAGTGACTTTTGGGAAAGCACAGAACTGGGTCTCGGTCCCCCGCGTATATAGCCCTTATCAAACCGGCCCAATACCTTAACATAGGCTCTTCCTGTATTACGTTTTTTCTACCTGGTTGTATCCCCCCCCTCGTCGCCCTCTTTTCGGCGACGTTTATGCTGAGAAGTCTTTTCGACCGCTTTTATGGCTGGTAATGCCACGGGTACTCTGGCTATATTCTTCCTTTTTGTCCCCCCAACGATTTTCCCTCAGTCCGTTGCCCCGGTATTGTCTCTGGTGGACACGATGCAGATGCCCTTCATGCCTTGGGTCGAATTTTCTCTCGGCCCGTGAGTTCCGTAATGGTTCGCCGATCCTTGCTGAGATTTAGTCTCCTTACATTCCTTTCTCGCATCGCCTATCTCTAGCCAGGATAACGGATTCGTTTGATCGGACCCACAGCCCCTTTTTCCGGACTTCCCCTAAATCGTATAAGATCTTTGATAGGTGATGCCTTCCCTAGGGCCTTCCCCCCCCGACCAATTCCCCAGGACTGTTTCGAAGGAACCTGTCCAGGCGATCGTCTGTACGCCGCCGATCGTAGCCTGTCTCGGTTCGACTTCGGATGCTCTCTCCCAGCCTCGATTGTCTAGAAATAAGCTTTCAATTGTTATTTGTAGCTGTCGAATTTTTCCGCGAGATATGGGTTCTTTCACTCGGTGAATGAAATAGTAGAGAGAGCAAGTTTCATTTTTCGTCTCATTTCACCCACTTTATCTTGTTCAGCTTTTTGTACACCGACACCAGCGCACTGAGAAAGTTACGCCCCCCAAGGTCCTTCTTTTTTTCGCCTCTCCTACCTCTTCATCCGCTTCTTTCAGTATATGCCAACCTGTTCGCGACCGCCTCTTGAAGGGAGAATTAGAGCCTCGGTCTACCCTCCCTGTTGTGGTGTTTTCTAGCCTCCTTCGTTCTCAACACTGGTTTTCATTCTCCCCCTGCCCGTTCTTTCCTTGTCTGCGCTTCCATGACTGGTTCGCCGAATTGCTTGCCGGAGGCTTGTCTACTACTTACGTTCGCCCTTCTCCTTTCTCCCAACCCCGCTACTGAGCAAGCCTTTCCAGAGGGGGTTTTTTGCTTTAAACTACTGACGGACACGACGATAAATAAAGAAATGCCTGAAACGAGCGAGAGGACCGCAATATCGGAAGCGCCCCTTCGTTCCAACCCCTCCCGCTACAATGTCGAGGATTGACGTTTTAAGGAATAATTGCGTCCCCCCCGGGATTTGAATTGCTCGTCCTTCTTTCCCTTTCTTCATACTTTATGCCTATCCGGCGGGTTTACGTAGATCGAATGGTCCTAAGACTCACTTATGCCTTTCCCCCCCCCGTCAGGACGTCCCTTTGAGGAAAATCCCTAACTCCCGTCTACCCTTGAGCAAGACTGTTCTACGACGTCATCACCTTTCTCCCCCCGCTCGTATTACTAGCCGGGTGTGTTCGTGACAAGCCCCAGCTTGAGACGGCTTTTTTTTCCCCCATCTTGTTTTCGAGCTGTTTGCGCATTTTGAGGCTTCAAAAGCCACGGTTAGGAAAAATGACGTGTCCCGATGCGTCCTTGCTTGTCACCACAAGACCCCCTGGGGGGACGTGCGTATCATCTTAACCGGAGTCTTCTGCGGACTCGTGAGGCCTTTGGCCTAAAGAGGAGAACAGAAGGAGGAAAGACAGCGCCCCTGCTCATTTTCTCCCAACCTGTTAATTCCATCCACAGAGCATGGGAAGCAGAGACCCTTTTCCCTTAGCCAAAAAGCAGTACCAGAGTCCCAGATGGACCCCAGGAGCAGTTCCATCCCCTATCCCCGGTACGACCTGAATCGTTTTTATGATTGCTGCCTCTCTTTATACTTGGTTCCCCCCGATACCTTTCCTGGTGAATAAGAGACAGCCCCTTCCAGGGAGGCTGTAAAGCGGGCAACCGGGCTTTGGCTCACACCACATTCCCACAAGACTCTAGCCAGCTTGCCCTCCGTAGGGAAGGCTTCTCTCCCCCCTTTGCCCCGCCCCATGACAAGATATTTTTTATTGGTTGGTTCTGAAGGTCCCCGGACTTTAACGCTACTTTTGGTCCCTTTAAGCCGCCCTCCGTATGACCTGGCATTCCCGGATCAGATCCCGAAAATGACTGTCGGCCTGGCTCCGATCAGTGACAGGTTACTTCTCCCTGTTCGAGTTTCAAGGCCCTTCTCCTCCTCGCCATTCCTTTCCTCCGACTCCGCTAGCAGTCGGATTATGCAGATAGGCGGCGTCCCTTCACGCCATCTTTCCCCTGTTCACTCTCTGCACCCTCATTCATGGTTTCGTTAAATTTTGCTTTAAGTTCTTTTCCCAGCTGGAAGAGCAGGATGCTTGTGGATTCGCCTTCCAGTCCCCAAACCTCGTTTTTTTAAGGCCTCCGCCTGCTCGATTTACCTTCTTTGGAGTAACGACCTGCTCAACAAGAAGCCAAACAAGAGATGGCGGACGCTGTTTCCTTTCGGCAAGGGCCTCTCGGGCGTCTTTCTGTTCGTCTCTGTTGTTAGACCTTCTCTTACGGCATAATGGTGGGCTTCTTTGACCAGAGCTGCCCTTTTGGCGTTTTATTTTCCATCTCCTGACCCCTTTCCCCCGTCAATTTTCCCCCTTCTCACGATCGTATCTTGGAACGTACCCGGATAATTAACTTCGTTTCTTAAGTCGTCTCCTCCAGATTTTTCTTTCAGGAACCTGCTTATAGATTGTGAGAGTACCACTTGGTCATCGTTTTCCCCTCCCCTTTTTCCAATTCTCCTCCCGAGGTACTTCAGCATGCCTTTGCAAATCCTTTTTTTCTTTCCCCCCGGTGCTGAACAGATGGTCACGTTACCAGTGTGTTTTCTCCTCGCTCGGTTTTTTCAAGTAGTCATGTCAGGGAAGATAGGGATGATTCTTGCATATCTCTCAATGCTGCTCCCTTTCTTTTTTGTCCCCCTCCCCCCTTAGAATGCCCTTTGCCTCTGGAAGACCCTCCCTTTCCCATGTCTGCTAGTCGGCGAGTGTCGTTTGATTTCTTTATAACGTCTCCTCTTGCTTTCCCTTCCCAACCCTGGTTACTTTTTTGAAGGCAACCGGGTCCCCTCGCTGTCCGTTCGACGCCGTCCTTCGTGGCGTAGCGAAGTGTATCCGCGATCCCCTTTTTTTTTCCGGGCCGCTCCCTTTACCCCTCCCTCCCCTCTGTGCCCAGCATTGTTTCTTTCGCTACTTTTGGCCGCGCTCTTGAGGATTCGTTCTGGCTGCAAGAGTACGAATGGGCCCCGTTCATTCACCGTTCAACTCCCCCATTTATGCAACTTATCCTAGGTATGAAGCTTTCGTCCCCCCTCCAACCAGCGACGCTTTAAAAGTACTGTCGGTAACACACAGCGTAAAGACTCCTTATTCCAGGTTTTTTTTTTCGAGCGCTTTTTTTTCCCAAAGGTGTTTTTTCCCTTTCTCCCCTCTTGAAGTTTCTCCTTCTAGCGCGGCATTTCTCCATCATAAGGTGTGGTTTCTCTCTTAGATGACCGATTAGAATTTCTCCGCCCACTTCCCCCGCTCTCCCCCCAATTTTTCTCTCCGGCGACCCTTTCTTCGTCCGGAGGTTCCGATCAATTTCTTACGGCCGAAAAGATCCGGAGCTGGAAGCGTTTTCCTCCCGTACTTTAGACTTAGGTGACATTCCTTGACCGATTGGATTTTCCGGCCTTTGCTTACAAGTTGGCTTCTAACTGTTTTCATTTCAGCCAGGACGTCCTTCACCTGCTCGCGCGGCCACCCAATCTCGGCAAGAGAACCCTCTGCCACCCCGTACTTTTCAACCCTTCCGAGTTCTCCTCTTTGTGATCGTCCGGCGTCTGCATACTCCCCTCCGGAACGATCCGTTCGTTTTCGCTGGCCTTTTTCTCGTTCTGCCCTTTGGTCCCCCCCTCCCCTTTCTCCGTCGACCCCACCTGCTGGCTTCCCCTTTCACGTGTCTCGCCGCAGCAGGATAGGCTCTATTCATTCTTCTCTTTCCTTGTCACTCTGGTGAGTCCTCGTTTGGGTTCGAGCTTTTTGCGCCGATGCGAATATCATCGATCGTCTCGTCCACATTCTTGACTGCAAGCGTGAGCGAGGAGCTTGACAACAGCCCCGTTGCCGTGGCCACATTCTCTCATCCTCCCGTTCCTCTTTGCGTCTCTTTTCTGCTGGTAAACTCGCCACATTCCGCTTCCCACGCTACTCCTTCCCCTCCCCGCGCTTACGTGGCATTACAGACATAGCACGAGACTAGTCTTCTACTCCCCATCCCCTCCTCTCTCTATTCCCCCAAGGCGGTCTATCCTGCATCTTGTCAGTTTCCCGATTCCTGGGGATGCCCTAGGTACTTGATACACCAGATAACACGGCTGCCTCCCGCCAGCATGTCCCCTTCCCTCTCCGCAAAGTATTGCCGCGTCGACTCTCTCCCATGCCACCGCGCGCCGACGTAGTCTTCCCGTGAACGAGGGACCCCGTACTCTCTCCCGGCAGACCCTTCCGTTCGGGGTTCCTCTGCTACTCTTCTCTCAAAGCGTATCCCCCTTTCTTGACTTTGTTCACCCCGAGTTGACTTTCTCAAGCTTCTCCAAGCACTCCCTCAGCAGGCCGTCCCTTGTTGATGAATTGACTTTCTGTCTGGATCTTGGAATTTTTAGTCTCTCCCCACTCGTGTGAGATATTTTCGCGACGAGGCGCGGTAATTAGACATGATACGGTGCTGCCTACAGCAAGATAATTTCGCCTCTTCTTCGGCCCCCTCACTTTCACTGCACATGCGAATCTTCGTTCGTCAAAGGTAAAGGATAGCGGGGTAGTAGTAAATTTTTTTTTGCATGCTTTCTACTCTCCAGCTCTGTGTTGCACTCTATGATTAGCGTTTCGAGTCGTCCGTCTAGTACGAATTTTTCACCATTTTTTTTTTTTTTTAGATTTTGTGTTTTCTTTGTTTGTGTTTGGTTTTTTTTTGTTGTTTTGTTTCTTTTGTGTTTATTGTTGTTTATTCTGACAAGTGGTAATCCACTTGAAGATGAAGGCTCACTCAGGAAAGGGACCCGGCATTCTGCCTTTTCTCCTCCGTGGCCTGATTTCTCCTAAGGCAGCCGTCGCGGGGCAGGCCTCCCTGCTTTGCTGTTATAGGATTACCAGAATTGTTAACTTTGACAGTGAAAAGTAACCGGTCTTTTCATCCCAGAAATCCTACCTATCGCTTTTCTTCTAATGTCCCTCCCCTTATCGCTATGGCAGTTCAGGATTGATGCCTCCAGAATTCCCTCATTCCTCATCTCCCTCTCTTCCTCGGAGTCTTCGTTCCACGAGGAGTAATCTGCGGGCTATGACACCTCCTTTTTCCCTTCTGGTGCCCCCCCCCCGATGTAACCTTTCCGCAACCTGGCTTTGGTGCATTAAGAAATATAATTCCCGCTAGGTCTTCCATTCGTACCCCTTCCGACTCCGTTCTCTCTGTCAAGCCCTCTCCCCAAAATCTTTCCGTACGGCTCACACGGCATCCAGTTGTGTTCCCACTTTTATAAATTTTCTGGCAGTATCGGAGACTAATGACTTGTGTCGAAGTAGTTACAGTTTTAGCAAGTATTTTTGTTGTAGAAGGGCCATACGCTTTTTTCCTGGACCCCCCGAAATTGGCATTAGCGACGTTTCCCCTTTGTCGCGTCTTCTCGTTATTCCTCTCCCTCTCCTTCCAAAAATGTGCTTTTTTTTGGATGCAGATCAAGATATACAGACCGCATTTACTCGCCCTGGTTTTTCTGTTCGCTGGTCGAGCCTTTTTGGGAATAGTTCGTATTCCCCTGCGCTTCTTCGCGACCAAGTTCCAAAAGAAACGCACCTGAACAAATGCGCCCGGGAGCTTTTCTCTAGACCCTCCGGCCATGAAGATTGCGCATCAACGCGTCCGGTAACACTTTCCCCGGCACCCTTGATACATCGTCCCCCCCCCTTTGCAGTGTTTTTGGGTTTTTGTTGTTTTGGGCGAGGAGCAGTACCAAAAAGGTGCCTGCCCCCCCGATTCCGACGAGGTCAATCTAGCTCGGCATATCTCTCTCTTCCCCCTCATCCGGTGTGAGAGATCTCTTTTTTCTCGACCCTCTTCTCTTTGTTTGTTTTTTTCGACCCTGCCAACGCGTCTTTCCATGTCGTCTCCCGGATGCGAGTAGAAGTGAGGGCGAAAGATGTGTTTTTCTGTTTCAACTGTCAGTATAAGGGATCATCTTGATTCGGGTGTCGTTTCTCCCTTCCATTCTCTACTCACATTCATTTCCCTTATTCTTTTTCTGAAACCCTAGATCCTAAAGAGTGCATTCACAGCCCCTACCATCTTCCTCTAGGTTTTGTTTGTATTTTCTTACCCTTCCTTTCCTCTGTGGAAAATGAAGGATGATTACTTGGAAGCGGCAATGCACCATCTCCCCGTTAGGGCCACTTCCAGATTAGTCCTTGATCTCCTAATTACCGGTTCATAGGATCCCGTATAAGGTTTATGTTATGGGAGGCGCAACGCGTCTTCTTTTTCCCTGTCTTTTCCCTTTGCGCCAATGGTCCTCTCCTGAGACCATCAGTAGGAATAGATGTTATTACGCGTAATGCATTGTGGGTTTCCCCCAGAGCTATAGGCCCAATTCGGCAGTTTTAGCCCCCTGCTTCCTTCTTCGCTTTGAGCCAGGAGAGCTCCGCTTTTGTAATATAAGACGATAGTCAACATTCTACTTGAGTCACTTCGTTTCTCATGTACCTTCCCCCCCACCCCCGTGGGAGTTCCAGTGAGTAGGAATCTGCCCTCTGATTACCTTTTTTTTTCCAAGTCTTTCCAGTTCTTCCTCCATACCTCCCACGCCCGATGACCCTGTTTAGCGCCGAGATCAACTGTCTTCAACGACCCGTGTCCTCTTTTTATCACCCCTCCCCCAATTTTCCCGAGCATGGTTACCATGTACCGGACTGTTTCTGCCTCTTGTCCGGATTTCTCAGGGACGGGGATTGCTTCCTGATAAATTTTCCTGTTGAAGCTCCTGGCGGTGCTCCTTCTCCGTCCCCCAGGCTGCGTAGGCAGCTTTTAACACCAGCGCGAACCCCTCGCCGCTCCGTATAGATCCAGTGGCTCTTTTTTGAATCCGCTTCAGTTTCGTCTGTATTTTTTGGTGGGGTGCATTCTACTTAGACGTACAGACTACAGTATTCCCCCGTTTTCTTCTTCCCACGATCCTTTTCCCTCCCTCCCCCCCGCAACATCCTGCGGCCCTGCAGAAGGATAAGAAGTGCAAGCAACCATGTGCGGCATGTCGGCCACCCCTGTTCCGATGGAGACTCTCCCCCCAACTTTTTCTAGTGGAGAAGACGATCGCGGTAGTAATGATAGGTGATGCCCCCACCCCTCTCTCTGCTACAGCTTCAATCTTACCCCCCTTTTGAAACGACTTTACGAATATTATAGGATTAACATGTCATTTTTCCCTGCACTAACCTGTCCGGTCTTGTGAATTTCTTCTCTTTTTTTTCTTCTTCTCTTCTCCTGAAAGTTGGTGAAAACTTCCCTCCAATAAGGAATATAGTCGTTCGACTTAGTAAGTCGTTTTAACTTCATTCCCCAGATTTTCAGTAGTCCTTCCTCGTCTGACGGACTTCAAGGGCCCCTCTTCTTTTTATACGGCTCTTTTGTGGCATGCTGTTTCTCAGTCTGGTTCTTCTCTGCTAATGGATCGCCTCTCTTATGGGGGTCCTAGGATACTAGTGTATATGGTGCCCTCTGACCCCCACCCTTTTCCCTCACGATCTTTCACCGACGCCCCTGCTCCTTGACCTCTTCTCCCCCCGTGTAGTTTGCTTATGTTACGTCGGCTCGTCGACCCAGATGGCTGAATGACACGTTGCTGGTCGTAAATCGTCTTCTCTTACGCTCCTTTTCCCTAAGAATTTTTTCCCCCCAGGTGGTTTTCTTTTTCCGATGCAGATTCGTTCCGCACACTTTTGGGGGCATCCGCATCTCATAGCTCGGCTTTGCGTTTGCGCCAGATTTACTTTTAGCTCCAAAATCTCTCTCGCTGGCCCTCCGTTGAGGACGCTTTTCCCCTACCCCAACCGATAGTGACTTTTTTTTAAGACATCCGAGCCTCTCCTGCTGCTCGGCGAGACCTTTCCCCGGGATTTTCTTTTTTTTTGATTCCCTTCCCGCCCCTGGTGCAACAAACAGCTGCACGCGGGAATGCCCTTAAGTTACTCCCCCTTCTCTCTTCTTCCGGCGTTTTTTGTTTTTATTTTTTGTGGAACCTCACGACGTCGGTTTTTTTTACAAAAATTCAGGACCTCGGGCCTCATCCCCCAATTTCAACCCTGTCATTTCCCTGAATGTGACCTGCAGGGGCTTTCTCTGATGTGATCGGCCGGCTTCGGGTGATGTCTTTTGTTTAGATCCTTTCCCCACTGACACCATCTTTGCCACTTGAGCCTTAGCTGCCCGCTGTTTTTTCCTACAGAAAACTCGCCGAGGCAAAACGTCCTAGGTAAACAAGAGTCATCTTCTTAGGCCCACTCATTCTTTTTGCGAGATTTCCGTATTCACTTTTCTTATCCCATCCTATGATTTCTCACGTACGTCTTTTTTGCTTTTCATATATTGTACCGTGCTTTTTTGCTTCAGCTGCCTCCCTCCTACCTCTTTTCGCCAAAAGGCCTACGTCTGATCCTTCTGCGTTCTACTGTGCTTCTTTCTGATGAAGCCAAGATGAAGGCTTTTGACCCCCAGACATCAGACCCCCCCCTGGCGCCTTTTGGCAGGGCGCCCCCAGTTCAGATCCTGATTATGTTTACCCTAGCTTCCCTGACTGTGTTGTTTTTTCTTCGAATCTTCTTCAGCAAGCCGATTTGACCCCGAGAGAGCTTTCCAGCCATCCCGGCCAGCGCTCATTACGTCCCCTTTCGTTTTTGTGCGGCGGGAATCCTTCCCGCACAGATTTGTGGATATTCCCTAGGCGTCGGGCATACCCCTAGAACGATATTTTTCTCCTTCGCCTGTCCAACTTTTTTGGGCAATTTCGGCACCAGCGGAGGCCGACCAAAGTATAAGATTGGCTACATGGCGACCGACGGTATAGCCGAGCCCTTCCTGATCGCTGTTTCTTTCTCATAGCGTTTTTTTTTTGACCCCGGCACTCCGCCTTTTGAGCCCTCCTTTGTTTTTGAGCCCCTTTATATCAGTCGGTCTTCACATTCTTAAGCCTTGAGCGATGAGATATGCCCCCCGTGATCTTGCCTGGACCTTCCCCAATCACTTTCCGATAGGGAAACGCTCTGCGGTGAACATCGTTCTGAACAACCTCTTTTCCCCAATGTTTCCGCGCAACCGCGAATAAAGGGGTGCTTTCAAAGCTTCCCGATCCTACGCTGCCGTGGCATCCTTTTTGCCATCGGCTGAGATGGAACATTGCGGTTTCACCCCCTGCCTTCTCGTTTTTTTCCTTTTGCCCCTTCCTGTTGGATTTGTCTTTACTTGAACCCTTTCACCCAGATTGGAGGTTAGTGACCTGGGCGTTTTCGCGTTCAACTTCTTCCGCTTGCCGGGCGACCAGAGCTCCCTCAAAGCTTTTTTTTTGTGCTTTTGATCCCTTCCCCGAGATATTCATCTGCCCGACTGAACCCAGACTTCTAGTGGGGATCTTTTGTCTTACGCCCCCCGATTAGCACGCGGTTTACACGTTGGCCGGCGAAGCCTCCCCCCCCCCCAGCCAGCCAGAAGGAAGGCCAGTTTCAGTCTCGAAGCCCCCTGGCGGGTTTCTTGAAGCTCCTTTTTCGCGGAGTCTCCCCCCCCCCCGTTTGGAGATATATTGGTATGATCGCGGTCTCGTTTGCTGAAGTAGATACCTTCCTAAAGCCTCGCTTCCAAATATTCAAGAGTGGGTACACGGATATTTTTCTGTTCCGTCATTTCCCCCTTATGGTTCGTAACTTCTCTCGTGGCATGATTTTTCTTTGCCTGCGTTTCTTTGATTCGGGGAAAGCGCAACTTGTTTTTCACCAATGCGTTCCCGCCGAGTATCCCTCTCCACACCCAGCAAAAAAGATGCGGGGGACGTTTCAGAGCTTACGGCCGGCACTTTTCTCTTCCAGTTCCCTCCAGGACTCTCTGGTGTCGTCTGGTTTTTTCTCAATCTTCCTACTTAAGACTCTGGCTTTTTCTTTTAAGAGAGGCCTAGAAGCAATGCGGGGAATTACTACCCCACGCATGCCATCAACCCACTTTTCTCCATTGGTACCCATCTTTATAGGAAAGACCTTTAAATGTGCTAATGATCCCCCTCGTAGATCTGAACCCCTCAGCCTTTTTCCGACCTTCCCGGGGAATGCCAATCTTTTCTTCGTCGGAGTAACATAGTGGCCTGCGATGTGGAGGTATTAACAGGCTACTTCTCCCCTGACGGTTGACCCGTTTGCTGTGTTTTAACGATTGAATTCTTTCCTTTCAGCCAAGAGTGTTTTTAAGAATTTTCATTTCCCGTCATGCTCGTTCTGTGTTCTCCACACCTTCCCCCTGAACCCCCTTTTATGGCGCGACGAGGATAACAGGTGTTGCCGTCTTGTCCCCCAGTCCATGCCGTTTCTTTCTCCTGCTCCTTTCCTCTTTTCGGGGCCCATTTCTCCCACATCTTTTGAGACGGGTCACTTCTCCTCTTGACCCCGTCCCCCCCCATGTTCCCTGAAAAAGGATAGGCGAGGAACCTTTGATTCCGAGTCCTCTCTGAGAGATTCCTGTTATCCCGAGCCGTCGACACGATTTCCCATCGTTCGTGGCCGGATTGGCAGAGATCAAGCCGCGCCACTACTAATATTTTTTGTTTTCTTTTTTGCGACCTGTTGACGTTTTTTCCGGCCTTCTTATGAAGTGCAAGTTTTTCTCTGCCAAGGTAGCAAAAGAAAGTTCATTTTTTCGATCACCCTTCCCTTCGTACCTCCTTTACCCACCGTCCCAGTCCTCCGTCCTTTTCCTGCAGCTCTTCTACCGCTCCTCAGTAGAGTTCGTTCCGTATATTGCCCCCCTGGTTTTCTCCGAACGAAGATTGCGGTTTCTTGAAAGTTGATATCCTTACATTTTGTTGAGGATAGCTCGTCTCTCTATTCTTACTCTTAAAATAGTTTGGTACAGACGCCCAACGGTTTGTGCCTATAAGGCGCATCAGATCGGGTTAGCATTCTGTCGTTCCCCTCTTTCGGTCTGGGTTCCCTGACCTTAAGTCCTCGGGGCGTTTTGCACAATTCGACAACCAGATTCAGCTGGATGTCCAGCTTTTTTTTTTTCTTTGGTCTCTCCTTTTCCATTCTTCCTTCCCTTTCCCTCACAGAGCGCGTCCCTCATCTCGAAAGTTCCCCCTTTGGTAATTCACTTAAGCTTCTTTTAGCTTTCGCGGCTTTTCGGCATACTTCCCTTCGTGGATTCTTTTTAATACTCTTCCACCGACAATCCCTTCCTGAGTACGTCGATAGCCCCAGGGTACTATACGCCCGTTTTTTTTCTCTAACTCCTCAGGCCTCGCAAGGCTCCCTTCTGGCTACCTGTGCGCAAGAAGGTTATCCTAGCCCTCTTTCCTCTCCTCGTACTCTCTGGGTTGTGCTTGGACAAGCGGTACACGAGCCTTTCTTCCCTTTCCCTCTTGTTAGATTTTTTGCGCCATCTCCCGAATATCATTTAGTAGTACAAATTTATACTTTCCGCCGAGTGAGATCGGAATGACCTTCCTAAAGTACACTTCCCTCCCCCTGACCTTCTCTTCAACCTCTGAACCCTTTCTTCCTCCTTTGGCCCGGGGTCTCCCCACGCTTGAAAAAGATGATTAACTTCACTTACTAGCGTCCTTACTCTCGTAATACAGAAGTCAGTGAAGAATCCTCTCAGAAATGTTTCCCTTTTGATGCCCCTTTGACAGCCCTTTCGCTGAGTAAGGATTGCCCGATGGACGGTTATCCGGACCCTTCCCTTCAACCATTCCTAGAACGCCCTCTTTTGGCTTTTTTTCGAGCATCCACGACAAGGCGGAAGTAAGGCCGTACCATCCCACAGCGTTTAGATTCACGTCCCCTTCTTTGCAGGCCGCTCTGCCAGATAAGACTGAATGCTATTGTTTTTTCGGATGGTCTTCTGTCATCTTTTGTTCTATATAGACGTTATTGAAGCTGGTTCAAAAGGAGTCGCCCCTCGACTCCTGTGTTTCCAGTAATGACCCTTTTAAGCTTTCCACAGAAACATGAATGTCGGATGGAGGCCTGAACCCTGAAGCCTTCTGTAGTGCCCCCCTCGTGGGATATTTCCCGAATATTCTCATTCTAGAGAAATTCTTTTTACTTGAAGAAGTCATCACAGAGAAGGGATCCCGTAGTAGGCATCCGTGGGCCTTCTCCTTCCCTGGTGTATACCCGTCCCACCTTCTCTTCCGCCCGCCCAGTAATGGTTCGTTGCCTTTTCCGACTTTGGAACTCCATGGGTTTTTACGTTCTCTCCCGGTGATTCCCTTCCACCCGGTTTACACCCAGAGTACCAACGGCTTTGTTCCCCTTACTCTAACATTCCCAAACCTACGAACAAAGCTTTCACGGCGCCCGCCCCTTCGGGTGACCGAAGCAAGTGTGCTATAAGCTTCTCTTGAGTTGTGGCATGTTAGACTTTGTCGCCGAACCCTCAAGGCCCTTTTTCTTGACTTTTTTTTACCTCCCCTTTTGGGCTTTTCCCGTTAAACGCAGTGATATGGTGACCGATGTAAATTCAAGTCCCAAGCGCAGGATCTTTCCAGATCCTCGGAACGAAGTAGGGTGATCTTGCCGCAGTTTCGCACTCACTTTCTTGGTGTTGTTTTCCATATTCTTTGATTTCTGCGAAGGCGGGTCCTTTCTTTCTCCCGTCTTTGCTTTTTTGACTTTTATGCGGGGGCTGCCGCCCATCGTGGTCTCGGCGTGTTGGACTTCTCCTCAGGATTCTCACCCCTTACACTGCGTTTTGTGGTTTGGTCTCTTTTCTTACAGATGTATGTCAGTCTCCCCCAACAGGTTCCTTCATCTCTCCCTTTGCCCTTATCCTGTTACTCCCTCGTTTGGGGTTTGGGCTGATATTCGGTGGCGCCAAGACAGCTCGAACCATTGCGGACTTTGGGCATTTTCACATCCATGCCTGCAGACAATCCTCTTTTTGATAGGCGGACCTGTCGGGCGCCCGGTAGGCCAGCTTTCTCCTGCTACGCTCTTCCCCAAGCTTTTCCTTAGTCTCCCCCTCGATCTCTTCCTATTATCTTGCGAGTAGGTTCCGGTATGGACGGACGCAGTCGCCCTTCTCCAAAAATAGGGGGGGCCTGATTTCCCCAGTCTGATTCCCCTGGGGTGCCCTTCTCTGGATGGTGTGAGATTTTTTAGGAATCGTTTTTTCTTCGACAGCTTCCCTCTGAGAGAAAAGTTACCCCCCCGAAACCTTTTTTGAAGGTTCTCAGCCCCCCCCCGAGGAGATTCTTTCTCAAACATGTTCATCCCCTTATCACAGTCTTTAGGACCCACAGAAGGGCGACAGCGCAGAGAGAGGAGAAGTAGATGCCCCAATGGGAGTCGAACCGTTCCTGACCTTCCCCAGTTTT
>Ga0179593_1653583_pt1 | contig 15175 bp, 25 predicted proteins | sample CZODoug2_1_08_16_FD_185931 | JGI IMG/M metagenome (GOLD analysis project Ga0179593, IMG submission 185931) | Vadose zone soil fungal communities from Angelo Coast Range Reserve, California, USA - CZODoug2_1_08_16fungal (PacBio error correction) | ecosystem: Environmental > Terrestrial > Soil >... | reverse complement strand
TTTTTCTTTCTGTCCCCCCCGACCCGGCTTCCACAGCTGTCCACCCTTTTTTTTTTCGGCCATGAGTGTAATGCTGTTTTTTTCGGAGTTTTTCTCTTGGACGCCATCCCCTTGACTCGTTTGCAATGGGCGTTTCGGATTCTCCCCTTTTCTTGGCTGGGCCCTTTTTTTCTCTTTCGCGCCCAGGGCTCGAAGGCGACTTTTTTTTTTTTTGAACGGCGCGGTGATTTTTTTCTCTTCCATATAGAGATGCCGGAACCTGTCCCCCCCCTTCAGTCCTGCAACAGCTGCTTTTTTTTCTTTTCCCCCTTTTTTCCCTGCCACAGACGATTTACTCTTTTCTGGGACCGCCCCAAAGTCAGCTTGTGTTATTCAGAGGGGTACTCAAGATCAGGAGGCGTTCTCCTTTTCGAGGACGGCTTTTCTGGTAGGAACCCTTTTCTTTTCCCCGATGAGTTTTTCGTCTTTTTTTTCCCTTTTTTGACCTTTCCCCTTTTCTCGGGTCCAAACCTTTTTCGTAGAAGGTTTCTTTTTTTTTGTCCATGAAGACTACGCTCCGCCCCTTTTCCTCCTTAGGTGGCAGAACGGTGTTTCTCCCCTTCACAGCTCCTCTTTCCTCCTCCTTAAGGACGGGGGATCCTTTTTTAGGTTTTCCCCTCGGGCCGATTGACCCTCTCTTTCTGCGGGGGGCTTTTTCCTCCCCGGTCGTTGATTTTTTTCTTTTTCCAGAGTCGCTTCCCCTCCTTTTCACTTTTTGACGGAACTTCTTTTTCAGCTTTTCCTACCCAGATGGTCAGCCCCTTTTCTTTTTCTTGGCACGGGCCTCGACTTCTTTTCTTTTCCGTCTTTCCTCCCGCCTGGAGTTTCTTTTTTTCTTGTGTTTGTTTATTTCCTTGCCTTTCCCCTCCAGGATAGGCAATGAATTTCCGCTTTCCTTTGCAAGGGATTCGTTCCCCCCCATCGATCGAAACCCTTCTGAGCTTTTCCTTCCCTTACTCGTTGTGATTTGCCTCCCCTTTAACGGGTGGGGTGCTCACTCGTTTTTTTTTTTTTTTTTTTTGGGCTTGTTCGAGCGAGTTTCTTTCCCTTGGGTTTGTTTTTCCTTTTTCCCCCGGCCCCGGTCACGACGACCTTGCAAGTTCGGAAGTCGAACGGTCCCCTTTTTTTTTCTCCGTCCTTTTTTTCTTCCTTCTGAGACGGAACGCGGTCCCCTTTTCTCCCTTCGCTATCGGCGGCCGGTTTCTTTTTTTTTTTTTCTCAAGGCGGTGTGCGGCTTTTCTTCCCTACAGTCGCGAAGCTTTCGGGGAGTTGAGAGAGTTCCCCCTTACTCTCCCTTCGGAAAAAAAAATGCTTTTTTTTTGGACCATGGTTTTTATCCATCAGTGATTCGGTTTTTTTCTTCTTGGACTTCGAGTTTAAGAGATACAATTTTGGGGAACTTTTTTCCCCCTTTCTCCCAGTGGGAGGGATTTTCTTCGGTGGCGACCTTTTCCCCTTTCGGGACGGTCTCGCTCTTTCTTGGTTAAAGGATGGACGGATCTGGTGGTATCTTTTTTTTTTTTTCACCCTCATTGGAGCAATCCACTCTCTGGCCTCTTTTTTCCCCCCTTTTCGGTATGACCTTTTTTCCTGTTTTTTAAACCAGTCCGCTTGGGCTTTCTGACCAGTTTGAAGAAAAATTTTTTCTTTCTTTCTTTTTTTCGTAGACTCTCTTTCATTCGAGCTTGCGTGACAAAAGAGGTCCCCAGATAGGAAGTCGCTGCCGTTTTCTTATCTCTTGGGGGTCGGGCTTTTTTTGTCCACCTCCCCTGTTCAGTTTTTCCTCCCGAAGGCGCGTCTTTGCCCTTCGCGGACTTTCCTTCTGCTTCCTCCATTGGGCGGACGTCTTTCTCTTTTTTTTTCACCTTATTCGGGGACTCTTACCAGGGCCGAAGGAGCGCTTCTCTTCGACCCTCGGGTTTAGTAAGTTCGCCCCTCCTCTTTGGATTGGAGGGATGCGCGTTGCGAGGAAAGGCTAGTTTTTTACAAAATTTCAGTAGGGGAGTTTAGTCATCCTCCTGTTCTTTCTTTTTGGAAAGTGGTTTTTTTTCCCCATTGCTCTTCTTCTTCTAACCCTTTCGTTCTTTGCCGGGGTTAAGCTGCGATTTGAAAAATCGGTTTCCCCCCCCCCCCTTTTTCTTTCCCTTTTCCGCCTCGATGGCATTGGAGTGTTTTTCTTTTTGCTCCCCCCCCCCTTGCTTTCGTGTTTTTTTTTTCCCCTTCTAAAAGTAAGGGTTTCTATCCCCCCCCCCTTCTTTTTTTCCCCTCCCGAAGGAAGGAGCGTTTTCTCTCTTTTCCGATTCTAGACCTTTTCCCCCCTTCTCAATCGTTTTTTCAGCCATGGGCAAACCCCCTTTTTTTTTTCCCCGATGCGTTGTACGGGCCTTTTTTGGATCTTCCCGCTAAGTGCTCCTTCCCGGCCTGCGGCCAAAGCGTCGTTCCCCTTCAGGGAACAAAAAGTCAGTTTTGTTTTTTTTTTCCCCTCTTTGAGTAGGGCCCCGGTTTTCCGAGTTTCTTTCCTTTTCATTTCCCTCCGGGAGGCCCTCTTTTTGCCGCCGGATAGATTTTTTCATTTCCTTTCTTTCCAATTCTCGCCAGTTTTCGGGCTCCGTCCTTTTTATCCAAGGAGTCCCCACCCCCCCCTTCCTGGAGTGAAGTTCATCTATTTTCTTTTCGAGTTTCTGGTTCCTTTTACGCGGTCCATTTTCCTTTTTTTTCTTTCTCCCAAGGCTCATCGACGATAGGTTTCTTCCTCCGGTTTTTTCTTTTTTTTTCACGGTTTTGACGGTCCTTCCTTTTTGCTTTTTGGCGTTGGCCGGCTCTGCCTATGTTTTCTTCTTTTTCCCCGCCGGGCCCCCTTTTTTTTTTTTTTCATTCGAACGAACCTCCCGAACCCCCTTTCTTTGACCTGATCGCGGCGTTGCCCTCTTTTTTTTTTCCTTTCGGACTCTTTTCGGTCGGGTCAGCGCCACCCTTTTTTTTCATCTTCCTTTCCCAAACTAGAAAGGCTTCTTCTTTTTTTTTTTTCCCGAAACTTGTCGGCCTTCTCCCTTCCCTAATTTCGCGAAAACAGTCCTTCCTTCACCTCTTTTTCCTTTTGCGGCACCCGCAAACCCTTTTCCTCCTTCGGAAAAAAATTCTTTAGGGTCGGCGGAGATCTTCTCTTCTTCCCTTTTCAGTAGTGATTCTTCTTTAGTTTGTCCACTGGACGGGGCAGTTTTCTCCTTTTTTGTCGGCGGCCCCCCCAATCCCCCCTGGTTTTTCCCCCCTTTTTGGGCAAAAGGCCCCGGCTTTTGCTTTTTTGTGGTTGCACAGAGTTTTTTTTCTCATTGCGCGTTGTTTTTTCCCCTCCCCCTATGAAGGGGTGTGTTAGCCCTCTTTTTTTTCCTTTTGTTGTTTCGAAGATTCCGGCTCTTTCTTTTTTTTGAGCGTGAGAGAGGACTTTTTCTTAGGCGGAGGCACATATTTCTTCTCTTTCTAACAAGGCGCCCTTCCTTTTTCCCAAAACGTAAAAAATTTTGCTTTTTTTCCTTTTTTTTTTTTTTTAGAGGTTTTGTTTTTTCTCCTTTGTGTACTTTCTTGGTTATTAGGCTGATTTTTTTTCTCCTTTCCTCCTGAAATTCGATTGTGGACGACCTTTCTTCCCTCTTTTTTTTTCTCCTTGCTGTTTTTTTCTTCTTTCTTTTTCGCCCCCCCCCGGGGCCTCGATGTTCTTTTCCTCCTTTTTTAACTTCTTTCCGACGTAAACCGCTGCGCGTTTTTTTTTGGCGCCAGCGGAGATTGACGTCTTTGCTTCCCTTCCTCGAGGGGACCTTCCGACCCTTCTCACATTCCGGCGTTTGCGGCTTTTTTTTTTTTTTTTCCTAGGCGCAGCCGGTCCTTTCTCTTCTTTTTTTTCTTTTTTCCTTCCTCCTCATCAAGTTGGTTGTGTTGAGGCCTCTCCTCACTCTTACCTCTGAGACTTTGATCGCCTGAGCCGCACTTTTTTTTTTTTTTCCCCGGGCTTAAAAGCCCATCCTCTTTTTTTTTCCCTCCCACTCTCTAAAACCGACGTCATCCTTCTTTTTTTTTCCTCTCTTTTTAGTCGTCGATCGTCCCCGTCTTCTTTCTTGGCCGCGGTTTTCCCTCTTCTTTTTCCCCCCCCCCAGCAAGGGAGAAGTGACATGGCTTTTTTTCCTACGTTGTCCGAGCAGGCAGGATTTCATTTTTTCTTCAGGAATCCCTTCCCCCCTTCTTTTTTTTCTCCTTCCTGAGGAAAAACAGCTCAAACGGCCTCCCGTTTTTTTTCTTTTTTTCACTTGCTGAGGATCGGGGCCGCCCTTTCTTCCCGCTCCAAACGAGGGACTCTTCCCTCCCTTCCCCTCTTCGAACGATCCGAGCTTCCCTCCCTCCCCCCCTGGACGAAGAGTTCTGGCTACACCCTCATTCTTTTTTTTTCTTTCCCTCTCCCCTTTTGGCGACTGAAGGGCCGGACCTTTTTTTTCCCCCCTTTTGGGGATTTTTGCACCAAAACTTTTTTTATTTCCGGGGCCCTCCGACTTCTTTCCCCCTTCCCGTAGTGGAACCCGAACAAGTCTCTACCTTTCGCCTCCCGCCGCGCCCCGGATCGGATTTTCGCCTTTTTTTTCTCTTTTTTGCGTGGCCGCAAATCTTCCTTCTTCTTTTTTTTTTTTTTTTTTTTTTTTCTCCGATAGTCTGTCTAGTGTGTCATTGAATTTCTTTTTTCCAATTTTAGGTCCCCCTTTCGAGAGACTTGTGTCCCCTTTCCCTTTTTGCCTTTTCCCCTCAAGCCCTGGTGGCGAGCTTGTTTAAGCGGTCTGGGTTCCCTCCTTTTTTTCTCCCCCTGTGCAAGGAGGGCTTCCCCGGTTCCTTTCTCGTTTCTTGGAAGCGCCGGAAATCCTTTTTTAAATCGAACGGTTCCTCCCTTTTTTTTTTTTTCCCTCCCCTTTCGGGCAGAGGCCCGGCCTCCGCTCCCTTTCTGACCGGCACCTTTTATTAAAAACCGGTTTTTTGTTCCTTTTCCCCCTTTTTTTCGCGGAGCTTTGATGCCCTTTTTTCCCCCCCGTCTTTCTTACACTGTCGCCCCAGACTTTCCCCTTTCCTTACCCGGCTACGTGTCCCTTTTTCCCCCTCCCCTTCTTTTTTCCCTTTCTCGAAGCCCGTCTTTTTTTTCCGGCCCGTTCAAGTGGAAAGTCCCCCGATCCAGGGGTTCGCGGGAACATGACTTTTTTTGTCTTTTTTTTGGAAATTCCTGGGGATGTTCCTCCCTCGTGGTTCTTTCCACCCCCACAGTCCCCTTGCTATCCGCCATTGTTTTTTTTTTCCCCCCCTTCGGAGAGCCACACTTTCCCCCTGCGTCTTTTTTTAGCAAGCCCACGGCTGCCCTTTTTTTCGCGCCACTGAGCGTGTCCCCTTTCCTTTTTCAGGCCGTGACAATTTCTTTTGTTCTCTACCATGACGTTTCTCCTGCCGAAGATTTTCTTTTTCCCTTCCTTTTTTCCCGCTATGCTGCTCCGGGGATCTCCTCCTTCCCCCCCACTCTGCTCGTTTTTTTCTTTTGCTTTAAAACCATGACCCCCCCAGCGACCAAGGCAAGGCCTTTGAGCAAAAGCTTTTGAAAACCTTCCCCCCGATTGTTTGGATCTGGCCTTTTGAAGCCATTTTTCCCTTACTTTGGGGTAACTTCCAAGGATTCCCATCTCTATACAGCACTCCCTTTTTTTTTTGCACGTTATGTGTCCCCCCCGGGCTCCCTCTGACGTGGCCCTTTTCGAAAAATCCTTGGACCTTGCCGATCTATTCTCTCTTTCCCCCCCCCCTTCGGGAAGTTTCTTCACTACACCCCTTTCGGGACGGACTATCCTTCTTTTTTCCTGAGAGGAGAAGCGGTTCTCTCTCCCAGTTAGGTAGTAACGTGGGCCCCGTCCCGTGACGACCCTTACCCCACGAGACAGGCTATAAGCGCCGAAGACTCTCGTTCTTTGATCTTTGGATGGTCATGAAAGGGTTTTTTTTAGGACCTTTGACAAGCTCTCCCCGCTCCACTCTCCCGCGCACGCTTCCCTCATACTAGGGCGTTTTTTCGCGCAATATCTTTCTTCCCCCGGCTCTTTCGCAGTTTTTTTTTTTACAGAAACCCTCTCTTCTCCCGCTATTTTTTTTTTTCCACCCAGAGGTTTCCTTCTTTTTGCACGAAAATGCGCCTCCGGCCGTTTTCGTTAGGCTTGGATTTCCTCCCTTTTCTCCCGGCAGGATTATCCCTCATTTTTTCCCCTTTTCCCCCCTTTTTTTTCTCGTCCGAAAGTCCTCGTCCCTTTCTCTTTTCGTTCCCCACCTGCGAGATCGCCCCCTTTTTTTTCCCCCCCCCTTCCGAACACCGTGTCTTCTTCCCCTTCCGCCGTAAATACGAGGCCTCTCCCTTTTTTTTATCCGTCACCAATCTCTTTTTGGCCGCGAGAATTCTCCCACCCCCCCTTTTTTCTCGCCCTTTCGTGGAATCTCCATCGCCACGTGTCGTTTTTTTTTTTTTTTTTTTCCCCCCCTCTCTCCTTTAACGGCCGCGCCCTCAGCCTCGGCGGGCCCCTTTTTCCCATCGAAGATCCCCCCCCCCCCTCCTCTTCTTTCCTCTTCCCCGCGGCCAAGGCGTCGTCCCTTTTTCTTCCCCCTTCTTTTTTTGGTTTGCGGCCGGCCCGGCGCAACCACGCTTTTTTTTTTTCTCGAACAAAGATCTCCCCTCCCTTCCCTCTGAGAATTCCCCCCCCTTTTTCTCCCCCATTCCCCCCATCCGATTCTGCAGCTCGGAATTGTTTTTTTCCCTTTTTTACTTCCCCGGAGATCTGCGCCTTTTTCTTTTAACCTTTGAGGCAGGGGAACCTCCTTTCTTCGATAGCAAATTCCCCCCTCCACGGAAACGGGCCATGACCTCCTGTAAGGAAAGATTTCCCCTCCATGAGCGGTAGAGGCGATCCTTTGAAATGGAGACCTTTTGATTTGAAGGATTTCTGAACCGGGGCTGTTCCCGCAAAAGTTTCCTTCTCTCATATGGTTTTTCCCTCCATCACTCTATCTGTGATGCCCCCTCCCCCGAGATTCCTTTTTGCTTCATCGGTTGTCCCCCGTAGGCGGCAGCGCCCTCACCGGCTGACTTCTTTCCTTTCTATTCGGCTGCAGTTCCGTCGCACCTCCTTGCGAGCTTTCTTTTTTTCCCTTCGAATGAGCACTCTTTCTTTTGATAAAACGATTTTTACCGAGAACTCTCGCTTTTTTTTTTTCCCACGCCCGCAGGTCCCCTCTCGTGGACCAATGGTGCGCGTACCCTCGAAGATCTCTTCTTTTTTTTTTTCCTCAGCGAATCCTTCCCTTTTTTTTTTTAGCGCTGGGCCTTTTCCTGGTGCTCCCCTCTCTTCCCAAGCAGACGTTTTTTTTTTTTTTTTTTTTTTCCTTTTTTCCGGGCATCTCTATATGCAGTTCGGGTCCCTCTCTTCCCCCCCGTTTCAAAAAGCCGTTTTCTTTTCCGCCCCATTTCCCGCGCCAGCCCTTGGCCGTTTTCCTCGCCATTGAAACTCTCTCTTCCCCTTTTCTGTCCGCGAACAGCTTCTCATTACTTCCCTCCCACAACAGGACTGTGTCCTTTTTTTCTTGCATCTATCTATTGTCCCTTTTTTTTCTTCCCTCCCCCCCCTTTCTTTTCTTCTAGTATGCAAAGGACGATTCCCACCCTTCCCTTCTTTTTGTGGAGGTTTCTCCCTCTGGACGAAGGGAGATTTTTCCCCTTCCTTCGTCTCTCTCGTGATAGGCCCGGCTTTTTTCGCCGTTTTCCCCTCTTTGCGCAGTCAGAAGGCGTGTCCTTCCTTTTTGGAAACGGCGCTCTTTTCCCCTTCCCTCTCTCGATGCCGGACCCCTCACCGCAGGGCCTGCACTCCTTTTTCTTTGGCGTTGTGCTTTTTCTCTATTTCTCCCCAGCGCTCCAACCGCCCCCCTTTTTTTTTTTTGAAAGTATTTCCTTTTGTGGTTTTTTTCTTGTCAGGACACATCATCGGCGCGTTTCCGGAGCTTCTGGGTAGAAACCCAGTTATTTTCTTTTCCGATCGATGTCTGTTCCCTTGGCGCGTCGGGGCTTTTTTTCTCGTTTTCTTCCCCCCCCGGACAAAAGCCGGGTTGCCTTTTCTTTTCGCTCCGCCTGGAGCAGGCCCTCGGGAGCGGGGTGTGGTGGCGCCTTTAGACGATTCGACCCTTCCCCTTTTTTTTTCCTTCAGTTGACCCGTTTTTCGAGTCGGCTTTTGGCTGGTTGAAGATTCCCCCTTTTTTTTTCTTTTTCCCCTTACTTCTCCCCGTTCTTCTTTGAGTGGCACGCCATTTTTAGGGTTCCTCCCCCCCCGTACGCGCGTCTCTTTTTCCCTTTTCTCCCTCCGCCCAGATCGAACGTAGGAAACCCCCTCTCTTTTCTCCCTTCCGTGCTCGGGCACTTTTTTTCTCCCCATGCGAAGTTCGTTCCTTCTTTTTTTTTTCGATTAGGCGTCTTTTCTTTTGTGTCTTTCCAGAGCGAGCCTCCTTTCCAATAGGGCCCTCTTTTCTTCTCATAGCGCTTTTTCAGGTCCCTAAAGATCCGCCTTCCCCCCTAGAGAGATCGAACCCCCTGCTGTCCTCTCTTCTTCTTTTTTTCTTTTCGGCGACAAATGGGTGGTGCTTCTGGCTGCGGAGCTTTTCCTGCTCGGAAGGCTTTTTTTTTTCTTGCGGCATTTTATTACCGCTTTGCCAGTTCGTAGTTCCCACCCCGTCGGACGCCTTTTTTCCGTCGGTCCCCCCCCCCCCCTTTTCGGTCTCTTCTTTCTCCCGCCGTTTTTTTTTTTTCTTCGAACTTTTTTCCCTTAGCGCGGCCCGTTGCCTTAGATGCGGTGTTTTCCTTTGCGGAAGGATTCCTTTCCCCCCTTTTCCCCTCGTCAGAAAGCTTCGGGGTTTTTCATGTTTCCGGGCGGAAAACACCTCTTTTTTCTTTTTCCCCTTTGATCCTTTCCTTTGGCGTTTCCGGCCAGTCGGCTTCTTTTTTGGAGTTTTCCTCCCTTGCTTTGTAACTTTGGCGTCAAAGGGGTTTTGCCGTCCGAAATAGGTCCTATTCTATCCCCCCCTGGATTTCCCTACCCCCCCAACGGCGCCCAAAGAGCGCCTCCTGAGTTCCCGGGCGTCCTTTCCGCGGGTAAAGGCTTTCCCTGTTCCTCCCTTGAAAGCGGTTTTCTCACCTTTCTTCATCCAAAGCGTTTTCTTTGCCGGACGGTCCCTTTTCTTTCTAAGTTCGTGGGCGAAATTCCCCTTTCTTACTTGGATATTTGCCAGTCGAAAAAATTCTTCTTTTCTTTTTTAGGTAGGCTTTTTTTCCTTGTCCTCTCTATGTTTCGTGACAACGGCCTTTCTTCTGCAGGATGAGCAGGATCGTTTTTTTCTCTTCCCCTTTTTTTTGCAGGGGGGACAGACGGTTCCCTTCCTCTGTCCCCCAGAGAGAAAACTCTGAGGGAGGCCCTCTCTTTTTTGTTAGCATTTTCGATGGTATGTTTCTTCCTTCCTCACCTGGCAGACGGGTTCTCCCCCCTATTCTGTTCTGAATTTAGGGCGCCTCTCTCCTCAGTTAGAAGATTTTTTTCTGCACAGTTTTCACTTGAATTTTGAGGATGCTTCGTCTCCCCTTCTTTTTTTTTTCCCCTTTATGGGATTCGGACCATTTCTTATTGTTGGGGTTTTTTTCCCACCCACAGATGGGAGGTCCTTTTTTGTTGTCTTCTTCCCGGGCTTTTCGTTGGCAGGGATCTTACTTTCTCCTTTATCACCCAGCGCCCGGTTTTTCTTTCTCCGCCTCGGCTGCATCGGACTTTTTCCCTTGCTCTTCCCTTGTGGCGTTTTTCGCTTAGAAAGTAGGGTTGTCTTTTTTTTTTCCCCCACTAAAGGAAACTATCCTCCCTTTCAGGTGGTTTTTTGTCGCGTCGGAGCTTCCAGCTTCTCCGTAACTCTCTTTCTCCTGGAAATCGCACCCTTTTCCCAGCCATTTTGGTTGTCAAACGTCTCCTCTCTTCTGCCGGTTTTTTCCCCACGGCATTCCCGAGCTTTTTCGACCGGAATGGGCACTTTTTTGCGCTTCCGAGAAAACACCCCCCTGCCCCCCCCCTTTTTTTCTTTCTCCCAAACGCCCGCCTTTTTTCCTTCCGTTTGTTTCGTTGAGTCCGCCTTGCAACCATTTTTTTTTTTTCTGGCAAGCAACCCTTGGGGGATAGCGAGTCTTTTCTTTTTCCCCGAAGGAAAGAAGGAGGCTTTTTATGTTCTGAAGGATACGATTTGCCTATTTTTTTGCAACTTCTAGAAGTAGGCCTCCTTCTTTTTTTTTCAATCTCAAGTAGAGACTCCAGGCGCAAAAAATACGTGATCTTTTCTCTTTTCGCCCGGTCAGGGACAGGGCGGGCCGTCCCCCTTTTTTTTCCCCCCCCGCGTCTCCCCAGGGGCTGCCTTTTTATTTCCAAAGGCTCCCCCTCGCTCTTCCTTCCGGTGAACACAAAACGGGTTTTTCTTTTTTCCGTCCTTGGGCTTTTTTTTTCCTTTTTTTTTTTCCTTCTTCTGGTTTTTTTCTGTGTCTCCCGAAGCGGCCCGGTCGTCTTCCCTCCCTGTATCCAGCGGGCTTCCAGGAAACCTTTTCTTTCCTTTATAGAGCTTCTCCCCGGGAAGGATGCATTTCCTTCCCTTCTTTCCCTGGGAGGTCAGCGTCTCCCGGCTTAGCTATATGCTTCCCCCCCCGGGCATCCTCTTCCTTTTTTTCCTAACAATGTGCGGTTTGCCCGTTCTTTTTACCTGATTCCTTTCTTCTGCTTTTTTCCCCTTCCATACGGGACTATAATAGTCTCTTTTCCTCCCCACCCCTCCCTAAGTTGCGGGAATCTCCTGCAGGGTCCGGCGGCTCCTCTCTCTTCGAGTGATTTCGCGGATTCGCCCCCCTTCCCTGTGTCAGTAGCAGGAAAGGGGTTCGGTTTTTTTTTTTGGGGGCCGTCCGAAAGGTTTGGTTTTCTCCCCCCTTTTTCCTTGGCCGGGGAGTGGGGCGTTTTTCTCCGCCATTGAGATTGATGGGGGCTCTCCCCTTTTTTTTCTCCCCTCGGAGTGCATCGTCGTCGACTTTTGCCGAATTCGGGCGAGTGACATTTTTTTCTCTCTTGAGAGGAGAAGTTATTCTCTTTTTTTTTTTTCTTCTGATTAGGACCAGGCGGCCCCGTCTTTCCCACGTAACTTGGAATGGGGGTTCTCGGTGGTTTATAGGCCCCTCTTTTCCTTTTTCTTTGAGGCTGATTTCTATTTCTCTCTGGTCCATCGCTTTTTCTTCTTTGAAAGAAACCCTTTTTTTCTCCCCCCTTCCCCTTTCCTTGCTGTTGTCGAGCCGTCTTGCCTCGTCTGTACGGACCCCTCTTTTTTCGATCGACGAAGCACACTTCCTTTTCCTCTCTTCGCGGCAGAGGAGGATTTCTTTTTTTCTCCTTCTTCCGGCCAGGAATGGGCTTTCTTCAGTCGATCCGACGGGTTTTTTTCCTTTCCTTCGGATCCGGGAGTTCTTTTCTTTTTCTAGATAATCATCATCCTCTTATCTTTCCTCCTTCTTTTTTTGTTGTTGTTTCTTCTCCTCTTTTTTTTCTTCTTCTATCTGCAGACCGATGGCGCTCGATCGTTTTCCTTCTTCGACTTTCCCCCCTGGTTTCCAAGCCATCCCTCCGCTATTCCCCAGCCGTCAATCATCCTCTTGTTTTCCTTGTCTCTTTTGCGGTCGTCGATCGTCCCCGTTTTCTTCTCCTTGTGTCGGGCGGGCTCCCTCAAGGAGGAAAGTGACATTCCCTTCCTTTTTTTTTTTTCCCTCAAGGTCGGCAGCGATTTCCCCTTCTTACCTCCTTCAGACCAGGGCGTGCGTCCTTTTTTTCCCAACGCTTACAAAAGACACTCCCCCCCTCCTTCCCCTTTTTCCCGTTCTGAGATCTGTTTTTTTTTTTTTCCTCCGCTCCTTTCCAACGTTCTTTGGGGGCCGAGACTATCCTTTCTCTCTTTTCCCTCGAGCTTCAACGCGCCGATCCTCCCCTCTTCCCCTCCTTAGGAGCCGAGGGCTACCACCCTCCTCTTCCCCTCAATTCTCCCTTTACTGACGGTTCCCGGGACCTCTGCCCACGTCCTTTCTGGGCTTTATTTTTTCCCCCTTCCTTCCCCCAGTGGTTATTTGCGGGGCAGCGCCCCTCTCACGCTTGGCACCCTTCCCTTAAATAACTCGCCTCGCCGATCGCCGCCGACCCCTTTCCTATTTTCTCTTACGGGTAGGTTGCCTTTTCCGCGACTATTAGAGTTTTCTTTTTTTTTTTTTCTCAGATTCGTCTGTCGTTTTGTGATTCCTTCCTTTCCGGACAAATTTCTTTTTTTTTTTTCCCGAGCATTATGGAATTTTTTTCTTAATCTTTAGTCAGGAAAAAAAAGTTCCTTTCGATGAACCGCCATGAAGTTTTTTTCTTTCCCTTCCCCTCTTCCCGGTGGAGGCGGGTTCCCCCTTCTTTTTCGCCTGTTCTGGTCCCTTCGCAGGGATCCTGTTCGTCGATTTTGCCGCGGCGTAATGCTCCTCCATTCTTCTTTTTCCCCCTTCCTCCAAGGGGCCCCCGAACCTTCCCCCCTTCCCCCCCCCCCTATAAACCGGTTTTGGTAACTTAAAAGTACATTTTTCTTGATGCAATCGCAGACCCTTCCCCTCTTTTTTTCTTTTCCCCCTCCGCCGCTGTCCTGACGTTCTCCCTTCTCGTCCCTTTTTGCTCCCCTCTCGACGCCTTTCTTTTTCCAACTGGCGCTTCCTTTTTCCAGGATGTCCTGTCCCCCCCCTTTTTTTTTTTCCCCCTTTAACATGGACCGCGCTCCTTTAAAGCCATCTTCCTTTTCCTGGTGTTTTCTTATACAAAAAGGTTTTTCCAAGGCGGGAGGAGCCCCCCCCTTCTTTTTGTTCCTGCGCGTTTAGCAACTCCCGTCTCTTTTTTTTTTTTTAGTGCGCCTAGCCTTGCATTATCATCGGGAAGTCCCCTTTTTTTCCTCTGTGAAGAGGAAAGATTTTTTCTTTTCTTTTTTTTCTTTTTCCGATAGGCGAGGCTTTTTTTTCCTCCTGCTCCCATCCCCAAAGCGGCCTTGCCTTCGTTTTTCCGCACCCTGACTTTATACCTCCTTCCCCCCTTTTTTCCTCTTGCCCAAGAGCCGAAAACCGGACCCTCCGCTTCTTTTCTTTTTCCCTCATTTTCGGCTTTGGGTTTTACGGGATTCAACCCCCCGCACGAAAAGGCGAAGTTTTTTTTCCTTTCCCTCCCTATGCGTGGGTGGACCCTGACGAAACTCCCCTTTTTTTATCCTATTCTTTTTCATTCCGACCACGGGGGGGTCCCTTCCCCATTCTCACTTTGTCGACAGGGACCTCTCCTTTTTCTCCCACCTTTTTTTTTTCGCGGTGCCCTCGCTGCCGGCTTACCGAATACCCTTCCTTTCCCCTTTTTTCCCTCCGTTCGGTTCCTGCCTTTTTCTCCCTAAGGCCGCGCCAGCGCTTCGTCCTCTTTACCCGGGCGTACAGGGGTCCCCCCTTTTTTTTTTTCTTCCCACCCCGAGCGGGCGTCCCCTCCTCTCCCCTCCCGCGTTGGTCCCTTTCCCGATGGCAGGCTCGTTTTTTTCTTTGACTACCCCGTCTCTCCTTTTTCTTCTTTTTTTCGACGGCACAGAACCCCTTCTTTCCCCCCTTATTTTCCCCCTCCTTGAGAGTTCAGGTACAGGGGCTTTTTTTTTTTTCTTCCATGATGCGCGTTTCCCTTTCTTCTTCCCTTCACTCCTTACAGCCGTCACGCCTTTTCTTTCCCTGGGATGCGGCTCCCAAATGAGAGATCGCCCTATTTCTTTTCTTTTGATCGCTGACAGCACAGCGTCATCTTCCCTTCCCCCCCTCCTATTCACGGAGGTATCCCTTTGTGCAGGTTTGCTTCGCTACCTTCCTCTTCGCGCTTATTGGGACTTCCCTCCCTTTTTGAACCAAACGCATCTAACGGCCTTTTTCTTCGAATGCTTGGACGTTGTGTATACAGATTCTCCCTCCAAAAGGGGCCTGGGTCTTCTCCCTTCCCCCCTTCTTTCGAATGTCCGACCCTGGTCCCCTTTTTTTCTTTCTTTTGCTGCCGGGTTCAAGATGCCACACGCCGGCCCCTTTTCGGCCCAATCTCGGACAGCCCCTTTCTTTTTCCCCCCCCATGTCGCCGCGCCCTCTTCCGAACGCGAGAGCCTTCCCCTTTTTTTCTCTGCCAGGAGATCTTGTCTTTTTCCGCTCGTGCTCCTCATGTTTTTTTTCCTCGCTCGCCAAGAACACCTCTTTTTTCTCGGATTTACCGTCTTTTACTTCGTCCCCTTCCTTCCCCGAGGCCTGTCTTTCTTGTTATTTTTTTTATGATGCGACGTTCTTCTTTTTTTTTCTTCTCACCTTGTCTGCGCTCGAATTTTGCACCTCAACGCCTGCTTTCCTTTTCCCTCCCCCTCTATCCTGAGTTCATTTCGGCTCCCTTCCCCCGCTTCGGGGTGCCGCGGACTACATTCTTTTTCCGCATTCGAATTCCTTTTTTTCTTTTCCGGTCGCCACCTCGCTCGCCCGTTTGAGGCGTTTTCTAGCACCGCATTCTCCTTCCCCGAGTGGGACCGAGCCCGCCGTCTTTTTTTTTTTTTTTTTCCGGTCACGGGCCTTTTTGATCTCATTCTGGTCCCCTTTTTTTCCCCTTTTTTTTTCTACACCAGCGCCGGTTCTTCCTTCCCCTTTTTCTTTGCTGACCATTCCTGACCGCGGAAATCCTTTGACGGGCGTTTTTTTTTTTGGCGCTGGCTTTCTTTTTCTTTTTTCCTCCCCAACGCTCTCCAAGCAGGCTTTTTTTTTTTTTGCGGTAGATGTCCTTCTTTCCTTCTGCGAGCATCTCGCCGTTTCAGCTTTTTTCTCCTTGGACATCCAACGGCGCCCTTTTTTTTCCCTTCCTTGACCAATACGATGGGTTCTCTCTTCCGGGCAGCGAACAGTCTTTTCTCTTCCCGCACTTATCTCCCCCCAACCACAGCTGTGATTTTTTTTCCGGAAGGGCGT